>ERZ824978.703-NODE-703-length-43822-cov-4.836772_pt1 | contig 43822 bp, 36 predicted proteins | sample MGYA00519860_ERZ824978 | MGnify/ENA primary metagenome ERZ824978 (study PRJEB31778, sample SAMEA3449184) | human gut metagenome | biome: human gut; feature: human-associated habitat; material: faeces | place: United Kingdom | collected 2010/2012 ... | reverse complement strand
CAAAGACGACGATTGGCAGGACGTTTCAATCCACGCGCCCGCGGGGGGCGCGACTGATGGATAAATTCAGCGACCATTTGAGCATAGTAGTTTCAATCCACGCGCCCGCGGGGGGCGCGACGTTTAAAAACCCGATGCTCAGCTAATTACCACAGTTTCAATCCACGCGCCCGCGGGGGGCGCGACTTTACGTTGGACAAAGACGACGATTGGCAGGACGTTTCAATCCACGCGCCCGCGGGGGGCGCGACTTGATAAAGGCAAAACTCGCAGAAAAAATCGTTGTTTCAATCCACGCGCCCGCGGGGGGCGCGACAGCCTCAGTCTTGTTCATTTCTCCGCGTTTGTGGTTTCAATCCACGCGCCCGCGGGGGGCGCGACGGTTCCCTAATATTATAACATCACAATCATTAGATGTTTCAATCCACGCGCCCGCGGGGGGCGCGACGCAAAAGAATACGCTCTAATCCTTCGGGGATAGATGTTTCAATCCACGCGCCCGCGGGGGGCGCGACGTACGGCCGCAAATATCGCCGCGACGCCAAGCATCGTTTCAATCCACGCGCCCGCGGGGGGCGCGACGCGTGGAACTCTTGGCGGAAATGGAGATAATAGGGTTTCAATCCACGCGCCCGCGGGGGGCGCGACTGGCAAGCTTTCGCTTGTCGTGATAAAGCGTTTGTTTCAATCCACGCGCCCGCGGGGGGCGCGACGCGGACAATTCGTTTTCGAGTTCGCAGATGCGCGGTTTCAATCCACGCGCCCGCGGGGGGCGCGACTGCTATCTATATATGCACTTAATTCTCAATACATTACGTACACCATTTCGCGAACCTTTTCTTTCGCATCTCTCTTAATCTATTATTCCATTTATTTTTTTTGCAAGTATTTTATTACCAGATTCTGCGATCCTACTTCATTCCTTGCAACACTTCATGTTCGCGTTCACTAAAAAATTAATATTGATTCTTGATTCTTTCCTGGATCCCTCCCTATTACATCTATATGCCCTCCCCAATTTTTCCCCATTAAATAAAATCTTACACTATCCCTTTCCCTATCTATTATCCCCAATATCTTTACTCTCAAATTTACATACTGTGCTTGATCTAATACACATTCAAATACCGAATTCTGAACCCTCATTCCGTAGTCCATACAAGCCTTGGCTACTCTCCTCAAACGCCTCGCACCTCCTTCTGTCGATGTCTCCACATCGTATGTTATTAATACCATCATTATATTACCTCATCACAAATACTGGATAATTCTCTATATCTCCACGTATATACCTACTAAGCAACTGCGCTTGTATATGCCATATTATCCCTAGCGGCATTTTCTCTCCTAAAAAAGGATGCGTTATCGTTTCCCTCTTCCTCTCCTGCCAAGCGGATATTACCTTCTGCCTGCCTTCCTCTGATAATAATATCATGTCCGTTCCCTGCCTTATGAAGTCTTTCTTTGTTATCTGCATTCGGTTTATCATCGACAATACCAACCTGTCCGCTAAATATCCTCTCAACTCCTCTATCATGTCCAACGCCAACGATGCCCTGCCTGGTCGCAATGCGTGTAAAAATCCTACATATGGATCCAACCCTACACTCTCTAACGCTGACGTAGCCTCATTCGCAAGCATTGTATATATAAACGATAACATTATATTTACCTCGTCCCGCGGAGGACGACGGCTCCTCCCATTAAACTTAAATTCCTCCTTTTGCCTCAATATTAGCTCCCCAAATACACCAAAATAGGTATTTGCTGCATCTCCCTCAACTCCCAACAATTCTTCGCGCGTTGATACATTCAATGCCTTTTTCGCGCTGCGATTCAAAAATTCCGACGCCTGCTCCAAACGCAAATTTTCCCCATTATCCCTTATCGCCCTCCTCAATATATTGCGGCTATTCTGTATCTTACCTGCTATAATTATCCGCGCCAAACTTAAACAAAATTCCTTGTCATCACTCATTCTATACTGCCTCTTGCGCAAAAGTACATTGCCCCTGCTCGCCCCTTGCAAACGGGAAATATATTGCCCACTTGGTGACATAAATGTAAGCAATACATTATTATCCACGCATAGCTTCATTAGCCCAGGACTCACCCCCATATACCCAAAAGCCACTATCCCATCCAAATTTATTATCGGTATCCTAAAAATATCTTTCTGCTCCACAGATACAACTACATCCATTCCTTCACGCCTAAGATACGTTTCTGCCCTCGTCACATAGAGTGTATTTAATAACTTCCTCATTCCAAAACTTCCTTTAAATAGCCTTCCACGCTACCTCTCTTTTCGGGTAAACATATATCGTAAAGCGAACACCGCTTGCACTTCGACGCAAAATGCGCCTCTGGAGTTTTTCTTAATGAATATAATTTATGCATTCCCTGCGCGTACATTTCTGTACGCACGCGCAACTCGTCGGTAATTTCTACTTCCTCACGCCTCCTAACCTCCCAATAAAAAAGCGATGCATGCGATATCTCAATACCATGCATCTCCTCCAAACACATAACCTGCGCCACTAGTTGCGCTATGTCACATTCTGTGCTCTTTGACCTCCCCCTCTTGTATTCCACAGGATGCGGAATATACCGACCTGCATATTTCTCGTGTTCTATATAATTCCTTTCTCCTTCGCAAGGAATAAGCTCCAATGCATCGCACACGCCGTACAAACCTAGCCTTCGCGACGCTACATGCACTGAGCGCAACGTTAGCTTATTATTATTTAAAACTCGCCGCGTTGGATCATCAACTCGTGCATGCAAAGAATGCCCCTCCGCAGTCAGACGATTCTCTGCCCACTGCTGCTCTATATGAATCAATGCCCACTGCCGGGGACAAAACACATAGTGCTGTATCCCCGACAGCATTAGCATGTCGTCTTCGGAATATTCCAATTTATAAAATTTCCTCTATTTCTACGCCAGCAGGGCACTTCCCTTTGTCGATCTCAATGTCATAGTCGGAAAAACTACGCACAGGCCCGTCTGTATTTTTGGTGATTTTCACAAGATCAAAAAGTTCCGATGCAGGAGCGCAACCCAGTTCAGAATTATGCTTAAATAGAATCAACTTGCGCGCACTCATCATCCCACGCGCCGCAGAATGATCCGAATCGAACATATTTTTAAGCGCCTCCCACAGCAGCTTTAAATCCTCATCTGAAAATCCTGTTTGCCCAGCAAGGCTCGCACTTATAAATCCTTTGCATAGATATAAACCATAATGCACCGTTGATTTGCGCCCCATAGTATGGTTTTCTCCCTTCATCTTTTCTGCCTCCTTCTCTGTCGCAACAGCAACACGGGTAATGGAATGTTCTTGGGTAATTACCGGATCTATGGAACGCGCAAATGTAATCTGGACGGGCCCCCTGACTTGCCCTGCATTCTTTCCAGTAGACATAACTGCACCAAATGTGCGGACATCGTAATACTTTTCACACATTACATTTCTCGCAGCAGCAGTTTTATCAGCATCTTTTTCCTTGGATTTTACATCTTCTGTATCAAACGCCGCATCTATTAGATTATTCAGTATTGCCTTCTCTTTTATGAAAATATCGTAGCCATTCTCGCTCCCTCTCGATAACTGCACATAGTTTCTAATCTTGCGTTTTATACATACATCTGTCACAAGCCCCTGCCCGGTTTCAGCGTCAACACGCGGCAAGTTCCCGGCATCGGGATCTCCGTTCGGGTTACCGTCTTGAACGTCGAATATATAGATGAAGTCTATTCTGTTTTTTATGCTTTCCATAGTTGTTTCCTTTAATTCTTTTTTTATTAAAATTCTGCTACGCTTTATTTGTTGGCAAAGAAATCTTGCCTCTGCTGATAGTACCCTACAAAAAATCTCCCCTGATCTTGCAGATCCAAATGCGCCGGAAATCCTTCCGGAGGCAAATTCCCTATAATCTCCTGCTTCAATTTCTCATAGAATATCTTTGCACCTTCACTCTTCAAATTCTCACTATGATGGATTGAAAGATTGAGAATTGTACTAAATACCGTCGCGGGACTTGACGAGGCTGCGCTCATGTATCTCTCCGCTATTGTATTTATCCCACTGGCGTCTTCCTGTATTTTTACAAGAACCGCAAAAAGCCTACCACATAGGTAGCCTATATTTTTGTTTTCTTTATCTAACATAACTTCTATCTTTTTGTGATTTGTATTTTGTCTGTTTAAAAAAGCTTTTATTATCGCCATTCGCGTGGCTGAAAAACATGCCTTCTCTGAAAGCTCGGCGTTTATGCGGCGCAGGCATGCAGTATACAGCGGGAAAGGATACGCAGTCGCCTGCAACACGCTCTTCAGCAAGGCCTCCGGAAGGTTTTGCTGCACTTCGCTCGACTTCCCTCCCAACGCAACAGCAGACAATATATTATAAAGACCGAAATATGGCCTAGTATCCCTTTTATCACGGATAATTTCCATATCCTCAAAGTGCTTCAATAAACTGCCCGCAAAATCTCTCACGGAGCATTCATTCCAATATACTACTGCTATTCGCGCCGCATTCGGAGCAAGCCCTAAAACGTAAAACCTATCGCCCGACGCACTCGGGCTTTCTCCAGACCAAACCGCAGATAGCACATTTCTTATCCGCTCCAACCCGGCATTGGGATTGTCTTGTTTCTGGCTTCCTATAAAATCAAAAAAGCTCGACTCGACCTCCCTTGACGATTCTTTCGTATTTGACGCCCAAAATACAAACGTTCTATTGCCAAGCAAAAATTTGTTTCTCGAATTTTTATCAAGTAGCGTTTTTAGCGCCGTTGTATATGCCGCTTCCGCCTCGGTGCTCATAGGGGCGTTCCCGCATTGCTCCTTATAATACGAGTCATACCCATACCCTTTTTGGAATGATACAAGCTTTGCTGTCGACTGGCTTCCCGCTATCATGGTCGACGAAGTGCAAACCACCGAATTCCCCCTGCTTCCGGTTATCAGGCATATTGGCAAACCATCAGCCGCCTCGCGCCCGTTCTTCGACTCCACATAAGACTTTATCTCTTCCAACTCGGGTATAGGCTTAGAATCCCCCTGCAAAATAAAAGAAATGTTCCTTTTTCTATCTTTTAGTACAGACTCCCATTTCTCGTCTTGCATGACTTTCTCAACGCCGCCGTTCTCGTAGAAAGATAAAACAGCTTTTAACGCTTTTGAATCCGGCAACACCTCAGCAATTTCTCTGCATTTTTCTATAAACGCGGAATTTTTAAGCTTTGCATCGCGTTCCTTCTTTTCCTGATCGCCATCGCTTTTCTCATCTTTCGGTATCCCCAGCACATATTCTCCGTTATCCCACAGCAACTGCGATTTCGGAACTTTCCCTGTCCGGTTTATATCGCGCGGAACAGTAAATTTTTTGGGGACTTTCTTTTCATTTCTGGTATCGTCCACCCGGATGAAATTTCCGTTCACATCTATGACTATCAGAAATGTAATTTCCTTTTTCTCAAACCCCATGGGAGCAAGTTCACCCATACGGTGGTAATAGTCGTATAACGCTTTTAATATCATTTTAAAATCTCCTTGCTGCCAAAAGGCGGAACTTCAATTACGCCGCAGTTCATTTGCGCGCGGTAAAACATTGGCACTATGTTTTTATTCTCAAAATCTGTAAAATCCATATCGTACAGCATTATCCCAAGATCCCGGCTCTCCGGTATCGGCGCCCTTTCGGACAACGGATCCTCTACAAGCCGCCATTCGGCAGAACATTCACGCGTTCCCAGATAGGGTTGGGTAAAGCACTGACCACATTTTGCCCGGCGCTCAAACATCGCATAGTACTTTCTCGGATTTTCATCCGCCCCAGGCTCGCGCTTAAGCTCCTTGAAAAAAGCGGGATTGCGCGATTTTACGGGTATAAATACAAGCTTTGCATATATCCGATAGGCAACATCCCTTAGCATCAAAGAATTTCTCTGCTGGCGCTTTTCCTCAATAAATACAGATTTGCTTCTGATAGACGCCAATGCTCCAACTTCGTTCCTGCGTATTGAAATCCATTTTATGGGATTTAATACGTCTATGCGTGTTATTTCCCAGCGCATCGCGTATTTTTTAAATAAAATCGCCTCAAATATTGCGCGGGCTGCCGAGGGGGTTATTACATCATAGCTCACCCTCTCTACCTTTAGTTCAGGACGCGTAAAACATGCGAAGTCTCCTTTGACCTCCAAACAGTATTCTTTGTCAGTATATTCCATTTTTATGATTTTGTTAACAAATTAAAATTTCCTCAGGCCAATGGTTTTCAGTATTTAACCCGGTCTCGTCGTTGTACTGTGAAGAATCCTTCAATATATAAAAGTCTTCGAACTTCTCTATCATTCCATTTTTTTCGAGCTCCTCAAAATCTCTCTCCCGAAGATTTACAATATAACGGTTTAGCTTTCTATAAACTGGCCTGTCCGCATGCCCACTAAGCAACCTATCTATTAAAATAGGCCCTTCCTTGCCATACGGAACTATTATACTTTCCCCAACGTCGTCTATTAGCTTAAAAGAATCGTTTGCCTTGCTAAACATGAGTTCGTCATAATTGTATAACATATCCGAAACGCTGTAATTTTCCGCATTAAGTTTGTCAAAGTTCGGTATGCGAGAATAATATTGCGTAAAATATTCCGATATCGCCTCTGGACTAAACCAATCCTTTTGTGGTCCCATATTCAGGCGCGCCTGATTCGCAAAACTCAGAGTGCCGTTCGGCAGAGTTCTCCACTTTATTTTAAATACAACTACTTTTCCAAGCTCGCGGGATAGCCCCTCCCTGTTGCAACGTCCCGCCGCCTGAAGGATTGAATCAAGCCCAGCCTCCTGACGCATGACAAACGGCAAATCTATATCCACGCCCGCTTCAATAAGTTGAGTAGAAACAATACGAACCGGAGTTGCACTATCCGATTTTAATATGCAACGTATTCTATCAAGAATATCATCTATGTGGGCTGAACACATCATGCGCGACAAGTGGAAAACATTTTCCACCCCATTTAACCGATTAAATATTTCTTTGGCGTCCTTACGGGTATTGACAACGCAAAGCACGCGATTGTTCTCGGAAATCTTATCAGCAATTTCTGCGTAATCCCAGGCGCATTGCGAGTCGGCAAACTCTATTTCTACGCGTTTTAACTGCCTATCAAGCGAAAGTTCCCGGGGAACAAGCTCTCTGATTTTATCAAATCCCACCAAATCCTTCTCATGTCCCGGTCGCCTTCCCTCCAACGTAGGCTGGCTTGCCGTAGTAAACAATACCGACACTCCGAAAAGTTTATTATATGCCTTAACCGCATCTACTATTGGTTGCAATCTTTCGCCGGGCAATGTTTGTACCTCATCCAAAATGATTACACTGTTTGCAATATTGTGAAGCTTTCGGCATTTGCCAGGATGCGATGCGTACATCGACTCAAAAAGCTGGACATTTGTCGTCACAATTATCGGTGAATCCCAATTTTGCCTCGCCAACTCGTGCTTCTTTAACTTAGCGCTATAAGATTCTCCGTCATTTTCCGGAAAGTAGTTGCAAGTGTGTTCAAGTACACTATCCTCGCCAAATATTTTACGCAAAAGCGAAGCTGTCTGCGATATAATACTAGTGTACGGGATTGCAATTATTATGCGCTTTTTATTATTTTTTATCGCATGCAGCATTGCCCACAACAACGAAGATAGAGTCTTTCCCCCTCCAGTTGGAACAGTAAGGCTATAAATTCCGGTCGGGAACTCAGAGTTTTCGACACAATATTTCTGAACTTGCGCCCTTATAATATTTACCTTTGTATTTGGGGCGTTCTCCGAGATTCTTTTAAGATAAATCTTCAATAACGGCAGAAGATCTACAATCTTTTCCCCGCCCCTGAAATCAGAATCCGCTGAATTCATGAACGCCTCAGTATCTAGGTAATCGGCATCCACAAGGCAGGAGTATAACATTCTGACAAGGTGGTTGTAATTTTCTTTTGTAATTCGGTTTTTAAGCGGGAAGGATAGTTTTATCTTTACAATATTCTTATCAACTTCTTCTGGTATGGGTTTTGCCAGAAGTTTTTCCAAATCCAAATAATCGTAAAGTCCCGCATGGTGCCCTGCAATTATGTTAGTAAGGCAATTACCGCACTCGGGATATAGAACTTTCGCAAGCAGAGCCCCGACGTAAGCATGCGATTTATCAATAATCGCGCAAGATTCGGCTCCATACCCGCTTTCCAATTTTATATAGGTTTGAAAGTCTTTTTTTTCTTTCCCTTTGTCATGCAATATTCCGGCAACCCTCGCCCAGTCTCCCATATTAAATTCGTCCGCAAAACTTCCGGCAAGTTTAGATACGCCAATCAGATGCTCAGCATTGCTCTGTATAATAAAATTCTTATCGTCAATTTTCCTGATGTGAGATATTATCATAATACGTACAAACTTTAAATGTATTTAAAATATTTCACATATCAAGTAAAATATATTTATAATTACTTATAAAAACAACTACTGCACATTCAATATGAGTATAGATATCTAGATACATTGACTTGACAACTAAGTAATATTATATACATTAATAATTAGATCAAAGATAAATGCATTATGAGAAAATACATCTTAATATTTATTTTATCTGCGCTAAATTCATTCGGGGGAAGTTTGCAGGATTTTGCAGATATAAAACCCGATTTGCTATATTTATATTCCGATTACTATCGCTCAAACAAGATCTCGATATCTTACAATCAAAGTGTAGATGAAAGCAACAAGCCGCTTTATTTCGCAAAGCTCTATAATACATCCATTGAAGCCGCCAAGAAAAAATACGTCGCTGAAAAATATAATTTGACGGTAAAATTAGATTTTTACAACGACATTACATTTTGGAAGTATGCCCCTCAATCCGACCCTGATGAATATAAGGCCATAATTATAAAAGGAAAATACAACATCTTTTACGACAACAAATTTAAGTATTCGGTATTTGACTATTTAAACGATAATACAAAAAGCAGTGTAGCAAAAATCACAGATTATCTTTTGGCAATCCCCAAGTATCTTCAAAATGAGAGTCCATTTTTATATAAGACATACGATAAAGCAATACAGGATGCTCTCAAAGGAAAAGGTAACGTTAAGGTGTTGTCACATACCGATAAAGATATTGTTCTGGAACTTTCATTGCCATTTCAGCAAAATCTCCAATATTTGGTTATAGTAAAATTAAAAAAGATAAACGGTGTATATGTTCCGCAAAAATATTTCCATAAAAGTTCAAACGACCCAAACGCAATATCTTTGTGGGAAGTAAACTGCGAATACAATTCTATACAAGCCGACTTTCCTTTCCCAGACAAGGTTACCATAAACATTTATGGATATTTTGAAAACAGCGAACGCATGGAAATTAGGCGGGAAGTATTTTCAAACATACATGCTGAAAAAATCGATTTAAAAGGAGGAGAATTTTTGCCGCTAAAATTGCCTAGCGGAACTATAATCAGACTAAGCGAAAAAGATAATGGATGCGTTATCGTAGGCGGAAATCCCGACAGTTAAAATAAAGTCGTTTCACATGCATTGTTTGCCCATAAACAATTTGCACGGCAAACATATAGAAATAGTTTAATGCTTGCATTGCCATACGCTCGCAACAAGCAAGAACTGTGTCTTTTTAGAGAAATGAAATATAAAGCATAAAATAATTTAATACCGAAAACGCAAAGCTCCATTACCCGCAAATTTTAATTCGAATGCAATGGACTCATATATTTTTATTTTACCTCAATAAAGGTATATACTCATCAGAACTTCCAGTATGCGAATTTTAGACTCTAAAAACTACTTTTGCCTCTTGCTTTTGGCGGGGTAAGACATTCGCGAAGTGTCGATTCCCTCAATCTCAAGAAGCTTAATTTTTACGTCTATGCCTCCGCGATAGCCAGTTAAATTGCCGTTTGCGCCAATAACCCTATGGCATGGGATTATAATGGATATAGGATTTTGCCCCACAGCCTGCCCAACAGCCTGCGCCGACATTTTCGACTTTCCAAGCCGCCTCGCTACCTCACTTGCTATTTCCCCGTATGTAGCGGTTGAGCCGTATGGAATTTTGAGTAGAATTTTCCAGACAATTTTTTGAAACGGCGTACCTTCTAACGGCTTTATTGGCACGCTCGATACCGGAGGATTTTTCCCAGAGAAATATTTTTTGAGCCATAGGCATGTTGATTTGAAAACGGGGAGGTCTTTCTTTTCCGCAAACCCGTCCGGCGCAATATCGCGCCTTCCAATAGCTTCCAAAGCATTGAGATTTTCTCCGTCGCTTATCATCAAAATACGGCCTATCGGAGAATTGCTGATTGTAAAATATTTCATTTATTGCGGACAAGGATAAATACCCATCAATATTTTTATATAGGCAACCCTACCCGTATTGTAAATGTAAATTTTCCGCCAATTTCCGCGCAAACAATTTCAGTGCGCAAAAAAACAATAATCTCTCGCAGCAAGTAGGAGAGCTGAAAAAAATACATTCGACGACTGAGACTTATCCAATGATAATATTGGACGCCGTTAGTCTTAAAAATCTCGTGGAGTAAATAAGCGAATTGTATGCAGCGATAATTAGAATACGGAGGTTTACGAAAAATAACGAAATAACGGAAGGCTTCCACCGCAAGATGAAGCTAATCCAAAGACGAGCCTACGGATACAGAAACTTTAAAAATTACCGCTTGAGAGTACTTGTAGAATGCGGGGTGAAACTATGAAAGACAAATCTAAAAAATCAACCTATTCCACAACCTTTGGTGTTGACCCGTTATTTTTCGTAAATTTCCAAATTCTGACTATATGTGCAAACTGTAAGGCAACAGCATCGCCGCCGCCTTAAATTTATATCCACGTTCAAGCGCCGATTGGGCTATGACAAATTTTTTATCTAGTCCGCCGCTCCATAATAAATATAACCTTTTTTTTAGCTTTCGGCACTTATTTCAAATCAAGAAACTTAATATGCGCCCTCGCATCTGCAAGCCCAACAAATGCCGCAGTCTGTCTAAGGCGCTTATCCGTCTTCAAATCTTCGCGCGCGAACTGCCAACAAGCAACGCAATATATGGCATTTGCCATTATATCATATTAGATTAAAAATTAAAAAGCCCTATAATTTCCCGCATCGGAATTACCCCGCCACTCCCGGAAAAAAAACCTGCATTTTTCCTACCCAAAAAATTCCATTCCGTAGCATAAAAATAATCTTTTACGATGAAGTAAAAAATTCCCCATCAATAACTGCCGAAATTTTCGATAAAAAAGCCCATAATCAAACGCATATATTATCCGCCTGATAGCAAATCAACCCGCAAATAATAAGTTGCCCAATATAAAAATGTATAGCAAAACCGCATCGCGCCCAATTAGAAAGCCACCCCCTGAGCCTTGTATTTAAGCATTTCCGACCTTATATTTTCTATAAGTTCCCCATACCACGGCACTCCGACATCTTTCGCAAAATTTTTTTCGCCAGATAACAGGTTGCAAGGCGAAATTATGACTTTTATATTATGTATGCCTGCCTTTGCCGCGATTATAAAAACCTCCTCCACCGCGTCGTCGCCAATCGGTATGCAGCCGACAGTTCCGCTTCTGCCATGTATCATTATATCTCCGCCAAGTTCCTCTGCTTTGCGGCCGTCCGCAAGCGCCTTTTTAACGTCAAAGTCGCCGGGGTAGGAGACTTTTAGGGAAAGATGGAATGTGCTGTTCGGATTCAAATATTCTATTCCATAAATTCCCTCGGGGATTTGCCTGTCTCCGCGCTTCAACTTCGGCCCCAATTTACCGCTAAAACCGGTGAACGGATAATCTTTCAAATGCTCAAATTTTTCCTTATCGCCCGCGCGTCCGTAAACAGACAATATCCTCTTGCTCTTGTCGGCGAAAAACAGAACTTCTTTCGGGAATCCACGCCGGGCAATAAAATCGCTTTTCTTAGTGTTGGAAAGGAGTACAGGTTCGTATTTTGCGACAGCCTCCTCCACGCTTTGCCCGCCTAAAAACCGCGCGCGAAAAAAATCCAAGGCGTTTTTCGCATAGTCGGCATTGTAGAAATTCACGATAGCCGCCGCAATAATTCCTGCAAAAAACACCGGTACAAAAACCCATTTTACAATTTTTAAATATGCCATGATATAAAGCCTTACGCCCTTCCCTAAAAATTATGCTCTTTTAAGAGTCGCTATAAAGCATAATAAAAAGCGAATCGAAACAATGCAATTTATTTTTGCGGCCTCCGCCGAGACCCCCGTTTTTTTGCAGGCGCATCCCCGCCGCCAAAAACGGCAGTGTCGGCGCTCCTTACCTCGCTTATAATCCACGCGGCAAATAGAGCCGCCGAAAGGCTGAACAAACCGACCCCGCACATCATTAAAACCATTGCGACAATTTTTCCACTTATTGTAACCGGATATACATCGCCGTATCCCACTGTGCTCACCGTTTCCGCAGCCCACCACAAAGCGTCAAAATACGTCTTTATATTCGCAGACTCTGCCCCGCGCTCGAAGTGCAACACCATCACTGAAGAAAAAATGGTTCCCGCAAAAAGCATTGTGACTGCAAGCAACAGTGTGGAGCCCGCCCTGCTTGGAAAGAAAAATCTTAGCCCCTTCCCTGATGTGCGCACCGAAAGAATTATTCTCGCTGCGGAAATTATCCTTCCATACCTCAGCACTGTTATGAAGGGAATAGCAGATATTAAGTCCACAATTCCCCACTTCCAGAATCCTATTTTATCCGCTGCGGATAAGTACCTCCACGCGACATCTATAAGAAAAAATACGCACGCCGCGAAATCGGCCAATCTGAATATTTTTACCGCTTCAGAGTCCTCCACAAATATGTGCGGATACGCAAGCTCAACCGCCGCAACGCCCGTCCAGAACAATATGAATGCGTCCCACCCGCCCCCTGGCGGAGACATGCGTCTTTTCAAAGGTTTATTCATAGTATATCCTGCCGTTTTTTCCGACAAAAATAAACGCGCAAAGTTTTTGAAAAACTGCATAAAAAAACTCCGCTTTGCGGAGTTTTTTATGCTTTGCTAATATCTTAAAATGAATCCGTTTAAGAGGAGATTTTTAAGTTCCCTCTCGGTTATCCATATCGGCTTCTCGGACAATCCCGCGATTAGATATTCGTCCGTATCCTTGTTAAAGCCCATAATGAGCGCTTGCGAATACATTGTTCCGCGCGCGTTTATTCTTTTCTTTTCAAGCTTTCTGAGAGCCTTAGACCAATCATCGGGCGATTTTGCCGCCTTTCTTTCCGCCAGCCGGTTTGTGAAATCGCCTTCATAGAGGTCCGAAACCGCCAGCCAGCACAGAATTGGAACTCCGTCTTCCAACCTCTGGCGGAAATTGTTGGCAGTGTACCCGACCTTTTGAAGCCCCATATTTTTTGACGACAAATATTTATTCGCACCAGCTATCAATCCGTCAATCGGGACGCTGCTTTTGCGGTTGCCTTTTTTGTCTATTGCTCCAGACGACTTCGCCATGGAGTCGTTCAGCTTGCCAAAGTCCAGCTCATTGTCCACATACGAAATGAATACGAGCATTGTTGTTCCGATTACATTCAAATCCTTCACCTTGGATTTGTCGGGCAGCTCCGGGAGCTTAGAAATAAAAATGTCTCCAAAATCGTTTTTGGTGACGCGCGTTTTAAACTCGGCTTTCATGTCTGTTTTACTCTTGCCGGCATCTGGCCCAGCCGCGAAAAGGCAAGAGGCAGAAAAAAATACAGAAAGTAAACCCGCTGTAAAAATTTTCAAATTCATAATTATTCTCCTTCTTTGTCTATAAAAATAATTTTTATCTAAAAGTCAATCAAACCTTGCGTTTATTTCTTAGCATTTTTCTTCTCCCTCTCCATCGCCTTTTGCGCCACGTAAGCGTCCGCCCGCTTGACAACACCTACGAGTTTCCCTCCGAGCTCCTCGCGTTTTGAAAGCTCTTTTGCAAGCTTCGCAACTGCAACAAGATATTCACCGTCTTCCGAAAGCCCCGCAAGGCGTTCGAGCGAACCGCGCGCGGCCTCGCGCGATGACTGCGAAAGCGGTATTAGGTATGAGCATATTTCAAGCGCAAGCCCCCTGTCGGAAACCTTGGAATATATGTCGCGCGAGAGCGCGTCTCTTGCGAGTTGCTCGGAAGCCGGCGTGTTCTTGTCCGCCGCCGCGAGCTGCGAAAGCTTCCATAGCAGCGCAGCGTCCGGCATTTTCCCAACATATTTTGAGGCGTAGTCAAACGCCGCGCGCGCCCCACTCTTTTTCGATATGGAATTTATCATTCTAATTACGGAATATTGCGACAATTCGTCGATTTCACCCGCGTCTATATTTTCCATCTGTTTTTTTAAATCCGTCTTGAAAGGCTTAAACATTGGGTCGCCGACAAACACGCCCTGCCAGCTCAAAAACGGCATCGCCGCAGTTGCCGCCTCGCCCGCGCTCATTCCCCGCGCAAGGGCAAGGGCATAAACGTGCGGGTAGTGTGTCCCGCCGAGATATGGCTCGTACACGTTGCCAAAAGTGGCGGAGGCCCCCTCAGCCGTAAAGGCGGGCGTCCAAGAGTTGCGGTCGCGCATATTTGCGGCGCTAAACGAATATATGTGGAGAGCAGTTGCGCCTGCGGGAAATTTGAAGTTTTTGTCGGCAAAATATCCGGACGGATTAAAGGCGTACCAGCCGAAGTAGAATGCGGGGGCGTCCATTCGGTCAGCGAACCCGAAAAGCCGCGGCTCTGTGTTCTCCGAGACGTCAAACCCCGCCGCGGATAAAATTTTACCGGCCGTCTCAAGCCATTTGTCGCCAGTCTTTTCGCGTTTCGACTCGTCTATGTAAACCCTTCCGCGCACGCCTTTTTTTTCGGCTTCAAGAGCGTTTTTCACTGCGGCCTCAACGTCTGCGCGCGAAGCCCCGTCGAGCCTCGCTACGGGGATTGTTCCAGTTATCGATGGCGTCATTGCCCATGAATAATTGTTAAAAAGCGGGTTCTTCACAAATCCTGCAAACGACTTTGAAGACACAAACCTTCCCGATATTTCAGAATCAACGCTTGCGGCGTCGCTAAACGACTTTGGGGGATTTGGAGCGGGCGAACCGGGGGTCGGATTTATTCCCCACGGAACTCCCCTGCACAACACCAGAAAATCTATATCATGCGAAATATAAGAATACATTTCCCTTCCAGAGGCTTCCTTTGAGCCGAGTTTGTAGACCTTCAAAGCACCCTTTTTCTCAAGCTCGGATACGAGGGGATTTTCTATTTTTTCAAAATATTCCGACCTCGAGATTTTCCCATTATTTGGCATTGGGAGAGATATTATGTTGCCTTTCGGCACACCGCGGGCAGCCGCATAAAATTCTGCAATCGCAAGCGAGTCCGCATCGTCCGAGTTCGCAACAATAAAAACTTTTGACGGCGATATTTCCGCCCGCGCATAGAACGATAAAATAAAAACGGATAACAATAGCGATATTATATGTTTCATAATTTTAGTTTTCCACTCTTCCTGAATTTTGCAAGCTGCAAAAAATATTTCTCAAAATATGTGCAGCAATGTTTTATTTTTGGGCATATAAAATAAACTAAGCTGAAAAATTCCCGACTTATGCGCCTATTGCCGCGCGGGCAAACTTTCAGACGGCCACAAGCTCAAAAGCATGCGCCGCAATATCGCGCCTGACTAACCGCCAATTTTCACAAGCCTTTCAATAACCCCGGGCATTGCGCGAGATTTTTGCAAAAAAGAAAAGCAGCCTCGAAACTTGCAAATAGTCAATTTTTCGCGCAAAAAGCGCGCATTATTCTAAGCGCCTCCAAAACACGGGGACTCGGAATTGTTGCAATATCCCTGCTTATGAAGCAAATCATCGAATTCTTGACTGCCGGAGTCGACGCCCACGCGGGGTCTTCCTTGAAGCGCTTCAATAAAGCCTTCCCATCACCGTCTTTAACAACCTCCGCAAAAATTATCTCGGGAGCGGCAGATACTATAAATTCTCGGGACAATACCGGCCACGGCGCGCCCGCAGCGTCAGCACAATTTTTAAGCCCGCACGCGCCGAGCAACCCACCGACAAAAGATCCCCTTCCTGCCGCCATATTGCCAAACATAAACAGGGCCTTCCTTCCCCGCCCTGCCTGTCTTCCGCGCTCGTCGCGAATTTCTGCATCAAAATCGCGCGCTATTTTTTCCGCGGCCGCGTCTTTAAAAAAAACTTTTCCGAGCAGCAAAATATCCTTCGAAACATTCTCTATTCCCTCAGTATTCAGAAAAAATGGCCGCACGCCGACCGACTCCAACCTGCGCGCAATCGCCCTTCCCGTCGGGCTGAGTGGCAAGAGGAATATCTCCGGCGCAGCCTTTGCAATCTTCTCGTAGTCGGGATTGAGAAGCCCGCCGAGCTTTAGCTTATATTTTGCGTCTTCAGGATAAATGCAATAGTTTGAATTGCCCAAAAGAAAATCCTGCGCGCCTATAGCATACACTTCTTGCGATATGTTTGGAACGACAGTCGCCGCAGTGGGGGGAGCGTCGAAGTCAAAAGTCCTTCCAGACGCGTCTGCAACCTCCCGCGCAAACGCGCAATATGAAAAGAGCGCCGCGCACAAAACCATGAAAAAAAACTTCATTTTTTATCGCGCTTCAATATTGCGTCTTCAAGAGACAACCCCGTGCATTCTCCCATTGCGCCGAATAGCCTGTACATCGCGTAAAACAAAACCGCCATAGTGGGCAGCGCTATCACAGGGAAGGAAAGCGCCGTCATTTTACCAACCTCCTCATTAAACGCCTCGGTTCCTGTTGGGCTTTTAAATATGTACGCCGCAAGCGCAAAGTTTAAAACCGAGCTTAGCAGGAAAGACGCCGCCACCCACCAGGTCGCCTTTTTCAGGGCTTCGTCGAACTTTTCGCGCGTGCCGCGCTCGTCGAGCGCGGCCTCAATTTTTGGAAGGTCTACAACGCTTTCGTTGAGCATTATCATCTTTGCGAGCGGGCGCCGCGTGAAAACCGTAAGCAATACCGCTGCCCCGAGGACAAGCGGCACGAGCCCCTCCTTCACAATAATCCACTCGCGCGACATCTTCATAAGCCCTATCCCGCCTGTGAGAATGACGCTCAGCACCCCTATAACCGAAAAAATATTGAATTTGCGCCTGCGCGCCAAGTCCCAAATGCCGTAGGCAATCGGGAACGCCAGCGCAAAAACAAAAACTTGGGCGTCCACATTTTCCCCCATTATACCGACGCTCTCGAAGAGTTTGCGGCCCTTGATTAGAAGAAAACTCGGAAGGACGATGTTAAATCCCAGATTCAGCCACGGGTTTTCCGGCTTGTTCTCTTTTTTTGAATCCATTATTTTTTAACCCTCAGAAGGAGCATGTCGATGTTTTCGCCAAGTTTTTCAAGATTGAGGTTAGCCTCGGATATTCTGTGAATGTCCCGTTCGCGCACGATTACATAGACCGGTTTTTCGGACTTCCTTGCGAAGTCTCCAAACTCTTTTGCGGAATCAAAGAATTTTGGGTCGTACGCGTTCCTTCCACGCATATACCCGAAGGATTGCTCGGTAGGCGGATTTCCCACGAGCAGCACAGTTCTGCCGAGCCACACCGGCAAATCCTGAAAATAATTGTAGTCGAAGACTATCGCGACCGCAGAAGACGGGGATTCCGCAAGAATCTGCTCCGCCAAAGGTCTTGCGCTCGGGCGCTGGGCAAACCGCCCTACGGGATTGAAAAAGAGCAGAAATATCGCCGACAACGCAAAAGCCAAAACAAAGAATTTTCTATCGTCGCCGCCGCGGAGAACGGCTATCATAATTGCGGCGGAAACAACCATGTAAAAAGACAGCGAGCCAAACATAATCCACGCCGTAATAGTGTCGTCAATTTTGCCTTTTGATATTAAAACTGCGCAAGCAATGGGAGACGCTATCGCGCCGACTATTGGCAACACCGCGAAAAGCCATTTAGCGGTTTTCGTAAAGTCAATTTTTTCCGACCAGTTTTTTGAAAGCCACTCTCCGAATAAAATCGCGAACGCCGGATAAACCGGAATGATGTACGGCACGAGCTTTGAGCGGGAAATCGAGAAGAAAAGCACCACAAACGCAATCCACACCCAGAAGAAAATCAGCTCAGGATTTTCTCGCCGCAAAGCGCGCCATCCGTTTGCGATAGAGCGTCGGACCACCGCCGGCAAGAAGACAATCCAAGGGATTAGCCCTACCGGAACGATTGCGAAAAAGAACCAGAATGGCTGAGGGCGATTGGAAGTATCAGTGTCAACAAATCTTAAAATGTGTTCATGTATGATGTAATACCAGAAGAACCCCTGTCCCTCCGGATTTTTTGAGACAATTCCCTCCGCGCCCGAATAGGGCGGATTCTCCGCCGCGGCGAGAAAATGCCACGGCAAAGCTATCGCCAAGAAAACCGCTACCCCCGCCGAAATCCAGAGAATATCCGATTTTTTTAGGCTTTTTAGGAAGTCGAAAGGCCCGGTTATAAGCGCATATATAAAAATTGTGGCACCCGGTATAAGAACACCAATAAGCCCTTTTGTCATGACGGCAAGCGCGCAGAAGGCAAAAAATCCGATTGTTAGAATTCCCCTCCGCGCCCCGGAGCTTTTGAGGGCTATTATAAAACAAAACATTGCAGCCGATATGAAAACCGAAACAGCCATATCGAGCGTCACAATCTGCCCGAGCGCGTAATAAAACAGGAAAGTCGCAAGGAATGCTGCGGATAGTATCCCCGCCCTCCTTCCATATAGAGCGCGAGCCGCGCAATATGCGGCGCAAATTCCGAAAACCGCCATGAGTGAGTTTGCGAGCCTGGCGGAAAAGAGGTTGACTCCGAACGCCTTCAGCGAGGCCGCCTGCATCCAATAAAACATCGGTGGCTTATAGAAATAGGGCATGTCGTTTAGGCGCGGAGTCACCATATCCGAATACTCCAACATTTCGCGGGGTATTTCAGTATATCTGCCTTCGTCGGGGCTCGCGAGAGGCCTTGTAAACCCAAGCGACATATACAATACGCATGAAACGAGAAATATTATGAGCAAATCCCGCCACGGAGAGACGTATTCTGTTTTTAAAGTAGAAAAATTCATATTTCGGCTGATATTGCAGTCGTGCGCACCATACACAAGACTAATTTCTAATTAGACTACCGTCGCCAAAAAATGTTAAATAAAAAAGAGAAAAAAAAGTCTTGCCATACGAATTCAGCCGGCCAAAATCTCTTGGTATTATTTTTTACGCAGAATTTGCGCATCGCTTAGTAGGCATATTATTCCGACTTAGCGTTTGCGGGAATCAAAATTACAATTTACGCAAAAGCACAAAAAAACATGGCAGAAGAATCAAATAAAAAGAAAGTCACAGAAATCGGCTTCATCGAAACCGAAGCGCTGAACCGTTATGTCACAGAAACGGGCAAAATACTTCCCCGCAAGTTTACTGGTCTTACGGCTAAGGAACAGCGCCACGTCAAAAAGACAATAAAGCATGCCCGCAACATGCTTCTGATGAAGTAATTTTCCCTCAATGGGAAGAGTCTCGTCAATGCGGGAAGATTTCAAGCGGCCGCCCTCGGATATACTGGAGGCGGCTGATTTTATTGTGCGCGGCGGAATTGGAGGCGTCCCCACCGAGACTGTTTACGGGCTTGCCGCCGACGCCACAAATCCCGATGCGGTGCGAAAAATATTCGCCGCAAAAGGAAGGCCATTTATAGACCCATTGATTGTCCATGTATGCGACATGCGCATGGCGCGTGAAATAGCCATATTTACGCCCGACGCCGAAAAACTCGCAGAAGCCTTTTGGCCCGGACCGCTTACAATGGTTCTAAAAAAGACCCCGGCGATTCCCGACATAGTTACGGCTGGAATGGATACGGTGGCGGTCAGAATGCCTTCGCACCCTATTATGCGGAGCCTTATAAGAGCTTCAAAGCCCATAGCAGCCCCGTCAGCCAACCCATTCGGATATGTAAGCCCCACAACGGCCGAGCACGTCGCGTCTATGCTCGGAGATAAAATCGACTTTGTCCTTGACGGCGGAAGCTGCGCGTGCGGAGTTGAATCAACTATCGTGATGATGACTTCCGCTCCTAAGAAGCTTCTCAGGCCTGGCCCCATTCCCCCGGAAGATATAGAGAAGGTTTTAGGTGAAAGTTTGGACATTTCCCCTAAAGTCAACGAGGCACACCCGCAAGCTCCCGGCATGTTGAAGTCGCATTACAGCCCGAAATCGAGATTGTCGCTTTTTAATTCTCCGGGCGAAATTCCACAGAATTTTCAAGGCAACATAATATACCTCGCGCGGCCCGGGTCTCCGAAAAAAAACGAATATTGGCTGAGCGAAGACGGCGACCTCAAAGAAGTCGCTAAAAACCTATTTGCCCTCATTAGAAGGCTCGACAAAACCGGCCTCGATATTTACTGTCAAATTCCACAACGCTCCGGCATAGGCCTTGCTATCGTCGACAGGCTCGACCGCGCGAGAACCAAAGACTAACAGGCGTTTTTTCTCTCGAAAAATTTGCACTTTTTTGCGCTAATTTTGCGCGGAATATTTAGGAGCAGCATTCGTAAGCTATTACAAAATAAATTGCGCCATACCAAAGCGCGGAGAATTTTAATTTAAGCTGCTTGGCATAAAATTTTGCCCGTATTCCCCGGCATTTTTGTTGAATCTTACCGTATTTTCAGTCTATACTGAACGCATGAGATTTACGCCTTGGTTTTTTGCTTGCTTTGTTTTTTGTGCGCACGTTTTTGGAGAAATTGCCGTAAACGTTAGCCCCCTCGGAGACGATAAAACCGCGGACGGCTCATCGAAAAAGCCATTTGCAACACTAAAAGCCGCAATAAATTTTGCGCTAAAACTTCCGGAGAAAGGGGATATATCATTAAAACTCTCAGACGGCACATACCGCATAAGCGACACTATTTTGTTGGACGGGAAAGACTGGAAAGGGCGCAAAATATCAATAGAAGGCTCAAAAAAAACAATTTTGAGCGGAAGCGCGGACATCGACGCCACAAAGCTCTCGGAAGTCCGCGAAGCGTCGCTGCTATCCAAGCTTCCCTCGGAACGCACCGCAAAAATATATTTTTTAAACTTAAAACAATTTGGAATATCCGATTACGGAGAACTTAAACAGCGCGGATTCGGGACCCCGCGAGACATTCCGGAAATCGAGGCATTCTTAAACGGCAAGAGGCTGCGGCTTGCCAGATATCCAAACTCAGGATTGATAAAAATCGGGAAAGTCTTGGACGCCGGACAAGTGAAGTCAAAAACCAACCGCGGCTTCGACGAGCCTTCCGACGACACGCGCGTGCGCGGGGCCACATTTGAATATACCGACGCCCGCCACGAAAGATGGATTGGCGCCGGCGACGCCTACGCGTGCGGAAACTTTTCCGTAGGCTGGGCGGACGACGAAATAAAAATCGAAAAAATCGACACAAAAACCAGGACGGTCAAACTTTCCTCGCCGCACATATACGGAGTGATGAGCTGCCTGCCCGACCCAAAAAATCCAAAGTTTGGGCAAGACCTGTCCACGCGCGGATATTTTGTAAAAAACCTCATTGAAGAGTTGGACAAAGACGGAGAGTTTTTTATAGACAGAAAAAACGGAATCTTTTACATAGCCCTCGATTCCCCTCCCTCCGGCACACTGCAATTTTCGATGCTCTCCGGCCCGATTGTCGCCATAAAAAACGCGGACGGGCTGAAAATAAAAAATGTGCGCTTTGGCCCGTCGCGCGGCATGGGTGTATTCATAAGCCGCTCGAAGAACGTAAATATCGATTCGTGCGAATTTTCAAATTTCGGCACCGTGGCGCTGTCGGTCGACTCTGGAACTTTCGCAAAAAATCCTCCGCCGGAGCTCGCCAATAAAAACTCCGCATTCAAATTCAGCTCCTCGATAACGCTCTCCAACTGCAAAATCCACGACAACGCCTTCGGCGGCGCATATATCCGCGGGGGCGACAGGCGCACGCTCACACCGTCGGGAAATCTCGTTTTCAACTGCGAGTTTTATAGAAATTCTAGCGCGGGGCTTAAATATACCCCGTCTCTCTCGATTTACGACGTCGGCGCGCGCGTATCTAACTGCACGTTCCGCGATGATCCATTCAACACAATGCAGTTTGGCGGCAACGACCTCATTATAGAGAAAAACAGGTTTGAAAGAATTTGCCTAAACGTAAGCGACATGGGGGTAATATACACAGGCCGAAACCCGAGCCATAAAGGCAATGTAATCCGCAAAAACTTTTTTTCCGAATGCCTCGCAAAAGACGGCAAATGCACTATACGCGGAGTGTATATCGACGACGGCTCCGGCGGGTACGACATACGCGAAAACATATTCTGCCGAATAAAGTCCGCCGATCCCGACTCGACAAACGCGGGAATCGCCGCAATCTACTACCACGGCGGCCACGACAACACTGCGTATAAAAACGTATTTATTGACTGCGCCGTAGGAGTCGCCCACTCCCCGTGGGAGGACGAATGGTGGCTTAAAAACATAAACTGCGCCGCTTGGAGGCACAACCTTAAAGAAGAGGTCGACATCGAGTCCGATATTTACCAGAAAAAATACCCGCAGCTTAAAAACTTTTTCAAAAACGACAGGCCGCGCGTAAATTATCTTACCCAAAATTTATATTTCCGCAGTTCAGGATCGCTGAACGGAAACTTTGTCTATAAGTGGAACGCTTTTTTAAACCCCTCCAAAAGCGTTCCATACGACAAAAAGAATTGGACACCAGATGACGTGCTCGAATACTTCGGCGACAACGGGGTTGTCCGCTCAATTCTTTCGCAGCGCATCGGCGCAAATTAGTCTGCGGCAAACTTTACACCGGCAATCCCGACAACTATCAGCGCCGCAAAGAAAATCTGCATCGGATTTGCTGCCTCCGCGAATAAAAACCGCCCCGCGACCATTCCGCCAACCGTCCCTATGCCAGTCCATACCGCGTAAGACATTCCAAGCGGAAGATTGCGCGCCGCAAGCGACAAAAAAAGCATGCTAAAAAACAAGGCAGCCACCATTGAAATCGACGGCGCCAACCTCGTAAACCCATGGGAATATTTTAGCGCGACAACCCAAGCGACCTCGAATGCGCCGGCGATAAGAAGAAATATCCAGCTTATATTTGCGTTCATAAAAATTCACGCTTCTTAAAAAGGCAAACGAAAGCGGGGGTCAATAAAAAAAAGAGCAACTGCTCTTTTTCATTTTTCAATCTGCCCCGCAAAAAAAACGGCGCATAAAATTATAGTAGATATTTCCGCGCCTCAAACCTCCCTCACACTCGGGCGCTCAATCTGGGCAATGCGCTCCATCAGCCTATCCACAATAATCTGCGCCCTGTCAGGGCAATTTTTTCCGGGGTCAATCTCATGGGGGTAGATAGGCTTGCCGGCGCATATCATTACGCGCGCCCCCCCGCCGAGGCGGTTGGAACGCGGCAATACTTCCTCGAACCCAAACGAGCGTATCGGCAGTATCGGGACCCCCGCTTTTATCGCAAGAAGCCCCGCCCCGGGCTTGCCAGGCAAAAGTTCGCCGTTCTCGCTGCGTGTGCCCTCCGGAAAAATTACAACGCCTATCCCGTTTTTTATCCTCGCCAATACGTCGCGGAAAGCCCCGAGATTTCCTGACTGCCCGCGCTTTACCGGTATTGCGTTTAGATGCCTGAAAATCCACCCGAGCACTTTGCCCTTCATGAGAGTATCGCGCGCAACAGCGCACAATTCAGTCTCGTGAAAAAACGCCATCGCCATCGGGTCGAGATAGCTGACATGGTTTGCAACTATTATGCATGGACATTTAGGGACGTTCTCGTACCCGTAAAGCTCTATTCTTCCGAATACGTCGCAAAAAATTGCAGACAAGTGCCACCACGACTTGTAAACGAGCTTAACTGTTTTAAATTTAAAATATCTGGCGCGCATTACGATTCCAAAATGTGCGACAACGTCAGCCTCACGACCTCCTCCTTGGTCATGTGCGAAGTGTCTATTCTCACGGCGGATTCGGGACAGCGCAAAGGAGCTGTCTTTCTCGACTTGTCGATTGCGTCACGCAGCCCGACAGAGTCCGATATGCCCTCTTTCGCCCTGCGCGCAGCGCGCGTCTGTTCGTCGGCGTCGAGAAATATCCTGACATTTGCGTCGGGGAAAATTACAGTCCCGATGTCGCGCCCCTCCATAATCATTCCCGACAATCCGTGGGAACGCGCGTAATCCGCCATAGACCTCTGGTAGTTCTTCAAGAAATTGCGCACCTCGGGCATCGCCGCATACTTTGCGACAGACGCATTCACGTTTTCAGTCCTTATCAGCGAGTCCTCTACAAGCTTGCCGTCGAGAGTTATGCGCGCCGAATTGCCGCAAAGCACCGTGCCTATCTTTACGCTCTTTAATCTTTCGGCAACAGCATCTGCATCGGACGGGTCTATTCCGTCGGACATCAAGGCGTACGCAACAGTCCTGTAATGCGAGCCCGTATCTACATGCATGTACCCGAGAATCCTCGAACACTCCTTCGAGACGCTCGACTTCCCCACTGCTGCTCCCCCGTCGACAGCCACCACCCTGAGCCCCTCAGAATCTGAGCGCGCAGTGTATAAAACTTCAAAAAATTCTCCCCAAGTCTTGGACACGCACCCGGGATCCTCGATTATTACCCATGGCTTGCCGTCCCCGCGGACGTCGCGCGAGGCGAGTATCGAAAAGCTCATTGCCATTCTGTGGTCCGCGTACGTTTTTACGGTTATCGGATTTTGGGCGATTTCCGCAAGGCGCTCCGGCGGATAGGGCGTGACGCTAATGGAATCGTCCGTCTCCACTACGGATTCGCAAAATTTTCTCAGCTCGTTGGCACACGCCGCGACCCTGTCGGTTTCCTGCGCGCGGGTATGGGCAATTCCTTTTATCGTAAGCTTAAATGGCAAAAGCGGAGAAACTGCGGCCAAAGTCAGAAAGGTGTCGGATATGTCGTTGAAATCGAACTCCATGCTTTCGGGGAAAACCGTCTGTTCGGAATCCTCTACAATAAGGTTTCCGCCGACTGTCTCGGTCTTAACAAGCCCGGCGTCGGATAAAAGCCTGCAAAAGGCGGAATCCCCCTGAAGCTTGCACTCCGCAAAGCCCGATATTTCGCAAGCTCCGCCGACAACCGCAGGCAAAACCGCAAAATAACTCGCCGCAGTGGCGTCGGGCTCTATCTTATAGGCGCGCTCGCCGCACGCGCGGCGCGGCCTCAAAAATTTATAAACTCCGCCCTCAAAAACCGTTTCCACTCCAAACTGCGCCATTATCCCGACAGTCATGTCGACAAACGGCTTCGAGACAGTCGAGCCTTTTAGAGAGACTTCCATCGGGGAGTCCGCAAATGCGCCGACCATAAGCAATGCCGACAGCATTTGGCTCGAAGCCTTTGCGTCTATCTCAACCCTTCCGCCCTTTAAGCCGCATGTGTGGATTACAAAAGGCAAAGCGTTTTCCTCGCCTAAAAATTCAAATTTTGCCCCCTGCGACTTCAACGCCTCAACAAGCCCCGCCATCGGGCGCGAACGCATTGCGTCGTCGCAGTCAAATTTGTAAGAGCCTCCTTTTCTGAGTGCGGCGAGAGCCGTCACAAAGCGGGCGGCTGTCCCCGCGTTGCCGACATGCAGCTCGGCGGAAGAATTAGGAGCCGCCCCCATCGGGGATTCTATTTCTATTGTCTTTTCGAAGCGGTTTAAATTTACGACATACCCCAATCTAGAAAGGCAGTCTGCCATAATTTCAGTGTCTCTGGAAAACAGGGCCCCTTCAAGGAGCGTCTTGCCGCCCGACAGCGCCGCAAGTATCATCGCACGGTTTGTAAGGCTTTTGGAACCGGGCGGAAGCACGGACGACGCGCATTTGAAGTGAAACGGTTTTACTGCTATTTGAGTTGACATAATTTTTAGAGCTTGTCCCTAAACGATTTTGCCTTTTTAAGAATTTCCGACACAGCCTGCATATCGCTTGACTCTATCGCCTTTACGAGCCTTCCGAGTCGCTCGGAGAATTCGCCGAGAGCGGACAATATCTCGCCGCGGTTGTCTGTTATTATGCTTTCCCAAATCTGCGGGGAGCCCGAAGCCACGCGCGTTGTATCCCTAAACCCCGGACCGGAATACGGAAGGAGATTTATGTCGAAATCCGCGGCGGTATCGCATATGAGCGCGGCGGCGAGGTGCGGAAGATGGCTTATGCGCGCTACAATCGCATCGTGCAGCTGGGTCGAGACAACATACACCCGCATGCCCATTGCCCTCCAAAGTTCGGAAACATTTTTTGCGGAGTCTTCGTCGGCATTTGAAAGCGGCGTGACAAAGCACGGGCGCGAGTCGAAAAGCTTTTCGTCGGCAAAATCTATTCCGATTTTTTCGGAGCCCGCCATGGGGTGGGAGCCCACAAAATGCGCCCCACAAGAGGCAATCGGCTTGGAGCACAATTCGCATATTTTGCCCTTTACGCTTCCTACATCGGTGACGACCGCACCCTTTTTTAAACTCGGCGCGATTTGCGCTGCTATGCCAGGTATGTTTTCAGTGGGGGTACAAATGACGACCAGGTCGGCGTCCGAAACGGCTTTTTCAGGGGAATCGAAAACTTCATCGAAAATTTTCGGAAGCATTGAGCATTTTTTTCTCGTGGATTCGCTCCTCGACCACGCCGATATTTTTTCGCACAGTCCGCGATTTTTCGCGGCGAACGCGAAAGACGCACCAAGCAGGCCTGTTCCAAGTATGGCGACTTTGCGAAATTTCATATTTTTTTAAACTAAGCAAGAGACTGCGGCGTTCAACAAAATAATACTTTATTTTTCGCGCGCACGATTTTCCCCCAAAGCCAAGACCATTTTTGATTTTTCGCATTAGGACAAGTGCAAGGCAGAGATTTTCAGTACTCTAAAAAGCCGGCAGAAGCGTCGTTTTTAGCTTTGGCAAAAAATAAAATTTATTCCGCGCGCAAGGCCCGCGGGTTAAAACGCAGTCTGCAATCCCCCCCGCCGCAATCCAAGCTGCTTAAAAAAAATTCCCAAAAAAACAGAAAGCCCCCTATGCATTATATCCCTCCCCCCAAAAAAGAACTCTACCAAGCGCAATATCCCAAAAAAATCGACCGCCCGTACACGAAAAAAAACCCTCCGCGCGCAATATCTTTCCATTAAAAAAGTCTGCTCGCAAATTCTCCGAAAAAAATCCGCCGAGGCCCCCAAAAGCCTACGGCTCAAGCGCACAAAAATTACGCCTCGGGAAAGCGCCAGTCAACGAGCGTAGCCTGCGGGGTTTTGCGGCGGTTCCACCTGTTCCAGCCAAGCTTTACCGCAATGTCTATCGCCTTGTCCGCCGGAGGCACGCGCCCCGCCATGCGCCACGCGACTGCGTTAATCCAGCCGTTGTCGCCGAGCGGTATCTGGAAGCGGAAATTCACTCCGCCGAAAACTTCGGGCGCCTTGTGCAGTTTTACCGATTTCAACGCAAAAATCGGCTCGCGGTTTCCCTCTCCAAACGGATGGAGTATTTCAAGCTCGTTCAACAGCTCGATGCCAACGTCTGACAAATCGAGAGTTAGGCTTATATTAACTTTCGGGGAAAAATCTATATCTTTACCGTACTTTTTTATTATAGAGGAATTTATGTGCCTTCTAAATTCGTCAACTCCGCCGCTCTTCACCGACACTCCAACCGCCATAGGGTGTCCCCCCCAGCTTCCGAGCATGTCTGCACACTCGGCAAGGCATGCGACCAAGTCTATCCCGTGCACGCTTCGCCCCGAACCTTTTATAAATCCGGAGTCCTCCTCGCCGAACACTATAACCGGCCTGTGGAATTCGCGGCTGAGCTTACCGGCGATTATGCCGACAACCCCAGGATGCCAGCGCGGGTCGAAAACGACCACGCATGGGTCGGAATCATACCCGTTTTCCTCGACCTGCTTCATAGCGTCCTCCAAAACTCCGCGTTCTATGTCTTGGCGTTCCTTGTTGATGTCGTTGAGCTCGCAGGCGGCGCGATAGCATGTCGTAAAATCGTCGCCGAGCATCATTTCAAGCGGCAGAGAAGCGTCGGCAACGCGCCCGCTCGCATTTATGCGGGGACCGAGCTTAAAGGATATGTCAACGGGAGTTATGTCGTCTCCGAGGGCTATTCCACTCGCCTGTATAAGCGCCTGTATGCCAGTTCGGCGGGTGGATTTTAGGCGCTTTATGCCGTTGCGCGCGAGTATCCTATTTTCGTCTACAAGCGGCACCAAGTCGGCGACTGTCCCGAGAGCAACGAGGTCAAGGTAGTCTTTTAAATTTATTTCCCAAGAGCGCTTGTCGCCGCGGTTGCGCATCTCCTTTATCAGTCCGTGCGCAAGCTTGAAAACGAGGCCCACCGTACAGAGCTGCCGCCACGGCGCGCCTTCAAAGTCGAACACGTGCGGATTTATCAAAATGTGGTTTTGGGCGGTGGCGTCCTTCGCCTGGTGGTGGTCGACCACAATTAAATCTATCCCGCGCGAGTGTATGTAATTTACGGCCTCCTCAGCGTTGGTGCCGCAATCGAGGGCGATGAGCAAATCTGTTTTTCCAGATGACAGCGCCCTTTCTAGCGCCGCTTCGCTGAGTCCGTAGCCCTCCTCCATTCTGCGCGGGACAAAATACGAAGGGTTCAGCCCGAAAAGCCTCAAAATGCTAACGAGCAGTGTCGTGCTCGTAATCCCATCGACGTCGTAGTCGCCGAATACAAGGATATTTTGGCGTTTCTCAATGGCCTCTATTATCCGCAATACGGCTTTGCGCAGATTTTTAAGCCTGAAAGGATCGTCGAGATTTGCAAGTTTCGGGCTTAAAAACATCTTCGCCCGCAGTGGATCAGTGTATCCGCGCTGAAGTATGAGCGCGCTAAGTATGGGGCTTACACCGAGGTATGCTCCCATGTCAGCCGCAAGCTTTTTGTCGTAATCTGCAAACTCCCAGACCATTTTCCCCATAATATATACACAAAAAAGCGCCGATTTCAACCAGAAAGACAATTTTCGCCCGCTTGGTATTTTTTAGCGAATCTACTGCATACGGAACTTGCCAATGAAGCGGCGGCACCCGCGCGCGGTTTTAACACGCAAGCGCGCCAAGTTTTACGGTCTTGCGCAGAAGCAATTTTATCGGACTTTTGTCCTGCCGCCCCCTATCCGTTCCACTTGTTGTTAAGTTCCACAAGCCTCGCGGATATTTTTAGCTCGCAAAAAATTGGCTTTTGCTTCTTTACGCAATGCCCATAAAGTACCGGCATCTGCAAAATACTCCGCAAGTTTTAGCATTACGCGCAATTATGGCAAAAGTATTTTTAATTTAAGCTGCCGTAGTTTTAATTTTTGACGCTTGCATTTTTTTCCACGCACAAACGCAATCCGCGCGACAATATAAAAATAACCGAAAAAGATTCCACGATTAGCGGCTCAAACGTGTGAGCACTAAAAAATTTTTCAAAAAAAACTTGAAAAAACGGCAGTTAAAAGTAAGCCTGTGAAGACACAATAACCCCCACGCGGGCAATTCGGACAAACGCTTTTCGTCCCGTCGCGGTTCGTTATATTTTCAAACTAAAACAAGCCTCGATAAAAAAGGCAGACGTAAAATGAATATTCACGAATACCAAGCAAAAGCACTATTCAAAGAATTCGGCGTTCCCGTTCAAGACGGCGTGGCGGTCAAATCCCCCTCCGAATTTGACGCCGCCATAGCGGCCATTCCCGGCGACAACATAGTAGTGAAGTCGCAGATACATGCAGGCGGGCGCGGAAAGGGCGTGTTCGCCGACGGCTTCAAAGGCGGCGTAAAATTCGTCCCCAAATCGGAAGCCGCGGAAGTAGCCAAGAAAATGCTCGGCAACACCCTAATTACCAAGCAGACCGGCCCGCAGGGAAGAGTCGTAGGCACCCTGTACTTCGCCGAAGCTGTCGATATCGACAAAGAATACTACCTCTCAATCCTCATGGATAGGGACTCAGGGAAAGTCGCGATTGTAGCGTCGATAGCAGGCGGCATGGACATTGAAAAAGTCGCCGCTGAAACCCCCGACCAAATAATGAAAATGCTAGTCGATCCCGATATCGGCCTGCAAGCTTTCCAAATCAGGAGGCTCGCCTTCTTCTTCGGCTTTGGAGACAAGGATAAACAGAAACAGTTTAGAGCTCTCTTGGGAGGCCTCTACAAGCTCTTCTGGCAGAAAGACTGCTCCATGGTGGAAGTAAATCCGCTCGTCCTCACAAAAGACGGCAAAATAACGTGCCTCGACGCAAAAGTTTCATTCGACGACAACGGACTTTTCCGCCACCCCGAACTTGAAGCCCTCAGAGACCCGCACGAAGAGGATCCGAAAGAAATCGAAGCAGGAAAATACGGGCTCAACTACATCGCCCTCGACGGAAATATCGCCTGCATGGTAAACGGCGCGGGGCTCGCAATGGCAACTATGGACATCATAAAGCACTTTGGAGGCAACCCCGCGAACTTCCTCGACGTTGGCGGCGGCGCAACCGAAGAGTCCATAACGCAGGCCTTCAACATTCTTTTAAAAGACCCGCACGTTAAGGGAATCCTCGTAAACATATTCGGCGGAATTATGCGCTGCGATGTAATCGCGGCAGGCGTAATCGCGGCTGTCAAAAACGTCGGGCTCACACTTCCGCTCGTCGTAAGGCTCGAAGGCACAAATGTCGAACTCGGCAGGAAAATGCTTTCCGAAAGCGGCATAGCTCTCACAACGGCCGATTCGCTCGCGGACGCCGCCGAGAAAATCGTAAAAATCGTAGCCGAACAAAAGTAAACCTTAAATTTCTACAAAAATGAGCATACTCGTTAATAAAGACACAAGAGTGGTAATTAGCGGCATTACGGGCAATACGGGTTCTTTCCACACCCGCCAATGCATGGAATACGGCTCAAAAATCGTCGCGGGCGTCACCCCCGGCAAAGGCGGAATGCTTTTCGACCAAAAGGTCCCGGTATTCAACACCATAAGGGAGTCGGTAGAAAAAGAGGGCGCAAACGCATGCGCAATATTCGTCCCGCCGGCATTCGCGGCGGACTCGATTCTCGAGGCAATCGACGCCGAGATACCCCTCATAATAACAATCACCGAGGGCATACCGGTAAAAGATATGGCGATAGTGAAATCGCGCCTGATGCAAAAGGGCTGCAAATCTCGCTTAATAGGCCCCAACTGCCCCGGTGTGATAACCCCCGGAGAATGCAAGATAGGCATTATGCCCGGATACATTCACAAGCCCGGCACAATAGGCATTGTAAGCCGCTCAGGCACCTTGACCTACGAAGCTGTTTGGCAGACGACATGCCTCGGATACGGACAAAGCACGGTAGTCGGCATCGGCGGCGACCCGATTAACGGAACGAGCCACCTCGACGCCGTAAAAATGTTCAACGAAGACCCGAACACCGAAGCCATCATAATGATTGGCGAAATCGGCGGCGACGGCGAACAAAAAGCGGCCGCATGGCTGAAAGAAAACTGCAAAAAACCTGTGGCTGCATTCATAGCGGGCCGCACCGCTCCGAAAGGCAGAAGAATGGGTCACGCAGGCGCGATAGTCTCCGGAAACTCCGGCTCTGCGGACGACAAAATTAAAGCCTTGCTCGAAGCAGGCATCGCAGTATCCCCGACGCCTTCCGCGATAGGCGAAACTCTCATAAAGCACTGGGGTAAATAAAAACCTGCAAAAAAAAAGAAGTCGATTTTTTTGACTCTTTTTGAAATAGAAAAATTTATTCCCCCAAAAAAAAAGGCCCCCGCATTTTGCGGTGGTCTTTTTTTTTGCAAAGAGCAATTTGTAGTTGATAGGATAACGTTATCCTCATAAGGCTTAACGAAATATTCGCACTGTTTAATACTATGGGTTTTCTTGCTAAATAGCTACTTCAGCTAATTCATTCCAAAACTGTTTGGTTTGTCAGTTCTCTGCCAGAAGCCATGCCGTCGATTTTTTACTCTGCGTGAAACAGTTTCGTTTCAATAGCTCCCCACTCTTTTGCTTTCGTTCCAGTCTAATCCGTTCCCTTAAAGCCGTAAATATTTTTTTGAATGGCGCAACCGCAGTTTTTAAATTGCCAGCTTTTAGGAAATATTTGATTCCCATAATAAAAAAGCCGCCGTATTCTTACTGTTTTTTACACACAAAAAATATAAATAAAACTCATGGCTTGCATAATCCTTCAATCCTCCATGTCAAATTCAATGGCGCTATATTTGCATGCAAAATTTACGGTTAATCGGAATTATATTTTACACTTCCAGATGATAAAATAATATTTTGATTGTATATGCAATACATATATGTTATGGAATATAAAAAAGGAGACGACATATGCAAAAGCTATTTATACTTACATTTGTCATTTTATTTTCTGCGTGCGGCTCGTTCGCAGAAACAGACATCAAAGATAGAATAGAATATCTAAAAAAAAGAATAGAGTATGCCGAAGATGATATAAAGGAATGGAAGAAAGAGCTTAAATCTCTCCAATCGAGCGGAGTATTTTCAAAATACACCTCAAAGCGCGGAAAGATAAAAGACAAAGGGGAAGATATTTCTATAGATCTCAACGCGGTTTTAATGGTAAACAACTCAAGCGGCGCAGCAACTGCCTTTTTGGGGAAAATAGATGGGAAGACTTACATAATCTCCAATTTGCACGTTCTTGGGGAAATGAAAAACGCAAAAATAACAACTATCGACGGCAAGGAAGTGCGCCTCCCCAAAACCTGCTTTCTCCAAAAGGGATTTGACGTTTTTCTCGCAGAGTTGGACGACGTTCCGGAAGGCGTTTCCCCACTGGAGATTTCCAAGAATGTAATGACAGACACAAATTTGAAAGACGATTTAGTAGTAAGCGGCAACAGCCAAGGCGGAAATGTAATGCGCAATATTGAAGGCACACTGCTTGCGGTAGGGCCAAAACTGCTCGAGACGGATTGCAACTTTTACAAGGGCAACAGCGGCAGCCCCGTAATACATAAAGACAGCGGGAAAGTCGTAGGAGTTGTTTCTTACATCATGACTATCGACGACGACCTTTCGACGAGAATAACGAGAAAATCCAAAGCAAAAAATTTTAATATGAGATTCTTTGCCTATAGGCTCGACACCATGGATGATAAGACGGAAATTCCCTATGAGACTGTCGTAGAGACTATGGACGAGCTAAATAAGGCCGAAAAGAAGCTCGAGATGATAATTGATTTTTTGGCAAACAATAATCACCCGCCCGCGTCGGAATACCCCGAGCTTGCGCGGGTAGCAAAAAGCTATGAAACGGCGACTGACAACGCGTACCGCGTTTCCAGCAACTGGTCCGCAAAAAAGAGGATGAATGAAGCAAAGAGAATGCTTCTTAGCAGAATCGAGCTCCTTGCGGCCGCTGAAATCATGAAATTAAAATCCGGAAAGTACGACGATGTTTTCAGCGAGAAATACGACGGCATTTTAAAAGGCTATGAAAACGTAAAAAACTACTGCAACAAAAAGGCAAAAGATTTTATATAGTGCCAAATTATACGCTAAAAGCAAAACTAAAGAAAATGTTAGGCCGCCTCAAAAACGGCGGCTTAATTATTGGAAAAATTCGGCGGCAGATTACATCGGGAGGGGTGACCCTATGCGCTCCGCCCCAAAACTTTTGAACAATCCGCCATCAACTCCCCGATTATTTGCAACGCCAAAAGAACTCACAAAAATCTATTGCAAAAAACTAACCATATAAAGTGCGCCTTTTTGCACTCAATAACCAAAAAACTCCGAGGTTTTTTATCCTACTATAAAGTTATTTACGCAAAACATGCCTCTTTCCTCCGTAAAAAACCGAAAGAAATAAAAAAATCGCCTACAAAAAATTCTAAATTAGGGCAAAAAATAGGCAGTTAAAAATATCGTTTCCTAAAAAAAATCCATCCGTTAAAATCACGAATCCAGCGCATAATTATTTGTCCGATGAAAAATCCTACCGCGCAATAAATTCATATAAATAAAAAAGGGACTGCGAAAGCGCAGCCCCTTTTTAGTGAGGGTAAACCCTATTAGCTCAAGCGCTCCAAGAGAGCTTCGCGCTCAATTTTCAGAGCCTTGGGCAGCATTTCGTACAATTCCTCGGAGAGCGGCTGTGCCGATACCGTGGCGGGATCGTACGACATCAATTCTTCGAACGTTTCCTTCGAGTAGTCGAGTCCGTCCCAATCGATGTCTTCGTAAGTCGGGACAAAACCGATTGCTGTCTCGCGCGCCTTCGCGCAGCCGTTCTGGCGGTTTACAATCCAAGCGAGAACACGGGCGTTTGCGCCGAATCCGGGCCACATAAAGTTGCCGTCGTCGTCCTTACGGAACCAGTTTACGTGGTAGAAACGCGGAGTCTGGCTGAGGTGTTTGCCCATCTGAACGAGGTGTCCGAGATAGTCGGCCATGTTATAGCCGGCAAATGGCAGCATAGCCATCGGGTCGGAACGGAGCTCGCCGGCCTTGCCTTCGGCGGCAGCCGTGCGTTCGGAACCCATCATTGCGCCAAGATACACGCCGTGTGTCCAGTTGAAGGATTCGTAAACGAGCGGTATGCCCTTCGGCCTGCGGCCGCCTATTACTATCGCGGAAATCGGAACGCCTTCAAGCTTGTCGGCATTTTCGTCGAGGCAGGGGCAGTTCGCCAACGGAGCCGTAAAGCGGCTGTTGGGATGCGCTGCGGTCGTCCCGCTTTCGGGAGTCCAATCGTTGCCGTGCCAGTCGATGAGGTGCGCCGGGGGTTCTTTTGTCATGCCTTCCCACCAAACGTCTCCGTCGTCGGTCAATGCGACGTTTGTGAATATCGAGTCTTTCGAGCAGGAGATCATCGCGTTGGGGTTGGTCTTCATGCTGGTGCCCGGAGCAACTCCAAAGAAGCCGTTTTCGGGGTTGATAGCATAATGTCTGCCGTCGGCAGCAGGCTTAATCCAAGCGATATCGTCGCCAACGCATGTGATCTTCCAGCCCTTGGCTTGCAATTCTTTCGGGGCGATGAGCATTGCAAAGTTCGTCTTGCCGCATGCGCTCGGGAACGCGCCCGTCACGTAGGTCTTTCTGCCTTGCGGGTCGGTTACGCCGAGAATTAGCATGTGCTCGGCCATCCAGCCTTCGTCTCTGCCCATCACGGAAGCTATGCGCAAGCTTAGGCACTTTTTGCCGAGGAGGGCGTTGCCGCCGTATCCGGAGCCGATGCTGATGATTTCGCGCGTTTCCGGGAAGTGGGTGATGTAAGTGTTTTCGGGGTTGCACGGCCAGAGAACGTCGTCTTCGGGCGAGTTAATCGGCTTGCCGACTGAGTGCACGCAGGGAATGAATTTGCCGTTTTCGCCGAGAATGTCGAACACCTTGGGCGAAACGCGCGCCATTATGCGCATATTCACTACTACATAAGGGGAGTCGGTTATTTCGACGCCAATCTGGGAGATTGGTCCGCCTATCGGGCCCATGCTGAAGGGAATGACGTACATCGTGCGCCCTTTCATGCAGCCGCTGAAAAGTTCATTGAGTTTTTCCTTCATTTCGGCGGGATCCATCCAGTTGTTGGTAGGACCTGCGTCAGCCTTGGTCTTGGAGCAAATGAAGGTGCGCGATTCCACGCGGGCTACGTCGCGCGGGTCGGAGCGGAAATAGTAGCTTCCGGGGCGTTTCTGCTCGTTGAGCTTGATGCACATTCCCTTTTTGATCATCTGATCAAAGAGTTTATCGGCTTCCTCCTTGGAGCCGTCGCACCATACGACGCTGTCGGGCGTCGTGTGAGCTGCCCAGTTGTCGACCCAGGCTACGAGAGCCTTGTTTTTTATTGTCTTGGGATCTATCATTATTATTTTTCTCCTTGTTTGTTAAAAAGGGATTTATTTATAAAAATTCGAGTTGTTTTTACGGCGGAAAATATTTGATTCAACTCTTTTTTTTAAAAAAATTAGACAATTTTGTATCTTTTTTAAGATTTTAGTCGTTCTGGGACAATTTCTGTCGGCTTTGTTTGGATATCCAGAACACAAGCAACAGCGCAATGGTGAAGAATGCGTATCCGAAAGTTTCGTGCCAAAAGAAATAATTTTCCTTTCCTGCCACGGGAGCTACGAGAATTATCGAGACTATCCTCATGGAATTTAAAACATATCCAAGAACTCCGGAAATAAATATCACAGACAATCTCTTTATGATTGACGCGTCTTTTCTAAAAAACGCCAAAACTGCCGACAACACAAGGCACGAGGATATTATGCCAAATCCGTTGCATTCCGTGGCCACGAGGTACGACGCCCCGTCGACATTCATCGCTATCTGGGGTTCCTGCCCCCTTATCAAAAAAAGCTGGACGGTATCGTTAAATTTGGAAAGTACAAATGCCGACAGTTTCCCCGCCCAAACCCTCAATGGGAGGTCGAAAATTTTTATTGCAAACGAAAGAATTGTAAAAATGTAGAAAGCTCCCCCGACTGCAAGTACATACCTTTTGCGGTCAAAGCATGCGAACCCTATGGATACGATAAACGCCGACACTCCAAATAGCGTAAGCATCACATTCGCAAGCACGCCGAATAGTCCCGCGCAAAAAAACGCAGCATACGCCGCGGCGAGAGCAGCCAGGACGTTTTTGTTAAAACGGGGCTTGTGGGGGGAAATTCCGTGCTCCATAGCCATCACAATTCCCGCCACAACCAATATTATGAAAGCGTCCCTGAGTTGCTGGCTGTCGACAACCGCCTTTCCAAGCCAGTATAGGGCCGGAGAGAATCCCGCGGCGGCTCCTATCCATGCGAGGTATTCAAGCCAACCTCCCCCTGAATGCGCTTCTTCGGGATGCGAGTTCGTATTAGAAGAATTGGTCATTTCTTAATTTAAAGTTGATAACAGATTTTTATAAAAGAAAATGCCGCCGCGGGCGCGTTGCAATAAAAATTTACCTTGCCCGCAAATCGGCATATTATAAATTTTTATAAACGATTCCCCAGTTTGAAATGAAAAGACGAAAAGCGATAAAAATAGCCGCGACAGCCGCGGCGGCCACCATGCTCTCTAACGCCCGCGCCGCATTCAAAGACAGAACGCCCGAAAAGAAAGCGTACAGGGCCATCGCAAGCGACAGATTCTACGAAAGCGCAAGCCCCGACGACATTTTCCCAAAAATTTTTGAGGTTGGCAAAAAATCTTCGCTCTCAATCCGCCTCCCAAGTTCCGCCGCAAAAACGGAAAATCTGCGCTTTGTTTGCGCGAGCGAAGACGGCTTTGCGCTCGACATGTCCCCATACTTTCCCGAATACAGAACTCTCCCCAACGACAATATTCCAGGATACGCCAAGCAGCCGCCGGACTTCTCGTCGAAAACTCCGCCTGTGGCCTTTGAATTGCGCGGGGACTTCGCGGAATTCGACAATATTGTTTTTCCGAAAGAAGGCAGATTCGTCTTCTGCGCAAAAGACAAAAAAAATGCGACACTATTGCGCGCATGGGTTTACGCCTTAAAACCCGACTTGTTCGCGCTTCGGCCATACATCGGCGATATACATATGCACACGACCCATTCGGACGGCCGGGATTCAAACCTCGAAATGGCGCTTGTCGGGCTTTCGCGCGGATTCGACTTTATGGCGGTCTCCGACCACGGGCGAAGAATCGGCTCTACAAGCCTAATCGAGAAATTCCGCGGAGTCCCTACCTCTCTCAAATTGTTTCCGGGAGAGGAAGCGCACGGCTCGCTTCTTCACATAAACAACTTCGACAGCTCTGGCGGAATAGCCGAATGGGTGCGGGGAAACCGCGCCGACTTCGACGCCCGAACCGAAAGAATTTTAAAGACAATACCGGAGTCTCTAGGTCTTGGCAAACTCGACAGACTAACTCTCGCCCAATCCGAAGCCGTTTTTGAAAAAATACGCGAGATGGGCGGAATGTCGGTTTTCAACCACCCCTACTGGCGCAGAAACGGCGAACAGCTCAACTGCTCTGACGCCCTGCGCGACGCCCTCATCAGCCGCCAGAAATTCGACGCCTACGAGATTGTAAACGGCTCCATAAACTACGATTCCAGCGACCTTTCCGCCGCGCGCCACGCCGAGGCCGCACAAGACGGATATTTTATGCCGATAGTGGGCTGTTCCGACGCCCACAAGTCCGACGAGCTCGGCTGCGGAATTACTATCGCCTTTGCGAAGTCGAAGGAGTCCGCCGATATCCGCAAGGCGATAATGTCGCTAAACACAATAGCTGTCGACACTTCGGGAAGTTTTGAAAGGCCGAAAATGTATGGGAAAATGCGGCTTGTAAAGTACGCTTCCTTCCTGTGGAAAAATTTCTTTCCGCTGCACGAAAGTCTTTGTGCGAAGCAATCCGCAACCCTACGAAAATACTTTGAAAGCGGCGCTTCGGACGCAAGCATCTCAAAAGAATTAGAGGCAAATATCGCCGAGCTGGAAAAATTGTACGCCAAAGCATGGGCTTAGCCCGCCGCCGGCGCGCACAAACGCGGGAATATTGCAAAAATGGTGAAATTTCTTTTGCGCAAAAACCCGCCTGCATGCGCTGAGTCTTTTACAGTGGCAAATTGGCAGAGAATTTTCCGGGCAAAATTGTAAAAGCGCGCCTGTAAGTGTTGCATTTTTTACAAGGGCGCCGATTGGTTCGGCTATCCATATTATTGCAAAAAGGGTCTGGTGTTTGCAAGTTATTCGTTTTAGTGGCACTATGCGCGCTGCGCTACAAGGCGCAAATTTTTTATGGATAAATCACACGCGTGACACCCGTTGTACTTCTGCGGAAAGGTTAAAAAATAGTTGGGCAAAGTTCTTTTTTACCTCAAGTTATTTATATTAAGATAATTTTAAAATGGATACAGACAAAAAAACAGTCCAAAATTCTGTAATTTTTGCAAAAAGTGTTGACCTCGATGAAATTTGGATTATTTGTGGCGGCTTTTACTAAAAACTACAAAGGCGAAACCATGTTGGTTCAAATATTGAAATCAAAACTTCTCCGCGCCGAAGCGACGGACGCGAGAGTTGACTACGAAGGGTCGCTGGCAATCGACCAAGACCTGATGGACAAGGTGGGAATGCTTTGCTACGAAAAAATACTTGTAGGCAACATAGCAAACGGCAAGAGATTTGAAACCTACGCCATACCCGCAGAACGCGGCAGCGGCACGATTTCTTTAAGAGGGGCGGCGGCGCACCTCGGGAAGCCCGGCGACCTGCTCGTCATAATGTCGTTCGCGTTGGCGGACGCAGAGGAGGCAAAAAGCGCAAAGCCAAAGACTATCACACTCGCCGAGCGCAATACAAAAATAATAAAAAGCATGAACGTCGATTAGCAATCTACTTGCACCGGCGGCTGACACCAGCGAGTCTTCTAAAATTTTTTTAATCCACTAAAACTTCACCAAAACAAAATATGTCATACAAACTGTTCATTCCCGGACCCGTCGAAGTGTCCGAAAAAACATACAAGGCGATGGCAACGCCAATCGTAGGCCACAGAAGCAAGGACTTCGTAAAGCTTGTGGAGGACATAATGCCCCGCCTCAAACAGCTGTTCTACACGAACGACCCTGTTTTCCTCAGCACGAGCTCCTCTTGGGGAGTCATGGAAGGCGCGATACGCAATGTTGTTAAAAAGGGAGTGCTCAACTGCTGCAACGGCGCTTTCGCCGACAAATGGTACGACGTGTCTAAAAGGTGCGGCAAAAACGCCGGAGAATTGAAATTCGACTGGGGCAAGCCCGTCGATCCCGAAGCCCTCGAAAAAGAGCTCTCCACCGGCAAATACGACGCCGTCACAATCATACACAACGAAACTTCGACCGGCACTATGAGCGACATCAAGGCGCTGTCCGAGGTCCTCAAAAAATTCCCGGACGTCGTATCGATAGTCGATACTGTAAGCTCGTTCTCGGCTCTGCCCATCAAGAAGGACGAACTCGGAATAGACGTTATGGTGACAGGCTGCCAAAAGGCCCTCGCAATCCCCCCGGGACTCTCCTTCTGCTCCGTTTCGGAAAAGGCAATGCAGCGCGCGGCTGAAGTCGAAGGCAGGGGTTATTATTTCGACTTCCTCGAATTTAAGAAATTCTTCGACAAGTCCCAGACGCCCTCAACGCCAATAATCTCCATGATATTCGCGCTGCGCAGCAAGCTCGACGACATATTTGCCGAAGGCCTTGAAAACCGCTATGCGCGCCACTTGGAAAACAACAAGATAGTGCGCGACTGGGGCAAATCGTACGGCTTTGAGCTCTTCCCGGAAGAAAAATACGGCTCGATAACCCTAAACTGCTTCAAAAACACATTGAACGTCGACATAGTCGCAGTGAACGAAGAGCTCAAAAAGCGCTTCAACATGATATTCAACTGCGGGTACGGCAAGATAAAGGGAGTGACATTCCGCATTTCCAATATGGGCGACGAAACGCCCGAGACAATGCGCGAACTTCTCGGAAATCTCGATACGATACTTCCCGAATTCATCAAGAAATAACGCGGAAACATTCCGTTGCACGATTGCACGCGCGGGCGACTTGCGCGTGCAATCTTCGTAAAAACGCAATTCCATCTACACCACTATCAATCGGAAATGAAAAAGCTTATAATAGCCGAAAAACCCTCCGTAGCCGCGGATATAGCAAAAGTTCTCGGTAAAGCGAAAAAAATAGACGACTACTACGAAAACGACGAATACGTAATAGCCTCCGCCCTCGGGCACCTCGTTGAGCTTAACATGCCGGCCGACATTGACAAGAAGTATGCCCGCTGGTCGCTTTCCAACCTCCCGATAATACCGGAGAAATTCAAGCTCAAACCGATTGAAAAGACAAAATCAAAACTCGCCGGGTTGAAAAAGCTCCTATCGCGTCCAGACATAGAATGCGTAATAAACGCCTGCGATGCAGGAAGAGAAGGCGAGCTGATTTTCACATACATTTACGAAATACTAAAAAGCAAACTGCCGCGCAAAAGGCTGTGGGTTTCGTCCATGACGCCCTCGTCGATAAGGGAGGCATTCGCTAACCTAAAAGACCAGTCGGAAATGCAGTCGCTGCAAGACGCCGCAAGATGCAGAAGCGAATCAGACTGGCTCGTTGGGATCAACGGAACGCGCGCGCTGACAAGCCGCATGTACGGCTCAAAAGGCAAAAACCTCGCGAGCGTCGGGCGCGTCCAGACGCCGACCCTTGCAATGATTGTCGACAGGGAGCGCGAGATACAAAACTTTAAGCCCTATCCCTACTGGCGCATAATCGGCAAATTCGCCATAGAAAACGGCGAATACGAAGGCGTCTACCAGCGCCCGGACTACAAGGCGTCCGATAAAAATCCCAACGACAAGCCCGATAGAATCTGGAAGCACGAAGACGCCGAAAGAATTTTAAACGACGTCCGCAGCATACAGACCGCCAAAATCAGCGAAAAGAAAACCGTCGCCAAACAAAGCGCGCCTCGCCTGTATGACTTGACCTCCCTTCAGCGGGAAGCCAACAACAAGTATTCCCTTCCCGCGGGAAGGACGCTTAGCATAGCACAGTCGCTCTACGAAAAGCATAAAATGATAACCTACCCGCGCACCGATTCAAGGGCCCTGCCCGAGGACTACCGCGGAGTGGTTTTAAACACGCTCGCGGCGCTCGAATCACCCTACGCAGAGTTTGCGAAGCGCGCTATAGACGAAGGCTATGTAAAAAAAGCCGGCAAGAGGATTTTTGACAATAAGCAAGTAAGCGACCACTTCGCGCTTATCCCGACCGATATGCCCTCCAAAAAGCTCACCGACGACGAGCGCAGAATATACGATATGATTGTCCGCAGATTCATAGCGGCGTTTTATCCTGAAGCGCAATTCGACGTCACCGTAAGAATGTCGGCAGTCGGATCGCACGTGTTTAGGACAGAGGGCAAGATTCTCAGAGTTGCAGGCTGGCTAAACGTCTACAACAAAGAAGCCTCCGACGACGAAATTCTTCCGGCGCTCGCCCACGACAAGGAATCCGGCAAGCTCGTCGAGGCAAAGCTTAAAGAGGAAAAGACAAAGACCCCGCCGCGATACACCGAAGCCACGCTTCTGTCGGCCATGGAAGGCGCCGGAAAGCTTCTCGACGACGAAGAGCTTGCGCTTGCGATGAAAGAAAAGGGGCTCGGCACGCCGGCGACGCGCGCCCAGATAATCGAAACGCTCATCGCGCACAAATTCGTTGAGAGAGACCGCCGCGAGCTCGTCCCGACAGCCCGCGCCGAGAGCCTAATAAAATTCCTGAACGTGCTTTCAATAGACTCCCTCACGAGCCCCGCCATGACCGGAGAATGGGAACAAAAGCTGCGCCTAATAGAGCGCAACGAGATGTCCCGCGACGCCTTTATGAAAGGCATCGACGCAATGACTGTCGACATAGTTGAAAAGGCGCGAAGCTTTACAGAAGACGGCGTAGAAAATAAAGAGACCAACATTCCAAACCCGATAGACGGTAGCAATCTGATAGAAACTTTCCGCGCCTACAAGTCCAAGGACGGCAAATTCACCATATACAAGACAATAGGGAATCGTAAAATGTCGGAGGACGAAGTGCGCGAGCTCGTCACAAAGGGCTCGGTCGGGCCGCTTGACGGATTCCGCAGCAAGCTTGGAAAGCCATTCTCCGCTACGCTAAAACTCGACGAAAATTTTGCACTTAAATTTCATTTTGGCGACACACAGGACTCCGAGCGCAAGCCGGAGGATCTCGCAAACGCCCCGGTAGTGTCGAAATGCCCAAGGTCTGCAATGGGGCTGTGCAGCTGCAAAGACGGCGTGCTTGTTGCGACAGACACCGCGTACGTCTGCCGCAGCGATTCCTCGCCCGAAAAGAAATGTTCGTTTAGGCTCGGCAAGAATATGCTTTCGCACATAGTGACGATAGCCGAACTTGAGAGCCTCGCAACAACCGGTAAAACGCCTGTAATAGACGACTTTGTTTCAAAGCGCACAAAGAAAAAATTCTCCGCAGCTCTCGCTTTGGACGAGAAAGGCGGCATATCCTTTGAGTTTGCAAAAAAGATGAGGAAGGGAAGCTAAATTGCGACCTGCGAGCATATGCGCGCTTGCCCTCTTCATAAATAATTCGGCCGAAAAAAACGCCGAAAAATTTGAGCGAAGCCTTTGGGCTTCGCTTTTTTTATTATGGGCTGAAATGGCCGCTATTTTTTAGAATAAAAAACCTGCGAAATTGCAGATGTTTCGGGTCAGTTCTGCCTTTTCCCCATTCTTACAATTGTGTTTAGGCCGCTATAATATCTGGCAGCAAGAGTTTGCTTAGTGTTTTGGGTATAGGAAAGCTTTCGCCACGCTGCATAGCGCCTGAATTGCATAACGCCGATTGGACTTTAATGCAACGCGCAGTTCACAAATTTTGTGCAGAATTTTTTATACCCGACTTGCTTGCAAAACCAAGTATTTCCCACGCACAAAAGAAAAATTCTGCCAACTGTAAAAATTGCGGAATTACTTTTTACCTTTTCCCCGGGTAAACAAATTTTCATACAAAAAAAATCCCCCACCCAGATTTCAAAATCCTTGCGATATTGCCGCTGCCGGAAATTTTTATGCAAGCGTACGGGGGAAAAACCTCTGCAA
>ERZ824978.695-NODE-695-length-44288-cov-7.015961_pt1 | contig 44288 bp, 47 predicted proteins | sample MGYA00519860_ERZ824978 | MGnify/ENA primary metagenome ERZ824978 (study PRJEB31778, sample SAMEA3449184) | human gut metagenome | biome: human gut; feature: human-associated habitat; material: faeces | place: United Kingdom | collected 2010/2012 ... | reverse complement strand
AGGCATCGAGGTCGGACACCGCGTACATGACGCGGCGGCCGAACTTGCGGAACTTGGGGCCGCCGCCGATCACCCGCTGCTTCTCCAGCGTGCGCGGCGACAGCCGCAGGTAGTCGGCGGCTTCGTCGTTTGTCAGGTAGCGTTGAGGCTGCGAGGTCGCAGTGACGGCAGCGGCGGCAGGCCGCGAGGGAGCAGGTCGCATGGGATGTACCTCCATCAAGCCCGGCCACACCACGCGGCCGGATAGAGGCACTCTCAAGAAAGCAAGGCTTCTTGCTAAGGGACGATTCGCACGGGTCGAGAAACGTCCCCCCTAATGCGACGGGAACATTGGAAGCTGCGCTAGTCGGCGGTAGCCGCCGTGCATCAGCTCATCGCCGCGGCGTACCAGCCGCCGTACGCGGGCACGCAATGCACTGTCTTTGTGCCAGTCGGCCGCGACGGCATCCGCGCCGAACAGACCTTCGCCCACCTCGCGCAAGGAGGCTCCCGCGAGGGTCGCGTCGAGCGCTTGCAAGGTATGCAGTTCCAGCAGCGCGGCGGGCGTGGGGCGGGAGCGGGCTGTTGCCACAGGCGTGGCCACGGTTGCGGCAGATAGCGCATCCAGCTTCGCAGCGAGCGTGCGGTAGCGCGCACAGGGCGTGGCGCAGGCGCGTGTGGCGTAGAGATAGGCCGAACCATCTTCCAGGTCGGGTGCGAGTGCCAGCCGAACGCAGCAGCCTGGCCAATGCGATACGAGCACCAGGCGCTTGCCGTCGTGGGTCAGTTGCTTGCGCCCAGGAATGCGCCAGAACTCGAAGGTATGCGCATCGGGTGGTGGGTCGGCGTCGGGGTATAGCTGCACCACGGCATCGTGATCGGGGAACCAAGCAGGATGTGCGTCGCGCGCATCCAGGCCGGGATCTTCCAGCAGGCGCAGGCCCCAGGCCTGCGCCGCATCAGGCTTGCGACGCCGGCGTAGCCAGTCGCGCCGGTAGCTTGGATTCCTGCGCAAATACTCCCAAGCCAGCGCTGGGCCATCGAGGTGCAGCGTGTAGAGATACGCGGCCGTGGGATACCAGTGTTGGCTGCTGCGGTCAGTCATGGCGAAACCTCCCTGTTTCTGGGAACGTCGCCACAATTCCGCTGTGCGGGAGCTATCGAATCGCCATCAAGTGGTCATCAAACTCGGGTTACGCTTTAACTGCTGGTGTCAAGACAGATTCGCTCCAGTGCATTGCCGAAATCGTCTAAATGCGACGACTGCACCGCCCGGAAATGGGGTGCAGCATTGAACACCGTGCCGAATCTCGCGCCTGGCATCATGACTGTTTTGGTCAGGAGCGCACCACCCTGGTGCAAGCATGCGGATCAAGACTTGCCAGGTCTTGGCTAAGACCGAAATAGTCACAATGCGATACTTTTTGCCTGGTCGCGCTGGAATGCGTCAATCGGTGATCGAACCGTTTTCCTGAGCCAGTCGAACGTATTCCGACAGCGGCCGCGTCGGCTGGAAATACCGATCTCGTATCACGGGCTGCTTGAGCGGCCCGACGATGGACGCCAGATCGGACAGCTTCACCGTCGCCAGGGCAGGCATCCCGATCCCGAGGTCGATCAGGCCGTAGGCCGTATCGCCATCGGTCGGATCGAGCGCGGCCAATAGCCAGGTCGCATGTGCGTCCGGTGTGAACAGGCGCACCACGGGCAGCGGGTCACATTCCTGGCCTGCGGCGCGGGTGAGGCCGTGGGCCAGTAGGTGCACCCGGTCTTCCTCGGTGACAAGCGTGGTCAAGGCCGCGCCCCTTCCACGAACACACGCAATCGCCGAGGCGCATCTGTGCCTGCGGACGGATGCACGTATGCGCAAGCGCACGAAGCCGCAAAAGCGGAGAGGCACGAAGGCGTATTGGTGGAAGTCAGGAAAGACACGGATGCGGTTCCCTGGGTCTGAGGAAATCCGCAGATGCGGATCTCCGTAAAAGCACGGAAAAGGAAAACATCACCACCAAATGAACACTATAGATTGTAGTCCTATAGGGCGCAATGGGCTGTCATCTTGGTTTTTTGGGGAAACCATAGGTGGCAGCGAAGAACTCATTGGCAGCGGCGATTCGGACGGTAAGGAAGGCGCGTGGTTTGAGCCAGGAAGCGTTCTCCAACGTGTCCAGTCGCACCTACATGAGCACGCTGGAGCGCGACCTGAAAAGCCCAACCATCCAGAAGCTGGCCGATCTGTGCGAGGTCATGGAAGTGCATCCGCTCACGCTGCTCACATTGGCTTATGCCGGTGACAGCACCCGCGAAGCTGATGAATTGCTGGCACAGGTGCGCCAGGAACTCAGGGCGATATTGGAAGAGCCCGACACGCCTTAGCGCGTTGGCGTGTGGTACTGAATTGCAGCAAGCGGAGCGCGCAGCGCCGCAGGCGCGAAGGCGTGAGGGATTGAAGCCGGATGGCCGTGACGGCTTGCCGGCACGGGGCGAAGCCCGAAAGCCCGGCGGCGCTTACAGCGCCGACACGCCACACACCGCTCGTTGACACGGATTGCGAGCCACAAGGCACGCATGCAGGCCCGCCGTGACGGGCGTATCCAGCACGCGGCAGCAGCAGAAATCCTGCGCGTGCGGTGCTGCGATCAGCAGCATCGCGCCCCGCCGCAGTGGGCGGGACGCGGTAAGCGGCTGTCAGGCCGCCTTCGGCTTGTTGCGCGACCAGATCAGGTCGTGCGTGCCGTCCTCGTTCTCGATCAGGCGGGCATAGACCGTCGCCGGGAACGAAGGGTCGTCGATGGATACGGACAGGTATTCCCGCCCGGCCTCGCTGGTCTTCTTCCACGCTGCGCCGACTTCGTGGCCAGCCGCTTGCAGGTGGAAGTCGGGGGCGTTCTCGGTGTCGCCCTTGTCGTTGGGAACCAGCTTGACCTTGACGTTGAGCGTCAGGGTGCGAAGCGTGCCGGTGAAGCCGTCTTTCTCTGCGGTGAAGGTGCCGATGTTAGCCATGATGTTTCTCCTTTCGGGTTGAACAAGGTCGCGCCAGTGCGTCCTTGTTGTGATCCGGCCGGCGGGGGATGGGCTGGTCGCACCGCACAGCGGTCGCAACAACGTGGAGAACCTGGAAGCGAAAAGAATTTGTCCCGCGAGGAATGCGCGCAGCGCAGGGGAAATTGTTTTCGCTGCAAGGTTGCGGCCATCAAGCACAAGGCGCAGCCGCGCCACCGCCAGGATTCACAACAAGACAAGGACGCACAGGCCGCCCGCTCCCGAATGGAGACGTGGCCAACTCGGCATCCCCGCGTGACGGCTGCACCGGCTTGCGCCCTGACGCGGGCCAGGTCAATGCCCCGACGACAAGGCCAGAGCGCCCCTGCCGCAGCTCACGGCCACATACTGAGGCGTGGTGTGGAAGCTCCATAGAAGCGAGGCTGGGCGGCGTGTCGGTGAACCGTCTTTCGTGACGTACAGACAACGAACCGCCAGCGTCGGGGACGGCACGCTTTCGTGCAACCTGCCGCAGCAAGCCGGGGCGTAGCCACACCAGCCCCGCCCATTGCGGCGGGGCTCGGTCGAATCGTTGGCGGCGCGATGCGCCGCCACACTTGCTGGCTTCGTGGATTTCGCGCACGAGCGCCCTTGTGCGTGGCCCCATCGCCGCCTGTCCGAAGGCGGCGATGGGGCGTTTTGGCTTTGAGCAGTGAAACCGGGCGCGGCCACCGCCGCGCCCGGAGTTTTCGACCACCGGCCCCAAGGCGGCACGGCTTGGGGCCGGTGCGGCTCGTTATTCCTTGGTTTCGATGATCCACCACACGGCGCGCGGCAAGGCGCGGCCCGTGAGGGGATGCAGATCGGTCAGGTCGGCGCGGGCCGTCCAGCCACGCGGCGGACGGTAGCCGCGCACGTCGCCGTCGCCGTGCCAGCGGCGGGCGCGCACCGTGCCGGAGGCATAGGTCGCAGCTATGCGGGGGCGGTTTGCGGGTTGGTGGGTCATGGCAGGCATCCTCAACATGAAGCGCCCCGGCCGGAACCGGGGCGCTATCTACGGTGCGAAGTCACGCGGCCAAAGCCTCGGCCTGCGGCTGGTCATCCGCCACGGCGGCCACTTCTTCCTGTGCTTCGGCTTCGCCATCCGCCGGCGCGTCCTGCCCGGTCTGCTGCGGGCCTTCGGAGCGGAAGATGGCGGGCATCCAGCCGGTGCCAGCGGCCAGCCGTTCGGCTTCGCTGGCAATGTCGCCCTTCTTCAACTTCGCCAGTCGGGTGACGTGCGAGGGCGCGAACCCGCCAACGGCTTCCAGAATCGCGGCCTTCGGCACATGCCGGAAGTAACCCTCATTGGTGGGCTGCCACCACGCGGCCATATCCAGCCCCACGGCCTGCGCCAGTTCCGCGCCGGGCTGGTGCGGCGTGGCGCGAGGCGTCACCACGTCCACCGTGGAAGCTAAGCACACGGCCAACAGCCGCACCAGTTCATCCTGTGATTTCGCCAGCAGCGCGGCGAACAGTTCGGCGCTGTCCTCCGGCAAGGTTTCGCCTGCCACCTGTTGCAGTTCGCGCAGCGCCACGGCGGCGGGTGATTCCGGCCAGTCCGGGGCCATGCCTTCCAGCCGGTCTTGCACCGTGAGGCGCACACCCAGCGGCAGGTCGTGCCCGTAGTGCCTTTCCTGCAAGACGGTCTGCACCATGCCATGCACCACGGCGGCCAGCGCTGCTTGCGGATGCCGTGCAACTTCGATTTGCAGCGCAGCGGTACGGTGCGCGCTCAACCGCTGCGCCAGTCGGTCAGACATGGCGGCGGTCTTGGGCTGCTCGTCGTCCTCGCCTGCGTCCTCGTTCGCGGCTTCGCCTTCGCTGCCGAAACCCTGCCGCAGCCGCTCCAGCGTGCGCAGTGCCTTGGCCTCCGCTTCGCGCAGCAGCCCGCGATGAATCGCGGCCTGCCCGTCGCGGTCGATGGTGACAATGGCACCGGCTGCGGCCTTCACGTTGGCCGCATAGTCCAGCAAGCCATCTTCCAGCGCCTGCAACTGCTCGCCCAGGCGTTCGCCTTCTTCCTGCAAGGCATCGGCCTTTTCCTCGTCCTCGTCGTCCAGCGCGGCATCCACCGCCTCGGCCAGTTCGTGCAGCTTGGTTTGCAGCTTCTCGATGCGCTGCGCGTCGCGCTTGTTCGGACTGCGGCGTTCCCTTGGCGCACGCTGGAAGGCTTGCAGATCGGCATGGGTCATGCCCGGCGTGGCATCCACCCACGCCCAGCCCTCGGCCTGCACCTTGGCGGCGATACCTGCCAGCTTGTCCTGCGCCAGCCGTTCCAGCAGTGCGGCATCGGTCAGATACACGCCTTTGTCGCCCTCCGCGAACAGGTCGCGGCGGATGCCACCGCCTTCCTGCTCGTAGCCGTCCAGCCCGACAAAGCGCACCAGCGGATGCCGGTAGGCGTCGATTTCGCGTTCGGTCAGGCGGTCGCGCAGGTTGTGCGGGCCGCGCTGCCATGTGGGCGCATCGTAGAACGCGGCTTCCTGCGCAGCATGGTCGTCGGTGATGGCGAGGGCCATCAACTGGTCAAGGCTCACGGCCTCGGCCCGGTAGTCGGCCAGCAGGCGCGGCGACACGTTGGCGAGTTTCAGACGGCGCTGCACCACCAGCGGCGTGACGCTGAAATCCGCTGCAATGTCCTCGATGCTGCGGCCTTCGGCCACGAGCGCGGCGAACGCCTCGAACTGGTCGGCGGGGTGCATGGCTTCGCGCTGCACGTTCTCGGTGAGGCTGGCCGTGCGGGCGGTGCCATCGGCCACCAGCAGGCAAGGCACCTCCCATTCCTTGCTAATGCGGTGCTTTTTCGCCAGCAGCTTCAACGCTGCGAGGCGACGGTCACCGGCCACGACCTCGTAATGCTCGCCATCGGCGGCGGCAATCACGATGAGGTTTTGCAGCAGGCCGACACGCTGGATGCTGGCGGCGAGTTCGGGAATGGACATGCGCGGGGTCTTGCGCACGTTGCGGCCAGTGGGACGCGACACCAGCCGCGACAGCGGAACCAGAATCAGGTTCTTGGTCGGATCAGCGGCTTCCAGCGGGATAGCGGCGGCGGTGTTGATGGCGCGGGCTTCGGTTTGGGTAACGGCGTTCATGGTGATAACTCCTATCGGTTCAGGGATGCAGCAGCGAAGAAAGCGACAAGGGCTGCTGCCTGCCCCTGCCGCGTGGGGATTCAGGCTTTCAACTGGCGCATGCCATCGGCCAGCAGCCAGAGGGCGCGATTTAGTCGGATGTTTTGGTCGATGCCCTGCACCGGGCGGGTTTGCTGTCGGCGCCCGTTGGCGCTGCGGCCACGCAGCCCGCCTTGGGTCAGGTTTTCTTGGGTGCGGTTGAACACGCTCCACAGGTCGGGGCGGCGGTCGTCGAAGCGGCGCGGCATCAGGATTTGCGATTCCGTGATGGGCGCGGGCTTGTCGGGGTCGTCGTACTTGAGGGCGAGCGCGGCGCGGGCGAACACTTCGGATTCGCCATCGTCCAAGGTGATGCCGCGCATGGCATCGCGCGATTCCTTCACCCGATCGAAACCGCTCAAGACTTCGTAAGCCCCCTCAATGACCAGACCGGCCACGTCGCCTTTATGGGGCACTCGCACATCGGCCACGGTGTTGCCGCAGACAAGGCCATTGCTGCACACGAACCGGAACATTCCGGCCAGCATCTGATAGCTGCTGGTGCCGTCGTGCGAGTTCAGCAGCACGATTTCGTTGGCCTCCGCGCCGTTGATCTGGCTGGCATGGCGCAAGCGAATCATGTGTTTGGTGTGCTCGCGCTTGCCTTCGTCGCGCACGCGGGTTTGCGTCACCATGAAAGGCTGGAAGCCTTCTTTGCGAAGCTCGGTCAGCACGGCGGCGGTGGGGATATAGGCGTACCGCTGCGAACGGCTCTCGTGCGGGGCATCCGCGAAGATGGACGGGGCCACGCGGTGAATCTGGTCGTCGGACAGCGGGTAATCGCTGCGCAGCGAGGGGGAGCGGAAAGCGAAACGGGATGCGAGTTGCATGGTCTTTCTCCTGACAAAAGAGGTTTGCTGTTCACACCGCACACCGGATTTCTAGATTCGGAGCCCAGCCTTTCGGCTGTTTGGTGCGGTCGGCACGAGGAACCCGGTTGGCCCTGTTGCCACCGTCTTTCCTGAGTTCATCGCCCGCGCCCAAAGGAGCGCGCGGACGGGGGCCGTCAAGGAGCCAAGCGCAGGGTTGGTGCGGCCCGCAGGCGCAGCCGAGGACACGGCCCTGCGCGCCTTGACGGCACACGGTCGCGGGCTACGGTCGCGGGTAAGGTGATGAAGTCAGGGGAGACGGCTGGACAAGGCAACGGCCATCCCTTTGTGCTGACCGCACGCAAGCGAAGCGCGCAGGCCCGAAGCTGGAAGCCGGGCCGTAGGCGTCAGCGATGCGGAAGGCTGGCGAAGCCAGTCCCGCCAGGGATGAGCGACTAGCGAACCTGGAGCAGCGCGATCCGCGAAGCGGAGACGCAAGAGGACTCTTCGTTTACCATTTGTTTCGCAAGCAAATGATGGGAAAGCAAGAACACGGAGATATAGAGATGATTGTCTGCATCAACCGCCTCAAACAGTTCGGAATCTTCAGCGACTTCAATGGAACGAAGATCCAAAAGTTCGGCCGGTACAACCTGGTCTATGGTTGGAATGGAACAGGCAAGTCAACGTTATCGAATCTATTCTCTTGCTTTGAGCTTCGCTCGATGGTTCCCCGCTTCAGCACGGGCCAATTTTCAGTAGTTCTGGAGGATGGCTCAACGATCACGGAATCCACACTCCACTCATCCCAATTGAATATTCATGTTTTCAATCAACGCTTCGTGCATGAGAACATTGATTGGGACAAATCCGTAAAGAGCATCCTTCTTATTGCGAAAGAGAAGATTGATGACTTGCAGAAGCTGGAGAAGCTGAAGAGCGAGCTTCAGTCGAAAAAGAAGGCTCACGACGACAAGCAAAGCGATATCAAGAAGCAGCGTGAGGCATTAGAGAAGTTCCTGACCAATGCTGCCAAGAAAATGAAGCTTGGACTTCAGGCGATTGATACGAGCGACAGTTATTACTTGAATTACGACCGCCGCAAGCTCTTCAACTTCATACAGAATAACGGCGAGACAATTATCAAGGCGGAGTCGGTTCTTCCAGATGAGAGGGTTATCGACCTTACGAATGCCGCCAAGCCAGATCAGCTTCCAAGCATTGCTTTCGCCTCAACGGCCATTGAGCCGGACTACTTTAAGAAAGCGGCGGGCCGCATCAGAGATTTGATTGGGACTACGGCGGTCAATCAAGCAATCCAGCGGCTGACCGATAACCCGGAAATCCGCGAATGGGTTCAAGCAGGCTTGGAAATCCATAAAAACCACGACTCGCAATCCTGCGAGTTCTGCGGCTCTCCGTTCGCCCAGCTTCGTGCCGAGGCGCTTGCTGCCCACTTCAGCAAGGAGTTCACGGAGTTTCAGAGCCGACTTCAGAACGCGGCGACATGGATTGAATCTCAAGGCGCTCCAGCTAATCAGTTTCCCGCATCGACCGAGTTTTATAAAGAACTATCGGCCGAGGCAGAGAAGCTTCAAAAGGACTACGCAACTGCTGCTGAAAAGATCGACCAGCAAATCGACGCCTGGCGGGAAGCCCTGAAGGCCAAGATCACAGACCCTGGGAAGACAGACATTCAGATCTCGGATGTGGTTGAAGACGATGTCACCAATTTCAATGACATCCTGAAATCGATTGTTGCTCTCGTTGGAAAGCACAACAATAAGACTTCAAATTTCAAATCTGAGACCTCAAAAAGCAAGGTGGCACTGGAGCTTCACTTTGCTGCGGCTGAGGTGCAAGAGTTTGACTATGCTGGAAGTGAGAAGAAGTGCAATGACCTTGAGTCAGAAGCAAAGAACGACCATAAGGAAATTGAAAAAATTAGTCTAGAGGTCGGAGCCATAGAAGCGGCGCTCTCGAATGAAACGGTCGGGGCAAAGGAGTTCAATGACATCCTGCATCGCTTCATTGGCCGCTCTGAGCTTTGCCTGAACTTCAATCAGAAGAAGAAAGGCTATGAGATCATCAGAAACGGGGTTGGTGAGCACGATGGGAATTTGAGCGAAGGTGAGAAAACTGCGATTGCATTTGTCTATTTCATCACGAAGCTCAAAGAAAATGGAAATAACATCAAGGATACGATCGTCGTCGTTGACGATCCGGTCTCAAGCTTTGATTCTAATCACTTGTTTCACGCCTACTCGTTTTTGAGAACGCAATGCACTGAAGCCAAGCAACTTTTTGTGCTGACTCACAACTTCACTTACTTTAAGCTAGTGAGAGACTGGTTCACTGGCACCAATAGGAATCGAGTCAAAAAAGGCAACGCCGAGAATTGCTTCTTTTATCGCCTGGATGCGCCACCTGGCTCCCCTCGTCACTCCCTACTTGTGGATGCCGACGACTCACTCAAGAACTACGGTTCCGAGTACCACTATATCTTCAAGAAGCTCTACGAATATAGGGCGCACACAACACTCAATCGAGATGAGGCGTTCTTGACCGCCAACCTCGCCCGAAAGCTTGTTGAATCGTTTTTCACCTTCAAATATCCAAGGCGTCGAAGCGACATTAGTCAATTGATGGAGGCTGGCCTAAAAGATTGCACCATCACGACACCAGAGCTTAAAGAAAAAATCTACCGCTTTATCAATAAGTATTCACATAGCGACGTTATTGAGATAACAGAGGAATCCGCAGAAAACTTGGCAGGCGAAAGCCACAGCGTCATCGGGAACATCTTCCAGTGGCTGGAAGAGGTGGACAAGAAACATTACGACGAGATGATTCAGGTTGCGACGGCCTGAGCATCAGGCCGCGAGGGCCATAGCTATGCCACCAGGCGCAGCAAAAAGGGGCCGAAGCCCCTTGGGCTAGATCAGCCCATGCTCGGCGAACGATGCCGTTTCGTTGCCCGCAACGATGATGTGATCGAGCACGCGCACGTCCACCAGACCCAACGCTTCCTTGAGCCGCTGGGTCAGCGCCCGGTCAGCCGCGCTCGGCTCGGGGTTTCCGCTCGGATGGTTGTGCGAAACGACGACCGCCGCCGCATTGAGCCGCAGCGCCTCCTTGACCACTTCGCGCGGATACACCGACGCACCGTCAATAGTGCCGTGGAACATCTCCCTGTATTCGATCAGACGATGGCGCGTATCCATGAACAGCACTACGAACACCTCATGCTCGAAGCTGGCCAACTTTGTACGCAAGTATTCCTTGACCGCCGCCGGCGAAGTGAACTCTGCTCCGCGCCGCATTTTCCGGTCAATGACCTGGCGCGCAGCTTCCAGAATGTCGTCGGCCGATGCCGGTAGATAGCGCCCGTGCGCGTCGCGCACCAGCAGACAGGAATCGAACGAGGGAAAGGACAGTTGCGACATGATCGTGCTCCGGTTGCTCGGGCGGAATTGCCCGGAACCGGCGGCAGCACGGCGCAGCGCAAGCAGTCAGGGGTCGCAGACGGCCGCCAGGACGCAAGCGCGCATGGCGCGCGCCGCCCTTGACGGCGAGAACGCCGTGATACGGTGAAGGGAACAGCAAGACCGCCCACACCCGCCCACTGCACAGAGTCGATTTTTGGCAAGCGGAGCGCGCAGGCCCGGATCAACGAGCCGGGACGGAGGCGTCAGTGATGGAAGCCCGACAGGGGCGAGACTCGCGCAGCGAAGCTCGATGCGCAGCACGACAGCGCGACGGCGGCACGCCGGGACGCCCGACTGCTTGGGACAGGACTACTCGTTGTCCGTCTTGCGCTGCTCGATTTGCAACTGCGCCCGTTGCGTTGCCTGTTGCAGCCGCTCCACCAGCACGCCCCTCGGCGGCAAGGCGGTCAGATACTCGGCAACGTGGATGCCGGACTTGTCCAGCTCCAGCAATTCGATCTGCTCGCGCTTCTTGCCGGTGCAAAGGATGATCCCGAGCGGCGAGGCTTCCTCCGGCTCCCGTTCGTGCTTGTCTAGCCACCGAAGGTAAAGCTCCATCTGCCCTTTGTAGGCCGCCTTGAAGTCACCTACCTTCAACTCCACCGCAACCAGCCGCCGCAGCTTGCGGTTGTAGAACAGAAGGTCAAGGTGGAAATCCTCGTCGTCGATCGGAATGCGCTTCTGCCGGGCGACGAATGAGAAGCCCGCGCCCAGCTCCAGCAGGAAGGACTCCATTTCACGGATGATCGCCGCTTCCAAGTCGCCTTCCTGCCAAGTGTCCCGCAGGCCCAGGAAGTCGAGGATGTACGGGTCGCGCATGACCAGGGCCGGCGACATGCGCTGCGCATCGCGCAGGGTCGCCAACTCCTGCGCTATGGTTTCTTCCGGCTTTTGGGAAAGCGCCGTGCGCTCGTACAGCATCGAGTCGATACGCTCGCGCAGCGTCCGCACGCTCCAGCGTTGGGTGCTGGCCATCTGTGCGTAGTAGTCCCGCTGGAGCGGGTCTTTCAGCGGCATCAGGGCGATGAAGTGCGTCCAGCTCAATTCTCGTATCAGTGATACGAGAATTCGCTCGTCGGGGAAGGTGGCGGCGAACTGCACCATGCGGCGCAAGTTCTGCTCTGCAAAGCTGCTGCCGTACTCCTCCACCAACTGCGCAGCCAAGGTGGGCAGAACTTCCTTGCCGTAGGCGCCCCGGCGCCTGTCCAAGACCTGCGTGTGGATGCGTTGGCCGATGCGCCAGTAGAGCATCGTAAGCTCGCTATTCACCGTCGAGGCGGCGCGCAAGCGCGCCGCCTCGATCAGTGCCCGAATGTCGCCCAGCAGCGCCGCGGGCGCTGCGAGCGATGCTGCTGATGGCCGGCGCCCGTTCATGCCACCGCCTCCGCAAGCTGCCGCGCGCCCGTGATGGCTTGGCGGCGGCTGGCCACCAGCTCGGCCGCCTCGCGCACCGGCTTGTCCTCGGTGTGGACGTAGTGCATGAACATCGCCACGGTCTTGTGGCCCGTCAGCTTCATTCCCACTTTGGTCGGCACACCGGAATTGGCAATGTCGGTGGTCGAGCGATGACGGATGCCGTGCGTGCCTACGTGCGGCACGCTGGCGGCCTTGAGCGTCCGGCACCAGCCGCCATAGTGCTCGCCAAAGGTCAGGTGCTTGGCCGGGTCGTTCGGCGACGGCAGGACGTAAGGGCAGCCTTCCAGACGCGGCGCCGTCGAAAGCAGCCGATAGGCTTCCTCGCTCATGGGCTTGGAAATGCCGCCAACCTTGCTGTCGGGCCACACCACGCGCCGGTTCTCGAAGTCCAGCCAGCTCCATTCGAGCGGGCAGATTTCGGAGCGCCGCGCCGCAAACTCGAATTGCAGCCGGATCGCCAACGGGATGACGTAGTTCTCCAGCCCCTCCGCCTCCAGTTTCTCCAACTGGCGGAAGATCCGCACCATTTCCTCGTCCACGATGAGCCGGGTTTCCTTGCCCGGCGGGTACATCGGGACGTGGCGGCACGGATTCGTGCCGTCCGGGCGGAAGCCCCAGACTTCGGCCAAGTTGAACATCTTGCGCAGCACGCCGAAGGTCTTGTTGGCCTCGGTCGGCTTGTAGGCCAGCTTTTCCATGAGCCCCGCAATGTCGGGCCGCTTCACGTCATGCACCTTCTTGCGGCCCAGCAGCGGGATGATGTTGCGGTCGATGACGCCCTGGTAGCCGTCCTGCGTGCTGACCTTGTTGCGCTTCTTGGAGTAGTCCTCCATGAACTTTTTGCACAACTCGGCCATCGTGGGCGCCTTGCGCGCCTCGGCCTTGGCACCGCCGGGATCACCACCCCGGCGAACCTCGGCCAGCCAGTCCTGCGCTTTGACCCGCGCCTGTTCGACGGTTAGCTCCCCGTAGAGTCCCAGCGAGGGCTTGCGGGGCTGGCCAGAGTTCGTGCGGTACTGGAGCATGAACACCCGGCGTCCCGTCGAGGTAATCTTGCAAAGGAAGCCGGGCACGACGGTATCCCGTAGTTCGATGTCCTTCGCCTGGGGTTGCGCCGACTCTACGGCGGTCTTGGTGAGCTTGATCTTTGCCATGATGACTCCTTGGAACGACCCGGATTCCAGGAGCCAGATAGGAGCGGCGCGAGGGAGAACCGGGTCAAGTTTCAGAAAGCACCGGCATATGATGGAAGCGCGTAAGCTATTGATAAACCTGCTGTATCGGGCTACGTCGCAGTCCAGCGAACTACCGGGCTGGAGTCATCGTGAAACAAAAAAAGGGGGCCCGCCAGTTCAGCAACGAGCCGGAGTTATACGTCAAATAGTTGCAAAAAAAATTAGATTCCCGGAACAAATCCACATAAGATTGGGATACTGTACTTTTGCTGAAAATAACTTAAGGTTGACCATGTCCGAAACTAAACAGGCGTATTTGATGAAATTTCGTAAGTGCTCTTCATTTGACACACTGGAAAAAGTATTTGAACGACTCTGTGAAAAGAATGTTGGTATAGTTTCACTAGAAATTTCCGGGGCATATGACCATCGAAAAGCTGAATTGACAATGAAAAAACTCTACGATAAAGTCCCCGCCAGTGTATGGACCCTGGTTCGTCAGTAAAATGAAAATCCCGGGAACCATTATACAGCCGACGTTTAACAAAAAGAGGTTTATGAAATCGTCTGTTGAACATATAAATTTATTAAATTATTTATTACCACCTCTGGGAATTAGTTTAATCAGAAAAGTAATAACTTCACTTAAAATGCTTTACTTGCTCTGTTGTGGTAAAACGCATGGGAATTAAACCTTTATTAATTTTAACTCTTCCATTCATCTCCTTTTATTTAAACGCGGCGAGCCTAAACGAGTTCAGTCAAAAACTGGATGAAGGTTACCGTTACGCCTGTAACGCAACTCAGACGGGCAACGCAGAGGTTGCCTCTCTGGCGCTTGAGAACTACAGGGCAAATTTCACTACCTCAGACCCAAAAGTTGGTTTCAGCCAGATAATGAATGATGAAATAAACAAGGTTGTCTCGAATTTTTTCAGAATGGGCATGATCCAGGGGAACACCAGTACTGCGGCCTGCGAGACGCCTTCGGAGTTGCTGAGTCAGACCGCTTTGGCGGTATATTCCCGACAGGAAAAGGCGGCGTTGGCATCGAGCCTTGATGCTGTCCGCTTCACTGAATATGCGGCGCAGGCCTACCCGATTTTTGATTCAATCCGGAGTACAAGCATCAGTGAGGATGAAGTAATTAATCAGATTAATAAAATTGGGAATAATGCAATTATAAATGACAAGAATGCTATTGACGCCAGCAATGCGACAAGTGCGATGAAAAACGTAGTGACTGTACTTTTTTCTGCCCGGAGTGACCCGGAACTTATGCAATTTATGATGGGTTATATTGATCAACACAAACTGGATTGAATGTAGGGTCCAGTATTTATATTAAATCAGCTTTCGTCCTGAAAGTGAGCCCACTGTTGGAATGCTCACTAATTCCGGTTCCGTCCGTATTAATAAGTCTCACTGCTGGTGGAGGGACGGGCAACCGGAAAAGTAGCTTTTTACCAGCATAGAATTGCCATCGCTTTATCCATTTGCCCCTGCCACAGTAATAAAAGCAACTTAAAAACTCATGAAAAAAGACCTCTTATCGAAATGTCATACTGCTTTCGTCCGATATAGTGAATGTCTGTATGCTGCGGGGGAAATAACATGCGAAAGAGCTATACCTATGGGATTCCTTTCGGACTCCATCGCGAAACTGGACGGTATCTGGACATCACGGAAGTAAGCAGAGGGAGTGCATGCAACTGTATCTGCCCCGGGTGTCGTACGGATTTGATCGCCAGGCAGGGTGAGGTCAAACTCTGGCACTATAGCCACACCACGGACCTCTTCGGTGATTGTGACGGCTTGATGGAGGCGATTCGGGGAAAAATTATTGAAGTTGTCCGGGAAAGACATCTTCTCGGTTTCCCGCATCTTCTGGCCGGTTATGAAGGCGGGAAGGTGCCACTTGATGAGGTAAGCGGCAGCGGAAGCATGTTCGGCGCCACGGCAGATCTGTTTGTGAAGGTTAACGACCTCTGTGTCGCCGTGTTTCTTGATACCGATCGCAGCGTGGCCGGGAAGCTGACGTTCGACCATCTCCATCCCTCGGAAATGGTAGCAGCATTACGTATCGATCTGCCGGATATAGAATACGAAATCAGTCAGGTACAACTTGGCAGGCGAGATGGAACCTACAGCGAACGTATCGAGAAAATTATCATTGATGAGACGGAGTCACGAGAGTGGTTGTATCATCCCATGATGCAGGAACTGGGGACTGAACCCCTGAAGGTTTATCAGGGCCGTGAGCCTGCGGAAGCAGGACCACTTCTCCAGCGTCTTTCCGACTGCTACATGAAGCTGCCGGACATCTTACCCCAGAGCATGAATACGCTGATAAGAATGCAGCAGGACACCATCGTTTGTTTGTGTCGGCTCACCGTCAGAGCATCCAATATAGCCCAGACTGATGAATTTCCGCTGTTTATACGTTACTTCCGTCTGCATTGTCTCGACACCAGTGAGCATGTGAATTACGAGAAATTGCTGAACTGGCAGGACATGATCACAAAATCACAGGAAGGGCAGTCGCTAACGATGGAGGAACGGGATTATCTCCAGGAAATCGCCCGTATTGGCCTCTACAACCACCGACTTAAAAGTGTCTGCCTGACGGCCTGCGAAGACAGTAAGGTGGCAACAACTGAAGGACCAACAAATTTCTCATTGCTCTGAAGGGGGCTGGGGAGTTACGGGCCTGGCGGGCATGGAAACGTAAACAAAATCTACTTGCTCGCCTTAAGCAGTAATGGGTTGTTCATTTCTTACATGGTCTCAGAGTACCTATCATGATCAGTCCGGTAATATAAACTGGCACAGCCATCATAACAGCCCAACGCTAATGGACATACATTAGCGTTGGGCTGTTATGGCCGAAAGACTGGATCAGGAGTTCCGGATTTTTGCGCGGTAGGTGTGTTTGATCCTTTCAATCGTGGCAAGAGATGCATTCCAGTAGCGTTCAGCGTCGGGGCGATATTGGTCATCGAAGATGCAAAGATTCAATAATAGTGTAATTAGCGTCTCCTGGCGGCAAAGTCAGTCGGCCGGAACTGGTAAACTGTATTCCACCTCACCCGGGCTGGCGGGCGACTGACGTCTTGCCGGTTCATAGCCGGTGGTCGCGTCTGACAATGCGGTGTCCTGCCGGTAGTGACGCTGGCAGGGAGGTTTGCCAAATATACCCTACAGGGACTTCAGGAATGAATACGTTCGAACAGTTTAAAGCACAGGTCACCCAACATGCCTGTGGACTCGGTCCGGAACAACTGGCCGGGTACTGGGGGCGGTCCACCAGCGGCGAATGTGTTTCGCCATCGTATGAAGTGTTCAGGGGTTATCCGACCCGCCATCCGCTGGCGGAGTTTGTGGAGATGGCTGCATCCCGCAACGGCATCAGGCCGGATGACTACCTGGGTGATTTACTCCGGGGGCCGCATGAGGTTGTCGGCTCCCTGACGGATGACAGCACGTCACCCGCCGCCAGCCTGCCTGTCTATTTCTTCCCGGGTGCCGGGATTTACGCTGCGGCGGTCAGTGATACCGAGGTGCTCGATGTCTGGATGAGCTGGCCTTGCTACCCGGAAAACTGGTGAACATCCGAAACCGGGTTAACCGGCCGGGGATGATTTCCACGACAGCTGGTGCGGACGTGATAACACAATTGCATGTCCTCATCCCTAATGCCCCCTGCCAGACCCTTCCGTGCGGTCAGGCTTCGCCTGATTCCCGATCGGCGCGTATACATCAGGCTATAACTCTTTGTTTTCTTTTTATTTTCTTCCTGTTTACTCGAAATTCGCGGGCGGCCTTGCCAGGGCACAATTGTCAAATACGTGATACTGATGGCTGCACATTGTTAATGTCGGGCACGATGTTTTGTAGTTAACAAGCACTAGTTGGATGAGGACATGCAACTTCATGATGTATCTGACGCTGTTGACTCATGGCAGTCGCCAGTTCAGTTACACCATAAACGTTAGCTTTTAATAAGAGAGGGTTACTATGTTTAGAACTGAGCAAAAGTCAGAGCATTTAGGCCAGGTCATGATGATTGATCCGGAGCTGGTTGGGCAGGGCATAGAGGTTGGACAGGTCGTTGTGTTTGATCTGGGGCACGCCAGCAAAGGCGTTGTGCATTTGATGCGCGAAAGCAAAAAGCGTGATTGTTTTTCCCCTACAACAGAGCGCAAACAGACTTTCAATATGACCGATCAAACTACCAAGGGAGGTTGATACGGGTAAGACGACTGTGGGGCACATCTCACACTGATGATGAGGTCATGCAACCTATTAGTCACCGACTTGGCTGATGTTATGATGTACATCGCTTTCATCTCTTTAGACCGGTCTGAAGTAGAGTCTCAATAATCCGTGAGGAATTCGTTATGAGCCGTGAAGTACCTGCTGGTAGGTTTTTTTGTATGGATGAGTTCCACAATCATCATATGAACGATGATGTCATTCGCGAAAGGCTCCGCTCAATAGACGGTATCCCCGGTGTGAGCTATCAGGTATATGGCGATAATGTTTTCGTGTTCGAGAAACTTGTCCAACTGGTGAAACAGAATGGCCATAACCTGGCAACAGCCTTAGACCTCGTTCCGCAGGCAACAATGACCGCCTCAGAGGCTATTGAGGAGTGGTCGGTCTTCCCGGCGCCATATTCTCGTGAGATCAATAATACCGACCATAGTCAGGCGATCTACCACCCTTATTTCAATGCGTATTTGCCCCGGAAATATCCTGACCGTGACGCCTGTAATGCGGATGCGACCAGATTGCTTCTCGGTAATCCTGTCGAGGGTGAGGGGGATTTTGTCTACCGGGGGCAGTCCATGATCCTTCGCCAGCCCTTTACACTCGACCGTCTTCCCCCACGGCCTGAATGGGATGTGCCGGTGTATGAAAATCCCGGTGCCTACACGCATCTCTGGAACACGGATTTTGTCAGTGGCTTCGCGCCGGTTTCCGAATCTTTGTTTAACGAGGTTAAATCAGCGGAGTGGGAATGGAACCACGCTATCGCCGCGACATGCGCGTACATGGGAAATCCGGAGTGTTTCGCCTCGTTGTGGCCCCGGGCGGGAGAGTTCGGACTGGAGCAGCTGGAGCTCAAATCCAGTGACGTTGACGAACTCGATCCGGAATACCACCAGCAATTCCAGGCTATATACCCGGAGCTGTCCATGTTGTCCCCGGCCGCTATCCAGAGAGCCTATGACGAGTACTGTGAATCGATGTGGGAATACCCTGAGAGGTGCGACGGATTTCTTTATCACCTTATTGGCAGTACCGTCAGTTCGAATGTGTCCCGCGACAACCCGGAAAAAACAGGAAGACTCATCGCACACGCATGGCTGACAGGAGCCTCGGTTGAGGATGCCTATCGTTTTGGCTCAGAGGCTCAGCAGTTCGATACCGCTCTTTCTGGGCTGGCGTATCAGGTATCCGTGGCCATGAAATTTGTTGCCGGTGATTCTGCGGCCGCAGGAAATGAAGGCCATCCGATCAGCACACTTTCCGATACCTTCCGTCAGATGAGAAAAGTAAGTAGTACCCTCCTGACGGCCACACAGAACGGCCGGAAATGATAAGCACTAACCAATATGGATTCTAACAAAAAGCACGATGAATACGTCGACTGGCTCATTGAGCAGGCAGACGATCATGAAATAAATGCCATCAGCTCAGGACTCAGAGATGCGTGGGAACTTTGTACGACCTTTCTGGCCTGTGTTTTGCTCGGCAGTGGGATGGTTCTTGCCTGCTTAAATATCACTCAGTAGGGAAATCTGATGACAACTCAAATTGAAGTTATGACGGTCGCTGAGCTGCATGCTCAACTACAACAGCTGGTGGATGATTGGCTCGGAGATATTCCGGTATGTGCGACAGATCTCCGCGCCCGGTAACGGTACCGGCGGCGACATTTTTCCGGTGAAAACCCAGCAGGACTACCGTGCCGCCTACCGTAAGCTCGAAGCGGATGGATATGCACCGGCCGTTATCGAACAAATGACCACAGGCGCTGCCTACAATCTGGCTTATCCACGAATCCCGTTAAAACGCTCTGAGAACGCCACCAGCGAACGGAAGCGAAAACCTGACGTGGACATTCAGGGAGAGCCTTGCGAGCGCTTTGTGACCCAGCGGAGCGGCGCAGCGCAGACAAAATTCAAGAATCTCCTTGTTGAGAATTTCGCGGGTCGGTGTGCGGTCACGGGATGGGTTAATGGTGGTGTGCTGGTAGCGGCTCATATCGAGCATGGGACGCGCTACAACCCTTCGAACGGCATCCTGTTGACGCCGACAATGCACGCGCTGTTTGACGCGGATCTGATGGGTATAGACCCGTCCACACTCACCGTTCATTTTAAACCGGGCATCGAGGCGGGAGAGCTGTTTGAAGGCAAAACGCTCAACCCGTTGGTGTATGACCTGGATACAGACCGGCTGGCTGCTCGCTGGGCTGATTTCCTCGGTACCGAGGAATAGATGGAAAATCCAGCCTATACCGGATGACAGTGTTTCCTGGTTAGGCACCTCATTCTGAGATGTGCTGACTGCACGCCACCATTTTATTGAAAACCGACAGAGTTGATACCACTAATGCCAAATTACCTTACGGGATATTTAAAAGCGACCATTGTTATTTTATCTGCGGGCCTGTCAGGTTGCGACCTGGCAAATGGTGCGACGGAAAGTGGAGTGTATCAGAAATACACGAATGGACCTTTCAGGGAGCCGACTATCGTGATGAGTCCGGGCTGGCGAATGGATGACCACGGCAAGGAAGCACTTATATTCGGGAGCAGCCAATGCCCAGATGCTAACGGCAACACTACGTCTGAGGGCGGTTGCGTCCTCATTGAGAATCACTCTGAGACTGTCGCGGTCATCGTTGTTGATGCGACAAAGCAATTCCGACGCCAGGAAACATGGACGATTGAACATAAAAAGGATCGGACCATTGTGATGCGCCCGGATAACAGTTATGTGATGCCCTGGGTAAAATAGCCAATTAAGTTAATCAAATTAGGATTCATACTATGGGCATTCAAGATTTGGTTGGAAAAGAAAGAGAGCTGATCGTCGTCGCACTACTGGCCCTGCATCGTGAACGCGTTAATAGTTTTAATTCAGCTTGCACGGCATGTTCATTAGCGGGGAAAGAATGGCCGGAACAGGAAATGTTTGGTATTAACGAAGTAATGAATGCCCTCCGCATGGTTGGTGCTTTGCCTGTGAGATAATGAGACCTGCTAGCTTCGCATCTGGCTGATTGATTGCCTGACCTATAACGGATTTCATGAGTTTTGAAGAGATTCTGATGTGGACGCCGTGAACAGGCCTCTTAGCGACGAGGGCTCGTTTTTATGACTAGGCGTGGACGCCAGTGCCAACCTGAATGAACAATGGGATGCAAACCGGAAACAACATGAACACCAGAGTGAATAAGCCTCAACCCGTCAGGCTTCGCCCTGTCTTCCAGAAACTGGAAGAGCTGGGGTTAACAGGGGAAATTATTTCCATTCGCACGGACGGGAAAACTGGAACCTTAACTCCAGACCTGAAGCCTGGTATCTTCAAAACGGGTCCCTGCCAAACGAAACGGATCATGACCGGCAACTGGGTTATCGCTGACTCAAGGGACTACTTGGGGTCGTCTCAGAAAACGGAATTTAAAGTACGCTAAGCGTGCGCTGAGGCTGGCACCCAGCGGTACAGCGTAGGAACGGACACGCCGAGGTTCTTGGCTACGTCCTTGGGCGGCACGCCGCTGGCCAGCAGCTTCTTGGCTGACTCGATTTTGCTGTCGGTCATCTTGGGCTTGCGACCGCCCTTGCGGCCAAGCTGCCGGGCGGCATCCAGCCCGGCGCGGGTGCGCTCGACGATCAGCTCGCGCTCCATTTCGGCGAGGCTAGCCATGACGTGGAAGAAGAACCGGCCTGATGGCGTGACGGTGTCGATGACGTCGGTCAGGCTTTTGAACTGGACGCCCTGCTTGTGCAGTTCGCCGACCAGATTGACCAGTTGCTTGACGGCCCAGTGGGAGCGAAGCTGCGATTTCACGACATATAAGCATTCGCTACTACATTAGCGCACTGATGCTCAGGGCTTTGCATTTCTTCCGGGCTTGCTCCCATTTTTAGTCGCAAGTGTCTCGAATCGAAATCACCGACGCTCGGCTGATGTGGTACTCGCGAGAAACGACCGACACAGAAGCGCCAGATTCGGTTTTTTTCCGGATGTCCATACGTTGGCTTGGGGAGATCTTCGACGGTCTACCAAGGCGCGTGCCGTTGATCCGGGCGCGAGCAAGTCCTGCTTGGCTATTTTTGCCCAAAGCCCCGAAAAGGTAAAAATTAGCAAAAACTTATATGTCGCATATCGCAGCTTCGCTCCCACTAGGCCGGGTTGTAGTGCCGCAGGAACGGGGTACCTTGGAACACTGCGCGGCCGGTCATGTTCATGGTGTCGTTCATGGGTGGATATGGCAACTCGCCGGACATCATGGCTTCGAGAATCTCTCGCCCGCTCTTGCCGGCGAGCTGTTCCGCTCGCGCAAGGCCAGGCGTTCCGCCGCCGTCGCGGATACGTTGAATTGCATCCGACTGTAGGCTTGTGCCATTAGCGTAGCCAACGTCATAAGAACAGTAGATCTGCGACACATTATCTCTTTTTCCTCATACTTCCGATCATTTAGAAATTCAGCCTGACGGACACGCGAAGGGCATGACCGATCTGATCGTAGACGTTCTGATTCACTGGACTGCTGTTTTCGGTTTCACTAACCGCTTTACACCAGCCCGTGTGAATCGAGTGGTCCTAACGCCTTACGCAGAGGCAGGCCGTGCCGGCGCGCCCGCGCGTAGTCCTTCCATAACAAAGTCCATGAGCCAACCCAGTCGGGGTTTCCACTCATCGTTGAAGTTGATCTGCCAAATACCTGCAATGGCCAGAAAAAAGTCATCAGTGGTGATGCCGGGGCGGATCGTGCCCGCCTTCTCATTTGCATCAAGTAAGGCCTGGGCTGCAGCGACCACCGGTGCATAGCTCTCCTTTCCGGCACAGTTCCCCACACTCGACACCTCGCGTATTGCATCAGCCAAGCCAGCCTTGTTCATGGCGTACTCGGCAAGACGAGCCATCCACTCTCGCAATGCTTGGTCGGGCGGGCGACTTTGGAGCAGATGTTCGGCGTATTTTGCAACCTGCAACATCTCATAGCGGTAGACCTCCATCACCAGTGCCTCTCGCGTCGGGAAGTGACGATAGAAGGTCCCTTGTCCTACACCAGCCTTCCTAGCGATCACGCTTAGGGGAACGTCTGCAGAATGGGGCAGCTCCGCTAACGCGACCTCCAAGATGCGCTCGCGATTAAGTAATGCGTCAACGCGCGCACGACGTTCAACCTTTTGCGACTGTGCCACTTCTCCTCCTCCTCGAAAGGGCCTCTAGCTAAACGGACAGTTGTCCGGTAATATTCCAATTTCTGGACAGTTGTCCGTTCCAATTCTACTCGTTCCAACCAATCTGGAGAAGCATATGAAGCCGGCTGGCAATACCATCCTTATCACGGGTTCCACTGCGGGCATAGGACTCGGTCTAGCGCTGCGGTTTCATAAGGCGGGCAACAAGGTTGTCGTCGCAGGGCGGCGCAAGGCGTTGCTGGAGCAGATCACTACCAATCATCCGGGCATCGAGGCTATTGAGCTCGATGTGGCCGATACCACGTCCATCGCCCGGGCGAGTGAGCTAGTAGCCGCGAGTTACCCCGACCTGAATGTCGTGATTAACAACGCCGGCATCATGCTAAGCGAAGATGCCATGAACCCTGAATCGTTGAGGGTTGCGGAAGAGACCATCGCGATCAACCTCTTGGGCACCATTCGTATGACCTATGCTTTCTTGCCGCAACTTGCGAAAAAGAAAGATAGTTTCCTTATCAATGTCAGTTCCGCATTGGCATTTGTTCCATTCCCCATAGCGATGACATATAGCGCCACCAAGGCGGCCGTTCATGCCTTCACCGAAGGCTTGCGCGTGCAGCTCGCCGGCACCTCTGTGCGTGTCATTGAATTGGCGCCGCCTGGCGTGCAAACGACGTTGTTCGGTCAGGAAAACGACGAGCATGCTATGCCTCTGGAAGACTTCCTCGACGAGACGCTCGCCCTTTTGCATGGTGAACCCGCGCCTCGGGAAATCATTGTGGAGCGGGCCAGATATCTCCGTACTGCCGAGGCTGCTGGTAACTACGAAGCTGCTTTGGCAATGCTATCCGCCTGGAAAGACCCGAACTGAGGCATTTGAATTATAAATCTGGTCATTGCACAGCAATGATGAACCACGTGAAATGGAGAAGGAATCATGAAAGTAGGAATTTTGGGCACCGGCAATATCGGAAAGACACTCGTCCGTAAATTGACCAAAGCTGGTCATAAGATCAAGGTTGCGAACTCCCGTGGGCCCGAGACAATCGACAAGCAGTTACTGGCCAACGGTGCCCGCGCGGCGACTGCTCAAGACGCGGTAAGGGACGTGGACGTGATCATTCTCTCGATCCCGTTTGCAAGCCACTCAGAAGTCAAATCTCTTCTCGTGGGCGTCCCGGAGGAAGCGGTGGTGATCGACACAGCCAACTATTATCCTGTGCGGGACGGCGCGATTGAGGCGATTGATGCGGGCCAGGTGGAAAGCCTATGGATAGCGGAACAATTAGGCCGGCCGATCGCCAAGGCGTGGAACGCGATAGGAGCGCAAGCATTCGCCGAATTTGGGATGGCGCCGGGCAGTCCTGACCGTATCGCGATACCCGTAGCTGCCGATCGCACAGTCGATCGAGAAGTGGCGATGCGCTTGGTCGAAGAGACTGGCTTCGACGCATTCGACGCCGGATCGCTTGCGGATTCGTGGCGCCAGCAGCCTGCTGCGCCGGCTTACTGCACAAACCTTAAAAAGGAGGAGATGGCAGCGGCTCTCGCAGCAGCCGAGAAGGATCGCCTCCCGAAACGCCGCGATTTGGTATCCGCGATTGTGCAAGAACGCTTCGGCCTTGCGAACTTGAGCAATTCCGATGCCGACTTCCTCGAAAAGCTCAACCGGCTCATCTATATGTAGGCCGCTGGGCCGGCTGTCTTGGGTCAACTGGCCTTGGTTCGCTTAACATCGAGCGGACGAGTCCGCTTGCTCCGTCAGGGTCACCCTGTTTCTCGCGCTGTGTACGCCCCCGATTCCCTAGATACCTGTTCGTGTCTTTTGCGGTTGGGGCCTATGGCGAACAAGCGATTCGCTGACGAGTTCAAGGCCGAGGCGGTCCTGCTCACCAAAGAGGTCGGTCAACATGAAGCCTTGCGCCGGCTTGGCGTACCGGTGGCGATGGTAAAAAACTGGAGTCGTTCATGAACGAGGGCGTGAAATCAAACAATAAATCGTGCGAATGTCGCCAGGGTCTTCTCCGCGTAGCGGCTTCGTCCAACCCGGCGCCCGAGGTGATCATCGAAGGCATGCAGGCGGCCAAAGCTGCGCGTGGAAGTATTTTTTAAGTAGTTAAATCAAGGAGACAACCATGTGTAGTTTGTTTAAACGCAATTCAAAAGAAAGTCCTTCTTCCCATACGCCTCTCAAAAAACTAACCATTGCACTGGTGCCTTTGCTAACGTTCTTGGGTGGCTGCGCGACATCCGACACAACGACACCTATCACCGCGGCCGCAGTCACTCCCGTCATTAGCTGTGACTCGCTAGCTGGAAAGCAACTCGAGAATGTCACAATCACGTCGGTAAGTGCGATACCAGCAACGGCCAGTTTGCCGGGACACTGCCAAGTGCTCGCTACGGAAAACGGCACCGAGCATGACATCAAAGTATTGCTCCCGAATGACTGGTTTGAGCGCTATTATCAGCAAGGCGGAGGCGGCTTCGACGGCGAAATTCCGGATCTTACCCCTGCGGTTGTCACAGGACCAAATGCCGGAACGGCGGCACTAAAGGCTGGCACGATTGTGCTTGGCAATAACGGCGGCCATCGCGATCCGAGTGGCGCCGTATTTTTAAATAATCCGTCAGTCGTTGAACGATACGCGCATACCGCCATTAGCAAGGCGCGGGATTTTGCCGACGCGTTGGCACGGACCTATTATGGAAAATTGCCGCATTACTCGTATTATGAAGGCTGCTCGAATGGTGGCCGTGGCGCTCTCAATGCCGCGTCAAAATACGGCACCAGGTTCGACGCAGTCATCGCTGGCGCGGCTACACTTAATCTTCATGGACAAATCACGCATTGGACCCGAGCGGCAGCATTGGCGCTCCCCACTCCTACCCAGCTCAAAGCGGTAGCAGCAGCAGCGATTGCAAAATGCGACGCGCTCGACCAAGCTTCGGATGGCGTTATCAGTAATTGGCAGGCTTGCAATTTCGATCCATCAACCGATGTCCCTGCTTCGGTAGGCTTGACAACAGCTGAAGCAGCGGCAGTGAAGACCCTGATGACCGACTCAACGCTTTCAGATGGATCTACCATCTATTCGGGGTTTAGTTTCGGCGACATGTCTTACTGGGGACCTGCGTATGCCAAGCTTGGAATTGGACATATGCGCAATATCGTCCTAAATAATCCGGCATGGGATCCCGCCACTTTTAATATCAATAATGATTTTCCTACGATCGTCAACGTAATACAAAATAAATATCACTTCAGTGCGGAAGCGAACGGTCTAGCCCAGTTTCTTCAGGCCGGCAAAAAGATCGTAATATGGCACGGTTCGGATGACGCCCTTTTATCCCAAAAAGATACGATCCGAACTTGGCAGGAAGTCGCCTCAGCAGCCGGTACCGCTGCAAGCCAGAACTCTCGACTGTATATCGCACCAGGAGTGAATCATTGCGGTGGAGGACCCGGCGCCGAGACGTTTGATCTGTTCACACCAACAATGAACTGGGTTGAGAAGGGAACTTCTCCGGGACCCGTCACAGCGCGGAAACTCGACACAACGCAGACGGGAACCTTATTTACACGCCCGCTATGCGTTCATCCAAGCTTCCCGAAGTACAAGGGGTCTGGAGACATTAACGACGCAGCGAACTACACCTGTTCAGCGTCTTAGAGTAAGGGCGCCGCATTAAGCATGTGCGGCGCTTTTTCAGGTGCGCCGCGACTTTAATGTGACAAGTGAACGCAACAAGCAAGCTGCACATACACGCGCGTATCTGGACAGGACAACATAGGGAAGCGCCGAACTAGCCGCTGCAAATTTAGGTAACTGCCTCTCTCATCTTCGACACGAGCCTCCGCCGTAGCCATCTGACGACCCACATGGACAAACGTGGCGACGGCACGCAGCGGACCGGTCTTGTGCGACGCGGGACGTACGATGTTGATGCTGAGCTCTGCGGTCGTGTAGGAACGCCCGGCCGGCGCAGACCTGCTTCGCATTGAAGACGGCAAGATCGCTGAAGTCCGGCCGTTCTCCAGCGATCAAGCACAAGAAGACTCATTCTGAGGCCGAGCATCAAGCTGCATGGCGCATCCTGCGTCGTGCGCGGCTTGTCCAGCGGCACCCGACTTTGACACCGCCAACTAACACACCTCTCGGAAAGCCGCATAGAGCAAGGCTTCTGGCGAAGTGGCCGAAATGGGTGTGTATCTAGGCGAGAAGGGCGCTCAATCCAGATTCAAGATCGGTTTGGGCGGCTTGATTTTCAACGTTTTCAATCGGTTGGATGTATCCGTTGTCGGTTCGGTCACTTGCCAAACGCGACCGTTGGGGCTGGACAATAGCGCCAGCTGGACCCGTTTCAGATCGTCCCGGATATGCGCCAAGTATCCTGACACGCGTGCTCAATGGCGCGTTCCAGCAACAGCGCCAGAACTGTAATGGCGATATGCGCATGAATGCGATGCGGCGCCCAGTGAAACACCGGACGCATCTTCAACCCGCTCTTCATCGTCCGCCAGGCTTCTTCCACCCGCTGCTGCTGTTTGTAACCGAGCGCCATGTCTTCCGCCGTCAGCGTGTCATCGTTGCTATGCACCACGAACTTGCCGTCGAAGCGCTCCAACTCGGTCACCGCCTGTCGGTCGATCACCAGACCTCGTTTCGTCTCTTTCAGCAAACGTCCGTAACGGGGGCTGGTACGCAAGGCGCAAACCCGTTTCGTGTGGCGCTCTTTCGCCAGATCGGACAGGCTGGCCAGTTCTGCCTCCAGTTCGTTCAGCAGCTCATCACGATGCGCCTTCTGGCGACGGGCTTCCAGCGGATTGAAGCAAACCGCATAGCGCCGCCGTCGCTCACCCTCGCCGACGATGACTTCCTTGACCTCCAGATTCTCGGCGACCGTGCGGTAGCGCCCCGGGCGCGAGAGAACGTCCTCGGTGATTTCGTCGCCCCGGCGCATCGGCATCGCCAGTAGATACTTGCCGCCCCCCTTGGACAAGCTCTGCAGGTTGGCCTACGAGACCATGCCGGCATCGCCGACGAAGAGGCAGCGCGTGAGTTGCCAGCCGCGCAGGTCGTCCTTGACCTTCGCAACGGTGGTGACGTCGACCGTGTTGCCGGGAAATACCCAGTGCCGCACCGGGAATCCGTCCCGGGTGACGGCCATGCCCACGACGATCTGCGGCGCATCGCCGCGACCGTTCTTGCTGTGCCCGCGCTGCCGCGGGGCCGCGTAGGACTTCTTGCCGGCTGTTTGACTGCCCTTGACGTTGCCGTCCTTGTCGCCCTCATCTTCTTCGTCGATTTCGAAGTGCAGTGAGGTGGTGTCGTAGAAGATGACGTCCACGTCGAGATTGAGCAGGTCGGCCACCCGGTGGAAGATGGCTTGCTCAATGGCGTCCTTGTTCGCTTCGAGGAAGTCCATGGCACGGTACAGTTGGTGCAGCTTCAGGTTCTGCGTCCCGTCGATATGCGCGTCTTCCTTGAGCCACTGCTCATGGCAGTAGAGTTTCGAGGCCGGCGCACAGGCGCGGTTGGCGACCAGCGCGAACAGGGCGCGCTCGACATCGAAGCCCAGATGCCGCGTGCCGGCCTGTTGTCGAATCACGGCGTCGATGCCCAGTTGCTTCCAGAGGGCTTCGAGGACGTAGAGGTCACCATAGGGCCAGGCGCAAATCAGGCGCCAGTCGCTGCCGGCACCGACGATCTCTTCCGGCGAGCAGCGGCGCAGGATGCTCTTGGCCAGACGGCGCAACCGTTCGACGACCTCAGAATCGTCGGCGCGCCCACAGTTATGAACGATGCTCGCTTGTGACCTTCCCTTGGCGGAATCCCAGACATTCTCCGCCAGTTGCAGGTAGGTCACGACACGGCCGTCCGCCCGCCGTTGTTTGCTCTCGCGTAGGTACATGACCCCTATCGTAGCGGCCTTCAGGCGAGAAAATCAACAATCCATGTATCTAGGATTTTGGCGACTCAACACCCGGGAAGCCTTGCCGTTGCTAGGGAAGGTCTGCACAACACCCGCCGTGGCGTGAGTTGATGCACTTGATTTCGGTTGGCGGCGATTTCAGAATTTGAAGGTCGGTTTGAAGGCCGATTTCGCCCCGATTCACGGCCCTCTGGCCGCATTTGGACGCACTCATCCCCGCATCGCCTGCAGCAACGTGCGCCGCACCATCCACAGGTTGGACAGCGCAAACAGCGTGTGCAGCTGCGCCGTGTTCTTGGCCAGTCCCCGATAGCGCACCTTCACATGCCCGAACTGGCGCTTGATCACCCGAAACGGGTGTTCAACCTTGGCCCGGATACTCGCCTTGACCTGCTCCAGCCGGTCCTGAATCGCGCCCATCGGCGTGCTCTTGTCCAGCACCTTGCGCTTGCCCGGCCGCATGGCCACGTGCCAGTGGACTGCGATGTCCTGCGTTTCATCCCGCTTGTCCACCCCCTGGTAGCCCGCATCGGCAAAGACATCGACCTCTTCACCATGCACCAGCGCGTGCGCCTGCGTCACGTCGTTGACGTTGGCCGCTGTGCCCACCACCGTGTGCACCAGTCCTGAATCCGCATCGACACCGATGTGCGCCTTCATGCCAAAGTGCCACTGGTTGCCCTTCTTGGTCTGGTGCATCTCGGGGTCGCGCTCGCCACTGCTGTTCTTGGTCGAACTCGGTGCGGCGATCAGCGTGGCATCGACCACCGTCCCGCTCTTGAGCAGCAGGCCCTTGGCCGCCAGCGTGGCGTTGACGGTGGCCAGGATCTGCAAGCTCAGGCTGTGGGCTTCGAGCAGGTGGCGAAACCGAAGAATGGTGCTCTCGTCGGGCAGGTTGTCTTCGCCGGCATCCAGACCTGCAAACTCACGAAACATCGGCGTGTCGTACAGCGCCTCTTCCATCCCCGGGTCCGAGAGGTTGAACCACTGCTGGACGAAGTGGATACGCAGCATGGTCTCGACAGCGAACGTCGGGCGTCCGCCCTTGGCGCCCGGTGCCGGCGCATGCGGCGCGATCAGCGACACCAGCTCGGACCAGGGCACCACCAGGTTCATCTCGTCGAGAAACTCGCGCTTGCGCGTCCTCTTGGTCTTGCGCTCGAATCCGCTCTCGCCCAGGCTCATCTGTTTCATGCCGTCAATGTCTCACATCGGGCGATGGGCGCCGAGGTTGTGCAGACCTTCCCTAGGGGTAGCCCTGAAATATGCCTCGGAAGTGTCAAAGTCGGGCGGCAGCACCGTACTCAAAGACGAGGAAAGACCTTCGACCGTTTAACCACCCCATAGGCAAAACTGGTCTCAATTGCAGCGATACCGCCAATTTTCTGTAACTTGTCCCGCACGAAGCGTTCATAGTCGCGAAAGCTACTGACCAATACGCGCAACAAATAGTCTGCATCGCCTGCCATGACATAGCAGTCCATGATTTCGTCGATGATTCCTACCGACCTCTCGAATGCTCTGACTGACGTTTCCGAATGGTGTTCTAAGCGGATTCGCACCAGAGCGGTAATCGGCAGGCCGTACGCCTCCTCATTCACGATGGCTGTGTAGCCGGTGAGAACACCCGCCTTTTCCAATTGCCGCACTCGCCGCAGGCATGGTGTCGGGGAGAGATTAATTTTCTGCGACAAATCTTGGATGGTCAGCCGCCCGTCTTGCTGCAAGAGCGTAATGATCTGTCGATCCGTTGCATCTATTTTGCTCATAATTAGAGGAATCCACCAAAATTTAGCCTCAAACGAGAAGGAATAGCAGGAACTCGTCACTGTAAAGTGCGTAGCATGTTCAAAACCAAGACTATTACCGGGATGGTTTTACATGCAAGTAGAAAACGTAAAAAATACGGGGGCAGTTCAGGCATTCCAGGAGATGCAAACCCAGCCGCACGGAATGGCTTTTGGCTATATTGCGATGGTCATTGCAGTAATAGCTTGGTCATTGTTCGCGGTTTCCATCAGGGCGATCGGTTCTTCATCACTGTCAGTTGCTGACGTTGCGCTGTTTCGGTTTGGTATACCCGCGTTGCTCTTGCTACCTTGGCTCCCTGCGCGTCTGCATCGACTCTCAAGCCTTCGCCCCACTGAAATCATTGCGATACTTGTTGGCGGCGGCATTCCCTATTTCTTCATTGCATCGGCGGGGGGCCACCTGACGTCCGCCGCGCATGTGGCAGCCCTGATTGCTGGCACGTCGCCACTCTCGGTCACCCTGTTAGCATTCTTGCTCTTTCGGCATCGAGCCCGTACGACGCAACTGCGCGCCATTCTGCTGATTTTGCTCGGCGTTAGCTGGATGGTCTTGCCGGGATTCAACACAGCCATGATTGGCGGCGGCAGCCTGCTGCTCTTAGCCAGCCTTTTCTGGGGGGCGTATACGCTGGCAATTCGCCGAAGCGGACTAGATACGATCGGATGCGTCTTGTTGCTCAGCTTGCCATCCACCCTGTTATTGCTTTGCTTGATGATGGCGGGAGTAGTCGAATCGCATCTTCGCAGCGTCGCATTGCACGAGATGCTCCCTTTCCTGCTGGTGCAAGGATTGGGCACTGGCATTGTTTCCAGCCTGAGCTACACGGTAGCTGTGCAGCGACTCGGCCCTGGCCGGAGTGCGCTGATCGGGTCGCTTTGTCCGGTTCTAGCCTATCTGCTAGCTGTTCCATTGCTCGGTGAGCATTTCTCTACGCCCAATGTAATTGGGGTTGTTGTAATTACATTGGGTGTCATTCTCGCCAACACACCGTCAAGCCAGTCTTCTAAAAGTTAAGGAAACACCGAACAAGTCAGGGCTGGACGGCAGGTTAAAGGCAAAGTGGGGCGAAATTGTGGTTGCAGAGCGCCTTTCATTGGATAAACGGCTGTTTTGAGGCCTGGAAACAGCAGATTTTCTACTTTGCGGCTACGTTGGACGCACCACTCCCATGAGCGGCTGTCTCCGTTTGAGAATGTTGAGCATAGCCAGCATGGCAAAGGCTCGGTTCCATAGATACCTCCGATACGGTCTGCACAGAACTTCACCCTGTGCTTTCCGTTGAATTGGAGCCACGAGCTTTGGCGATGACTGCGGACAACGTGTTGACAGGGAGGCACAGGGCGGCGGTCAACAGCGCCAGACTGATATGGCATAGATAAACCGCATCGAAGTCGGCACGTTGCAAACCGGCACTGCCCAGCAGCAGCACGGTGAGGGCAACGCCCATGGCTGAGCCGATTTGCCGTATCGCCTGGTTGATGGCACCGCCCACCGCGTAATGGTCTGAGGGCAAGTGGCTGACAGCCGCCCCCGACAGCGAAGGCAACACCATGCCCACGCCAATGCCGCTGAACAGCATTCCCAGTAGCCAGCGCGTCAGATAAGCGGGCTCGGTGCCGGGTACCAGCAAAAACCACAGTGCGCTGGCCGCGTAGATCAGGCAACCCACGACCAGCAAGGGTCGGTGACCATACCGACTCGCCAATCGACCTGACAAAGCAGCCACCGGAACCACAAGCAGGGGCCCGGGCGCCATCGCCACGCCGGCCAGAGGCAGCGAATAGTGCCAGATCGAATTCATGTAAAAGAAGAAGGCGAAAAACATCATCGAGAACGCGGTGCCGAAGCTCAACGTCGCAAGATTGACGTAGCGGTATGTGGGGGTCGCTTCAGAAAACGGAAAAAATCGTACGCTAAGCCTGTGCCGAGGCTGGCACCCAGCGGTACAACGTAGGGACGGACACGCCAAGGTTCTTGGCCACGTCCTTGGCAGGCACGCCGCTGGCCAGCAGCTTCTTGGCGGATTCGATCTTGCTCTCGGTCATCTTGGGCTTGCGACCACCCTTGCGGCCAAGCTGACGGGCAACATCCAGTCCGGCGCGGGTACGTTCGATGATTAGCTCACGCTCCATTTCGGCAAGGCTGGCCATGACGTGGAAGAAGAACCGGCCAGAGGGCGTGCCGGTGTCGATGGCGTCAGTCAGGCTCTTGAACTGGATGCCCTGCTTGTGCAGTTCACCGACCAGATCGACCAATTGTTTGACGCTGCGCCCCAGGCGATCCAACTTCCAAACCACGAGGGTGTCACCCTCGCGCAGCATCTCCTGTGCTTTTCCTAAGCCGGGTCGGTCGGCCCTCGTTCCACTCACCTTGTCCTCAAAGACTTTCTGACACCCGGCCTTGGTCAAGGCTTCGAGCTGCAACTCTAGGTTTTGATCCTGCGTCGAGACACGGGCATAGCCGATCAGCATGGCTTGTCTCGAGCCTGGTCGATGCGTTCTTGCATCGCCTGCATAACTTCTTCGTTGGTGTAAAACTTGGCATTGGGTTTGTCGGCATCACGAAGCGCTTGTTCGACCTCACGGGACATGCGCTCGAATTCTTCCGGCCACAGCGTTTGCTCCATGCGCAGCGATGCCTGGCCAAACAGATGCAACAGGCCAAAGAGGCGCATGTCATTGGTGGCGACGATATGGTCACGAATCCGCGCCTGGATGGCTTCGCAGGCCCGATGCGCCTCCGGTGAGGCTGTGCCCTCGAAGTCGGATGGGAGCGCCGCTTCCTCCGCGATGCTCACCCAGGCGCTGGCCAGCGCCTCAATGCTGGACGCGCTCATTTGGCTATCCACCATCTAGTCGTGGGTGGCCACACCAACCAGAAATGGATGGCGCATCAAAATGGGCTGCTTCGTGGCGATTTCAGGCAGCTCGGCTTTTGCGGCTTTGAGCCCGTCTTCCCATCGAGCCAAGTCAGCTACCGTGACAGCAGTAGATCCACCGCAGAGCTTCCGACTGATACTGTCGCGCTTGGCCTGGGCAGACTCGATAGCGAAGAGGGCTTGTCGAACGGCAGGGCGATCAAATTCTCGTTGGTACAACTTTTCCTCGATGCTCTCAATGCTTGGTTGAACAGCCACCTCTTCGTGCGAACTGCGCCGGGTGCGACGAGTCTTCGTCACCGGCTTCCCCGCAAATTCGGCCATCAACTCGTTCATCAACGCTGACTTGCCAGAGCGCGGCTCATGGGGGGACGGGTCGATCACGGCAGAGGGGCCGAACATTGGCGGTTTGTTGTCGTTGATCATGGTTCCATTCCTTCATCGTCGGCTTCCTGGCGCGCGGCGTGCAACTGCTTGAGCAACGCCGGTAGCCATTCGTGCACCGTCTCCCACACCACATCGAGGTTGATGTCGAAATAACCGTGGGCCATGCGATTGCGCATATTTCGCATGCTGCGCCACGGTACTTCGGGGTGCGCCTGCGTGAACTCGGTGTAGCCGTCCATCACCTTCGTGGCGGCCTCGCCGATGATGATGAAGTTCATGATGACGGCTTGCTGGGTGCGCTTGTCGGCCAGGAAGTCGTCTTTGCCTAGACCCTCCACGAAGCTGCACGCATCCGCTGCGGCTTGCTGTATGTGGTCGATGTAATCAGGAAGACGGTTCTCACTCATACCGGTTGCGCCTCCGCAAGCACCTTGGCCCGGAACTTCGGCGGCAAATCGCCGGGTGTCAGCAAATCAACGTGAACACCGAGCAGCGATTGCAGTTCGTCTTGCAAATCGCCCAAATCCAATAACGTGGCACCAGGCAGCGCATCGACCAACAGATCGAGGTCGCTGCCGTCCCGGTCAGTGCCATGCAGCACCGAACCGAAGATGCGCGGATTCGCCACGCGAAAACGGCTTGCCGCTTCACGGACGGCAATTCGCTTGAGGTCAAGCACGAGTGAGGGTCGCATGATGCACCTTTCATTATCGAAACTCATTGCAATGGTAAGGGATCGAGAATAACATTTCAAGAACTATTTTCGAGAATCGCAACGCCTTGATTTCGCGTGTCACGTCGGTGGCCTGGCGTGGCCTCTCAAAATCCCTCGTTTTCAAGAAGAAGGAGTCTGCATGCCGCGCCGTTCGATCCTGTCCGCCACTGAGCGCGAAAGCCTGTTGGCACTGCCCGATGCCAAAGATGAGTTGATCCGGCTCTACACCTTCAACGATGCCGACCTGTCCCGCATTCGACAGCATCGAGGCGCGGCAAATCGGCTGGGCTTCGCGGTGCAACTTTGCTACATGCGCTATCCGGGTATCGCGCTCACTGCTGACGCGGAGCCAAACGCACCATTGCTGCGCATGGTCGCAGACCAACTCAAGCTGCCGGGCGATATCTGGAACGACTATGGCCAACGCGCCGAAACGCGGCGCGAACATCTGTTGGAGTTGCAGTCAGCCTATGGTTTCCGATCGTTCACGACGCTGAGCCATTATCGGGCTGCCGTGCATAGCCTGGACGATCTGGCCTGGCAAACCGACAAGGGTATTGTGCTGGCACGTGAGCTGGCCGATGGGTTGCGCCGCAAGAGCGTTTTGCTGCCAGCGGTCGGCGTGATGGAGCGCATCTGCGCCGAGGCGATCACCCGTGCCAACCGGCGAATTCACGCCGCGCTGACCGACACCCTGACAAGCGTCCACCGGCAGCGCCTGGATGAACTCCTCAAGCGCAAGGAGGGCAGCAAAGCGACCTGGCTGGCTTGGCTGCGCCAGTCGCCCGCCAAACCGAACTCCCGCCACATGCTCGAACACATCGAACGCCTCAAAGCCTGGCAGGCGCTTGACCTACCTGCTGGCATCGAACGGCAGGTACACCAAAACCGCTTGCTCAAGATCGCCCGCGAGGGTGGACAGATGACGCCCGCCGACCTGGCCAAGTTCGAGTCGCAGCGACGCTATGCCACCTTGGTCGCGCTGGCCATCGAAAGCATGGCCACCGTCACTGATGAAATTATCGACCTGCACGACCGCATCATCGGCAAGCTGTTCAACACGGCCAAGAACAAGCATCAGCAGCAGTTTCAGGCCAGCGGCAAGGCGATCAATGACAAGGTGCGGCTGTATGGACGAATCGGACAAGCCTTGATCGAAGCCAAGCAAAACGGCGGCGATCCGTTTGCCGCCATCGAGGCCGTCATGCCGTGGGACACCTTCGCCGCCAGCGTCACCGAGGCGCAGACACTGGCGCGGCCTGCGGACTTTGATTTCTTGCATCATATTGGCGAGAGCTACGCCACCTTGCGCCGCTACGCGCCGCAGTTCCTCGACGTGCTCAAGCTGCGCGCTGCGCCCGCCGCCAAGGGTGTGTTCGATGCCATCGACGTTCTGCGCGGTATGAACAGCGACAGCGCCCGCAAGGTGCCCGCTGACGCGCCAACCGCATTCATCAAGCCACGCTGGGCAAAACTGGTTCTGACCGACGAAGGTATTGACCGGCGTTACTACGAGTTATGCGCGCTGTCGGAACTGAAGAACGCACTGCGCTCGGGCGACGTATGGGTGCAAGGATCGCGCCAGTTCAAAGACTTCGACGAATACTTGGTGCCAGTCGAGAAGTTCACCACCCTGAAATTGGCCAGCGAATTGCCGCTGGTCGTAGCCACCGACTGCGATCAGTACCTGCGTGAACGGCTGGAATTGTTGGGGGAGCAGCTCGCCACGGTCAACCGCATGGCGGCGGCCAATGACCTGCCGGACGCCATCATCACCACCGCGTCGGGCCTGAAGATTACGCCGTTGGACGCGGCGGTGCCCGATGCTGCGCAAGCCCTGATCGACCAGACGGCCATGATCCTGCCACACCTCAAGATTACCGAGCTGCTGATGGAGGTTGATGAGTGGACGGGCTTCACCCGCCACTTCACGCACCTGAAGACCGGCGACACCGCCAAGGACAAAACCTTGCTGATGACGACGATTCTGGCCGACGCGATCAATCTGGGCTTAACCAAAATGGCCGAGTCCTGCCCCGGCACAACTTATGCCAAGCTGTCCTGGTTGCAAGCTTGGCATGTCCGCGACGAAACCTATTCGATGGCACTGGCCGAGCTGGTGAACGCGCAGTTTCGGCAACCGTTCGCCGGAAACTGGGGCGACGGTACCACGTCATCGTCGGATGGGCAGAACTTCAGAACCAGCAGCAAGGCAGAGAGCACCGGGCATATCAACCCGAAGTATGGAAGTAGCCCTGGGCGGACGTTTTATACCCATATCTCCGACCAGTACGCGCCCTTCAGCGCCAAGGTGGTCAACGTCGGTGTGCGCGACTCGACCTATGTGCTCGACGGCCTGCTGTACCACGAGTCTGACTTGCGGATCGAGGAACACTACACCGACACGGCGGGCTTCACCGATCATGTCTTCGCCTTGATGCACCTGCTGGGCTTTCGCTTCGCACCGCGCATCCGCGACCTGGGCGACACCAAGCTCTACATCCCCAAGGGCGAAGCAAATTACGACGCACTCAAACCGATGATTAGCAGCGACAAGCTGAACATCAAGGCTATTCGTGCCCACTGGGATGAAATTCTGCGGCTGGCCACCTCGATCAAGCAAGGCACGGTGACAGCCTCGCTGATGCTGCGCAAGCTCGGCAGCTATCCGCGCCAGAACGGCTTGGCCGTCGCCCTGCGCGAGCTGGGGCGCATCGAGCGCACACTGTTCATCCTGGACTGGCTGCAAAGCGTGGAACTACGCCGCCGCGTGCAGGCCGGACTCAACAAGGGCGAGGCGCGCAACGCGCTGGCTAGGGCGGTGTTCTTCAACCGACTGGGCGAAATCCGAGACCGCAGCTTTGAACAGCAACGCTACCGGGCCAGCGGCCTCAACATGGTGACAGCAGCCATCGTGCTGTGGAACACCGTCTATCTGGAAAGGGCGGCGAACGCATTGCGCAATCACGGCCAAGGCGTCGATGACGCGCTGTTGCAATACTTGTCGCCGCTGGGCTGGGAGCACATCAACCTGACCGGCGATTACCTCTGGCGCAGCAGCGCCAAGGTCGGTGCAGGGAAATTCAGGCCGCTACAGCCGCTGCCAAAGCCTTAACGTACTTTAAATTCCGTTTTCTGAGACGACCCCTACTTTGAACATGTTGTTCTGTGTGTTGAGCGTCCAGACGGAGCCTATGACATATTCACCGGCTCTTTCATAAAATTATATCCGGTTGAAAACTGCAAAAGCAAAATCGTCGAAATGAGTAACCCTGTCCTGGTGGGCATGACTTACTCCATCCGGAAGGTTTTTAATGGAGGAAAGTTCAGTCGGCGAGGAATTGCCTATCTCTCGATCCCCGCAGTAACATCAACAAAAGTAACTTTTCCTTCCCGAACGTATCAGGAGGGGCAGGAACAAATCACAATGTCGAGCCCGGACCAGGCACCATTTTCCGAAGATGTCCGGAAAAACTGCGCCGGTACGTGTGTTCTTACCGGCGTTCGAGCCAGACAAAGAACTGAGGCAGCGCACATTAAACCCCGTCATGCTGGTGGTGAGCCGGATGTGACAAACGGGATTCTACTGCGAAGTGACATCCACACCCTCTTTGACAATTGGCACTTTTCAATCGACCCTGATTCAATGAAAGCCCGTTTCAGCCCGGATGTGCTCTCCGTCGATAAAGACTTGCTACAACTGGAAGGCAAGCAAATTGATTTTTCCCGCTTGCAAATGCCTATCAATATTGAATACCTGCGACATCACTGGAACGAATTTTTTAACCGTCATGGCAATCCATTCAGAAAGAAAGAGCCAAATAATAAAAATCAACAATTATGAAAAACGCCCAGTTAGCAGCAACATGCACTATGAGGCTATGTTAGCCTAATGGCATTCTTATTTGATAAAGCTTGCTACAAGAAGTTTTGTCAATGTTCAACCTGTTTATCAAACCTATGGAGATTATTTATGACTGGGAGTGGTATGAATACTGTACGCATAAACAATGAAGTGAAACACATCTCAGAGTTAGATTCCGAGACCCTTTCTCTTGAATGGAATAAACTGAAAAACGAAAATAACGAACTGTATCGCTGCATAAAGGAAGCAAATTCTGGTTGGCGAGGTTTTGTCCTTCGTTTGATAGGGGTTCATCTGCCTGATGGTAAAACAATTGTCATTCATGGTGTTAGCACTAAAAATGAATCTACTCACACTGAATAATACACAATAGAAAAACTGTTAGTATCAAAGATCACAATGAGGCTATGTTAGCCTTCGAACATTCACAAGAACTAAGAAATTCAAATGGCTTACGTTCAATTCGAGGTAAAAATGATGGCAGATATCAATGACTCTTATTATGCTCGTAACGAAAAGTGGATTAGGCCAGCACTGATTGCTTTTATATTTGCATTTGGCAATAGTCTCGGTGATATTCTCGGGGTTGCGAGCCCCATAGTTTCCACAGCAAGTATGTGGTTGGCTGCAATTGCGTTTATTATCACTGGTGTAATGGTGATGTTTACAGATACGATTTCAGCACATATTTTAAAATTGTTGGCGGTCGTGGCACTGTTAGGGGCAGTCATCACTTTAGTGATTCGCTATTTCACATAGAATCCCTCAATGAATGCACCGCTTGCACGCTTTCTGAGTTATTGTTTCCCTTTATAAACGTCGGCTTATGTATAGCGTTCATCTGCACAACGGGGACGTTGAGTGAATGAGAACTGCCGGATTGCGTTCCTGCATTACCACAATCAGAGATCCTGGTTGTGGTTTCTAAGAAAATTCTGAATATCGGTTCATGAGACCGGTGGTTACAACTTGTAATATATTAGACTTAGCTTTTGATTCATATATTTGTACTATACCCACATCATTTATATGGATGTAGGTCGCTATGGCGTTAAAAGGAAAATTAACTCTCAATGATGCAGATTATGCTCCATTTGAACTTAATGGGGTAGGCGTCTTTATGGCCTTTTCCGGAAACGGAATATACAGAAATCACGGTGGTTGCAGGGTTGTGCCGGATAATGGACCTAAGCGCTGGGCGTACCTCGCCGTTGTTCTCGACCTGTTCTCAAGAAAACCAGTGGGCTGGGCCATGTCGTTCTCGCCGGACAGCAGGCTTACCATGAAAGCACTGGAAATGGCATGGGAAACCCGTGGTAAGCCCGTCGGGGTGATGTTCCACAGCGATCAAGGCAGTCATTATACGAGCAGGCAGTTCCGGCAGTTACTGTGGCGATACCGGATCAGGCAGAGTATGAGTCGGCGTGGAAACTGCTGGGATAACAGCCCAATGGAGCGCTTCTTCAGGAGTCTGAAGAACGAATGGGTGCCAGCGACGGGCTATGTAAGCTTCAGCGATGCAGCTCACGCAATAACGGACTATATCGTTGGATATTACAGCGCACTAAGACCGCACGAATATAATGGTGGGTTACCACCAAACGAATCAGAAAACCGATACTGGAAAAACTCTAACGCGGTGGCCAGTTTTAGTTGACCACAACAGCACTGAGGTATCTGACGAGCAGTACGAACGCTTTCTGGGGCACAGCACGAGCAAGCAGGCTGAACAGATCCTACGCGGAGAGCAGCCAGCCAAGGGGCTTCAGTATGCAAAGCGAGCGAAGAAGCTCGCTTCTGAAAGAAAAGCCACAATTGATCTGGATAACGAGCACCTGTCTGAAATCGAAAAGTATCGGTAGCCCTAGACTTTTAGCCGCTGAAGATCTCTTAGATACCATTGGTGAAACTTGCTGAAGTCAGCCTTCTGTTTCTCTACCGTGCTGTTATAGATCGCATCACTGGCAACCGCACAAGCAGTCCAGCCAGCCTCATAGACGAAGCGAGTAGCTATCGGTGACTTCTTCGGGGTGCTATCCCAGCGGTTTTTGAGCCACCGCGCAAGCCCTTCATCAAGAGGGACAACCAGATTTAGCTGCTGTTTTGTGCGAGTGATACCGACATAAAACAGCCGACGTTCCTCCTCGATTTCCTCTTCGGCCGGAGGGGTGTTCATCGATGTGCGAACGCTGTAAACATCATCGGGTTTGCCGCCAGGAAATTCCTGCTCATTCAGCCCGATCAGTATTACGTTATCCCACTCCAGCCCCTTGGAACCATGCAATGTGGAAAGAATGAAGGGATCGCAGTCAGTAGCAGCCTCGCCTGGATTCAAGATAAGGTTTAAAAACGTGCGGGAATCGATCTTACTGGAGTCAAGTAGCTCCCCGATCCTCACGACCCCTCGTTGCTGGTCGTTCGATCCAGTGCGAGTTACACCCTCAGAGCCAACACTATCAATGAAACCCTCCATACTCAGGCGTCGTAACACATCGATAGCAGGCGTTTCCTCTCCGTCTTTCTGGCAGATAGTGGCGAGCCTGCCCAGCCGATCTTTTTGGTATTGTGCGCCCTCGAATAACTGACCTAGAGCAGACCATAGGTCGGCGTGCGGAGCCATCAATCCACTGAGCGCCGCTTTGAATTGCCCTTTCTGCCAGCTAAAACCAGCCTCCTTCAGAAAGCCGTAAACAATCGCTTGTTTGTTGGGATGGTTTTCCAGTAGCCGCAGATCGCCGTACACAGACAGCAAGACGCCAACTACCAGTATCCCGATTTCGGTGCGGGTGTGTAATGCGCTTGAACCATTGAGGTAGCGATAAGGTAGCCCACACAGGCGTAAAGCAATTTCCGCCTCAGCAAGGTTCGCCTTAGTGCGGGACAATATGGCTTGTGTTCCACTGCTCACCGAGAGGTTTGATAGCACCTTGGATAGGCAGTTATCAAAGTGCAATCTGACCTCTGTTTTGGGGGTGCTAGGATGACTGACACAAAGCTTGGTCAGCTTTGTAGAGTTGCGCCGAATTACCGAGTTAGCCATCAAGGAAAGCTCATGGCCAAATCTGAACGTGCATGACAGTTGAAACACCTTCGTATTCGGGTAGTGCCTTTCAAACAGTCCGCCGATAAAGTCTGGTCGAGCACCACGCCACTCATAAATACACTGGTTAACATCACCAACAGCCATAACTGACGTATCCGACTTAGATAGCAAGCGGGTCATGTCATGCTGTATCAGGTTAACGTCCTGATATTCATCAACAATGATGTGCTTGAAGTGGGCACCAAGGCTGCTGTCATTACGCAACAGTGCGACAGCCTCAATCAAACAGTCATCAAAGGTTCGCAGACTGTTTTCCTCCAGCAGCTCACAATAGCGGCCATAGGCGCGAATAAACTCCCGTTTGATGTTGCTGAACGTTGGATCATTGGCAGCATCAACAGGAGTTACGGCCGCCGCCCGGCAGCGAGCAATAAACAGCTCGAAGTTTTCAATTTCATTGGGGTCAATATAATTCGCCTCATGGTCAAAGCCATAGCGGTAGGCTTGCTTTACCAGTTGCTCATAGCGGTAGTCGCTTGGAGTAATGAGGTCTTTCTTCTTGATTATCTGTTGGCGTTCTCCGTAACCAACAATCTTTAAGGCCAAGCTGTGGAACGTGCGGATTTCTGGAATCACGCTCGACATCAGTGCCGTCTTCAACTTCTCCGTGAAGCTCACCTGCGCCGACTTGTTGTACATCAGGATCAGAATGGAGCGAGGATCAGTTCCCGTCTTGACCAGCCGCTCAACGCGCTTTACAAGTGTGGTTGTTTTCCCGCTACCAGGTACGGCTTTTACCAACGCATGTCCGGTGTCATGGCTGACAATACTTTTCTGCTCCCAAGTCAGTCTTTTTGTCATGCCTTAACCTTGTAATTGGCGCACTGACGGGCCTCGGTGTAGGGAACGATCTTTGCCTTACTGTGACATTGCAGATAGCCATCCTCCCATCGGCCTGCTTGCTCGCACATAATGCAGTTGGGAAATAGTGAATGAGGATCGGCGTGACGGATAAAAGCTCGTAAGTTATCAGCCAGCTCAGCGGCCCCTAACGATCTAGGCCATGTGTTCACGTCAGAATTGATTGTTAAATCCACTTCAGCGAGCGGCATCGTTTGTTCGTTGAGTCGGCCGGAACCACTTAAACTCCAGACAGACATATCCACGTTACCTACTGAGCAGACGCCGCTACAGGTGTCCACAGATTGAAACGGGGGAAGCCAGTTGAATACTCTCAGGATCTTCTCCTTGATCGAGTAGGCCCCGGTAAGCAACATCTGAATATCAGAGGCAGATTGGACCTTAAACTCAAGAATCGGGATACCGGCTTCGATCTTGTCTTGAGAGCAGGGGTGTGTGACACAAATCTCTACGTAGCAACGCCTTTCGCCAGTCGTATCATACAACATCACGTCTGGTCGCAGCCCTGTGACCTTATCGTGTTTTTCCAGCTCTGCCTGATCGAAAAATTGAGTCAAGTTGTAGCGTGCAGGCACGGATTTTACGCACTGACGTGCTTCGTCTCTAACTAAGGCTAAATGAGAACCATTACAGGCAACCCGGCGCTCCAGCTCAAGGCTAATAGGGGTTTGAGGTCCAATGATGTAAAAAACCACGATAAGAAGATAACCTGCTGTTTTTATTTAAAAAAAGCAGAAACCTTTCTGTTGTTAATGTTTTTTAATTTTTCCCCTTGAAAAATAAAGGATTGCCCCACTATCATGGTCGAATAAATAACTAATTTGTGCGGATTTAGGAGGCCGCTTGGAAAAGGGAAAAGATCCTACGCCAAGGCTTTTTTAGCAGAAAGGTGTCAGTAACTACCTGAATTAACCCTGCTACGCCGTTTTTGCGTAAGAAACCGAACGTTTTCATACCGTTGGCCTTCAAACCACTATGGAAAAAATAAAAGGGTGATGTGATTGAGTAAAAAAAAATTAAGTTTGTTGTGCTTTGTGGTTATGGGTTTCGGGAAAAAAACTGATTTCCGGTCAGGTAAGCTCTTAAACCTAGATGCCACGTACAATGAGATAATAAAACCAGCGGCAGAAGAACTAGGCATCAAGTGTGTCAGGGCTGACGAAATAATGCAGTCTGGGATTATTGATGTGGAAATGTATAAATTGCTACTTTCTGCTGATATTGTTGTTGCAGATATATCAACAAGTAACGCAAATGCTATATATGAACTAGGCGTAAGGCACGCACTAAAAAAAGGAACGACCATCATAATGTCTGAAAAGTCGGCAGTGCTACACTTCGACTTAAATCACATTGCAACCTTACAGTATGAACATCTTGGTGATGATATCGGTTGTTCCGAAGCGAGAAGAATAAAAGGGCAGCTGAAATCATTAATGGAGTCGGCATTAAATGAAACACGTATAGATAGCCCAGTCTATACTTACCTGCCAGATTTAAACACTCCGACACTAACGGCACAAGAAATAAAAGAAATCGTAAAGGATTCAGATGAAGCAGAAAAGGAATGGGGATATATTTTTAATAGCGCAGAAGAAAAGTTGAAGTTTGGGGATTTTTCAAATGCAAAGGAACTCTATCAAAAAGCGCTAGAAATAAGACCTAGAGATGAATACTTAATTCAAAGACTAACACTCTGTACATACAAGGAAAAAATAGAATCAAAAAGCAGAGTGATGAGTTGTATGGATGCAATGGTTATTTTATCAGACTTATCTCCTGAAACCAGTAACGACCCAGAAACAACAGGAATGGCGGGTGCCATAAATAAATACATATGGATGGACACTAAAGATATCACGTTCCTAAACAAAGCAATTTCATTCTATAACCGTGGATATACAATAAAAAAAGATTACTATAACGGTGAAAATTTAGCGCTTTGCTACTTTGAGAAGTCTAAACAGCTAAAGAATACAGAAACTGCAAATGATAAAGACATCGTATTTAATGAGATTCTTGCAGAAAAAACGTTCAAGTCCGTACTTGAAATCACTGAGGGGATCATAGAGTCAACTAACTTCAATGAACGAAGTGATGTAAAATGGGTTTACGCAACAGCAGCAAAGTCAGCATCATATCTAGGGAAGGTGCGAATAAGTGGGGAAATTCTTCTCGGCTGACTCAGTCATTTCATTTCTTCATGTTTGAGCCGAT
>ERZ824978.669-NODE-669-length-45559-cov-5.303182_pt1 | contig 45559 bp, 45 predicted proteins | sample MGYA00519860_ERZ824978 | MGnify/ENA primary metagenome ERZ824978 (study PRJEB31778, sample SAMEA3449184) | human gut metagenome | biome: human gut; feature: human-associated habitat; material: faeces | place: United Kingdom | collected 2010/2012 ... | reverse complement strand
GCTCGAGCGCTCTCGCGAGAGTCTTAGTCGAAGTTAGGGATTAGTTCAAAGTTCCTCTGCCCACGTTGCCGCAGACAGCGCGGTCTGTTTTCGGGCGTCCGTCTTAAACACCTTTTCTATATGGCATGTTCCCCCTGCTTACTCAGCCCAGGTCCCATCCACAAAAATATCCACTTCACTGCCATCTTCCCGGATCCCCACAATATGCAGATCATCTGATCCAACCATAAAGTCCATATGGATCATAGAATCATTAATCCCTTTCGCATAGATCTCCTCATCCGTCATATCCATAAATCCTTCAATAACCTCAGAAAATCCACGTCCGGCAGCCACATGACAGCATGCATTTTCATCAAACAAAGTGTTGTAGAACATCAGACCGGACTGATTGATCGGAGACTCCTTCGGAACCAGTGCCACTTCACCAAGCATGGAAGCACCCTCATCCATCGCAAACATTTTCTTCAGGACTTCTTCCCCCTGCTCAGCGTGGCAGTCTACCACTCTTCCGTCTTTAAAATCAACCGTAAAATGATCGATGACCTGTCCGGAACGGCTTAATGGTTTGGTAGAAACCAGACGTCCTTCACATTTTCCCTTCATTGGGCTTGTGAAAACTTCCTCCGTCGGCATGTTCGGAACAAAAAAAGCACGATTCAGATGATTGATATCTCCTGCACTGCCCCATTTTGCTCCCGGAATCAGATCCACACGAAAATCCGTACCGTTGCTGCTTGTATAATGCAGTGTTTTAAAATTCTGTTCATTTAACCAATTTGCTTTCTGCGTCATCCGTTCGTTATGTGCCTGCCAGATCTTTTCCGCATCCTTACCATCTTTCAGATATACGCAGTCAAAGATCGCATCCCACAGTTTTTCCACTGCCACATTCTCTGTATCATCCGGAAATACTTTTTTCGCCCATTTTCCAGAAGCTGCTGCCACGATCAGCCACTGATGTTTACCATCGATCTGATCACGGTATTTTTTCATGACTTTCTGACGCATCTGGCTGACGGTAGAGATCAGATCCGGGGAGATTCCTGCCAGTTCATCCGGGTCAGAAGAATCAATAAATATACGAACCGGCAGATCCACGGTCATCTGTTTCTCCCGCTCCTCTTCCCATACCGGTACTTCACCGAGTACATCAGCTGCCGCATACTGATAATGAAGTTTGTTGATTTCTCCGCACTCCCAGAACATCTCTACATAACTTGCACCTGCTTTGTAACACTCTTCAGTCACCATCTTTACCAGCGGAATCTGATCTACGCCTGCCTGCAGACGGACACGCTGTCCTTTCTGTACATTGGCTCCGATCTTTACGATCAGTTTCGCATATTCTCTTAATTTGTTCTCGTTCATACTGCCTTCTCCAGTCATTTTCTCATATTCTGTCATCGGCTGTCACTCATCTGCGACACCCACAGTTACTTATGAGTATACCCGCTTTTTGTACGGGATGCAAGCACGGTCTTTCTCCTGTGCAGTCACACGAAAAAAGCCTCGCGGATATTACCAGCGAACGGTAACACACGCGGTAATCAATTGCTTCTTGTAACTTCCTGCCCCATATACTATAATACGATGTGATCCGATTGCTTCATTGCTACGCAATTTCCGCAATCCTTGAATACCAAAGACAAAATTTCGCACAGGAGGACGCACATGGAATATCTGGATATCGTAGATGAACAGGGACAACCGACCGGGGAAATCGTTTCCCGCACCCTTGCACACACGGAAGGAATCCGCCATCGAACAGCTCATATCTGGATCGTTCGCAGGAAAAACGAACATTTTCAGGTTCTGATGCAAAAACGCGCAATGAGCAAAGATTCTTTTCCCGGAAAATACGATACGTCTTCCGCCGGTCATATTCAGGCAGGCGATGAACCACTTGCATCCGGCCTGCGGGAGCTTGCGGAAGAGCTGGGCATCCACGCCAAACCGGAGGATCTGGAATTTGCCGGATGCATCCACGGAAATTTTGCAGAAGAATTTCACGGAAAAATCTTCCGGGACAACGAAATTGCCTTTGTCTATATCTATCAGCAGCCTGTCGATATCGAAACACTCGTCCTGCAAAAAGAGGAGGTGGAATCGGTGCGGTGGTTTGATCTGGAAGAAACATACCGGAACTGTCGAAACCGTAACACGCAGTTTTGTGCCCCTGTCCCGGGACTCGAAGTTGTACGCCAATACCTGTACAGTTGAAATACACACATGCTTATCCTACCTCCGGTCACTTTCTGCTTCGTCCAGTTTTTCCAATAATGTCTCGGTAAGAATCTTGAAAGCCGGAATAAAGCTGTCACGTATCAGTATGATCATTTCATTCACTTCATCTTCATTCCATATATGGACAGATGTATTACGCCTTTTTAACATAAGCAGCTATACTTCTGCATCGTTAATAAATCCAACGTAACTGTTCAGTACCTTCACAGTTACGAGCCAAAATGCATAAAAAATCATCTTCGGTGATGGCATTTTGGCTTGTATGTCTCGGGATTTTGACATATTCATGTCAAAACACCTCGCGGGACAGTGGCTACTGAATAGTTACAATCCAACTTTATAACCAAGCTGCAGGATTTCACGGGGAGATCCCGTAGAAGCTCCCTCCACACTGTGCATTCTCATAATTTTCTGCAACGCTTTCCATGCAAGTTTTACATAAATTTTTCATTACTGCGCATGCGTATTTTACACAGTTTTTTTATAATCATGACAGTAAAAGAAAACAATATGAATAAAATCAAACACAGAAATGAGGGATCGTTATGTATAAAACCGTATGGAATTTTATGAACCATCATGTAAAAAGCTCACATGTTTCAGCAATGTTTCTCGCAGCGCTGCTGGCGGGATGGACACTGATCGGACTGCTTGCCGGTTCTGTTGTCTGCCTGATCAGCACCATTTCCCTTTCTACCAAAACAGTTGTCCTCTTTTGTTCTGCGGGTTACACAGGTCTGATTTTCGGATTCTTTGGAGGGATCTTCTATCTGTATCAAAAAACTTCGCCTCACAAAGAATCCTCTATAAATGCACCATTACCACTCGGAACCCAAAAGGCAGCTTAAGCTGCCTTTTTTATGATCCCGATGGGATTCTCACCAGAAGTTTCTGTCCGTCCTTTTCCACCATCGTCAGCACCGGAATATGTTTCTTTCTCAGTGCATGAACGACCGGATATCCTGCAAACATATGATCTGCCACATAAACCGCCTCCGGTTTATATTTCAGGATCTGCTTTACCTGTGTTTTCACAAACGCTTTCCATTCCTGCTTTTCCATCACAACTTCCCCGTAGATTCCCTGAAGTTCCAGCTCCGGAAGTTCCGCATAATCCATATGAATGATCCGCGCAGTCTGCAGACCCGGCAGTTTTCCAAGCAGTTTATCTGCCGCTGCACCTCCACCAAAGTTCACAAGTACCGGTTCTTCCCTGTACTCTGCAAGGCTGATCTCGCATGCTTTCACCGCATCTTCCAACGTCCCTGTGGTCAGCAGAAAGCCTCCTTTATGACAGAATCCTGCACTTACCAGCCCTGTTTCTTTCTGTAATTCTTCATTTTCCAGACCCAGCCATTCGGATGGGAAACTGCATTTGTAATTCAGTGAATATTCTTTCTTCTGTGGCTGGATACAGTATCCGCCTCGGTTGGACGGAAAGATCACAAAGGCTATCTCCGTCTCGGACAGTCTTTTCTGACACGGTACAAATTCCGGAAGAATCAGAATCTTCGCCTCGTTTTCCGTCTTTTCGCCGGACTGTAACGCTCTCTCATGAGCTTCAAGAATCTCTTCCACCCGTCTGTCCGCCCGTTCATTTCCCAGATACCGCTCGAATTTATTCTCCAGAATCATCCCTGCCACACTGACCGCCTGGAAAAATGCTTCGTCGTTGCTCCCGCTGGCATCCCAGGTCGGATTAAAGTTTCCGATCAGCGCCGCCAGTTCATTCTTCTCACCGGTATTATCGTTGTTATCTAATGGCTGTACAAACGCTTCATCAAATTTCTGTGCCAGTTCTTCTCCCAGGATCTCTGCCCCCAGTGCTTCCCACAAAAGCCCAAGCGCCGCATACGCAACTCCGTTCTCCCGGATCCGACTGTCTTTCTGGTGATGATCGTACTGCCCTCTTCCGATATCAAAAACAATCCCCTCGAAGTCTTCCGGCACTTTATTCCCCCTTGTGATCGTAATCTCCGGGTTCAGATATAACAGCAGAGCTGCAGAAAACACATCATCTGCATGAAACTTTCCGCTGTGGGTAAAGGCAGACGCATGTTCCTGTCTGATCTGTTTTAATAATGTATTTGTTTTCATTATATATTCTCCTTGTATCTCATTCAGATTTTATCATGATCGTCGTTCGCCGATATCGCATCCTGCTGAAAAGCAAAATGCAAAAACTATCATGAACGCCTACTGTTCCTTATGAACAAACTGCGTTTACTCCCACTCACCTGTCCCTATAATATCATAAATCTCATGCAGATCTGCGATCTCATAATCAATCTTTACATCCGCATACCGCTCTTTATGATCCGGATTGTACCAGCAGGTCTTGATTCCGGCATTGTTGCCACCGCGGATATCGCTGGTGAGAGAATCTCCCACGATCAGTACCTGGTCTTTTTCTACAGGACCGATGGTTTCAAACATCCTTTCAAAAAACTCCACGTTTGGTTTTTCCACGCCTAGGGCCTCGGACAAAAAGATGCCGTCCATCAATTCTCCCAGACCGGAAAGACGCAGTTTTTTCTCCTGAGCAACGACTGTTCCGTTTGAAACCACATATTGTTTCACTTTTCCCCGCAGGGACTTCACGATTTCATAACTGTCATCCCGAAACACGATGGTATCTCCCAGACATAGCTGATAGCGTTCGTTGAACGCTTCTGCCACATCACTGCAGATCCCTTCCGTCTCAAAAAACTCCCGGAATCTTCCGACTAGTACCTCCGGTTTGGTAAGTTCGCCGCATTCCAGCTGTTCCCAGTACGACCTGTTGATCTTCGAATACCGCCTGATCATCTCATCCGTACACTCTCCCAGATCAAACTCCTGAAACAGTTTCTTTATCGCTGCCTTCTCTGCCGCAAGGAAATCCAGCAGCGTGGCATCTACATCCCATAAAATTGTCGTAATCATGCTTTTCTCCTCTGTTCGTTTATCTTTCATGTATTTTTATCATAACACAAAACAGCGACAGGGCACAGATATGTTTTCTCTGTACACTATCGCTGTATCCTTTAACAATAAAATTTTATCTCATCTGTTACAAATGCCTGTTTCCATTTTGCACAAATTGGTTCACCGTCAGTTCCTTCTTTTTGAGTTCCACAATATACTCCGTTGTCCCTTCTTCGAATTCTCTCTTTCCTGTCGGCACAAAACCATGACGCCGGTAAAATGCAAGTGCCCGCTCATTTTTCTCAAGTGCCCACAGATGATCTGCACCAAACTGTTCCACCGCAAATGTTATCAGTTCATGACCGATTTTTCTGCCCTGAAACCATGGATCCACATACAGCTTACAGATTTCTGTTCCGTTCATCTGGATAAAGCCACGGATCAGTCCGTCATCATATATATAGAGATTTTTGAAGACCTCGTCTTTTTTCAGGTAATTATCTATAAAGGAAACAACCTGCAACTCACCGAATGAGTAGCTCTCATCTTTGAATATCGGAAAATAGTTGATTCTGTTATTGCAGATAAATATTTCTGCGATTCTTGATAAATCTTTCTCTTTCGCTTTTCTGATTGACATCTGCTTATCCCTTCCTTCTGTTCGATATGTTTATTGTAAATCAAAACAACGGCACTGTACAGAGAACAAATTTTTTCAAACACGCTCTGGGCTGTCACAGAATTCTTTATTTTCTGTAACAGCCCAGTTTTCCTACCTCATCTTCTTCCCCAAATATTTTTTCATCGTCTCCGTCAATTTTTTCTCATCCAGCGGTTTTGTCAGATGCTCGTTCAGACCGGCTGCAAGACTTTTCTCAACATCCTCCTGAAAAGCATTTGCACTCATGGCAACAATAGGAATCGTCATAGAATCCCTGCGGTTCATGCTTCGGATATGACGCGTTGCCTCCAGACCATCCATCACCGGCATCATAATGTCCATCAGGATAATGTCGTAGAATCCGGGCTGTGATGCCTCAAACATTTCCACCGCTTCCTTACCGTTGGATGCGGTAAATACTTCTATCTCCTCCTGCTCCAGCTGAAATCTTGCAATTTCCATATTCAGATTATTATCCTCTGCCAGAAGTGCTTTCTTTCCTTTCAATGACAGATGTTCCATCGGATCGTCATCGATTTTCGGATGATGATCCACTTTAAACGGAAGAACGATCGTATAACGGGTTCCTTCGTTGATCTTACTTTCCACCTGGATCGTACCGCCCATCAGAGCCACCGTTTCCTTGACGATCGTAAGTCCCAGTCCCACACCGTTAATACTGTTTAAAGAAATATGCTGTTCCTGCGTATATGGTTCAAATGCATGACGCAGGAATTCCTCTTCCATTCCAATACCGGTATCTTCGGTGACAAATTCAAACCACGCAGTCTCACCGTCGCATCTCAGTTCTTTACAACGACAGTAAACGGTTCCGCCCTTTTTGTTATATTTGATCGCATTGCTGTTCAGATTCAGCAGGATCCTTGAGATTCCTTCCTCACTTCCGATCAGATAACGATGATTGATATATCCCGGTTTCCAGTCCACAACCGAATGCAAACCCTGTGCATCGATCTGAATATTCGTCATCGCGGTAATCTCCATCAGAAGATCGATCAGATCAAATGTTTTCTCCGAAAGTTCAATCGTCGAATTTTCCAGCCTGTTCATATTTAACACATTATTCACCAGCGATACCAGATAATTGGATGCGATCCATATCTTATCCCGGCACTCTTTCTGCTTTTTCATATTGTCCGGAAAAGCATCCGCAATCCGTAACATCCCCTGAATACCATTTAACGGCGTACGGATATCATGAGAGATCGATGACAGGAAACGTCCTTTGGTCTCATTGGCAGATACGGCATCTTCCTTTTCCTTTCTCAGTCTTTTGTTCAGGTTTTCCGCTTCGATCTTTACTGCATTCTCATGAAATTCTTCCGTTATATCCCGTATATAAGAAATCGCCAGGATATCTCCGTTTTCTTCATCCTCATACATCACAATATGATGTTCTGCCAGCATCGGTCTTTGCCGGATCGTTTGTGTCCAGTATGTATGTGTTACATGCGTCTCTCCTTTTTCATAATGTTTCAGAAGCACCGGAATATCAAAAAATGTATAATAAGCCTCTTTCTCCTTTTCAGACAACCGTTTTCCCCAGTAGTCAATTACTTCACTGAATTTTGCATCAGCCGGAAGACCGGTCATTTCATTGACGTTATATTCTTTTCCATCCACTGCCTGATACATCTGACCGGGAACCAGATTCCTGGTCAGATTAATATTATAATACGCACCTGCAACCGCATCTATTATATGTTCCAGAATGTCGATTTTCTTTTTTGATGTCTCCATAAGAGTTTCCCCCGCAATCTCATTTCCCGATCTCTAATATCTGTCTCCAGCAACTTCTTTCGAATAAAATGTAATAAAAAAGAAACAGTCCACCCTATATACAATCGAACTGTTTCTATCACTTTTGCAGACCACGGAGCATCGCAAGTACCACTTCCTGTTCCTGCACACTCAGATCATTCCATATCGCAAGGACTTCGCTTTGCGGCTGTGTCAGGTCATCCGGATCTCCTTCACAAAAAAACTGCGACAAGGTTACGTCCAGAGCTTCACAGATTTTCTCAAGCGTAGGCAAAGATGGCAGACTTTCTTTTGCCATAATTCTTCCCAGTGAAGACTGGGCAATTCCTGTCATCTGCGCCAGCCGGTATTTGCTGATTCCACGCTTTTCACATAATTCTATCATATTGTCAGCTATATACTCCTCTAGCTGCAAGCAAATACACCTCTTTTCCGTCATTACATATTGATATTATTTTACCTGTAATTTGGAAACTTTATTAGAAGTATATTTCAGAAGTATTTAGTTGCTTTTTCAGAAGTATTTATCAAAAAAAAATAAGCATGGACGGATATTTTCTGTTCTTATGCATATTATGTTGCTGAAATTATTCTATATGTATTTTTATAGTAACATATCTTTTCTGAATTTTCAAACATTATAATACGCTACTTTTTATACTTATTAGGTCTCATGCAAGCACGGACTTCGGCACATTGCTCGCGTGAATCTAAAAGAACCGGCAGGTTTTTCCCGCTTCCTGCCGGTTTTTCCTGATCTTATCTGTTTTAATGATTGTCTGCTATATCACAGCATCTGTTTCTCAGCACTTCTTCTCCGCCAATCAGCTGTTGTTCATATTCGGTATAGGCAGGACAGCCATAGCTTCCGAGGAACTTTCGGATCCGGTCATTCCTTGTAAGATTCGCTGCGAATAACGTCAGCTCTGCCCCTGTACCATAACTTTCTTCCAGAAATGCAAATCCTCGTTCCAGATTCTGCGAGATGCGCTCCTGCTGTTCGTCACACCGCTTTGTTTCTTCCTCACAGACCTGTTCCAGCCGTCGGTTCAGTGCTTCCTGCCCGCTCTCATGGTCTGCTTTTGCCTGCTGGTCAATCTTCCACAGTATCTTCAACACCGCCTCTTCGGTCTGCCTCTCTTCTCTTCGGATCAGTTCCCGTTCTGTGCGGATCTGCAAACTTTTTTCTCTGCTCTCGATCCAGTCTCCGAATGTCTTTTCTGCATCATTCTCCCGGAAAATACCGAGCTGTCTGCAACTTTCTGTCAGCACTTTCTGTATCTGACTTTCCCTGAAAAACTGTTCGATGTTCTGATCCAGCACAGCCAGCAGAAACGCCAGTACCATACTGCGCTCTTGTGGTGTTCCCTTCTGTGCCATCCGGGTGATCATCTCCCGTTCCGCATCCGAAAGGCTTCCGTCCAGAACCTGTCTGATCCGGTAATCCTGTCCGTACTTCCGATAAATCTGATAATACGAAAAAAATTCGGCTGCTGTCTTTTCTTCCTGAAGATACTGCTCCACCAGCATTTTTTCTACCGGAAATCCCATTTTTTCATAACTTTTCAGCACTGCAGACAGATCTTCCCATCCCCGTGCCGTCACAAACTGTTTTTTTCCGTCCTCCTGACGGATCCGATAGAAACGATCTCTGTGTGCTTCCAGATACGACCGGATACTGCCGTGTACCTGATGGAACAATGCATATTCCATCCAGATATCGATATCCGGCTCCAGCACGATCTTTCGGACACGGTCCAGCGTCGCGATGTCAAATTCGCGCACAGATTTGTTGTATTCCGGCGGGTTGCCCGCTGCTACGATGAGCCAGTCCGTTGGAAGCTTCTGGTTTCCAAACGTTTTGTCCTGAAGAAGCTGCAGCATCACCGGAGCAAGTGTCTCTGAGACACAGTTGATCTCATCCAGAAATAAAATTCCTCTCTTTTTCCCGGTTTTCTCCATGCAGGCATAAATAGAAGCGATGATCTCACTCATCGTATATTCCGTCACGCTGACCTGTGCATCATCAAATGTACGCTCCACGATCTTCGGAAGTCCCATGGCGCTCTGTCTTGTATGATGGGTCATCGTATATGCTACCAGCCCTGCCCCACATTCTCCGGCGATCTGTTCCATGATTGCTGTCTTTCCGATTCCCGGAGGTCCGATCAGCAGAATCGGCCTTTGCTGACGCAACGGAACCAGTGGATACCCGCTTTCATCTTTCTGAAAATACGCCTGCAGCGTATATTGTATCGTTTCTTTTGCTTCTTTGATATTCATCCGTTTTCTCTTTCCCCTGTATTATTTTTCTGTCACCAGCAGTTTTTTTGCCCATCCCGGTACCCGGTCCATCTTCTCACTCTTTTTTACAAATACAAATGCTGTCTCATAATCCGGCTTCTTCTCCGGATAGATCCCGTCACCGTCGGTGAAATAAATCAGTGCTTTCAGGTCGCTGAATTCTCTTTTCTCCCGCATCCGTCCTACTTCCTCGAACACCGGGCGAAAATCGGTTCCTCCTCTTCCGTGGATCACCAGCTGTTCCCGGTACGCTTCCCATTCTTTTGCGGAATGGATCATCACTTTTTCCTGAATAAAACTGTCACACTGGATCAGGCATACTTTCCAGTTCTCGAAAAAATTTTCCTTTTCTTCCAGAATCCTTCTGGTCTCTCCAAGGAAACGGGCTACTATTTCTTTTTTACAGGATCCGGAGGTATCTATGGCAATTACCAGTTCCTCCAGCCGGTTCCCCTCCCGGGTTTCGAGAGGCTCTATCATGGGAAGATTTCCATACCGTTCCATCCCATAATAATAAGCAACCGGGTCAAAGGCATCCTGATCCAGTTTCATCTCCTCTTTTGTAACAGTAAAACGGCGTAAAAACCGTCGGTAGTCATATTTTCCTTTCTCAATTTCGGAAAGTTCTTCTTTCTGACCACCACGATTCTCGCCTCTTCGTTTTCCTCCTGCGCCATAGGTAATCGCAAGTTCTTCTGCGATCTCTTTCCATTTTTTACAGATTGCTTTCTGTTTCTCTGTCTCTTTTCCGAAACTTTCCGGCATCTCGATGCACTGACGAATCAACCGGAGATATTCTTCATATACGTTCTCCGGATTCTCTCCGAAACGGTGTATCAGATACTCCGGATTCACATACAGGCTCTCCCCGTCTGTCCTCATAGCGGTTACCTGCTCATCCGGCTGCACCCGGAGCTCCAGCAGCGCCCTGCCAAGCTCCGGATACCGCCAGCATAACTCATTTTTGCAGTGTTTCATCAGGCCGGTGAGCAGCTCCTGTTTCGTCGCTGTATTCGGAGATTTTTCTTTTGTTGAAATATGGTTCTTCCACGCCAGCAATACACGGAAGGCATCCCATTTTTTCAGTTCTCCCGCCCTGGTCAGAAAACCGTTCAGTTCCTGCTCTCCAAACCATCCCCTGTCTGCCATTTTTTTCATTCCATCGATATTTTCCTGTACGATCAGATATTCCATGGCGGGGCGGATCCTGCGTTTCAGATAGATTGCTTCCTCTTTTGATATTTCTTCGTTTTCCCGCGTGTTTTGCAGAAAACGTCCGATTACTTCTTCCAGATGTTGTTGTTCATTCATTTGTATACATCACCGTTTTTTGTATTCTCTATCCATCGTAGCACCCTTTATTTTAATTTACAAGCAGATCCTTTTACTGATTTTCCTGTGTTCCGTCTTCCGGCTGGCTGCTCATCGGCGTGATCACAATATTTTCTGCCGCAATACCGGTTTTCCGTTTTACGATATCCTCGATCTGCGCTCTGCTGGCATCGTCCACCTTGGTATCCGGTACTACAATATCTGCTGTCTCTCCGGTCAGATTCACAACCACATCAGGAAATCCTTTCGCTTCGAGAAGCAGTTCTGCCGCAGCTTCTTTCTCCACAAGATCAGTCATATTTACCATACTGGCGATTGCACTTTCTTTTTCTGTCTCGGAAAGGGCTTCGTTGTTGATGATCGATAACAGAGATTCTTTATTCTGGGAGCGAATCTGTTCCCGTTCGATACGCGCCTGGGCCATATATGTAGAAGCACCTGTCAGAACAGCCTCCCCCGGTGTCTCCTGGGGCTGTGATTCTGTGCCGGATGATTCTTCACCGGAAGCCGTGGCATCTGTACCATCGCCGGCAGTCGCCGCACCGGTCTCATCCGTAACATCAAGATCCAGATTTTCCATATCCTGCAGAACCTGATCCATATTGACCGAAGTTTCCGTCTCACTGGAGGTCTCGGTCTTTGCAGTCTTATCTTTTTTCCCTTTTAATTGTGCATCGGAATAGCTGATATAGCCTGCTGCAGCAATCATTACTGCCAGAGCCGTGATAATGATCTGATTCTTTTTAAATATTTTTTTCACTGCTGCTCTCCTTTTTATTCATTTTGACGGGTCTCATTTCATTTTTAACACTTTGATTTCGTGGGCTTCGACGTGAAACAATGCTATCACCGCCTCCTGGATCTGTTGTACGATCACCGGGTTGCCGCCTCCCTGTGCCACGACGATCACGCCGCGGATCTCCGGATAAGTACTTGAGGATATATAGGGTGTCTGTCCCCCGTCTCCGGTATCCTCGTATACTGTAGTTTCCCCCGTGGTTACCGTCTGACTGCTCCGCTGCGTCCCGGAATCTCCTTTTTCACTGGAAGTACTGGTATCCTCCGGACTGTCTTTTTCCACCTGTTTCTTCCCGGTAGATTCCATCGCCACCGCCACCTGTACTGCACCCACACCTTCTACCTGCGACAGCACGCTCTCCAGCTGTTTTTCATAAGACTGCCGGATCTGATCGTCGGTCTGCTCCTGTGTCTGCGAAACCGTTGTCTTTTCCTGTGTCTTTTTTTGCTCCTTTTGTTTTACAGGAGCGGCAATCACGAGAAGTAAAAGACCTGCCAGCCCACAGATCAGCCACTGCTCCCGTTTCATCTCCCTGACTGCTGCAAACACTCTCTCCTTCATAGTCTACTCCTGTATCTTTATATTTATATTCCCTTCCGGAAGATTATAGACTTGTGCAAGTTTTCTTTTTACCTGGTCAGGCTCACCTTCTCCGGGGGGATTCCCGTCCGCACGCCGGATCACACAACGGATCTCTTTCACATCCAGTTCCTCCCCGTTAAAAAAGTCCACCCTTACTTCAGTGCTCTCGTAAGACAGCTGCTCCAGCAGTGTTTTTATCTGTCTTTCCATCTCTTTCTGGCAGTTTTTCTGTACATAATCCTTTCCTTCTTGTTCCAGGTATTTTTTCTCCATTGAAAAGTCCTCATATTCCTGCCGGATTCCTTCCGAAAGTGTCTCCCAGGAGAGTATCTGTTCCAGTTGTCCGACGGTCAATAACGGTTGGATCAATACCAATATCAGCAAAAGTCCCATAAAAAAACGGATATATTTTCGTTCTTCTCCCTGTGGGATCACGTTCATCAGTACTGAAAGGAAAATAAAATAAAACGCCAGATTGCGCACCCACCGGGCAAGCCATTCCAATGTTCTTCCTCCCTCCGTCTTTTTGTAATTCCCTTTTTATTGCAGGGAACCTGCAAGGATCGCTATGGTCAGCAAAAACAGAATCTCCATGGTCAGCAGAAGCCTCACCAGCAGCCCAAGACTCTCTCCCATCGTGTGGATGCACCCTACCATCCGCTTGTCCGTCACCGGCTGCACCACAGCAGCCAGAAACTGATAGGCAAGTGCGCTGATTCCCATTCGGCAAAGAGGCGCTGCACCCGCCAGCAGAAGGATCACGATCGCCGCTGCACCAAGACAGTTTTTAATCAGCACTGCCGATCCGAGTACTACTTCCGTGACCCCGGAAAACAGGTTCCCCACTCCGGGAATCGCTCCGGCTGTCCTGCCGATCACTGATCGCTTCAAGGTATCAACCGCCGGTGAGATCATACGCTGGATCAGCTGGATTCCCACGATCACGCCGATCATGGATTTCAATGCCCAGAGGATTCCGTTCTTTAAAAGTTCGGTCATTTTTGATAAGAATTCTTCTTTTGTGAGGAAATTGATCAGTTCCAGCACCAGATACATCCGGATCGCCGGAAGAAGAAAAAGTAACAAGATCTTCTCTGTGAGAAAAATCAGAATCAGAATCATCTGGTAAAATGCTGTCGCAGTTGCCACGCCGCATGCCCCGGTCAGCGCAATATAATACGCCGGAAGCAGTGCTTTCATAAATACCGCCACACCCTCAAGCAGTTTTTCCATCTGACCGGCCATCTGATCAAATGCCTGCAAAAGCAGTAAAAATAACAACAGATAGATCATATAAAAAGAAATATCTCCGATCTGATTGTTCTGAAAAACACCTGACAGATGACAGAACACTGCTGACAGAAGCACCAGCACCAGAATGTGCACGCAGGTTTCTTTTTGGATTCCCATGGCATCCCACACGCCCTGTTGGATCACTGCTTTCCATTGCTCGGTGGAAAATGCCTGTCCGCTTTTCAGGATGTCCCGGATCATCCCTCGCATACTCTGCTTTTCTTCCAGGAGCTGATCCACCGCCATCTCCACCTCTTTCAGATCCAGTTCTCCCAGTGCTTCTTCCTCTCGTGAAAAGTCCTGCTTTTCTGCAGCATACACACAGATCCGGGTACAAAAAAAGAGCAGGAACAGACTGAAGACTGCCATTTTCAGTATTTTCCCACTCTTTTTCCTATCCCAGAAACCCATGGATCGTCTCCAGCAGTGCGGTAAGAATCGGCATACTGATCGCCAGCACTGCCAAGCGTTCGTAGATCTCGATCTGTCCCGCTACTGCGGAATAGCCCGCATCCTTACAGATTCCTGCCGAGAACTGACCGATATAGGTGATACCGATCATTTTCATAAGGATATTCATATATGTAGTATCTACAGGTACATATTGTTGTATTTTTTTCAGGGATTCATACAGATAACTGAACTTTCCCACCGCAAATGCCAGAATAAAGAGTCCGGCCGCCATTGTCAGATAAACCGAGTATTCCGGCTTTGCTGTTTTCATAAAGATCGCAGCCAGTACACAGGCGATACCCGCCGCACCGATCCGGATAATTTCCATATCGCCATCCTCCCCGCCTGCCTAATGTACTCTCGGAATCTTTCTGTGCTTAATTTTGTGAGATGATTTTTTGTCAGTTGTGCCCAAATTTCTGAGGCGTACGCGGTGCGTACGTTGATGAAATTCGGGTGCAACTGGCGGAAAATCAGCCGCAAAAGTAAGTGCAGAAAAACTCCGAGAGTACATTCTACAGAGCAAATAATTTTTTTACGGTTTCAAAAAGATCATAAATATAAGGGAGTACCCAAAACAATACCAGTACAAGCCCGGCAAGACTAGTTAAAAATGCCTGATCTTCCCGCCCGCTGTGTTTTAACACAAGACTCAGGACGGATACCAGAATCCCCACTGCACCGATTTTAAATATAATCCCGACTTCCACAACCGCCTCCCGTCTCAGATAAGGATCACCACCAGAAAGGCTCCCCCCAGGATCCCGAGGCTTTGCCACACTCTTTTCTGTTCCGGCAGCTGATGCTGCAGTTTTTCTTCCCGCATTGCAAGTTCTGTCCTTCCGCTCTCAAGAAGCTGTATCTGCATCTTTGCATCCAGATATCCAAGATGCCCGAGGGTCTGTAAAAACAGGTCCCAGTCTTCTTCCCGGAGACTGGTTTTTTCCCGCACCGTCTGCTCCTGCTCTTTCAGGATCCGTACAAAGGCTTCGCCGGTCTGCTCTTTCAGCCGTTTCGCAACAGATTGCAGATATTCCCGAAAGGGGGACGTCACTTTCTCGCTGATCCTAGAAAATGCTTCCGGCAGTGTATTTCTCGCATAGGAAATTTCACCGATCAGGCAGCTGATGATCAACTGTAATATCTGCAAGTCTTTGATCCGCTGCTGATACTGTCTGCTTCTCCAGTTTCCCATGCCCCAGCCGGCGAAAAATACCAGCAGAGCACCGCTGATTTTTAACACACAGATCTCTGCCTCTGGTACAGGCAGGTTCCCCGTTCATCATAGATTTCCCGGACTTTTCCAATCTTTCCTGCCGTTTCTTTTTGCAGGATGATATAGCGTTCAAAAACATGTTCTTTTATCAGTCGTTCCAACAGCGGTTTTTTCCGGATCTCATCGATCGAACTTCCGTGAACCGTTGCCAGAAGTTTGCATCCGCTGTTTAGTGTCATCTCGATGGCACGGATATCTTCATAATTGCCGATCTCATCCACGGCGATCACCTGCGGAGCCATTGAGCGAAGCAGCATGACCATCCCTTCCGCCTTGCTGCAACAGTCCAGCACATCGGTACGGATTCCCACATCGTTTTGCGGAATTCCCTGATAACTGCCACCAATCTCTGACCGTTCATCCACCACGCCTACCGTATTGCCCGGAAAGGTCTCCCAGCCATCAGAAATCTGTCGTACCAGATCCCGCAGCAATGTTGTTTTCCCACAGCCCGGTGGGGAAATAATGAGTGTATGGCACAGTTTTCCATCTTCCGTCACATACGGAATCACCATATCCGCACAACCGGTAATCTGGTGTGCGAACCGGATATTGATGCAGGAAATCTGGGAAAGTCCTTTTACCTTCTGCTCTTCCATGATCGCTTTTCCCGCCACACCAACCCGATGCCCGCCCTGTATCGTCAAAAATCCCTGTTTTAATTCCTCTTCATAAGCATAGAGGGAATATGTTCCTACCGTCTCCATGGTTCTTCGGATGTCTTCCTGTGATACGATACATGCCTGTTCCCTATGTCTCGTCAGAAATCCCTGTTCTGCCACAAAATATTCCTGTCCGTCCTGCCATAAGATCAACGGTTTCCCTGCCCGAAGACGAATCTCCTGTAACCCCTGTGGATTCCAGTACGCCTGCTGTAAGATTTTTCGGATACGCTCCGGAAACAGACGGATAACTTCCTCCCGTTTCATGTACATCACCTCTTACATTTACTATATGTGGACAGACTGTAAATAGAACCCGTTGCCAGGATAAAATATTTTGTTATCTTGCATACTTTCTTCCTCGGGTATTCAGTTCTCCACACATACCATCCCCGAATACCCTTCCGGCATCACCAACCGGTAAAACCTGCATCCCTCATAAGAAATCTCACATAGCTCCCTGCGGATCCCATCCCCGGTAAACTTCAGATAGCTTTCTTTTTTTGTCCAGATCTGAAACAGAAAATCCTTTTTTCCTTTCTCCGTACCCGCCTGCATAAAAGTTTTCCACTCATCCGGTGTACAGATTTTTCTGGCTGTCTGTTCCAGTTTTATTTCTCTGTGATACTGGATATCAATCCCCACAGGGACATTTCCCAGCACACAGGCGATCCATTCTCCCGAATGGCTGATATTGAAAAAAAGTTCCGGATGCAGACGCAGATATGGTTTTCCCGTCTCTGTTCGCATTACCGAATCGGTCTCTTTCTCCAGATCATACGCATATCTTGTTTTTATCATTTCTGCTAACAGACGATATCCCGACCGGGACTGTTCTTTCTTTTCTTCCGGTGTTTTTCCACTGACCTGTTTCATCCAGACTTCTGTCTGCTGATCCGGGGACTTCCAAAAAATATGTGCTTCATTTGCATTATTTTCCATTTTTCTGCCCTCCGTTGCCACGCTTCGGTGCTTCTTCCAGTTCCACCAGAAAACGGGAAGGTTCCATCTTCTTTCCGAACCTCTCCTCCACTGCATACAGATGCAGTTCTTTCTTTGCTCTCGTCATGCCGACATAGAACATTCTTCGTTCTTCTTCGATCTCCGGATCCAGAACCGCTTTCTGATATGGCATACAGCCCTCGTTAACATCCAGAATATACACCCTCTCAAATTCCAGTCCTTTGGCACTGTGCAGGGTCGATACAACGATTCCCTCCTGCCGGCGCACTTTCTCCGACTGTTCTTTGAGTTTTTCTTTGTACGCATCCATGGAATCAAACCATTCCTGAAATGTTTTATACCCTTTTGCGCTCTCCTGGATCTCCCGCAGAAGATCATACAGTTCTTCCACTTTGATCTTCCTGTACTGTGCATATTCTTTCAGGAACTCGTCATAGCCGATCCCATACCGGATATAATTGATAGCTGCAAACGGTGCCATATTTTTCATCATTTTCAGATCATGCTCGAACTTCTCGATCCGGTCACACATCCATTCTTTTCCCTCGTAAAACTGATACAGAATCTCAAATGGCACTTCTTTCTCATAAAATGCTTCCCTGGACAGATATCGGTTCGGACGGTTCATGACGGCAAGAAAATCCTTTCTCTCCCGACCGCCCATTGCCAGACGCATATAAGCAACCATATTTTTTGCCAGCCAGTGTTCATACAGATTCGGCAGGACATCCCTCATGGTAAACGGAATGTTGTACTCCATCAGCCGTTCCACTGTCATTCTGCAATTATGATTGGTACGGAATAGAATCGCAATCTCTTTGTGCGGACACCCTTCCACCAAATCCTTCTGAATCTGCTTTAACAACCAGGTCGTCTCCTCGCTCTCATTTTCAAATGTCCGTATCTCGAGCGGTTTTCCCTTATCATTTTCCGTAAACAACTGTTTTTCATATCTCGCATCATTCCAGCGGATCACATTCTGGGATTTTTCTACTATTTCTCCGGTACAGCGATAATTCTGTTTCAGTATCACCTGCTTCAATTGTGGAAAATCCTTTGGAATCTGCAGCATGATCTCCGGTCTGGCTCCACGGAACCGATAGATCGACTGGTCATCGTCACCTACCAGAAACAGATTATTCTCCGGAAGTGCCAGAAGCCGGACAATATCATATTGCAGCTGGTTGACATCCTGAAACTCATCAATCAGGATATACCGGAACTTTTTCTGCCATGCCTGCAAAATATCCGGATGTTTCTGAAATAATTGGTAGCAGTACACCAGCAGATCATCAAAATCCAGCAGTCGTTTCCCGTGCAGCCGTTTTTCGTATGTCTCATAGATTTTCCGAAACTGCTCATCCGGACAGCTTGCCGAATAATAGTGGCTCAACGGGATCCGACCGTTTTTTACCGTGCTGATCTCTCTTGCCAGCGATTCCAGCAGGTCATTTTCGTCTTCCATCTGCAGGGAAGAATTCTGTAAAATCTGTCGTAAAATCTGATATTTTATTTCTTCACCGGCGATATTTGCCGATGTGATGCCGTACGCCTGCCGGAGAATACCGTAAAAGATTCCATGGAATGTACCAAAAGTCACCTGACTTTTTTCCACTCCGCACAGGTGTAAAAATCGCTCCCTCATCTGTCCTGCAGCCGCCTTGGTAAAGGTGACCACCAGGATAGATGAAGGAGCGACCTGATAATTCTGAATCAGTTTACGGGTACGGCGGATAATAACTTCCGTTTTGCCGGATCCCGGTCCGGCAAGTACAAGCATCGGACCATCTTTATGTTCCATTGCCTGCTGCTGTTCCCTGTTAAACTCCATTCTTTCCCTCCATATGGGAATTATTCTGCTGCTTTTGTCAGCTTGTAACCGCGAGGGATTTTGGCAGAACCATGCCAAAACACACCGCGGAATACTACCTGCTGCATAGTTAGTTCAGTTTGTCAATGGCCGCCTGGATTCTTACAAGACTCTCTTCTTTTCCGAGTACTTCCAGAATCTCTGTGGCGCCTGCCGGTGTCATCTGTTTTCCGGAAAGAGCGGTACGGATCGGCCACATCACATAACCAACTTTGTAACCATGCTCTTTTGCGTAAGCGGAAAGCATCTCAAACAGTGCATCGTTGCTGAAATCTTCCTGTGCCTCCAGTAACGGCTGTACTTCCCTGAGTACCTGCAGAGAAGTTTCTTCATTGGTTTTCATCTTTTTATGCACATACATGGATGTCTCATATTCCGGTACCTTTTCAAAGAAATCCACCTGATCTTTGATATCCGGAAATACTTCGATTCTTGTTTTTACCATAGCAGCGATCTTGTGGAAGTCCAGATCTCTTGTGATCACTTCTTTCAGATACGGCAGAGCCATCTCATAGAATTTGTCATCGTCCATCTTCTTCATGTATTCGCCGTTCATCCAGCGAAGTTTTACCATGTCAAAGACTGCAGGAGATTTGCTGATTCTGTGGTAATCGAATTCTTTTACCAGTTCTTCCAGAGAGAAGATCTCATTGTCGGAAGACGGACTCCATCCCAGAAGTGCCACGAAGTTTACGATCGCTTCAGTCAGGAATCCCTGATCCAGCAGATCTTCATAAGAAGAATGACCGCAGCGTTTGGACAGTTTCTGATGATCTTCGTTTGTGATCAGCGGGCAGTGGATGTATTTTGGGATCTCCCATCCAAATGCTTCATACAGGCGGTTGTACTTCGGTGCAGAGGACAGATATTCGTTTCCTCTTACTACATGAGTAATTCCCATCAGATGATCATCGATAACATTTGCAAAGTTGTAGGTCGGATATCCGTCAGATTTGATCAGGATCATATCATCCAGTTCGTTATTTTCTACTGTAATATCTCCGTACAGCTCATCATGGAAAGTTGTGGTTCCTTCGGTCGGCATATTGATACGAATAACGTATGGTTTTCCTGCTGCCAGATTTGCCTCGATTTCTTCTTTGGACAGGTGCAGACAGTGTTTGTCATACACGGTGATCTCTTTTCCTGCTACTTCTGTCTTCAGGCTTTCCAGACGTTCTTTATTACAGAAACAATAGTAAGCGTCTCCCTGCTCAATCAGTTTTTTTGCATATTTCATGTACAGACCCTGTGCCTGTCTCTCACTCTGTACATAAGGGCCTACACCCCCATCTTTGTCCGGACCTTCATCATGTACCAGACCCGTCTTTGCCAGAGTACGGTAGATGATATCAAGTGCACCTTCCATAAAACGTTCCTGGTCGGTATCCTCGATACGCAGCATGAACTTTCCGCCTTCATGTTTTGCAATCAGATATGCATATAATGCCGTTCTTAAGTTTCCTACGTGCATTCTTCCGGTAGGGCTTGGTGCAAATCTTGTTTTTACTGTGCTCATAATATTTCGCTCCTGTTTTATAATGTAAATGTCCCGGATTGCTGTGTGTTTTGCACACGCACGATCCTTATCCTATTCAAGGTAAAAGGTGTGGAATTAATCCTCCACACCTTTGTTTTTTAAGTATTCAATTATGTCTCCGACGGTTTCCACATCTGACAATTCCTCTGCCGGAATCTCCAGTCCGTATTCTTCTTCCAGAGCCATAACCAGTTCAAATAAATCCAGTGAATCTGCTCCCAGATCATCTTTAAATGAGGTGTCAAGACCAATTGTCTCACCATCACAGTTCAACTGCTCTGCAATAATCTCTCTCATTTTTTCAAGCATATCTTTTATCTCCTTCATAAAGCATTTTCGACTTTACGCCTTTGTTTAACGAAAGTATATCTATTATAAAATCATTTGTCAACCCATTCAGGAAAATATGCAAAAAACTTTGTTTCTCTGTTACTGTTCCCTCTATTCTCAGTAACACGCTTCGCAGTGCACAGAATTTATGCTGTTTGTGCCTCCGTGATGTCTTCTCCCGTCGTCTGGATCCTTCCCGACACACTCAAGGCAATTCCCATCTCTGCCATCAAAAACAGGATCGACGTACCTCCGTAGCTAACAAATGGAAGCGTGATACCGGTTGTAGGCATCAGATTCAATACTACGCAAAGGTTCAGGATTACCTGCAATGCAATATGTACAAAGATTCCTGTCACAACCAGCGTTCCATAAAGGTCCGGCGCATTCTGCGCGATAAAAAACAGCCGGTATAACAGATACCCAAACATCAGCAGTAATAATGCCGCACCGAAAACTCCCAGTTCCTCACATACAATCGAAAAGATCATATCATTCTGCGCCTCAGGAATCGTTCCCAGCTTCTGCGCACTGTTGCCAAGTCCTTTTCCGAAAAATCCGCCGCTTCCGATTGCGTACAGTCCCTGCAGCACCTGGTAGCCGCCGGATGACATATTGGCCTCCGGATGCAGCCAGGATAAGATTCTTCGGATACGAAAGTTATCACTGGTAGTCATCGTCATACCCATGTAAGCAATGACACTTCCTGCCACCACGCTGGTACCGAGAGCCAGTACAACAAAAGGCTTTGTTTTCGGATGTGCAATAAAAATCATAACGACGGCGATTCCTCCGATAATCATACCTGTACTCAGATTATCCGTAAAAACAAAAGCCGCACCCGCCTGTATCATACCAAAGATCAGCAGCCAGATTACTGCCCTCAATTGCTTTACCTGTTTTCCCATCTTGATAACAAGTATAGGCATATAAATAATAATCGCTATCTTGGCTATCTCTGCCGGCTGAAACTGAATACCCAGCTTTAACCATCGTCTGGAACCATAGGCTTCCACTCCAAATGGAGTAAACCGCACCATCGCCATCAGTACAACTGATATCAGGTACAAAGTTCCTGCGAATGGAATCATCAGATGATAATCCCATTTTGAAATAAAGATGGCAACAGCGATCGCTCCCACACTGATCAGTGCCTGCCTGCGGAAATAATACATATCATCTCCATGAAATTTCATCTGTGCTTCATACGCACTGGTACTGTATAACATAATCAGCCCGAAGCAGATCAGCAGAATTACAATCGCAAGAAGATTATAATCATAATATGCCCCCCGGCTGCTTTTCTTTTTTCTTCTTTTTTTCTCTTTTTGTTCCATGTAATACCCTCATTTCTTTCCATGCTCCCCTTGAGCGTGTCTGAAAATGATTTTCCTATATACCTCTTCCACGCTCCGGTATCCTGCCGGAGGTTTCGGCCGGATATCTTTGTTAAGTATATCACTATTAAAAAGAGAAAAAAACCCCCCAGACATCTCTTTTTTTATGTTTCTGAGATGTCCGGAGGTTCTGTTTTATCTAAGGAGAATGTTTACTTTTTATTCTACATCCTGCAGTGCATCCGTATCTTCTTCACCGGTGCGGACTTTTACGACTCTGTCAACATTGTATACAAAGATCTTGCCATCGCCGATATGTCCGGTATACAGAACTTTCTTTGCAGCTTCGATGACCTGATCGACCGGAATGCTGCTGACTACCACTTCTACTTTTACTTTTGGAAGCAGGGTTGCATCAATTTCAACACCACGGTATTTCTCGCCGGCACCTTTCTGAACGCCACAGCCCATAACCTGTGTAACGGTCATACCGGTGACACCCAGATCGTTCATAGCTTTTCTCAGTTTGTCATATCTTGACAGTTTCGAGATGATAACTACTTTATACATACCGGTATCTGCTGCTGCCGGAGCTTTTACTACTTTAACTGCTGCATTTTTCTGTGCATCAGATGCTGCTTTGTAATCATCTGTACCAAGGTTTGTATTTTCATTGACATCCATCATCATGGTGTTGGAAACATCCATGATACTGAATCCTGAGTAAGCAGATGCCAGACCATGTTCCATGGCATCCAGACCTACGATTTCCTCTTCCTCGGTAACTCTCAAGCCTACAACAGCACGGATCACAAGAAAAGTGATTGTGATGGTTACTACGGTCCATGATGCCACTGCTGCAAAACCGATCAGCTGTTTTCCAAGAAGGGTAAATCCACCGCCGTAGAACAGACCAACCAGATCATCATTTCCAGGTGCGGATGTGGTTGCAAACAGACCAACTGCAATCGTTCCCCAGATACCGTTTAAACAGTGAACTGCGACTGCACCAACCGGGTCATCTACACGTAATACATAGTCAAGGAACCATACACCGAATACTACCAGCAGACCTGCTACGATACCGATAATGATTGCTCCCAGAGCATCTGTAACATCACAAGGAGCTGTAATAGCTACCAGACCTGCCAGGGAAGCGTTCAGACACATAGATACATCTGGTTTTCCGTAACGAACCCAGGTAAAGATCATACAGGTTACGGTTGCGATCGCCGGAGCGATGGTTGTTGTTACGAAAATAGAACCAAGCTGTTCTACAGATGTTGCTGCTGCACCGTTAAATCCATACCAGCCAAGCCACAGGATAAATACACCAAGTGCACCGATTGCCAGGTTATGTCCCGGAAATGCATTGACTTTTGTGATTTTTCCGGATTTATCTTTCGTGAATTTTCCGATACGCGGTCCAAGAATCTTGGCACCGATCAGTGCTGAGATACCACCTACCATATGAATCGCACAGGATCCTGCAAAATCATGGAATCCCATCTGGGCAAGCCAGCCGCCGCCCCAGATCCAGTGTGCTTCGATCGGATAAATCAGTGCGGAGATCACACCGGAGTAAATACAATAGGATAAGAATTTTGTTCTTTCAGCCATAGCTCCGGAAACAATAGTTGCGGTTGTTGCACAGAATACCAGGTTGAATACGAAGTTAGACCAGTCAAAATCTGCATAACTTGTAAAAATATCAAATCCCGGCTTTCCGATCAGCCCTACCATATCTTCGCCCAGTAACAGGCTGAAACCTATCAGGATAAAGGTACAGGTACCAATACAAAAATCCATCAGGTTTTTCATGATAATGTTACCAGTGTTTTTCGCTCTGGTGAAACCTGCCTCTACCATCGCGAATCCTGCCTGCATCCAGAATACCAGTGCAGCGCCGATCAGGAACCATACACCAAATACCTGACCGTTCAGAACTTCCATAATTTCTTCTGTCATACTTTTGTCCTCCTCTTTCTTTGTAATGAAAAAAGCGAAACAACGACGCTTTGCTTCTATATATAATATAAGATAAGAAGCTGCAAAACGCCGTTGTTTCGCTTTTTTCAAGCCCTGCCGTATCATCGAAAACAGAGTGTGCGATTTTCTTTGATACGACAAAAGGCACTACGGATGTTATTCCATAGCGCCTTTGCTTTGTATGGGTGTATCTTACACCTTAGTTTCTATCCTGTCAATAAAAATTTTATAGTTTTTTATATTTGTCACTTCTGTCCATTTACCATAAATTATTATTTTAATTTTCTACATTTTTACTGTACACATTCTCCCTGACAATCGCATGGTTCCCGTGTCAGCCCGATATCAAAGCTCGGATTCATCTGGTAGAAGTTCTTACTGTTCAGCTGATCCTAGAGAGACTGGAGGGCTTCACCGAACCGTTGGAAGTGTACCACTTCTCTCGCCCGCAGGAAGCGGATCGGGTCCGCAATCTCCGGAATATCCCGCACAACTCGCAGGATATTGTCATAGGTGCTCCGTGCTTTCTGTTCCGCAGCCATGCTCTCAAACATATCCGTGATCGGATCGCCCTTGGACTGGAACTCACAGGAGTTAAACGGAATCCCTCCCGCCGACTGTGGCCAGATCCCTACAGCATGATCCACATAATAATCCGCAAATCCCTGGTTTTCAATTTCTTCCACAGTGAGGTTGGCAGTCAGCTGATGAACGATCGTGGATACCATTTCGAGATGTCCGAGTTCTTCTGTCGCTACATCGGTAAGAACCGCCATGCAGACACGGTTCGGAGCGGTGAAACGCTGGGAGAGATAGCGCATCGAGGCACCGATCTCGCCGTCCGGGCCACCGGAGTTCAATAGCCTATATGTGGTTTCTTTTAATAGGAAGAAACTCTTTTCAAATTTATATGTTTTTTGAGATGATACAATATTTTTCTACCCGGTAGCTGCCAACTACCGGGTGTATTTTAATACTTCTGCTTTGCCTTGATATCCAACAGACGGATTATCATGAATGCTGCTTTCTCCGCCTGATCGTTATAGTCTTTCGCCAGAGGACTGTTGATTATGTCACCAGCGTCATAATGTATGAAGTAATGTGCCAGTTCAAACGCTGCCTCGTAAACAACCTTCTCAAACATCTGGTTCTTCCGGATAGCAATTCTTTGTCCCTTTAAGTAGCTGTCATATCCTTTAAGATCTTTGATTTTCAGCATGATTCCCTGTTCTTCTGCCAGAGCGAGCAGATTCTTAAATACAAAGACCGGTTCGTCCATTGCCGGAATCGCCAGCTTCTTTTTAGCCGGTTCCGTAGTTGTTTGCACTGGAACAACTTCTTTCTTTTCTGGTAAGTTTTCTTCTTTTGTCCGGAAATAAAAATCTACTAAATAATCATATACCTGCCATGCCTTGTCTGTGTTGAGGGATTTGGCGTGAAGCAATGCGCCTTTCTCGGTCCAGAGATATAAAGATTTGGCATATTTAAAGGAGCTTTGAATTTCACATGTCCTTTTCAATCTCCTTAGTTCTTCTCCAAATACCTCAATATAATGCTTTCCAAGAATATATTTGTCTTTGTTGTAATTGAAATTGTAAATTATTTTTTCCTTTGTCACACCATAAGCTTCTGCAATTTGTTTTGTTGTCAGGACCTTACTTCCTTTAATTTCAATTGTCTGCGGTAATTCCATTTTCCCTTATCTCCTTTGCTTGAATTTTTGCAAAGGAAATGATATTATAATTTTATCAGATCCTTTGCGATTTGATTGTTTCTTTAGCAGTTGCAAACTTTGGTCGGGGCGCAGCTGCTATTTTTTATTTTCGGCATAAACCATGTGAATCCCTTCCATGATGACTTCATACTGAGTTTTTCCTGTCATCTCGCAACACTTATCTAGTAATGCTTTGTCCTGTTTAGTTGCTCTGATCTTTATTTGCTCAGCTTTAGGATTATCACTTTTAGGTCTGCCAGTTCTTGGACTCATTTCATCACCTCACTTTTCGAGTACACAATAAATATATTACCGTGTACACGAAAAGTCAAGCATTTTTTATCCTCATTCAATATATCACAGATTTTCTATCCATTCAAATCACGCTACTGTCTCAAAAAGCAGGTGTTTTTGTAAGAGATATACAAAAATTTTTTTTTCAGTATACTGACCGAAAAGACGACTTTTTCCTCATTTTTTCTTCATTTGTCTATTTTTATAATTATATATTAATTTATATATTATTATTTTTTGTGCATATTAGAAGAAAAAGATTATTTTTATGTTTTATTTTATTAAACTTTTGATGGTGTCATATCCTGCGATCTTATCAGCTTTCAGGCTGTGATCCGTCTGGTATCTTCCTGTAGCTGCGGCGCATCCGGATCCGAACTGTCCTGGACACTCTACGCCATTCGGGTTGTAGCCTTTCAGCATCAGCAGAATCTCTACCGCTGTAACCAGATATCTGGTACTTCCCAGTCTGACAGATCGTTTTTTCAATGCAGCATCAGACTTCGGTCCCCATTCGCCATCTACGGCCAGACCCGCTTTGAAGTCCAGGTTCAGAGCGGTCTGTACTGCCATGATACCAGCTTTCTTCGTAAGGGTTCCACAGATACCATCAACGACCAAACCGGCTCCGGTAAAGTTGTTGGCGTGCATCTGGCCGGCTTTGACGATATCTTTTTTGCTGCTCGTTGCTGCAGGTGTGGCGGATGCTGCAGTCTTTCCGTTGATCTCATACACCATTTCTGTATGACCAATGCCTAATGGTCTGCTCGAATCACTGCCTTTGAACATCAGCGCATCGCCTACTTTAAGAACCTCCGGGTTCTGGATGATTCCGTTCTTGATAACTACATCGGTTACTTTTTTCCAGTTTTTGTGCATGCCGGCTGTATTCAGTGAACCTACGTCAGGTACACCTACTTTTTCTGCCGTTTTGCAGATGGAGCTGCTACAGTCTGAATAATATTTGCCATTATACTTTGTGTAGCAGTACAGTCTTAATGACTGGCTGTAGATATTCCGTCCTAGGATCGATTTGTACAGATCATGCATCTGCTGTCTCTGCTCTTCTGTGAGATCTTCTCTGAGGACTTCTACCAGGCCTCGCCCTTTTGCTTGTCTTGCGATACAGTAGGCGTTCATACCTTTTGTTGATGGGGTTCCGGATCCGTGGCCGGCTAATACAACGTTTGTCACTGTTTTCTCCTTTCCGGCCAGTTCCTTGTAATAAGTCTGGCCATAAGATGCTCTTGTCTTTTTCATGCTCTGCCATCCATTCGGCTGTTCGTAATACTGCAACACGTAATCGCTGGCTTCCTGGACGGATTTTGTTGTCTTCAGTTTCTGCAGAACTTTCGGAAATCTATTTTTCAGTTCCCAGAGAACGTACTCGATCTGCAGATTTTCATCTGCTATGGATACGCCTTTCTTTTTGGCTCGATCATATAGACCTGCTTTCCGATCTGAAGTTGTCCACTGGGATAATCCATAGCCATAGTGTTTGCTCATCGGGCTCAAAAACTCCGCTCTGGAGATCTTTCCGCTGTCTACCGCCTGCGTATATGTGGCATCGGTATAGGTCTTTCCTTTTTCCTTGTAGCGTTTGACACAGAGGAATTCCAGTCTGTTTGCCAGGAATCCCGCAGACTCTGAATACTGGTTTCCCATAAGCCCGCAGGCTCCCTCCGGAGTTAATCCGAAGGCAGTGTAAGCTTTGTAGGCTTTTCTTGCAAAGTTATTTATTTTCATGATTGTCCTCTTCTCTGTTCACAACTCTGTTTGCAACTTCCAGACCATTGATTAATACTCTTGGAACATCAATTCCCATTTCCACAAAATTCTCGCAGATGGATCGGATTTCATTGACCAGAAGGGATGCCAGTACAAACCAGCCTAATAATGTTGTGATCCCCAAATCTACGCCGATTGTCTTGCCAATTTCTACAAAGGCTGCGGATGCTCCAAAAGCTACCATGATCATCAGCCAATATCCAAGTTTTTTCAGGACACCCTTCAGTCCTGCTTTGGAATTTTCCACATTGTTGATCCTCGATTTCATCCATCCGGTTCCCCAGTCGATAACGTTCAGGAGGAGGAACAGGACAAACAAAAACCAGTGCTCTCCCAGAATATAAGAAAGGACAGCTACTGCTGCCCCTAAGATTGCATTGTATGTATCAATTACTTTCATTTTTAATCATCCTTTCTCGTATAACGTAATTTCGTTTGTTACTTGTTTTCAGCCATCATCTTGTCATATGCATCCCATACGGTATTTTCGAACTCATCCACCTGAGTATCGATTTCCTGTTTATTTGCCCGATACAGTCTGCCATCAGAAATATATCGATTGATAACAGGCACCTGCGGATCATCCAGACTAAATGATGCGTCCAGAGATACTACGGACACATTATCCACAAAGATGTTTGCTGAGAACTGTGTGTTTTTTCTAAATTCTTTTCTGATTGAAGCCATTTTGAATTCCTCCTTAAAATTTTGATTATTTGAATTTAATAGTTACCTTTAAGCCGTTCGTTTCCACATATAACATGTGATGTATGGTTGTAGTACAGATGCTGCTGTAGAGCCGCCATTATTCGTGTTACCATATATTAACGATGTATCTGTAGCGTGTTTGGATCCGCCGGAAATCCCTCCATAATATGAAAATTCTCGGTCAAAATATACATTATGAGGATTACCACCAGAAGTATACGACATTGTCGACAGAGACGAATCAGCACGACCTACAGCAGCTCTGGCATTCGAAAGTCCATGATTATGCTCTATATTAATAGTCTTCGAACCACCAGTCTTCTCGGACGAATTGAAGTTACCATCACCACCACTAAATCCAACCGGGACTCTACCAGCACCCCAAGCAACCCACGTTCCTCCGAAAAGATTTGTGGGGTTTGTTGCACTCGTGGACATATAGATTGAGCCAACTGGATGCAAGAAATCAAGAAGTGATCTGCCGTTAATTCTTGCTTTTGATAACGCTGTTTCTGTCTCGCCCGGAACGCCGATATCAATGCCTACGTTGTCATCAATATCTACCCCATTGCTACTGGTTACCGTACCGTCTTCCAATTCAGTGAATGTAGCTATGTCGATACGTCCTTTGGTCATGTAAATCTGAGACGTATAAGTGGTATTATCGCCATCAACCTGTTCCGATCGTATGATTACTGAATCATCTGCCAGCAGTCCTAGGTTAACACCGTTCACTGTCAGAGTGGATTTGGTTTCTCCATATACTCCAACATTTTCATGTTTAATGCTTCCTTTTCCACCGCATAACTCAATGACCGCATCCACAGAATCTTTACCAAGCTGAATCAGTTTACGTCCATAACTGGCTACGGCTGTACCGGCTTCGTTCAAGATTTCAAATGCAGTGCTAGTGATACGGGATCGGAAACCTTTCCATGAGCCATTTGTCTTATCACCGATCTGCAGACCAGTCCCGGAAGTAAATTCCATGAAATTGGTGGCTGTTTTGGCTGCTTGTAATTGATCAGCTGCTATACAACCAGAAGGAAGGGATGCGTGTCGTGTATCGGTCCATGTGAGCGAAATGGACTCGTTATCTGGTCGGAAGTTATACACTCTCATACGTCCCCATGCTTCATTTAATTTAGTAACAAGTCCCCAGGTTGACGTTGTCTTTTTATACATCCAAACATTAAATCCACCAGTTGCCCGTAAGAAATTTAATCCAGGATCTGTGCTATTAACACTGACAAACGAGAACTGAACATCTGTCGTTTCATATTCTCTACCACTTATTTTGAAAGTTGTGGCATAATTCGCATAGTTTCGTATAACTTTTACGGTGGCGAATTCAATATACTGATTAGTATTACCATTACCATTCACACTATGAACTACCTGATTTGCGTCCTTACCTGGTGCACCCGTAGCCCCCGTCTCACCCTTAGTACCTGTCACGCAAACAGCTGTAGTGGTTGTAGTCGTTTTATCTGTATACGTGATAACCGATCTCGTCCAAATATATTTACCGCTTTCCCATCCAGGATACGTGGTACCCCATGATCCTCCGGAAAGAGCTGTTGCTGATGTGGATTTGTAGTACTGTTCAACAATTGAAGTCACACCTTTACCCGCAACTCCGGTAGCTCCTGTAGCGCCAGTTGCTCCTTTGCTACTCACATAGGAAAGAAGTTTGAAGAACGCATTGCCATTTTCAATCTTTGTGATTTCCCAGGTACCTGTGTTAGATGAGCCGTCAAGATTCGTAAATACATCTCCAACTACAGGAGTTCTGTTGAAGCTTGAAGTACTCACATTCGCAGTTTCGCCAATAGTGGTAAATGTTCCGATCCAGTTTCGTTTGGGTTGGAGTGCATTTTTACCATCATTTCCAGTCTCACCCTTAGCTCCGGCAATACAGACTCCATTTTGATTTGGAGAGTATGTTTTATTACCCGCACCATCAGTGGTTACTGTTCTACTCCACATATATTTACCATTGACCCACGTAGGTGCCGTGGTAGACCATGATCCACCAGACAGAGCTGAAGCTGAGGTAGAAAGATAATATTCAACATCCACAGAAGCAATACCATCTTCCGGAGCAGGCGTCCAGTCAGTAGCAATGTTGCCCTCCTCCAGCTTTTCCCATTGTACAGTAATCTCTCCAGTCCCTTTTTCAGTTTCTCCTCTGTCCGGTCCATATAATCTCGGGATTATTATATTTCTTGTAGAGTTTCCTCCGGCAGGAATTTTATATGTGACCCAATATTTCGTTAACGTGGTCGATAACGTAAATGGACATCTACCATCACCATAAGATATGGTGACACCCTGACTACTTTTTCCTGATATGATATTTGATGGATTATAAAAATGCACTATTATTTTGTCCCCATCAACAGTCGATTTTGCCCAGAAAGATAATGTATATGTATCTCCATTAAGTGGTACTGTTGTAACCGAATTCCATGGATCCCAGTAATTTGTTCCAGTAGGATACTTATATGTAACGGCTGTCTTATGCGTTTTGGGAAGCAAATTCCTACCACCAACAGATACACCCTCTAAAGTACTTCCCACCGCATAAGATGTACTCGTCGTATCATCCGTGTAGGTGATGATTGTCCTTGTCCATAAATATGGGGATGACGCACTCGTAGCCGGTACGGTTGTCTGCCATGTTCCGGTCGGTGCTGTCGTTCCTGATGGTCCAGCCTGATAGGTAATAGCTGTAGATTTGATTCCTCTACCAGCTGATCCGTTTGTACCATTTGTTCCATTTGTCCCCATTCGCCCAACACTATACGAGGTGGACTTAGAATCATCTGTGTACGCGATAACAGTTCGAGTCCACAAATACTGACCAGCTGATACCGTTGGAATGTTAGTCTGCCATGTTCCAGTTGGAATTACTGTACCACTTGTAGATGCCTGGTAAGTGACTGCTGCGGATTTGATTCCTTTGCCGTCTGCTCCCACTAAATCATCAGGATGTGGTGACCAGGGTGTTGCAGGTGAGCCGAGTTCGAGTTTGATATTACGTATGTACAAATCAGAAGCATGATTGCCATGTATAGCAAGCCACATTCTCTTACTTTTATAAACATCTTTATCAGGCAAAGTATAAGTTACAGAAACTCTTTTAAAATCTGCAGTAGGTGTAAATTGTCCATCCGACGACTCCAAATGTCCACTATCATACCATATCGTTCCAGATGCTTGGAAATGCAACCTGATAAAAGGCTTGTTAGTATCGGACGTACCCTTTACATCACAACTAAATGTCAGGGTGTCACCAGGTTTTATACCTAATATGGAGAAGTCGTTGTACACAAATCCTATACCGTTGTTATTATTTCCGCTGGAAGGCGTTATTATATGAAAGCCATCGTTTTCGTACACGTTGGTATTGACATTATTCATACCCTCTGTTCCATCACTTACCAATCTAGTTCCATTGGTCATTGAAGACCCTTTAACCAGATTCCATCTAAAGTCGTCTCCGTCTTTACCTTTAGCGCCATCTTTACCGGTATCACCATATACGCCGATAACTCTCTTTTTACTATCGACAGATGTGCCATTTGTATATGTGATAGTTTCATAATTCCACAGATACTTATTTACAGGATTTGTAACCGGTACGTCATCAAACCAGATCGTTGGCGTCATCGTATTTGAGGTTGATACCGCGTAATGTTCTTTAATGCTTTCGATACCTTTGCCATCTGTTCCATCAATCCCTGCAGATCCTCGGAATGCTATCGTGTGTCCTATACATATACCCTGCAAATCTCCTGCATCTGTATCACTCCTGTAGTACGCTGTATGAGCGTTTTTGGTATCAGTTGCAGTTCCTACAACAACAAAAATATCCCCGATCCTGCAACCATTTCTAAGTGTGGAAGTGCCTGTCCAGCTAGCCAAATGCCCGGTCATTCCATAAGTACTGTTCCATTGATCTTCTGTAAAATTTTCTCTCGTTACACTTGCAACAATTCCATACCCCTGCTCGCCGTCCGATCCGGCCGGTCCCTTCGGGCCCTGAAACTTGCTCCAACGATATTTTTCCGGTTGTTCGGAATCCGCCTTTTTAAAATCTACATATTGTCCAATATATGTTTTATCCGTTGGATCTGTCGTTGAAAAATTTGCTTTTCCATCCTCGCTCGTTGCATAGGCGAAATGTACATAGCTTGTCTCTCCGTTCTCTCCATTTTTTCCAGCAACTCCATCTGCGCCATCTTCGCCCTGAAATTTACTCCAGGTGTATTTTGATGGATCCTTACTATCTTCCAGCTCATAGTCTACATAGGTTCCGATATACTTCGACGGAGTTTCTGTCATATCACTGTACGATGCAGGTTTCTCAACATCTGAATATTTCACGTGGAAATATGATGTTTTTCCATCCTTTCCACTTGTCCCTGGTATACCCTGTTCTCCTCTTATCTTTATCCAGGTATATACTGTTGGATCCGTAAGATCCGGATCACGGGTAACTCGATTACTTGTGATTCCCAAATATTCTTTCCCATATGAGTCAAGTGATGCCCCTGTTCCGATGTCGTCATCCGCATATGCAATCCAGGTATAAAATTTACGGTTTTGTGCTACTTTTGCGAATGCATCAGCCAGTTCTCTCAGTTTTTCAGAAACTCCGCTGCTTTTTACACTATACTCGCCTAATTCAGCAGTTTTCGTGTTGTCACACACAGATGTTTCAATTTTTAACAATCTGGAGGAGAGATAGAGTTCCCCAGTGTGATCAATAATATATACCGTATCCCCTATCTTCGTTCCCTGTGGAAGATAACTCAGTTCAATCTCGTACGTTGTATTCACATCGCATATTTTCTTCAGACTGGAAACTGCACGGTTGCACAGTTCAGACTGTGATGTCGTATCATATGAGAAAGTTTTTACAATATGGCCTACATTGTCTCCCGTTTCTGTTTTTATCTGATACCTGCTCCATTTCTGAAGCGCTTTTCTCGAATTCAGATGAGTGCCTTCCACATAAAAATCCCCATCATCATACTTATATCCTGCCAGTGTGATCGGATCATCTTTTCCATCCGGGATTCCACCTGTACACACATAAGCCGTTGCAAGGTCTTCGATTGTATCCTTGATTCGTATTTTTTTGATTTCTCTCCCTATCTGAAGTTGCACACCGCTGTCTACGCCGCGTCTTTTAAAAATATTAATGTATTTATGTACAACTGACATCCGGTCTACATCAAAAGAAAAACTGATCTCTGCATTATCAAATTGAGTAGCAACGCTTAATAATCGTTCTGTTGCCGTTGCTTCACCATCCCAGGAAAGCTTTCTGGTCAGATTACTCACTTCATTTACTCCGACTTCAAAACCGGAGTCATAGCTGAATTTCTTTATGTAGAATTCCGCTGAATACGCCTTGTCCGCTTTGTACGCCCCAACCACTTCATTGAGCAGGTCAAGTCCTGCGTCTTCCGCATAAATATCATTGACAGAACCGTTCACCGGATCTTTTTCTCTGGATATGATCGTATAAAATTCTCTGTCATCTCCATCTTTTCTGAGAATATAATTTCCAGCTTCCGTCCATGTCTCCGCCTTCTTTCTCCACTCCGGATCATATTCCAGATCAAATTCCAGAATCGCAACGCCTTCATCCACTTCTTCGGTTTTCCTATCATTTGAAATGATTACCCCTTCCGGAAGGCTTGTACTCGCCTGACCGAGAATATTCATTTTTCGATCTGCAAAATAGAGAATCATAAAAATACCTCCCTGTATTTCATTTTATAAGTCGGCTGCTTTGCCCACGAAGAATGAATACACTGAATCTGATTAACACCTGGTGTCAGGCAAAAGGCTTCCCAATCATTTCCCAATGCTCCTAAATCTGGTCTGGCAAGTCCCTGCAATGTCACATTGCCGCTTCCGCAATCTACCCTGAATATTTCATTTGTCGTAAACTTATTCGGTGCATCTCGCCATTTTGTAATATCACTTATACGAACAGAAATTCCTCGAAAAACATTACGCCATACATATTGGTTGCTCATATTTCTGTTCCCGTATTGTCCGATATACAACTTTACACTATGCACCTTTGTGTTCTTTAATTCTGGAACTTTGTATTCCGGATAGCTTCCACACCAATGGAACCGTATCGTATCATCCCACTTCATCATATCGCTGTGCCCCTGATTTCTATTAAATGGGTTGCTGTCCCAATAGACTGGTTCAAAGCTGTAATCTTTTACAATTCTTGGATTGTTTCCACCTACCCACATCGCCATGTGTGCTGTGTTGCCGCTCATATCGTTTTTATATATTTCCTGACAACAAATCATTTTGCCGTTTTCATCACAAAAAGCAATTGCCTGACATCCTGTCTGCCCCATTACCCCAGTCTCAAACCAACTGTTTACATAACTATATGTTTTCGTAGAACCTTTTTCACCATTTGAATCTACAATAGCAATGGCTTTCATTGCTCCATTCCACCATTTTGTATTTTCTCCTGCTGTATTTCCACTGGCTGTTAAAAACAATCCCTTTGTTCCATTGTTTAGCCCCAGATCATTCACAGCCATGGTTCCGGCCGTTTTACTGTCCCTATATAGGAAATTACCCCCTGTATCGGTTTTCCATTTTTCATCCCCAGACCAGGTCGCATAAGATGAACAGTTCGTTACGAGCTCTACCTGTTTATAGCTTTCCTGATCCGTTTCGTCCGGATTGCCAAATTGCAGGAGGCTTTTATTTTCCTTAACAAAGCCAACCAATCCATTGTCACTTTTAATCGTTGCCTCAAGAACAGGATATGCCCGATGAGTTCCAGCGTAATCTACAATAAAGATACTTGCATTATCTGCCTGCGTGTCCACCTCATATTCTTTTACGGAGTATTTGAAAGGATCTGCACAGTAAAACTCTATTTCCGCAGTAATCGCGTTTCGTCCCACCGGTACCTCTCCCATTCCTGTTTTTGTTCCGATAAAATATTTATCCGGCTCGTCCAGGAAAATCATTTTTGCCTGTTCTGTATCTAAAAGTGCGTTCAGCTTATTGTATGCTTCCCGGAATGCCTTATTAGATTGTGCAATCAACTGGTACCCTACAACAATCGTTCTTGCGCCATATCGTTTTCTTCGGTATCTGGCACCGTCTCTGATTTCCATATCCGTATTTGATATTTCTGTCTCGATCATTTCCCTTCCTGATACATACAGAGTCCGATATCCGGGAATTACATTTTCAAAATAGACACCATTAAAATTAAGAGCCTCGGAAGGCAGTTCTTGCTCTTCCTGGCTCTCTGTCGTATCCACAAATTTATACATTCCTGCCCTCCTTATCTCTTTCCTTTCTTACGTAAATCTCTCTTCTGCTGTTTTTCAATCTCTTCTTTCGTATAAGTTGCCGTAGCTTTGGCTATTTGTCTTCCATCTACTTCCACCGGAACGTATAAAGTATATCTGGCATTTCTAGTGTAATTATAAGTTTCTTCAAGATCTTCTGATCCGTTCCGCAGGTTCACACCTATTTCCGGTGCCGCAACCATAGTCGGTATATCAATCAGATGCATGACTGCTTTTTTTACATACTTTACTTTATCCAGAATACCATTTCCAAAGCCAATGCCATAGTATCCACCCAGTTTATCAGATACTTTGGATGGACTATGAATCTTGGCTTTCGCCCGGATCGCTGCTTCAGCTGCTGCCGCTAACTGTGCCGCTGCTGCTCTGACTGGTCCAACTTGACTGTTCAAGCCTCGCGCAAGGCCTGCACCAATATATACGCCGCTACTGTAAGCTCCTCCGGCCGCTGATCTCATAGCAACAACCGCCATATTTGACATCACATTGGCAGTATTCACTGCCGCAGTCATACCTGCCATAACCCCACTGTTGTAATTATTTCCAACAGCGATTCCGGATGTTTTTGCTTTACTTTCGCCTCTGGAAAACTGACTGATCAAAGCGTTAATTGCAGACTTTGCTTTGTTTCCCAGTGCATCCAGACCGGAATTGACTACGTTCACGCTGGATCGCATGCTGGTCAGCGATTTCTCTGCACTCTTTGCATTTTCCGCAATCGACTTCATGCTGGAATTCACAGCTTTCAACGCAACCACCATAACTGCAGTTCCGGCTGCTCCGGTAATCATTGATGCCGCAAATACGCCAACCGTTACCGCTGCAGCTCCTGAACTTCCTGCCAGAACTACAAATACAGCACTTGCCGCGGTTCCTGCTCCCAACAAAGCTGCCAAACCGGTCGCGCTGGACATCGCACCAGCTGCCACCAGTGGAAATGCTGCTCCCATCAATGTCAGACCTGCTCCGGCTACTACAAGGGATGCTCCCAGAACCGCCGCTCCGGCTGCCAGTACCAATACACCAGCTGCTGCAACAAGTACCGCTGCTCCAACCAGTGCAAGTCCTGCCGCTACGATAGTCAGACCTGCTCCGAGTACAACTGCGCCTATTCCGGCTGCTGCCGCTCCGGCACCGAACGCAAGGAGTCCCGCGCCAAGCTGTGCAATGGCAACTGCTCCCTGCGCTCCATATTGTGAGACTGTCGGAAGAACCGCAGCCACAATCGCCAGTGCAGCACTCGCGATCAGCGCACCAGTTGCTACCAGAACAATTGCCGCTCCAAATGCGATAAATCCCACCGCTCCAACTGTCAATGCCGGTCCGAGAACAGCCGCTCCGGCTGCCAGTAAAGCAACTGCCGCTACCATACCGACCATAACACCGATTGCTACCGGTCCTGCATTCGCCAGACTGATTGCTGCCAGAGACAGTACTGCAATTCCTGCTCCTGCAAGAAGCACTGCTGCACCAAATGCCACAAAACCGGCTGCACCAGCTGTCATTGCTGGAGCTACGGATTTTGCTACAAGCAGTAATGCCCCAAGTGCTACGACCATACCGAGTAATACTGCTGCCGCACCGGGTCCTGCCTGAGCGATCTGAACTGCCGAATACGCAAGTACAGCCATTCCGGCACTCGCCAGTAATATGCTTGCTCCCAGCGCCAGCAATGCCGGTGTCATAGCAGAAAGCTTTTTCGTTCCTCCTGACATCGTGGAAAGCATTTTGGTCATGCCAACTGTCAATCCGGTTACTACGCCTACCAGCACTGCCAGAACAGCCACTGCACCGGGTCCTGCATTTGCCACAGCAACTGCAGACTGCGCAAGCAGATAAAATCCTGCACCGATAGTAAGCACTCCTACTCCCATCAGTGCAAACGCTTTTGCAGATGCTACCATTTTCTTGGCACTTCCACTGCTTGCTTTTCCTGCTGCCTCCTGTCCTTTTGCAACTTTAAACAGATTTGGCGCTATCTTACTTAGTCCCGCTTTGCCAAGGCGGAGGATCCCACTGGCAAATATACCCATGAACGGAGCAATTGCACCAACAACTTTAAACCCTTTATATGCAAGCAACAGCTTTGGAAGCAAGACAATCACTTTTGCAACCGTATCCGAATGGTTTTCTAAAAATCCAGAAAATGTTACAATACCATCTTTTGCCGTTCCGATCATATCCGAGAAGTTTCTGATGCTGTCCGTACTGCCAAAAGAACCGGTAAGTTTACTTATATCGGTAATGATCGCACTGATTGCATCTCCCAGTGCTTTACCTGCCTCTATTCCATTGATTTTCAACGCATTCCAGTACGGTGTCGCCTTTCGCTGCAATAGTTGCATCTTGTAGATGAAATTCTCAATCCCTTTCCCGTTGGATAGTTTTTCATTGATTTTTCCAACGACATCCGTCGCAGTTCCAACCAATCCTCTCAGATTGCCGCCAACCTGGTCAAAAATAGTAATACCAAGTCCTTCCATGCTGGATTGCAGGATGGTAACATCACCTTTCAGATTGTCCAGTTTGACTTTCGCCATATTCTGCGCTGCATTCTTGGAATTATCAATTGCTTTCGACAATTTGTTAAAGTCTTTTTCGCTCGCATTTGCAATCGCCAGAACCCCGGACATTGCTTCCTGACCACCCAGCATTGCTGCATAAGAAGCTTTCTGGTCTTCCGTCATGCCCTTCATGCCTTTTCGCATATCTTTCATGATGGTTCCAAAACTCTTCATGCGACCTTTGGAATCTGTCATGCTTAACCCCAGCTTTTTCATAGCTGCGGAGGATTCCTTGGTCGGTTTCGCCATCCTGGTGATAACCGAACGAAGGGCTGTACCGGCTTCACTTCCTTTGATACCACTGTTTGCCATCAGACCGGTAGCCAGAGCGATATCCTGAATCGAATACCCCATTGCTCCTGCTGCCGCACCAACATATTTGAAGGTTTCACCCATCATTTCCACATTCGTGTTGGCGTTCGAAGATGCCGCTGCCATGACATCCGCAAATGTTCCACTGTCTGATGCGGATTTTCCGAAAGCGGTCAGCGCATCCGTCACAATATCAGAGGTTCTTGCCAGATCTGCTCCGGAAGCCGCTGCCAGGTTCATGATTCCACCGATTCCAGAAACCATATCTTTGGTTTTCCAGCCAGCCATTGCCATGTATTCCATCGCATTCGCTGCTTCTGTTGCCGAAAACTGTGTCGTGGCGCCCATCTGCTCTGCTTTCGATGTCAGCTCTTTCAGATCATTTCCTGTTGCTCCGGAGATTGACGCTACCGAAGACATCGCACTCTCAAAATTCGTACCGGCGCTGATGGCTCCTGTGGTCAGGCTTTTCAGTCCATTTCCGACTACGGATACCGCCTTTGATCCGATCGCAGCCATCGCACCGAACCCGATCCCACTGGTAAGTGTGCTTTTCAGGTTTTCTGCATAGCCGCTACAGGCTTTCATTGTTGAAGAAAAGTTTGAATCTTTGGCAGATAAGATCGCTTTTACACTAAAAGATTCTGCCACCGGATCATCCTCCCTTCCTCAGCAGCTTTGAGATCCCGATAAATCTCGGATCCCGCTTCTTTTTCTTTCGTTCCCGCATTTTCTTCAGTTCCTTTTCATAATCAAAGAACTGCCGGAATCTCCGGTATACCGGAACAGTCTTCTTTCCCGATTTCTTTTCCGCCTGGACCGCAAAATTTAAAAACGCCTGTCTGTGCGCCCGGTATTCATCATCTACCATCTGATATTCCAGTGCTTCCAACATGATTTCATATTGTGCAATCGTCATGCGGTCCACCTGCTCAAAAGAAGTAAAATGAAAATACCGGAAGCAGTTGATCGCCGTCTCCCGGTATTGTTCCTCAAAGCTTATTTCTTCGCTGCTTCCTGTTTCGCTTTCTCCTCCTCGATCGCTTTCTCGATCTCCTGCAGGCATTTCTTCGTAGCATTTGCATTCTTTAAGAAACCCAGGACATCCTCAAACAGCTGATCGATATCCGTCTCCGGATCATCGATGTATTCATCCAAAAGTGCTGTTGTCACTCTTGGATTCTGATCTTTATTGGCAGCCACCAAAAGCTCTTCCAGTGCTTCTACATCCCCATCCATGATCCCGGATACCGTGTATCTCAGGCCAATGTGTCTTTTCACATCTTTGATGCCATCTACCGGCACAGTCACCTTTCTGTTCATCTCTCTCAGAAAGCCCATGCCAAAATTAAACTGATATACCTGTTCTTTGATTGTAAGTTCCATTCTTTTCTCCCTTCTTACGCTCCTGTTTTCTGTGTATCTGTAAATACATAGCTGGCGATTTCCTGCTGCTGTGCAGTAACGGTTGCCCAGCCATCCTTTCCGTTTCCGTTGATTCCAAACGTCAGGGATACCTCCACGTTATCCTCGGCATTGGACGTAACCTCCAACTCTGTCAGATATCCCTGGAAATACTTGGCTTTGAATTTACCAACGTTTTCCGTAGTTCCCTCTTCTGCCAGGTTTACTTCCCAGATCTCCAGAAGGGAGTCATTATCCAATGCCTGTTCCAGCTTGTCCACCATCTCATCACCCTTTGCAAGGATACTGGTGGCTGTGATCTCCACTTCTGCCGTTCCAGGTGTACGGATAGTTCCATCTTTGGTTGCTGTTGTATCTGCATCTTTTGATTTCGTCCTGCCGTTTTCTGTGGTAAACGCCAGGGCTGTCGCATCATTCTTTGCCTGCTCGCTTCTGACCCGATACAGATACACAATCTTTTTCCCCTGTACCGCCTCATTGAAAAGCTGCAATCCGCTTAATAATAACCGATTCATCGTTTCACTCCTTTTTTCTTAACTGAAAGAAAATTCTATTTCCAGAATCCCATGCATCAATAGCTGTCCGGTTGTATTATCCGGCAGGATCCTCTGTGTCACATTTTTAATCATCCAGGCAAATTGTTCCGTATGCTCCAGAGAATAACAAATTCTTTTCACATCCAACATCATCTGGGATACGGTTCCTCTCTGCCTCGGATTATCATGCCAGACATGGATTGTCTGGCTCACATTACCGAAAATTGCTGTTTTATTCTGCACATCGACCTGCTGGTTATCTGCCAGATAGACAAACGGATACGGCGTCCCTTCCGGCGGAAGAAACGTGTCATACACCTGATCCGGATATCGCTTTCTCAGTTCTACTAATACTGCTGTAAATAATTCCTGTTGCGGATCCACCTTCTCACCTCGCCAGTTTTCTCATATCCTGTTTGAATTTTTCTTTCTGCTCATTGAATGCCGGACGTATATGTGGTTTCCCTGTCATGAATCTTGTTCCATATTCCTGGTATCCCGCATATTCTGCTGTCGATTCAACCTCTGCAGTCATTCCGCCATCTGTAATTTCCAAAAAAATTACATCATGCAGGTGCCCGCTGTCTATCGGTGCCTCTTTTTGAGCTTTTTTCTGCATCTCTGATCCACTTTTCTTTACTGCACTCTTAACAGCGGACAAATTCATATTCCTTTTTAGTTTTACCTGTAACTTATGAAATCCAATTAAGTTTATTTCAGTCGATCTCATCAAACCACCTCCGTTAAAACCAGAACCTGTTTCACTCGAAGGTTCTTTCTCAGATCTACCTGGTATACTCTGTCTCCTATCCGGATCCTGTCATATGCCTGTTCGTACCGGTTCTGCAAGTGTACCGTTACACTTCCCTGTCGAATCATGCCATACAGGATCCGCATGGTTTCTGTATTTGTTTCCATAACCGCAGCCAGTCTCTGCGTTTCCATCACCTGATCTTCCCCGTAATTTCCAGTTTTCGGATCATATTCTCCCGGAATGAGCTGCTGAAAGTAAATCGGTGTGTCGTACCTCATAAAAACTTCACCTTTCCTTTCTTCACTTCCGCCAGGCTGTCCAGATATGCCCGGATATCATCCATATAACCGGAAAAATCATTGTCCGACCAGGAAAGGCTTTCTCCCTCAACACTGTGAGCAGAAAGCCCCTCAGATCCGATCCGGTTATACCGGATAACGGAAACCTCCAGAATGATGTAGTCCATCTCCTTCGGCGGGTCCAGCCCGCCAAGGAAAAATTTCAGTCTGCTTCTGGTCGCATTTACAATCAGTTCCAGCCGCCGATAGGTCTTACTATCAACGTCTTCCATCCCCAGAAGCAGCTCAAGATCCTCAATCATACCGCCCTCCTACTTTACGGACATATCCGCTTTCTTCTGACTCTTTCCTTCGGCCTGCTCTTCTACCAGTTCGATCAGGGCTTCTCCTTGCAGGTTCTCTTTTGTTGATAGCTCTGTCAGCCGCTCTTTGGTCACCTTGATACCTTTTCTTGGAAAAGTATCACCGACATGATACTCGTATTCATTATCGTGTAAATCTGTAAAATACTTAATCACTCTGTACATACGATACCTCCTACTTCACAGTAACGGTCACATCTCCGGATCGAACAGCTTTATAGTTCATATCACATTCCACCAGGGTGATGTGATGACCGGCTGTCGATGCAATCTCGGCTTCCCCGTCCCATTTGCTCCAGTTTTTCACATCATCTCCGTATTTTACGGTAGTTTCTGCGGCTGCATCTTTGTACTTCCAGTTATTTTTCATGGACATCAGCTGTTCTTTTACTTCCAGCTTTGTTTTCCCGGCTTCAGATCCTTCCGTCGATGTTACCGTCAGGTTTCCCAGTGTCTGGGTGTCAGCTCCACCAACAGAGATATATGCGATCGCATCCAGATATTCGCAGAACAGGCGCAGTCCCATGATAGCGAACATGTCAGAGATAGCTCTCTCATAAGTCCCCTGTACGTGGAATCCGATAAATCCGGTTGCGGAATCTGTAGTATACTGCAGACCGGCTTTTGCGAATTCAGAATCGCCCGGATCAACATAATATGCAGCAATGTTATTAATCGGTGTAGCAATAACCACACCTTCCGGAATCTGGGATGTCACAAACACGGTATCTGCTCCCATGAAGTTTTTCATATACTTAAATCCAAACGCTGTCTGTAATGTGATATCTGCTGCCCCCAGATATTTGTACACATCAAGTGTATTTACCCACACAGAGATACCGGTTGCTGTTCGTTTCATTTCCTGGAACTTATTTACAACCTTGCCGATTGCCATTGCAAAAGCCATCTGCCATGTAGATTCATGTCCGACAAGAGAACCTGCCTTTAACTGTGCGTAGAATCTATCAGATACCACATTGGTCAGATCAGATTTAAACTCCTCATCTGTAGACTGTACCGCCGCATCATATCCTCTTTCTGCGATTGCTTCAATTGAAACACTCTTGCGATATTTATCGATTTTAATGGTATCAAAGACCTTCTCTTCTACCGTATACTGAGATAATGGGATCTCATTACCTTCCGGAACGTCACCAGACTGTAAAGTACCTTTTACTTCCTTTGTCTTTAATGCCGATCCATTCTCTTTGCGGATCATTCTGGTGATTCCCAGAATGTCCAGTAAGGCCTGCAGATTCTTACCAAATGATGTTACAAAGTCGATCTCCCTGGCTCTTACCTGAATCTGTGCCTGACCGGTCATATTGTCCGGTGCTGCAAATACCTGCAGCCCTAATTTTTCTACTTTTCTTTTATGCATTGTGTTCTCCTTTACTGAAATAAGGCGATATTCTCAGCAATCAACCGCTGTCTCTCTACCGGGTTGCTGATCGCCATGATCTGCTCTTTTGTCATCGTTTTTCCACCGGTTCCTCCTTTGGGCGGATTTCCTCTCAGAGCATCCTTTACGGCTGCCTGAACGGCTACTTTGTACATTTTGGAAAATGCTTCTACTGCTGCCTTGGTATCTTCTGCGCTTTCAGATACCAGATGTCCCAGAAGTTCATCCGGAATGTTGATCTCTTCATCTGCCAGCATCTTCCGCGCTGTCTTTGCCATCTCTGTGATTGCATTCTGACGTTTCAGATCGGCCAGTTCCTTTTCCAGTTTCTTATTCTGGTATTGTGCCTTTTCCTCTTTTGTCATCTTGGCTAGTTTTTCCGCTTCTGATAGCTGATCGTTGGTCAATGCCTCCCACTTTTCCTGCGCTTTGGTCACTGCCGTATTAACTGCTTTCTGTACCCTGCGGTCAAACTCTGCCTGATTTCCCTCACCTTTCAAGAAATCATCAAAAGATAATGCGCCGTTATCTCCAGATCCGCTGCCAGCTCCACCACCGTCTCCGTCTCCGGATCCGCTGCCATCTCCGCCACCATCTGCAAATAACTGCAAGTTACTCATCGGAACTCTCCAGTGGTTGTTCATGTGTCTCATTTTTCTGTCCTTTCCGCCCCGTCCCATTCTTTTTGCCCAGGCCGTTGCATCCTGAATCTGTAGTTTTACGTCATTCCGGACACGCCAGTTACATGATCCGGACATATTCCGGAAACTCATCGACAATCAGACAGATGCCAATGAAAAAAGAATCTACCAGAGTCTTTGCTTTCTCTGATAAATTCCCGTATTTTATATCTGCCCTTCCGGGGGATACGCTGTATTCTATCTTGTCTTCCGTCAGATCCGCTATGGACTGGATCAGAGTCTGCATGAGCGTGGTCACACCGGCACACACAACATCTTTCCCGTGCGGAGCCAAATCTGCATGGCCGGTTATCATGATTCTATCTTTTTCCACAGTTACTTCAATCAGTGGTATCACCTCCTTGTACCGGTGCAATTTTTATTCGTAGATAATTTCCAGACCATATGCCACTGCTGCATCGTGTTCGATTCTGCATCCTCTGGCATTTTCCCATCCTTTGCAGAAATATGCTGCATGGCACAGAGACATGTTTTCAAGAGACTTTGCGAGGAAACATAATGGACTCTGTACTACTCCACGTTCTTTCATGGATTCATTGCTGTACCATTCATCTGTAAAAAGAGTATTCACAATCTCATATCCTTTTTCCTTAAGAACTTCGATTGCTTTCTCTCTTGTTGCTACGATTTCTTCATCTGTCTTTCCAGCCATTGGCTGACTTAACATTGCTCTTTTCATTTTTTAATCCTCTCTTTCCTAAAAATGGGTATAAAATCCCCTTGATGGCTTCCCGATGAAATCTAAATGCGTCGTTTATACGCTATACTCTGCACAATGTTTCATCGGTATGGATTGTACAGAGTTGATTTTCTTTTTACGCTGATCGGTTAAATGAAAATTCATAGTCATGCCTTTATCTCCTTTTGAGAGGTATAATTTTCGTTTCTAATAATACTATGGAGAGCCAGGTTTGTCAATCACTATATCTTTTATGCTGGGTCAGAACCGCATAAATACAACCTCTTGTCTGCACATTTAGGGGAATAAAAT
>ERZ824978.663-NODE-663-length-45751-cov-29.652749_pt1 | contig 45751 bp, 52 predicted proteins | sample MGYA00519860_ERZ824978 | MGnify/ENA primary metagenome ERZ824978 (study PRJEB31778, sample SAMEA3449184) | human gut metagenome | biome: human gut; feature: human-associated habitat; material: faeces | place: United Kingdom | collected 2010/2012 ... | reverse complement strand
TTCAGTTGGAGCAGGCGAAGGGAATCGAACCCTCGTAGCCAGCTTGGGAAGCTGGGGTTCTGCCATTAAACTACGCCTGCGGCTCACTTGTGACATTCATTATATCACATAGGAGCGAAAAAAACAAGGGGAATCCTGTCCGGTTGCTCACCGGCGCGGGATATTTTTTTTGTAGATAATATACAGCCCGTTCAGCAGCAGATTTTCATCCACCACCACCTGCCGCCGGCAGTAGGGGGCGATGAGGGGGGCGAACCCGCCGGTGATGACTGCCGTGGCTGGTTCCCCCAGCTCGTCCTCCAGCCGGTCGATGAGCCCGTCCAGCATGGCCGCACAGCCGTACACTGCGCCCGCCTGCATACACTCCTCGGTGTTCCGACCGATGAGCCGTTCCGGCTCTTTCAGCATAATGGAGGGCAGCTGATCTGCCGAGGCGGACAGAGCCTCCAGAGAGATGCGCAGACCGGGGTGGAGCATACCGCCCAAATAAGCCCCTTTTTTGTCCACCACCAGCACTGCTGTGGCTGTGCCCAAGTCCATGATGATGACCGGTTTTGGATACCGATCCACTGCCGCCACCGCATCTGCTACCAAGTCGCTGCCCAGCTCGGTGGGCCAGTCCAGACGGATGTTCAGACCGGTCTTGCGCCCTGCCGCCAGGGTCAAGAAGGTGGCGTGGGTGAGCCGCTCCATAGCCTGCTGGACGATGATGCGGAGGGAGGGCACCACCGAAGCCACGATGCCTCCCTTGATCTGTCTGGGCGATATATTGTACAGCTCTAGGATTCCTTTGAATAGGAGGGCGTACTCATCCGCTGTCTTGCGCCGGTCGGTGCCGCAGCGGCTGGTAAAGCGCAGCGTATCATTCTCGTATCCGCCGAGCACGATGTCACTATTTCCGATGTCAATGGCCAGTACCATGCTTGCTCCTCCTTATCTGTTTTTAGTCGCTGGTTTGTCGGCACTATTATACCCCTTTTGGGTAGGGATTGCAAATCGACTTGCACTCACTTTTATAGAAACAAGCGCCGCAGGCCGATTTAAGTTTTGCGGAGCTGAGGGAGAACCCCGCAGCGTTAAAAAAACCTGCCGGGGGCAGGTTTTTAGCGTAGGCCATGCCTGTCAACAGGCGGGGAGACGGTTCGGGTAGGAGTATAAGGATGAGCAATTATACCAACCTACCCGGGGGTTCTCCCTTTTCGTTACGCAATCAACAACAGTCAGAGCGTCAGTTACTTCCCCTCCAACCGCTCAATAGCCGCATTGGCTGCCGCCTGTTCCGCTTCCTTCTTGCTGTGTCCTGTGCCCTGGCCAATGGGCTGGCCGTTGAGCAGAACTTGCATTTGGAAGGTCTTGTTGTGGTCGGGGCCGGACTCGCCGATGAGCTCGTAGCTGAGCACCTGGCCGCTCTTCCGCTGCACCAGTTCTTGGAGGTAGGTCTTGTGATCCCGACTGGCTCGGTTGACCTGCTCCATGCGATCCAGCAGGAAGCGCTGGATGATATCCCGATCATGGGCGAGTCCGCCGTCCAGGAACACTGCCGCCAGCACTGCTTCCACGGCATCGGCCAGGATGGAGGGACGGCTGCGGCCGCCGCAGGCATTCTCGCCCTTGCCCAGCTTCAGGTAGCGTCCCAGATCCCACTCCTTGGCCACCAGCACCAGACTGCCCTCGCAGACCAGGTTGGCACGGATGCGGGTCAGGTCGCCTTCGGGCAGGTCGGGGAAGGTGCGGTAGAGGTGGTCGGCCACGATCATGCCCAGCACGGAGTCGCCCAAAAATTCCAGGCGTTCGTTGCTGCTGATGCTGCCCAGGTGGTGCTCGTTGGCGTAGGAGCTGTGGGTCAGGGCATGATCCAGCAGCTTGGGATTTTGGAACTGGTATCCCAGTTTGGTTTCTAAGGTTTTCATAAAATCATCCTCGATGATGGGTAATAAAAATTCAGTATGTTACTCAGCCGCCGTCTCCTCCAGCCCTGCCGCCATATTCTCCGCGTTGGCGGCGATGTCCTGGATGAGGGTGGACTCGGCAAAGGCGATGGCCTGTCCGGCAGCGCTGCAAATAGCGTAGGCATCAGAGGAACCGTGAGCCTTGATGACCGGCTTCTGAACGCCCAGCAGGGCGGTGCCGCCCACCTCTCTGGGATCCAGCTTCTTGCGCATTTCCCCCAGGTGCTTCTTCACCAGCAGCGCCCCCACCTTGGTGGCGGTGTTGGTATAAAAAACGTCCTTGAGCTGGTGGAGCAGGAAGCTGGCGGTGCCTTCAAAAGTCTTGAGGAAGATGTTCCCCACGAACCCATCGCAGACGATGACATCCGCTTCGCCGCCGATGGCGCTGTTGCCCTCCACGTTGCCGATGAAATTGATACGACCGGCGTCGCTGGCCTTCTGGAGCAGCTGGTGGACGGTCTTGTAGTGCTCGCTGCCCTTGCTGGGCTCGGCGCCGATGTTCAGCAGACCCACCTTGGGGTTTTCCAGCCCCAGCAATTTGTGGGCGTAAAAGCTGCCCATGCAGGCGAACTGGAGGAAGTATTCCGGTGTGCATTCTGCATTGGCACCGGCGTCGATGAGAATGGCCTGCCCCTTTGCCGTGGGGATGACAGGCGCCACCGCCGCACGGCGGATGCCGGGGATGCGCTTAACCAGGAAGGTAGCACCGGTCAAGATGGCGCCGGTGCTGCCGGCGGACAGGAAGGCGTCCCCTTCGCCTGCCATCAGCAGGTTCATGCCCACGGTCAGGGAGGAGTCCTTCTTCCGCCGCCAGGCGGTGGAAGGGTTGTCGCAGATCTCAATGACCTGGGTGGCGTTGTGGATGGTCAGGCCGTCGGGCAGGTTGGTGACACCCTCTTTGGCCAGGGTCTGGCGGATGACCTCCTCCTGTCCCACCAGGATCACCTGGCACCCGTAGGTCTGGATGGCTTGCAGGGCGCCGGCAACCGGAGCCTGAGGGGCGAGATCGCCGCCCATTGCGTCGATGATCAGTCTCATAGGATTCAAAAACCTCCTGTCACAGGTTCAGTTGAGCCAGGGCGTCCAGTGCCCGCTGACTCAGGGCGGCGTTCTTGTTCCACTTCCCCTTGACCTTGTAGCCCAGGGGCGGGATGATGCCGAAATTCACGTTCATAGGCTGGAAGTTCACCACAGTGGGATTGCTCACATAGTGTGCCAGCGCCCCCAGCGCAGTCTCCTGGGGGAAGTCCACCGGTGGGAGACCTTTCAGACGATGCGCCAGCTCCACAGCCGCCACCAGGCCGGAGGCAGCGGACTCCACATAGCCCTCCACGCCGGTGATCTGGCCGGCGAAGGTCAGGCGAGGTTCGGAGATGACCTGATAATAGTGGTTGAGCAGCTTGGGGGAGTTGATGTAGGTGTTGCGGTGCATGACGCCGTAGCGGATGAACTCGGCGTGCTCCAGGCCGGGGATCATCTGAAACACCCGCTTCTGTTCCGGCCAGGTCAGGTGGGTCTGAAAGCCCACCATGTTGTAGATGCTGCCGGTGGCGTTGTCCTTGCGCAGCTGCACCACGGCGTAAGGCTCCACGCCCGTCCGAGGGTCAGGCAGACCCACCGGCTTCAAGGGGCCGTAACAGAGGGTGTCGTGCCCTCGGCGACCCATGACCTCTACGGGCATACAGCCCTCGAACACGTTCTGATCTTCAAAGCCGTGGAGCTGGGCTTCCTTGGCGGCACACAGCTCCTTCCAGAAGGCATCGTACTCCTCCATGGTCATGGGGCAGTTGATGTAGTCGGCGGTGCCTTTGTTGTAACGGCTGCCGAACCAGGCTTTGTCCATGTCGATGCTCTCAAAGGTGACCAGGGGCGCCACTGCGTCAAAGAAGTGCAGATAATCCTGCTCCGGAAAGCGGGCGGCGATGTGATCGGCCAGGGCGTCAGAGGTGAGGGGGCCAGAGGCGATGAGGACGTTGCCTTCGGCGGGGATCTCGGTCACCTCATCCTCGATGACGGTGATGTTGGGGTGGCTGCGAATTTTCTCCGTCACTGCATCGGAGAAGGCGTACCGATCTACTGCCAACGCACCGCCGGCGGGGACGGCGTGGGCGTCTGCCATGGCCAGGATGAGGCTGCCACAGCGGCGCATCTCCTCCTTCAGCAGACCCACCGCATTCTCTACGTTGTTGGCACGGAGGGAGTTGGAGCAGATCAGCTCGGCAAAGCCGGCGCTCTTGTGGGCGGGGGTGGATTTGCCGGGGCGCATCTCGTGGAGTTCCACCGAGATGCCTCGCTGCGCCAGCTGCCAGCAGGCTTCGCTGCCGGCCAGGCCAGCGCCGATGACGATCACTTTTTCCATCATTCCGTACCCTCCGTGGTTTCTGTCTTAGCGGCTTCCACCGCTTCGGGAACGGCTTCCTCCGCCTGCTTCTTGGTGGTCTTTTTGGCGGTGGACGCCTTTTTGGTGGTGGTCTTCTTCGTTGTCGTTTTTTTCGTCGTGGCCTTTTTAGTAGTAGACTTCTTGGCGGCAGACTTCTTCGCTGTCGTCTTCTTAGCGGCGGTCTCCGCCTCAGCGGCAGTGCCTTCCGCACCCGCTTCGCCTTCGGCCTTGGCGGCAGGCTTTTTCTTGTAGCCGCGCTGGTCTTCCGGCAGGAAGTTGGGGCACTTTTCGTTGATGCAGAAGGGCTTCTTGAAGCCGCGTCCGGACTTTTTGAACATGGTCTGACCGCAGATGGGACAGTTGTCCTTCACCGGCACGTCCCAGGTCATGAAGTCGCAGGTGATGCCCTTAGAGGTTCGGTTGTGCTCACAGCCGTAGTAGGTGTACCCGTTCCGGCTGGTCTTTTTCAGGATGCGGCCGCCGCACTTGGGACACCTGCCGGGCATTTCGATGACCAGGGGCTTGGTAAAGGTACACTCCGGATAGCCGGGACAGGCCAGGAAGCGGCCGAACCGGCCGGACTTGATGACCATCTGCTTGCCGCACAGGTCGCACACCTCATCGGATAGCTCGTCCGGCACCTTGATGCGCTCGCCGTCCAGATCCTTCTCTGCCTGATCCAGCTCTGCCTTGAAGCCGCTGTAGAACTGCCGCAGCAGATCTTTCCAGTACTTTTTGCCCGCTTCCACCTCGTCCAGATTTTCCTCCATCCGAGCGGTGAAGGTGGGGTCAACCACGTCATGGAATTTGTCCTCCATCAGCCCCGTGACCACTTCACCCAGGGGCGTGGGACGCAGGGCGCGCCCTTCCTTGACCACATACTCTCGGGAGAGGATGATAGACACGGTGGGGGCGTAGGTGGAGGGACGGCCGATGCCCTTTTCTTCCAACGTCTTGATGAGGGTGGCCTCGGTGTACCGTCCGGGAGGCTGGGTGAAGTGCTGCTGCTTGTCGGAATCGGCCAGCTGCACGGTCTCGCCCTCGCTCAGGTCGGGCAGGGGGGAGCCAACGGCGGCCTCGCCCTCCTCCTTGGTCTCCACATACACGGTGGTGAAGCCGGCGAATTTCAGGCTGGAGTGGGTGGCACGGAACAGATGGGTGGCAGCGGTGACATCAATGGACACGCTGTCGTATCGGGCGTTGGCCATCTGACAGGCGATGAACCGGCTCCAGATGAGCTTGTACAGCTTGTACTGCTCCGGCGTCAGACTCTTGCGCACAGCGTCCGGGTTCAGGTTCACATCCGTGGGACGGATGGCCTCGTGGGCGTCCTGAGCGCCGGCCTTGGTCTTGAAGGTGCGGGTGGTCTCCGGATAAAATTCCGGGCCATAGTGGTTGACGATATAGGTCTTGGCAGCCTCCAACGCATCGTCAGAGAGCCGCAGGGAGTCGGTACGCATATAGGTGATAAGACCGACTGCGCCCTCACCGGCGATGTCGATGCCCTCGTAGAGCTGCTGGGCGATGGACATGGTGCGGCGGGGAGTCATGTTCAGCTTCCGGCTGGCCTCCTGCTGGAGGGTGGAGGTGGTGAAGGGGGGCGCCGGCTGGCGCTTCTTTTCCGTCCGGCGGATGCCGGTGACCACAAAGGGGTTGGTCTTGATGTCCTCCAGGATGGCGTTCACCTGCTCCTCATTGGCAAGCTCCTCTTTCTTTTTGCCCTCCCCGTGGTAGTGCGCCTGGAACCGGCCGGTCAGGGGGGCGATGCGGTCTAAAGTTACGTCCAGAGACCAGTATTCCTGGGGCACGAAGGCACGGATCTCCTTCTCCCGATCTACCACCAGCCGAGTGGCCACAGACTGGACACGTCCGGCGGACAGCCCCCGGCGAATTTTGCGCCAGAGCAAGGGGGAGAGCTGGTAGCCTACGATGCGGTCCAGCAGGCGGCGTGCCTGCTGGGCGTCCACTAGGTTCTGGTCGATGGGACGGGGGGCGGCGATGGACTCGGTGACCACCCGCTTGGTGATCTCGTTAAAGGTGACCCGATAGGTCTTTTCGTTGGGGATTTCCAATAACTCCTTCAGGTGCCAGGAGATGGCTTCGCCTTCTCGATCCGGGTCGGTTGCGAGATAGATGTTGTCGCTGGCCTCGGCGGCTTCTTTCAGATCGGCAATGACTTCCTCCTTGCCCTTGATGGGCTGGTAGTCCGGCTGAAAATCGTGGTCGAAGTCGATGCCGATCTTGCTCTTGGGCAGGTCACGGACGTGACCCATGGAAGCCTTGACGGTGTAGCCGCTGCCCAGGTAGCGACCGATGGTCTTTGCTTTTGCCGGTGATTCTACGATCACCAGATTGTTTTTTGTCATGAATGTTCCTCCTGGTTATCTTGTGCAGGAAAACACGCGGCGGGATGGATTCATTCCAGCTCCTTGGCTTGGTCGGTGAGGGTGAAATAAGAGCTGGTGGGATTGTCTACAAATCCCCGCAGGGACAGCAGGGTGATGGTGGAGATGGCACGATCCACCGGAACGCCGCTGTGGGCGATCAGGTCATCCATGCTCTCGTACCCTTGCTGCAAAGCAGTCAGCAGGGCAATCTCGTCATCGGTGAACTGATTCTTCCGCGTATGAAAGTCAATATAGACTGGCTGGGAGGCGCTGTCAACCTTTTTTTCTGTCCCCTTGTCCTGGAGCGGGGCGGAGTTGGCAGGGGGAGCAGGGGGCGGTTTGGGGGCTGACCGATGGCGTTGGGAGCGGGGAGCTGGGTGGAGCCGGTTGGGGAATTGGGCATAAAAATCCTCCAGCACATGAGCGCCTCGGAGAATGGGCACTGCCAGATTCTGCCGCAATAATTCGTTGGTACCGGCGGAACTGGGACTGCCCACATTGGCGGGCACGACATACACCGGCCGTCCCTGCTCCATGGCCATCCTGGCCACTTGCAGCGTGCCGCTCCGCTGCCCTGCCTCTACGCAGACCACGCCCAGGGACAGCCCTACCAGCAGTTCGTTCCGGCTCCGGAACAGGCCGCCCAAATGGGGCGTGCCAGGGGGAGAGAGGCTGACCAAGGTGCCCTGTTCGGCGATTTCAGCCAGAAGCCGTTTGCCTGATTCCGACTGGTAATAGGGCACATCCACTCCGCCGGCCAGCACGCAGACCAGCGGTTGACCGGTCTCCAGTGCGCCGCGGGCGGCGCTGAGGTCACAGCCTGCCACGATGCCGGTGACCACCAGACTGCCCATCTGGGTCAGTTCGCTGGCGATGTCCTGTGCCATCCGCCTGCCGTAGGGGGAGGCACGGCGGGTGCCGGCTATGGCAATGGCCGCCTCATCGTCAAAGTGGCAGGGTCTTCCCTGGGCGTACACCACCAGGGGCGGAGCGGGCATACTGCGCAGCCGTTCCGGATAGTCGGCGTCCTGCCAGGTGACCACTCGGATCTCCTTTCGAGCGCACTCCTCTAGGATGCTGTCCGCCCGATCCAGGCTGGCGTGACAGAGCAACTCTTTCTGCTGTCGGGTCAGGCCGGGGATCAGGTCATAGCGCTCCGGCTCCGCCAGGAACGCCTCGATGGGGGAGTTGAAGAACTGGTACACCCGATGTCCTACAGCGGTTGGCAGCAGGTCGGCCAGCCAGACCCAGTATTTGATAGAAGCGTACATCTTACTCCTCCTCCGTTCCGGAACAGCGGTCTCGGTACATTTCCCACAGCACCACTGCCGCTGCCGCTGCCGCATTCAGGCTCTCGCACCGAGGGTTCATGGGGATGCACACCGTCTCTCGGCACAGGCGCAGCACCGTCTCAGACACGCCGTTGCCCTCGCTGCCAATGACCACAGCCGTGCGGGGAGCGTGGACGGCCTGCAAAGGGACGGTGTCCGCCCGAAGGGCGGTGGCCAGGAGAGGCAAGCCGCTCTGGGTGGTCAGGGTGGCCAGCTGCTCCGGCGTCACCTCCCACACCGGCATCCGGAAGGCGGCGCCCATGGTGGCGCGGATGGTCTTCCAGCCGAAGGGGTCGGCGCAGGCGTTGGTGAGCAATAATCCATCGGTCTCAAAGGCGTCCGCCGTCCGCCAGATGGTGCCCACGTTGCCTGGATCCTGGACGCCGTCCAGCACCAGATACCGGTCTCCGGTCAGTTGTTCCGGAGCGGTCAGGTCAGGCAGGCGGAAGGTGAACAGGGCGCCCTGGGGGGCTTTCATGGGAGAGAGGGAAGCCATGACGTCCTTGGGGACTTGCACGCAGCGTACCCCCTCCGGCAGGACGGGACAGGCTGCGTCCTCAGTCAGCACCACCGCTGTCAGGGGCGCCTGCCACCGGATGGCCTCCTCCAGCAGCTTCACTCCGTCGGAGATGCCCTCGTTGCAGGTACGCCGGTAGGAGCGGCTTTTTAACAGTTTTCTCATGTGCGCCAGCAGCGGATTGCTGCGGCTGGTAATCAGTTCCATAGGCGTCCTCGCAAACAGTGGTCGTCAAGATGCAGAAAAGCATAGAGGAGGGGAACCTCCTCTATGCTGGGTGGTTGGTGTTACGATTTCGTCCGAGCGCTTTCGCATGGAAGTTTCGTGACCAGCCTTCGAATGGTTCCGCTGCGTGCCCATCCGTGCCAGACAGCGTCACACGGAGGGACGGGACAAGCTCAGTTACGCGGAATCCGGGGACGAAACATCCATCGGCGTAAGCTGAGACGATTTCGGGATCAATACAGCTTTGCGCCTGCCGGAATATGAGGATCGACCATCAGCAGATGGAGCTTTTCCTCGCCGTTCTCGTGATGGATGGCGGAGATCAGCATACCGCAGGAGTCGATGCCCATCATGGCTCTGGGGGGCAGGTTGGTGATGGCGATGCAGGTCTTGCCCACCAGCTCCTCCGGCTCATAATAGTCGTGGATGCCGCTCAGAATGACCCGATCGACCCCAGTTCCGTCATCCAAAACGAACTTCAGGAGCTTTTTGGACTTCTTCACCGCTTCACACTCCTTGACCTTCACGGCACGGAAATCACTCTTGGAGAAGGTGTCAAAGTCAACCTGATCCTGGAACAACGGTTCGATCTGCACGTTGGAAAAGTCGATCTTTTCCTCCACAGCAGGGGCTGCCGCCGCTGCCTTGGGCGCCGGCTTCTCCAGATCCAGGGGCTTCATGGTGGGGACGAAATCGTCCACTCACGACTTAATTCCATTTTGTAAGTTTTATCGCCTATAAATGGGCTTTTATTCAACCTCCCTACACCATTCCCACTTGTTTCGTGAAGGTAAAAATGAGATTTGGTGTAAAAATTGGTGTAAATGGTGTATATCCTTATTTAGTTTTGGGATTTATAGCATTGCTATCAGTCCTGTGTTTCATTCTACCACTTTCTCGTCATAAAGTAAAGAAAGCACACCCCGCATCTCTACGGCATATGCTCTCTTTCTGATTCTCTGACTATTTACTGATTAAATTGTAATTCCAATCCCTCAAACTCTGACTTTCTTAATTCCTTTGTTACATCTGTATAGATGTTCAATGTAGTAGATACATCTTTGTGTCCGAGTGCGTCCTGAATGACTTTCACATTCACTCCGGCTTCACACATTCTTGTGGTAAATGTATGTCTGAGAGAATGACAGCTAAAGTGTGGAAGTAAAACCTCTGGATTTTCACTTTCCAGAAACTGCTTATCATTACAGTTTCGTATAATGCGACGAATTGCTTTATTGAGCGTTGCTTGGTGCTGTGGCTGACCAAAACGGTTTACAAAAATGAAATCCGTATATCCATCAACCGTAGCTTCACAATGCAGTCCAAGAAGTTCCTGCCTTTCTTTTTCCATTAAAAATGCTTCTTTCACAAATTCAAGCATTGGAACTTGTCGCATACCTGCCGGTGTCTTGGTTGTATTCACATTGAAATAGCAACCTTTCTTGCTTCCTTCGGTTCTGTGGTCATAATAAACAAGCGTATGATTCACATCTATAATGCTTTCCTCTAAATCTATGTCACACCACCTGAGTCCGGTCAATTCGCCCACACGCAATCCAGTTCCGACCATAACCGCAAATATTGGATACCAATACTGTGCTTCCGGTGTGTTCTTCAGATAGTTAAGAAAAAGTTCCTGCTCCGGTTTGGTTAATGCCCTGCGTTTTTCAGTCTTAAAACAATGTGATTTTTTCAATTCACGCAAAACATTGTCTGTTGGATTGCTTCTGATATAATCATCATCTACTGCCATTTCAAAGACCTGATGTAAAACGGTATGTATGCTATCAATCGTTGCGGGTTTCAGATGTCTTTCATCAACAAGACTGTTGTAATATCTTTTTATATCAGTCTTTTTTATAGACATTATGAATTGAGAACCAATCTGATTACGCACGAATGTCTCGTACATATATTTGTAATTCTCAAAAGTATTATTCTTTATTCCACGTTTCAAATCTCTCCAAAGTTCATACATATCGTTAAGTGATGTATAGCGTGCTTCTGCCTTGATACCGTCTTTCTTGTCCTTGTCGATTTCATCTTCCTTATATCTTAAATCATCCAAGTTCCTTGCATAAATACAATGTCTTTTACGGTTCTCATCTGTCCATCGAAATTGATAAGTACCGTCCGGACGTTGCGATTCCCCTTTTCGGAGAACCTTTCTTGATTTATCTTTTCTTTTTGTATTTGCCATTGTGTTACCTCCTATAATTCTGTGCTTGAGTCAATAAACTCCTCTAACTTCTCTCGTATAATCAAAAGCCTGTCGCTTCTTGCAATTCTGAAACTGCAATCCTTATCCATCAATAGTGCCTTTAATCTTCGCTCTCCAATACCTGAATAAGCAGCCGCTTCCTCGACCGTAAGACATTTCTTTTCCCAAATCGGTATATCCTCCGGTGGTTGCAATAGCTGTTGCTGATATTCATAAAGTTCAGAACCATCTATTTTATACATCTACATTCCTCCCCTCAAATAGAACACATCTGGTCTAAATATTCTTCAAATTGTTTGCGTTTAATTAGAGTTCTTTTTCCAATTTTCAATGTAAATTGTTTTGCTTCCGGTTGCTTTGTAAGTTCTCGTATTGTTTCTCTACCAATGCCCGTATATACATACATTTCATCAATAGAAAGTGCTATCTTATGCCACAACGGAACGCTCTCGCTTTTACTGGAAAACCACTCATCACTCAATCTGTTCATCATCTGCACCTCCCTTAAATTCCGATGTCTGAATAAATTTCTCGAATGCTTTTCTCTTGATAAATCTGCGATTACCCATCCACAATACAAATGGGCAGGCATATAGATTTGTTATTTCAATCAGTTTTTTCTCACTGATTCCTGTATAAAAAGACGCTTCTCTTATGGTTAATATAGGCTTATGCTCTAATGGCATTTCTTTTTTGCTTTGCATTTCGTCCTCCTTGTATTGATGGCATCAGTATATTCATTTTTCTGCGATAAGCCCATTATGCAATCGGACTCATCGCAGATTTGACTTTTTACTATATTGAATACTGCCTTTCGAGGTATTCCTCAAAGGATTTTCTCTTGATTACCCTGCGACTCCCTATCCATATCACAAAAGGACAGTCCTCCGATTCTGACATCTCATATATCTTATTGGCACTTATCCCTGTGTAAATTGAAGTTTCCGTTACCGATAAAACAGGTTTTAACCAAAGCGGGATGTCATAACTTACAATTTCATATCTTTTCTTAGACATTCTGACACCCCTTTTCTCTTGCGTTGCACTGTCTTTTGGTAATCACATAATCCCAACCGGTTTGATTGCATTTGTCACAATGGTCTTTGACCTTAGCAAACGGGTCAAGGCGACGCACGATATAATCGGGATTGTGAATATAATCTTTCAGGCACTTTGGGCAAAGGCAACGGATATTTTCTCTCTTTTCTTCCTTATAAATCCAAAGTCCGAAAGTCTTTTTAAGCGTTATATTTATCCGCCTTAAAAGCTGCTCATCTTCAATCGTTCCGATGTAATCTCTGAGTTCATCTTTGTTTACTGTCTGAAGTTGCTCCAGTAGAACCATTGACGGCTTTTTGAGTCCAAACTCCTGACCGAGCAGGATATGTGACGGCAGGTATCTTTTCTTGATAACGCCTGTTACAGCAGCCACAATAATTGTTGGTGCGTTTCTGTTATAATCATCTGCCTGAATTACAAGTACCGGTCGTGTTCCGCTTTGTACCGAACCTGTTCGTGTTCCGAAGTCGTAGTAGAATAAATCCCAACGGCAAATTGTTTTTTCTTTCATATGTAAAACCTCACATTTCTAAATATTTTGAAGTGTCATTCGTATCCGGAATGAAATAATCCCTTCACTCATTGCACAAAAGGGTTCATTTTGGACACCCAAAATCAGAGGTTCTTATAAATTTTCTTAAAACTTTTCTTTGCCGCTTCAATAGACTTGCTGACAGAACTGTGATAAGTTCCTTCTTCTGCTGCTATTTCACGACAACTTTTACCCTCAATGACAAACTTATACAATCTTCGTTCCTGAGCTGGTTTCATCATTGAAAGCACTATTCTAACTTTCTCAATTTCACGCAGACGCTGTAATTCTTTCCTTTCTGCAATTTCTTCTGCTTCTCTGAGTTCAAATGGGTCAACAAAATCTAAGAATGCTTCATTATGGAATTGCTCAAATAAATCATCTTCATAACAAAAGGCATCTAAATGTCTTGCATCTCGCATTTCACATCTATGAGTTTCTCTGTTATCGTCAATAATCACTTTTCCCTGTGCCATAGACAGCAGGACAAATGGAGTGTATCTGCTAATAATATCCGGATATTTATCCCACAGTTCTTCTTCAGTAAGTTCGGTAACAACTGCCCATTTCTCTGTGCCGGTATATCCGTCATATTCATATTTGAGATTGATAAGTTTACAGTCCTTTGCAAATAATTCTTCTTGTTCCGTTAATGTAAGTTTGTTTGTCATTTTCGTAATCTCCTTTGAATTTTCTAAAATTGCTTTTTTATATAGAAAATTTGGAGATTACGGGTATTTAGCTATGTATGCCTGCCACTGCTTTTTCATTTGCTTCTCCGTTTCGGAGCAACAAAAAAATAGCCGAACATCAAGAACGCAAGGATATAGTTATCCCGTTATTCTCAATGTCCGGCTATTTGGTAACTCATTCAGGTTCCGTGGCTCGGTACAAAGCTCAGTTATTCAGTTGTTTGCTCATTTCTTGTTTATTCTAAATGTTCTGAATTTGAGATTACCTCTGCGCAGTGAAAGGTCAATCTCATTTACATACCCACATTTCGGGCATTTAATTTCAATGTTTCCTGTCGTCATCGTGACTTTATCAAAGATACGCCATTCACAGCGTTTGCACCTGACGATTACTTTCTGTTCCAGTCTTGTCAAATCTTATACACCTCCGGATAAACAGCAAGGTAGTCAAACGGATTATCAAGATAATCCTTGTGCAAGAGTCCAAGCTGTTTCATTCGTATTGCAAGTGCTTTCTTTGAGCATCCTAAAAAATCTGAAAGTGCTGCGTATCTTTCATAGACCGCCGGATAATAGATTTTATTTAGGCATTCGATTTTATCCCCAAGCCCAAACAAAAACATTCCTTTTTCTATCAGACACCTCGGAAGCAGAATTGCAGCCGCAAGTGTATTTGCCTGCCATTCCTCCCAATCGGTAATTATTCTGCTTTTCTCTGTGTCTGCGGTTGCCTTGTAATAATGCACTCCGGCTGATTTTTCCGTTATTCCATAATCATTTGGGAACAACATCTTGAATATCTGATGACTGCCTTCGTGCATAAGTGTAAAATTCTTTCTTCCTTTCAGGTTGTTGTCATAGTTAAGGTCAGACTCGACCAGAACCGTTTTGCCATCCAAGAAGAAAAAGGCTTCATCGTCGTTGTTTTCAAATACCTGCACTCCGAGTTCCCCAAACGATGTCATTCCGAGAATGCTTCCATCATAGGAAAGGTGCATATACTCAATCGTCAGTCCAAGTACCTTTTCGAGCATTAGCTCCGGCTCAATGCGGTACACCTGTGATTTCTTTATTTCAGGCAGTTCAAAATATGCCTTTACAAATTTCTCTGAAATTGTTTCTATATCATTTCTCGATAAGCGTTTCAATTACTTAGCCCTCCTAACATTAGGATTTTGCTTCGACAAACCACTTTCCGTTTTCTTCATCGAACAGAAAAGCCGACTGTCCGCAAATCTGAACCGTATAGCGAATGCCTGTGCCACCGACCTTAGTAGCGGCGGCTCTGCACTTCTGCATTACACGGTCGACTTCATATATCTCATCATTTTCAAACTTAATGGAATTCGGACGAGCCGTTCCATCAGGTCTATGCGTCACATTTACTTCGACATATACTTTTCTTCTTTCACACTCCATTGCTTATACCTCATAATTTCTCATTGTTACAACCAATCTTCCCAAATGCTCATATCCGTCGATGTCTTTATCTGAGACTTTGTATTTCGGTTTTTCGTCATCATTCTTGTTAATGTAGCAGGAAAGCCGACCTTTTAGAAACGGCTTATTCAAATCAAAGAATAAAAACATCCCTTCGTATATTCCGTAATCGGTAAAATGGTTTCCGCCGTCCGCAATGAAGATAGCCATATCATCACTGCATCCTTTTATTAAACAATCAGGCATTCTTACATATGCCTGTACATCACTTTCATCAATCACAATTAAGCCCTCCTTAGCCGACCATTCCCGTCGGCATCGTGATTTCCACTTTTTCCGGTGGTAGCTGCAAGTCCTGATACAGAACTCCATTCCTTATGCTGTCCTTACCGAAGCGTCTGCGGATTGTTTCAATACATTTTTCAAGTCGTTCCAACTTTTCCTGCTTTTCCACATCCATAAATAATCCTATCTGACGGGGCGTGTCTTGAGGAATAAGATTGATTGCTTGGATTGTTACGGAACGGATTGGATTGTACCAACCATACCTTGCTTCAAAAAGTTGAAATGCTCTCTTGGCAAGAACCATCGGCGATTGCGTAGGCAAGTCAATCTTGGTCTGCCATTGTCTTGTACATAGTGTGTTATCTCTAATGTGTATGGCAACTCCTTCGGCACTCAGTCCGTGGACTCGGAGCTTGTGTCCGATGTCTTGGGTCAATTCGAGAAACACGGGCCACACCTGCTCCGGTTTCTCTAAGTCTGCTACCGTAGTTATACCGTGTCCTACACTTTTAATCGGAGAAACAAAGTCTTTCTTTGCAACAAGGGAAAGGTCATTGCCGTTGGCATAATTCCATAAAGCCACTCCGTTTTTTCCTAACCTTCGGCGTAAGAATTCAGGGTCGGTATTAGCCAAATCCCCGATAGTTCGTATATAGTAGCTGTCAAGCACACGCTGCGTTGCCCGTCCTACACCAAGCAAATCAGCGGCAGGAAGTTTCCAAATTTGTTCTCTGAATGTATCCTTTGCTATTACGGTAACTGCGTCCGGCTTTTTCATATCCGAACCGAGCTTCGCAAATATCTTATTAAAGGAAACACCAACAGAAATCGTTAATCCGAGTTCGAACTTCATTGTCTCACGAATTTCATTTGCCACCCTTTCCGGCGAGCCGAAAATCTTCTCTGTCCCACTAATATCCAACCAACACTCATCCATACCATATGGTTCAACTTGGTCTGTATATCGCTCATATACGCTTCTTGCGAGCTTTGAGTATTTTATGTACTCCTCATAATGTGGCGGTACTACTACCAAATCTTTGCACTTCTGTTTGGCTTGCCATACTGCATCGCCCGTTTTGACATCAAATGCTTTTGCCTTGTAATTCTTCGCAAGCACAATACCGTGTCGTTCTTCGACCGAACCGCAAACAGCAATAGGATACTTCTTTAATGTGGGGTCGAGCATACATTCAACGCTGGCATAAAAATTATTCATATCGCAATGAAGTATGTTTCGCATTATTTCAGAACCCCCTTGACTTTTTAGGAAGTTTAATGTAAACTATATGTAGTTCAACTTCCTGTTTCTTATTATACGCAGTTAAAGTACAAATGTCAAGAGGCAACAAGAAGTTAAACTACAAATTCTTAATTAAGGAGTGAACGCAAAGATGACATTCGGTGAAAAAGTCAAAGCCGGAAGGACTAAACTCGGTCTTACTCAGGAAGAGTTGGCTAATAAAATAGGCGTTACCGTTCGTGTAATCTGTTCTTATGAAAAAGATAAATCTCGTCCGAGAGGAATGGAAAGATATAAAGCATTGGCAGAAGCCCTCGGCGAAAATGTAAACTATCTGCTTTCGGAAGATGACGCATTTATCGCTGAGGTTGAAGATAAATATGGACGCAGAGGGGCAAAGCAGGCTCAGGAATTACTTGCAGAAGTAACCGGTCTGTTTGCCGGCGGCGAATTGGCAGACGAAGATATGCGTGAGATGGTTGACGCTATTCAGGAAGCATATCTTATTGCCAAAAAGAACAATAAAAAATACACCCCGAAGAAATATCGCAAAGACGAGCAATCCTCGAAGTGAAACTAAGTCCGCTTTATGGGACAGTATTTAGTTTATACTTTATTATAGGGTAAATATCAGGTACAATTATCCTACAAGGAGGTGAGCCGAATTGGGATATTACACTACGGCTGAGATTGTAAAAATCGTAAACAGGCTCATTGACCGCTGTGGCACTCGCAACCCTTACCGGGTGGCAAAAGAGCTTGGCATAAATATCATCTATCGGAACTTCGACAAACAGCGTGGAGCATATAAGGTCATATTAAAGAACCGCTTCATCTTTCTCAAAAACGGTATGCACCCTGTCGTGGAACAGATAGTACTGTGGCACGAAATCGGTCACGATATTCTTCATAGACAAGAAGCTGTTGCGGCAGGTGGTTTCAAAGAATTTAATATATTCGATATGCGAGAAAACCGTATGGAGTATGAAGCAAATATCTTTGCTTCTCAGGCTTCGTTGCCTGATGACACCATTTTGGAGTACATTGAAAACGGCTACGACATTCAGCAAATTGCACGAGCAATGAGTTCTGACATCAACCTGATTGCTTTGAAAGTAGATACGCTCATAGCGCAAGGCTACCAACTTCGGAAGCAAGACCACCGAAACGACTTTCTTAAATACAATCATAAAATATAAGACCGTCAAGTCTCATTTGAGATCTGACGGTCATTTTTATGTCCTTAAATTCCGCTCTTTCTTGGGAACAGCGTAAGCTGGGGGATATAGTTGATGTTTGTAGCGGTAGAGACTACAAACATCTCTCAGAAGGCGATATTCCGGTCTATGGAACAGGTGGTTATATGCTTAGTGTAAGTGAAGCCTTGTCCTATGACAAAGATGCGATTGGAATTGGAAGAAAAGGTACAATTGATAAACCTTATATCTTGAAAGCTCCATTTTGGACGGTAGATACGCTATTTTACGCCATTCCAAGAGAAAAAATCGACTTGAATTTTACTTTTGATATATTCCAAAATATTGACTGGAAAAAGAAAGATGAATCAACGGGTGTTCCGAGTTTATCAAAAACAGCCATAAACGAAATTGATGTTCTCGTTCCTCAATACTTTGAACAGCAAGCTCTTGGAGAATTTTTTAACGAAATCGACAACCTTATCACCCTTCATCAGCGTAAGCGGTTGTCGTCAATTCAAACTTGATAACGAACGCATCACCAAATCTACATCCTTGTTTTCAAGTTCTTGAATAATATGAAGATAAGTTTTTTGCGTTGTTGTCATACTTGAATGTCCTAATCTTTGTGCAACACTTGCTATTGATACTCCAGCAAACAAAAGCAGTGAAGCGTGTGTATGCCTCAAACCGTGAATTGATATTATTGGAATTCCGGCTTTCTTACAATGTCTCGTAAGAATATCATTCACGGTAGAATTATATACTTTTCCCGAAATAAAAATCGGTTCATCTTGCGGCAGGTCTTTAACTAATGTCGAAAACTGAATTATCAGTTGCCAATCTATCTGTATTCTTCTAACAGAAGATTGGTTTTTAGTTGGCATAAAGCCTCCGTTGCCCTTATAATCCCAAGTTTTGTTAATTGATAACGACTGCTTCGAAAAATCGAAATCATTTGGCGTTATTGCTAAAGCTTCAGAAAATCTCATTCCTGTTTTCGCAACTAATAGAATAAACCAATCCCAATTAAGTTCTTGATTGAGTTCCAAGACTGACAATAATTTGTGCAACTCAAATTGATTGAGATATTTAATTTTCTTGTGTCTTGGTTTTTTGCCTTTAATAATGGCTTTTCTCGTCGGGTCTCGTTCAATAAGTCCTTCGTCAACAGCATCAAGCACTGCCCCTTTAAGTTGATGATGAAAATCCATTGTTGTCTGTCTTTCGTGCAGTTTAGCATAATCGTTAAGCAATTTTTGATATGTAATTCTTGAAAGCTCGCATACTTTCAACTCCGGTGCTAATCGTTTTATCCACGAAAGCGTAAGCAGATATTTATCCATAGTAACCTTTCTTATCGCCCCTTCCTTATACACCGTTATCCATTGAGCGTAGTAGTCATAAAATAAGTCTGTTTTGTTTATGTTATTCAGCATAAAATCCTCCTGTAATTAAGTTGGCTCACGCTGATGAAGGGTGATAAGGTTGTCTATGCTACGAAATATTATGCCAATCTTTTGTGCTTCGCTCTCATCCGATGGTGCAGCCACCTCAATCTCAGCCAAATCATTCGCATTTATTGCTGGATAACTTGTTCCTGTGCAGTTATCCAAAACAACCTTTACGAAGCGTTCGCTCTGAACAAGGCTGAGCAGAAAATACCCGTCAACATAGGGACGCATTTGTGCGTATCCAGTCGAAAAAACATAGTTATTATCGGGCTTTTCAAAAAGATAATTGTTCTTTTGATATGGACGCACAGTCTGATAGAATAGATCCCCGGTGTGAGCAAGTCGCTGTGCTCTTGATGGAGCAGATGACTTTACCTCAGTCCTATGCGACAACATCTCTGTGCCAACAACAGACTCCAAATCGACATATTCAAATATTTGAGGCAGCTCATCTTTAGGATTGAATGACGCAAGTTCTCCAACCTTACGCTGTTCCCAAGAATAACGAAAAAAGAGCCAAGGGGGATAACCCCTTGACTCAAATAAGCACTTGATTATTCAGCATCTGTCGGCATTGGAATTTCATAACCGCCACTGATAATAAAATCACGAAGTAACTTGTCAACTTTTACATTGACTTTGGGTGGTATTATTTTAGTTCCCTCTATTTTTTCAAAATAATTCTTTGCTACTGCTTTATCGACAGTCTTTTTCAACTCATCATATCTGCCAAATTCATTGAGATTGTTTTCGTTAAGCTTCAAACTCATAATATTTCTGAGCAAATTTTCATTTATACCTAACGCAATAGCAATTCTGTGAATTTGGTCATTCCTTGCTTTGTACAGGTATTCATTGATATAATCTCTCAATGATTTACCTTCCTCGACAATAACATCGCCTCTTTGAATATCGTGAAGGAAAATATTTGCATATTTCTGTTCTTCTTGAGAAAGGGTGGCAAATGTTTTATGCAACTCTGTTTCCGCTTGCTCTATCGCTTCTTGTGTTGTTCCTTCGGCATTTAGCAATTTAATGTATTTGTCAAAACGAGAGTTCATATAATCAGAGTCAATTAAGCCGGTGTCAATTTCAGTGATATAACCAACAAGGTCATAAGGAACATCATCACCGCCGTCTGTACCACCGCCACCACCGGTCAATTCCTTGTATCTGAGAGCCAATATCAAATATGTGTTCTCGTCAATAGTCACATCAATAACTTCTCCGGTTGATTCATCAACATAAGAAGAAACACTCCATTTGAAGCCTTGAATTTTCGCTGCTTCTAAATATTCGTTAAACTCATTGAAATCTTTTGCGAATTTTCTGCAAGCTGAAACATCATCCGGTAACTTTTCAAAGTTTTCAATTCCGGCATTATGGAACAAATCAGAAATACTTTCGTAAAGTCTATTCATTTGCTTTAAGTTTTCCACAAGATGCTGAACAAACAAACCGAGAGGTCTGTCGCCTGAATACAACTTTACAGCAGCATTAACGTTTCTTTCCATAGTGTGTGGCTTACGATAATAACGAATTGTTCCGAATGGTTTATCCGGTCCAAACAAACGATTAGTACGAGAAAACGCCTGAATTATGTTTTCATACTGAAGAACCTTATCCATATACAATGTGTTAATCCACTTCGAGTCGAAGCCTGTAAGCATTTGGTCAACAACAATAAGTAAATCGATTTGTTTTTCAGGTTCATTTGCAATTCTTTCATACGGTTTTTTATGTGCAAGGCGAGCCGCTATATCCTTTTTCATTTTAGCAAATGTAGGTATGGCAAAATCTTGGTTGTACTTTTCATTGTAATCGCCGATTATTTCCGCAAGTCCGTCTTCCTTAAATTGAACTCCGCCATTGTTGTCAATGCTCGGGTCAAATAAGGCTGTAACCTTCAGGTTCGGCTTCATTTCTTTGAATAAACGATAATAGTTAATTGCTTCAGGAATACTGCTTGTAGCAAAAATAGCGTGAAACTTGCTATTATGACTTAAAGTTATCCAATTTTCCAATATGTCTTTTACGACCGTTTTTGTATGTTCTTCAGTCATATATTGAACACTTGGTATAAAATCTTCAATACCTTTTATATAGTCGCCTTTTTCATCAAAATGACCGACCATTCCAACCTTGCTTGAATCCATATATTTATAATATATTTTGCTTTTAACAGGGTCGGAAATTGCTTCCTCTTCGGTTTGTGCCTTTGCTTTTTCTAAGGCAACTACTTTGCGAACATCCTTATCCTTAAATGTTAATACTTTATAAGGGTCGAATCCAAGAACATTCTTATCTCTGATACCGTCGGCAATACTGTATCTGTGTAATTCATTTCCGAACACAGTAGTCGTTGTGTTCTTTTTCTTTTGATTTTCATCTTGAATCGGTGTGCCTGTAAAACCAAAGAACATCGCATTGGGGAATGTGTTTTTAATAGTAATCAGCATATCACCAAAAGTAGAACGATGCGCCTCATCAACAATAAACACGATACGCTTATCGCTTATAAGTTCAATATCACGAGCATTCAATCCGCCTGCTTCGTCTTTAATATTGCTCATCTTTTGAATAGAAGTTACAATCAAAGTGTCGGCAGGGTTTGAACTTTTTAATTTTGTTATTAAAACATTTGTGTTTTCGGTTGCTTGAACAGACTCATTTTCATCAGCAAAACCACGATACTCTTTAAGGGATTGCGTGCCGAGTTCAATTCTATCCATAAGGAATATAACTTTATCTGCATCTTTTGAGCTTGCAATTAACTGTGCCGACTTAAAACTGGTCATAGTTTTACCTGAACCGGTTGTATGCCAAACATAACCGCCGAGTTGATTGTTGCCTTCCCATTTGGCTTTGGCAACCTTATCTGAAATGGCACTTGCCGCAAAATACTGATAACTACGCATTACTTTCAATACACCGTCAGAATCATCGGCAACCGTATAAAAGCCTATAAGCTGGTGTGCCATAGGAATAGAAAGTAAAGTTGAAGCAACTTTGTCCCATTCGTTTATAGGTTCATTATTAAAATCAGCCCAATGGAAATAGTAATCGGGATTGAATTTACCGTCCGGACCCGGATTGGCAAAGTAAACCGACTCGTTAGGTTCCATTGCGACAAAAATTTGCACCAAAGAGAATAAACCACTGAATATTCCTTCGTGTGAATACTTCTCAATTTGATTGTAAGCTTGACTTACCGGAATACCGCTTTTTTTCAACTCAATATGTATAACAGGCATACCATTGATGAGTAGCATTAAGTCGCCTCGGCGGTCGTTCAACAGTTTTGATTTTGTGGGGAATTTTGGTTGTTGAACTATTTGGTATCTGCTCTGACCTGCTGCAATTTCACGGCGGTCATAAATTTTCAAGCTGATTTCTTTACCAAAGTGCAACTTATCATCCGGATTATCTCTGACGATAGACACACTTCTTCCGTTAATAAACCCATTTAATTTTAATGGTGTTCTAAGAGTTTCGATTTGCTCTAAAATTTGTTGCATTTCGCTGTCTGTCAGAGGGTAATCGTTCAATCTGTCAATATCTCTATTGTTTTCAAAGAGTATATTTGCCCAGTTTCGCAACAAATCTTGTTCAGAATAGTTTTTAAGAACTTCTTTTTCCCATCCTTTTTCAGACAGTATTTTAATCAGAGCTTCCTCAAAATCCGACTCTTTATTAAAAACCATTTCATTTCCCCCCTAACTATCAAACAAACATATTTTCAAGGCACGATTTTTTAATATTTTTCAACTTTTCCAACTCACGCTGATGAAGGGTGATAAGGTTGTCAAGGTTACGGAAATACTCGCCAATTTGCTTTTGTTCATCTATTGAAGGTATCGGCATTTCAATATCCATCATTTTATTTTTAGAAATGTTATATCTTGAAATACCTTGTGCTAAAAATGTTATCTTCTTTCGCATAGATGAAGAACGCAACATATAAGCGAGGTAGTACGGATTATATTCAGTCGTAGGTCTGTACCCAAAACAAAAGCTGTTTAAGTAAGTATTTTCGGCATTTTCAAGCCATACAGATGACATTCCCACTTCGTCAGGTGTTTCAGAAGAAGTGGTGAAAAGTACATCACCAAATTGAACCTTGTTTTGACTATCATCAATTTCAATTGCTTCTGTCATATTTGATGAAGCTACAGGATTAGAAAAAACATTCATATAAGTAATAAATTTTCCGCTGCCGTGTCCGAAGTCGTCTTTCGATTTTCCTGACAATCCTGTATAAGTTTCTCCGACTTCTCCCAACTTACGCTGTTCCCAAGCTTCAGTAAATCCCTTAAAACGAATTTCGGGTACATTTGAACCGTTTTTTGGAAACATTTTTTCAAGCATAGATTTTTTGACATTGGTCAATTTGTCATACTTACGCTGATGAAGGGTGATAAGGTTGTCGAGTGCCGTAAAGTATGTACCAATATCAGCCTGCTCTCTAATGTTTGACGGGATGGAGAACACAGTTTTGGACACCAATTTCCAATCTGCCCTCGGCATTTTCGTCCCGGTCGATTGATTAGCAACTTCATCGAATTGTCGGCTCTGAATCAATCGATATAGGAAGCTGCTATCAGCATTTTGAGGCTGTAATACCCAAAAATCGCCCACAGCAAGCCCATCAAATGTGGGTAAAAGCCAGTTTTGCAAGTATGGACGGAGTTTTCCGTAAAGGACATCGCCTTGATGAAATGCAATGCCTGATTTACTACTTTGCTTGGCATAGATGTCTTTGTTGAGCCGACCCGCCCCTGACACTATATCCTCATATTCAACTCTTGGAAGGTTAGCATCGGAGCATATTACCGATGAGCGCACAGCGATTTCCTCAAACTTACGCTGTTCCCAAGTGTCTGTAAAGCCCTTAAATCTAATTGCCGGAGTGTCTGATTTTTTCGTCATTTTGCACTACCTCCAAGCAATTTTTTCAGTTCTGCCAATCCAAGCATATCAAATTCACTACCGTCAAGGTCGTCTATCATAGCAGAAAGAGATTTTTCCGTTTCTTCGATTTGGCTTTCCACCTCTGCAAATGTAGTTTCGTATTTTTTTGCAAGTGCTTCAAGTTTTGAGACCAATTCAGATACAATACTATCGGGTAGCTGCATAAGGTTTTCAATAAGCGGTCTAATCCACTTTTCTTTAAGAAGTTCAATAACCTGCTCGTCAGACAAACCCTCAATAGTATCTTTGGTTTTTTTCTCAAGTAATGCACTTTCAGTCTTAATTGCTGATTTCAAAGCCTTTTCTTCTGTATTAAGTGCCGCAACAGACTTAAGTTTTTCCTTTGTTTCTGCTTCAATACTATCCGACTTCAATGCTTTATTGATTTCAGCAAATACAAAGCTATCCTCTTTTACAAAGTCGCACTCTTTTTCTTCTTCCGAAAGCGTATCAAGTATTTCTTCGTACTCAGAAGTAATTTCAGAAAGTCTGTTTTCTTTTTCTTTTATTGCTTTGCTGTCCTCGGCAAGAATTGTACTCTGTATAAGTTCAAAAGGAATAATATGTCCCTTCCAACCCTCTTGTACTTCTTGCTCAACATTGCCCTTTTTCTTAATTACCATATTAGGGTCAACGACTTTGGTAGCACTAAAACCTTCGGTTTGTATAATTTCCAAATCTACCGCTATTTTAGTCCAATCATCGTCAAGAAGTTGATACGCTTCATACTTATCAACTAACGGAATATCGGTCATTCTTGCAAAAATATTTTCCGACAAAATTTCTTCTGTCTTGGAAATACTCAGGCTTTCCATTTTTGCAATCAATTCGTCATATAAATACTTATCAAAATCGCCGAAAACAGTTTGAAATTCACTTTCAAAATTCTTAACATCAGCGTGTTCTTTAATTGCCTTTTTAATATCATCAACAATGAGCTTGCAATACTCTGAAGATGTATTTTCAAACAAGGCAGAACGGAGTGCAGAGAACGCTCTCCAATATTCTTTAAGTTCATCTATTTCGGAAATCGGAAGACCACCAAACATAGAAGCGTAAATATCCCAAGACTCGGCAGCCTCTGAGGAGTCAACATATCTCGGAATATTTAAGTTATAGTCGTTTGCTCTGATTTCATCACGGCTGACAACCTTTGAATACTTGTCCACGCTTTCTCTGCGTGTTACAACATCGACTATTCTCTTAATATCGGAAGCCCGAAGTTTATTATTTTTACCTTCTTTAACAAATCCTTTTGAGGCATCAACAATTAAAACATCGGTATTGCTTCTCTTTTGTTTCAAGACCATAATTATAGTCGGAATACCTGTGCCATAAAAGATATTTGCAGGCAAACCGATAATGGTGTCAATTTTATTTTTTTCAATTAAATTTTTACGGATTTCACCTTCTTCACCGCCACGGAATAAAACACCGTGAGGAAGAACAATAGTCATAATTCCGTCAGGCTTAATGTGGTAAAGGTCGTGCAACAAAAAGGCATAGTCTGCCTTACCCTTTGGCGCAAGTCCATAACCTGCGTAACGAGGGTCAGTCTCTTTATCGGTAGGGTTCCAAGCCTGAGAATACGGAGGATTGGAAACAACAGCATCAACATAAAGCGGGTTATATGTTCCTGTCGGGTCGTTTTCGTCGAAATACGGCCAGTCATCCTCCAAAGTATCGCCGTTGCGAGTTACAATATTATCGGCTTCAATACCACGCATAACCAAATTCATACGGGTAAGGTTATATGTATTTTGTTTTAATTCTTGAGCGTAATATTTTACTTTATTGTCGCCCTCAATATATTTAGAGGCACTCTTACCAATGTTAATAAGAAGTGAGCCTGAACCGCTTGTAGGGTCAAATATTTCGATTTTTTCTCTGTCCTTCAAATGATTAGCAACAATCTCGGACATAAGTAAAGATACTTCGTGAGGAGTATAGAATTCACCGGCTTTTTTACCTGCGTTTGCAGCAAATTTCTCAATTAAGTATTCATAAATAAAGCCAAGAACGTCATAGCCTTGCTTACCATCCATAGGAATATCTTTGATAAGCTGAATAAGGTCGCTGATAGATTTAGACTGTGAAGATGCACTATCTCCCAATTTTGACAAGCCTGTTTGAAGTGTATCAAAAACGCCCTCAAAAACTTTTTTATGTGTAGGATTGATTAAACGGCTAAAAGCAGAAAGAGCGTCACGAACATCTTGAACGCTAAAATCGCTTCCCTTTGCAAGCCAAGTTGAAAACAAGTTATCATAGGAAATAAAATAGCCTAAATTTTTTTGAATGCTCTCAACAGTTTCTGTATCTTCTTCGGTCAATTCCGGGAGATACTCGTCTGTCCAGTCATTTGCTTTAAGATATTTAACTTCTTTTTCAGAAAGAAATTTATAGAAAATAAATCCCAAAATATAGTCTTTATATTCATTCGCTTCGATTTTTGAACGCATTTTATTTGCAGACTCCCAAATCTTAGCGGCTAATTGTTGTTTGTTCATTAGAAACCTCCGTATAAAGCTAATTATTTTAATTTTATCAAATACAGTGTACTATAAGACGGACTTAGTTTTGTTCTTCCGGAATAAAATCCATAATATCTTCTACTTTACAATCAAGTGCCTTACATATTCTACCGAGTACCTCGGTATTAACATTTTCATCTCTGCTCATTTTGCTCATTGTGTAATGACTTAAACCCGCTAAGTTTTCTAAGTCTTTTTTCTTCATATCTCTATCAAGAAGAATATGCCACAATTTTTTATAACTAACAGCCATCTATTGCACCCTTTCTCTGTTAAAGTGTAAGTGTAAATATTATACCATAGAAATCTGATAAATTCAATAAATATGCGATTTTTCAGCCGAAAGTACATTTTTTCGTACTTGTATAAATTGCTATGTAAAAAACAAATAGCAGCAAGTTACAGTCTTTCTTGGGAACAGCGTAAGTTACTAGAGTTCGGTTTAGCTACTGGTGGAACGTCTATAGAATCGGAGTTTTCAGAAGATGGAGTATATAAGGTAATAAGCATAGGAAGCTATTCTGAAGACAACGTTTATAGGGACCAGGGAATACGTGCTGTTAGGTCAGATAAGACTGTAAATAGAATTTTAAACAAAGGTGATATTACGATGATTTTGAATGATAAAACAGCATCTGGAAATATCATTGGACGTGTACTTTTAATTGAAGAATCGGGGGTTTATGTATATAATCAGCGAACTGAAAGAATTGAAGTGGATAATTCAAATTATGATTCGCAGTTTATTTATACAATGTTAAATGCCCCAGCGATTAGAGATAGAATTATAAAGCAAAGTCAAGGCAATACACAGATATACGTTAATTGGACAACTATATCTCAGACGGATTATTTAGTGCCTCAATTTAGCGAGCAAAGAAAAATCGGAGAATATTTTGCTAACCTCGACCACCTTATCACCCTTCATCAGCGTAAATGGAAGCGTATAAATTTTGCTGTTCACACTGATTAGACAATAACTTGGGAACAGCGTAAGTTGGGTGAACTCGTTGATAGAGTAGTTCGCAAGAATACAAACAACGAATCTACGCTACCATTAACAATTTCAGCACAATATGGTTTGGTTGACCAAATCACATACTTTAATAACCGTGTTGCAAGCCGAGATGTAAGCAATTATTACTTGGTGCTGAATGGCGAATTTGCCTACAACAAAAGCACCTCTGATGGCTATCCATTTGGTGCGGTCAAAAGACTTGATCTGTACGAAAAAGGCGTGCTATCAACGCTTTACATCGTTTTTACTCCCAAGAAAGAGCAACAGATTGATTCGGATTTTCTGACAGTTTTCTTCGATACAGATAGGTGGCACAAAGGTGTTGCTGAGAGAGCTGCCGAGGGTGCAAGGAATCACGGGCTTCTCAATATTTCTGCCGAGGATTTCTTTGATATAGACCTTTCTGTACCTAAAGATATTGTAGAACAAAAGCAAATCGGGGCGTTTATTCGTCAGCTCGACAACCTTATCACCCTTCATCAGTGTGAGTTCCAAATAGTTAGTAAACGAAGAAAAGCCCGCCTACGAAGGCGAGCTTTTGAGTTTACGGTAATATTTGCTTTGATTGTTTTATGAGCGTATCTAACACCTCATAAATTCTATCTCTATCTTCAGGAGTGAGTTTTTCAAGTTTCTCATTCAACATTGAGTTTTTAACAGTGTATCCGGTATCCAAAACTTCACTCAAAACCATATCAGCAGATACGCCCAATGCATTGAGTATCTTTATAAATGTTTCAAGTGATGGGATTTTCTCGCCTCTTTCTACCATACCGATATAGTTAGTAGTCAATCCTGCTTTCTCCGCTAAATCTTCTTGGCGTAATTTTTTCATCAGTCGATATTTTCTGACGTTCTTGCCGATTGTAGCGAGTTTCATCTCATCACCCCCTTGGTATGTTTCTATCACTAATAGTATAGATTGGGTTAATCCAAACATACACACACCATTTGGAAGTAATAATAACTAATAGTGATGATTTTTTAACTTTTTTATGCTATACTGTATTAAACACGGGGGATGGTATAGTATGAGTAAAGAAAATACGGCTGTATTCATAGGGCATAATGAATGCTATGGAGTAACAAGCGAACAGATAAAAGAAGCTATTGTTTCACTTATAGATAAAGGTGTAACTGAGTTTTTGAGTGGCGGACAAGGCGGATTTGACCGATTATGCGGTCGCTGCGTTTACGAATTAAAAAAAGAGTATCCACATATAAGCAATTATCTCGTTATTCCTTATCTGTCATTCAAGGTGTATAACAGTGAGCTGTTCGATTCGATAATATATCCCGATGATTTTGAAAAATATCACTTCAAAGCCGCCATTCCTGCAAGGAATAAGTTTATGGTGGATAACGCAAGCTACGCTATATGCTATGTTAATCACGGATGGGGCGGAGCTGCAAAGACTTATGAAAGAGCGAAGAAAAAAGGCTTGAACATCATCAATTTCGGAAATTATGATTTTGAAAGTTAATATGTACTCGATGGCTACTCAAATGAGCAGCCATCTTTTTTAATACGCCGGGACACCGTATCCGTAGATACTGCTGCTGCCGACTGTGTATTGTCTTTGTCTGCAAGCATCACCGGAATTGCCCTCAACGGTATAAACAATTCCGTTCTCGCATTTTTGAACAATGCCTGTGTGGTCGGTTTCTCCGTCGCCCTCCCAGTCAAAGAAAATGATTGTTCCGGGTGCAGGCTCGTAATTACGGTCTGCCCATTGTCCTCGGTCTTTGAACCATTGAGCGCCGTTCACACAACCGGCATATTTCGGAATAATACCGGCGTCAATATATCCGCACTCATTAGCACACCAAGAAACAAAGCAAGCACACCATTCCACACGGGAGTCAAATCCGTACCAAGACCAGTAAGGCTGACCTCCGACATTTCCGACCTGCGACAAGGCAACAGATACGATTTGGTCATCACTGTAACCGATACCGTAAAGGACTTGCGACCATAGCTGATTGTTTTCATCTTTCAAAAGCTCGGCAAGATAATCTTTTTGCTCCTCATTAAAACCATAGGCAGTCGCCATTTCATCTACGGTCTTATGCGATACCGTGATATACAGAAATGTCTCAGTTACGGTGGTTTCCGTCTCTACGATATTTCCGTGTCCGTCGTCGCTTTCTTCGATTTCGGTATGAGACTTTGTTTCGGTTCGGGAAGAAATACTGTTCATCTCCCAAAAAATATCCGACAACAGTTGCTTCTTGGTATCGTCAACCGTGGCAACTTCCATCGGATTATCGGCATTTGTATTCACTTTAACGGAATAGACTGCAAGAACATCTTTCCATACAGCTCTGCTACCGCTCATTTCAAGAACATCGTAACTTACGGAGTTCTTTTCTTGTTCTAATCGGTCATCGTATTCTTGATTGATTTCCTGCACAACAGTCTGCATTGACATTCCCGTACCGGAATCTTCTCCCGAAAAGAAAATGCCGTAAACAGAACCGGCAATTAACCCTACAAGGCATAAGACTATAATCACAACAACGGCAACCCAACCTCCGGCTGCTATTGCAGCAACAAGACTTTTTGCCGCCGCTATAATCGCCTTTACTGCGGCAATGGTAGCTTTCGCTGCTGCTTTTACAGCAGTTGCCGTTGCTTTGGCGGTTGCCTTAGCCACCTGTGCCGCTTTTTGCGAAGCCTTAACCGTGGCTTGCGCCGTTTTCTGTGCGGCTTTTGCCGTCTGCTGGCTTGTTTTTATCGCCGCCTTTGCAGTCTGCTCGGCGGTCTTAACGGATTTCTGTGTTGTCTTTGCAGCTTCTTTCCCGGAAAATTTAATTGTTTTCTTGCCCGAAGAAGTTGCCGATTGCTTAATTGTCTTTTCAGCCGTATCAACAGTCTTAATCGCAGAGTTGGTATTCTGTGCAGTCTGTTTTCTCAATGACTGTTCGGCTCGCTGCTGCTTAAAACGCTGAAAGCCGTCTTTGGCGGATTGAATATTCCGTTTGGTTTCTCTGACTCCTTTTCGACCGGCTTTATCAAAGGTATAAACAGCATCGTGGGAGATTTCATCAATACCGGATTGCACTTTGTCGGCGGCATATTCTTCTGCCGTGTTTTCATTGGCGTTGACAGAGCGTTCCGCTTTCTCTTTTGTGGCGATATATGCCTTTTTCATTTTCTGACCGGCAACAGTTGCTTTATCCAAGGTCTTTATCGTGCCTTTGACGGTATCTCTTGTCTTTATATCAGCCACGCTGAACCTCCTTTCTAAGCCGGTTGAATAACTCTTTTGAATTTTGTCGAGCTGTCGGCAATAAACTCGTTAATCAATCGGCTTTCTGATTTTGTTTCGGGATAAGCGGTTATAGAGATTGTCTTTGCGTTCCAGTCAAGGGTGTAGCTGTCGCTTGCAACATTCGTAATGTGGTGCTGTGCAAGAAAATCTCGCAAACGCTTCATTTCTTCAAGGTCATCTGACATAATCACATTCACATAGGTTCTGTCCTTTGACATTTTCTCGTTAATAAAGCAAGCAAGAGAACAACCGACACCGCCCGCAACGGCAACAACAAGCATAGCTATCTCGTTATTTGCAGAGACAACTCTTTTCGTTATCCAAAAATAAATGAAGTCGGATATGACAACCGCAATGCCTGCAAGTATCCACCGACTTCTTTGTACTAATATTGTTTTTGTCGTACTTAAGGCGTTGTCCGCAACCTTAGCCGCAAACAATACCGCTAAATTTATGAGACTAATCATACAAGGTTTATCCCTCCTTACTCAGCCATTTTCTTTGCCACGACAACCATTCGACCGTTGTTACGGGAATACTCGCAGGTGGAAAGCGTAATCAACTTATCGCCGTATTCTGCGGTTACTCCTGTATCATACAAGGCAAGTTCTTTGCACTTGGTAATATACGCATTAAATTCATCTGCCGTATCTGCATTGACAAACTGATAGTATTTGAAACTTTCGGGGCTGTCGGTATATACCACCGTCTTAAATGCAGCGATAATCTCATAGTCGCATTTCTCGGTTAAAGTATCGAAGCCAATAGTCTTATGGCTTTCCCAAAAAGACTTATCTGTGTACTTCATAAGCCCTGAAAACATTGAACTGTCCTTCATATTATGACCGTAGATAATGAGGTTGTCCGACGGAATATCCACATCGCAGTTTTCCTGAATATAAGGGCAACCGTAGTCGGTATACGCCTTGTCGAAGCCGTGTTTCAAATAGAAATTCGGATTATCCTTTGACTGCATAACAGGATAATTGATTTTGGTGTCCTCAATCTTTATCCACCCCACCATATCGTTGTTTTGCAGATATAAATCCTGATAGTCCGACAAGAACGACTTGTCTTGCGAATACGTCATTGTATCTTTTTCGGTATCTGTTTTCTCAATGGTTTCAATCAAGTTGTCATAGAGTTCAGACTGCTTTTCGGAGTCGATATAGTGCTTTATAAGAAAACCGGAACTGACAGCAAGCAAAATGCTGAAAGCACAGATTAAAGCAATATAGATTCTATTTTTCATAAGCGTTTCCTTTCTGAGTAAAAAATGAGGCAAGGGTTATGCACCCTCGCCCGGTTTAGTTGTCATTAACTTGTAGAGCTTTGTATTCTTCGGGAATTTATTCGCAAACGGCACAAGCGAACTACCCACTTTAATAAGTCCGTGTCCTGCGTCAACATTTGTGATATACGAAAGCTGGCGGTCGGAAATATTAAGGAGTTTTGCAAGTTCCAAACGGTCGGTAGAAGCCTGATTGAGCATAATCAAGAACTCGCTGTTTGCAAGCATTGTTCTTGCGGTGTGGCTCTGTAAAAGGTCATCTACATTCTGTGTAATGCCCGTTGCGTAAGCACCATACTTTCTTACACGCTTCCACAAAGTGAAAAGGAAGTTTGCTGAATACTCGTGTTGGAACAAGAGATAAATCTCATCAATGAAGATAAAGGTCTGTTTGCCCTTTGCTCTGTTCTGCGTAATGCGATTCAAAATACTGTCGAGAACAACAAGCATACCGATAGGCATAAGCTGCTTGCCGAGGTCAAGAATATCATAGCAAATAAGACGATTGTGCGTATCCACATTGGTCGGCTTTGCAAAGGTGTTGAGTGAACCATTAGTGAACAGCTCAATGGCAAGGGCAATTTCCTTTGCCTCCGGCTCGTCCTGTTTCAAGAGTTCTGCTCGGAAGTCTTGTAAGGTAGGAACAGTACCGGTATAACCTCTTTGCTGATAATCTCGGTACACACTTGCGGTACAACGGTCAATAATGGACTTCTGTTTTGCACCGAGGTTCGTACCACCTATAAGCTGTTCACAAAGTGACATAATGAACTCAGATTTGAGAATTACCGGGTTTGCTCCGTCTCCGTATTCCTTGTTCATATCCATAGCGTTAATATGGCTCTGCGAAGTAGCGGAAATATTGATAATCTCGCCGCCGAGAGCCTTAACAAGCTGTGAGTATTCTCGCTCCGGGTCGATAATAATAACATCGGCGTCGGAAGAAAGAATGATATTTTCAATCTCACCCTTTGCCGCAAAGGACTTACCGCCACCGGATACGCCGAGGATAAAGGAGTTACCGTTGAGTAGCTGTCTGCGGTCGGCGATAATCATATTTTTGCTGATTACATTCTGACCGTAGTAAATACCGTTTTCGTGGTAAATATCCTGAACCTTGAAAGGGATAAAGACTGCAAGGCTTTCGGTCGTAAGTGTTCTGAATGCGTCAATCTTGCGTGTACCAAACGGCATTGCAGTATTCAGTCCGTCCGGCTGTTGATATTTCAAAACGGCAAACTGACACAAGTTCTGTCTTGCTACCGTAAGCAAAGCTTCGGTGTCATCATCAAGCTGCTTCTTGCTGTCCGCAGTATGAACCAGCGTGAGTACAGCGAACATCATTCGCTGATCACGAGTGGTGAGGTCATCAAGGAACTCTTTCATTTCCTTTTTCTGCTGTTCCATATCATACGGAACGGTAGCGGAAAAGTTGTTGTTTTGATTTTGCTTTCTCTGCCAGTTGGTGATATTGGTTTCCACACCGAGAAGTCTGCTTTCCGCTTCTCTTACCGCTTCATCTGTCGGCACAGGCACAATATCAATGGACATCATAAGGTTACGGTTCAAGTCGGTAAGGTCTGTTACCATAGTGTCCTTAATATACGAAGCGTACTCACGAAGAAAAAGAACTCGTCCGTAACGGTCGCCCATCTTGAAATAGTCCTTTTCAAACTCCATTGTGTCGGGGCAAACATAGTCCTTAAAATCGTGTCCTTTCTTTCGGGTTTCCTTAATATCAAAGTGATATGCGGTTTCTTCTCCCACACGGAAGAAGTCGTGAACGATACGAAGTCGTTCATCTGTTTCAAGTTCTACGCATTTGCTTCCGAGCCTTGAAAAATGAGCAATCAAATCCGCACCCACACGGGCAAAATATGTTCTTGCGTCCTCAACGCTCTTTTTGTTGATAGAGATAGTTACATACTTATCCTGAACGATGGCGTTTGCACCGGTTGCCTTGTCGAGAAGCATTTTGTTATATTCTTCTCTGTAAACATCAAGGTCATCTCCGGTTTCGGGAATAAGGATTGTTTTTTCAAAATCCAAACGGTTAAGCCGTCTGTTGTTGATTGTCAGTTTTGTAGTAGCACCGCTGTCGAGAGAATTGAGAAGTTCCGAATATTCAAGGAACATTGCTTCTTTATCTTCACGACTTGCAACGGCATAGTTAATATCCGTGAACTTAAAAGACTTCGAATATTTGTCCTTTCCAACACGGAAAATACCGTCATCATAAATAGCGGTAATAGGGATACAATCCTGTACGCCCTTTGGAACTACAAACTTTTCTTTATCCTGCTTTAACAGGTTCGTAAGGGTTTTAATCATTGTTCTTATAAGCCTCCTTCTGTTTTTGTTCGATTGTCGGTTTCATAAGTTCGTAGTAGGTGTTCGTAGAGTGAAACACCAACTTCTTAGGCATAAGAAATTCGGACTTAATCCACGCCCATATAAACTTCTCGGCAGTCATTCCGTTGTATTTCACAAAGCCGAGAGCCGCAAAAGGTGCTGCTCCCAAAATACAAACCCACGATACCGTTTCTGTTCCGAAATGTGGTTTAAGTAGGAAATACAAGCCTACCGCCACACCGCAAGCAAGAACAGAAAAAATGAACTGTCTGAGCGACAGTCCAAAGAACATTGATTCTGTGTAATTTCGTATTTCTCTGTTAATCTTTACTTCCATTGAAATTTCCTTTCTCTGCGATTATCGACAGTATAGATACAGGTATCTGCAAGACAAACTCGTTTTCCTTTTCTTTTACCGCCGTTATATACGCAGTTTTTGCATTTGCGGTCAGACGGAATATACTTCTGCCGACCTGTTCTGTTTTTGTTTTTCATTTAGTCAAAACCTCCGATTACAAGCCCATCATCTCACGAATGATACGGTCGCTCATCTTAACCGCACCCACAAGTACAAGCATATTGAATACAAGTTCTCCGATATATGCCCACACCTGAGTAACGGCTGCTGCATTTGCATCAACCACCGGCGGTGTAGAAGCAAATAGGGAAAAGATGATACAAGCAAGTACAATTACCGCACCTTCAAGCAGTACGGCACAGTAGCTTTTGATAAAACTTTTACCGACATTCTGCGACGGTTCTCCGGCAAAGGTTGAAAGCGGTATAGGAGCAAGAGCCGTGTACATATACAGTTTGAAAAATCGTCCGTACACCGTCATTATCATAATGAAAGAGAGAACTGTGATAAACAGTCCACCAATAAGTGTTACAGCCCATAATGGTATGCTTTCAAAAAATCCGCACTCCTCGATAGTTGTTATCATTTCGGATGGCAGCGTCGTTTGATTTGGTGTGCCAAATCCGGCAGATGTCATAATTGTTGAAATCGTACCTTGCACGATGTTAAACAAAGCGAGCATTAGTTCCAAGCCATAAGTTATAACACCTTTGGCAATGGCAAAACGGATAAACAATTTTAATGCGTGTTCCGGTTTCTTTACTTCGGTAAAACTTCCGCAAGTGCGAACTACACCGACAACAAAGAATAAAACAAGCAAAGCAAGTCCGATAGCCTGAACCGCACCGTTGATTGTTACCATCACATTCCAAATGCTTCCGCCTTTGAAGTCCTGCGGTGAAGTGGTAAGCAGTTGCCATATTTCCGATAACTTGCTGTTCCAAGTGTCGAGGGCATTTTGTAGGTTTTGAACCACCCAGTTATCACTCATCTGTTTGCACCTCCTTAAAGATTAAGGGGCATACCCAAAATCGGATATGCCCCTTTGATAACTGTGTTCTTTTAACCGGCAATGAGGTTAAGAATTTCCTTTGCAAAGGTAATGATAATACCGCCTGCAAGGGTCAAGAATCCGTTGGCACGCTGAGACGGGTCGTGAGATTTCAAAGAAAGTCCGACCTGAACGATACCAAAGCCGAGCAAAATCATACCGATTGCACGAATAAGTCCGAAAATAAAGTCGGACAAATTATTTACCACGGTAATCGGGTCGTTAGCGGCAAAAGCGGTAACGCTCATACCGAAAACAAGGGCTACTGCTGTAACAACGGCGCAGTAAGTATGAAAGCCTTTCTTAACCTTTCCGGTCATAGGCAATCTCTGAGTGGTTTTCTTTTCGTTGTTCTTATTGAAATTAGTCATTGTAAATTCCTCCGTTAATATATGTTTTTATTTACTTCAAAGTCCTCATCGGACAGAAGTTCGTAAGTGGTTTCTCCGTAGTTTTCCTCCGGTAACTCTTTCGGGTTAAGAGAAAGAACAGAGATAGACGAATGCTTGACGGTAACTTCTCCGTGTTTGTAAGCCGAAGCTTTACCGTCTGTGGTAAGCGCTACATTTGGGTGTTTCAAAATATCGTATTTGAAATCCATAACCGGGCGTTCTCCACGAATAAATAAAATGGCATATTGGTTATCAAGCATACGAACCTCATCGGGTGTAAGTAGCTCTCTGCCCGAAATTTGATAATTAGTGGAGTAGTTTCCGCTTCGACCTGAACTCTTACCGTATGTGTTGGTGTCAATGGTTTCCTTGCCGAGAAGTTCAGACACATATTTGTGTGTGCTTTGCTCGTTACCGCCCAAGTATAGGAACTCATCGCAGTTGCCCACAATGCTTTCCCATTGTTTTTCAAACAAGGCTTTTAGCTGTGCTAAATTCTGCAAGATGATACTTACAGAAACCCCACGGGAACGCATAACCGACAATATCTTGTCGAAATCATCGGGCAGGCTCACATTGGCGAACTCGTCCATAAGAAAATGAACAGGAACGGGAAGCGAGCCGCCGTGGATATGGTCGGCAGCATAAAACAACTGCTGAAACAGCTGTGTGTAAAGAATAGATACCAAGAAATTAAAGCTGGAATCGTTGTCCGGTATCAAAGCAAACAGAGCAACCTTTTTCTCTCCAAGCGACGGCAAGTCAAGCTCATCCGTCGTGGTTAAAGAAGCAAGACTTTCAAGGTTGAACTTTTCCAATCTTGCCGCAAGAGTTATTTGTATGGACTTTAATGTTTTTGCCGCACCGGAATGATAGGAACGGTAATATTTAAGAGCAATATGGTCGGGATTTTTCATTTCAAGCTCGGCAAACAATTCGTCGAGGGGAGAAGGTCTTGTATCTTCCTCGTCCTCAATCGAACCGGCTCTTAGCATTTCCATAACCATTGCGAAGTTTTGTTCTTCTTCCGGTGCTTCATAGTGCAAATAGAACACCAAAGCAAGCAACAGCATTGAAGCGGAAGTGTCCCAAAATGGGTCTTGGGACTGACTGCCCTTTGGAGTGGTACTCTTGAAAAGGTTCGTCACGAGTTTTTGCACATCATTGTCATTCTGCAAATAGACAAATGGGTTATAACAATGGCTTTTTTCCATTGAAATCAAATCAAGAACACGAACTTCATAACCTTTGCTTTCAAGAAGTTTTCCGGTGTCTCTGAGTATTTCGCCTTTCGGGTCAAGAATAACAAACGATGTGTTGCATTGCATAAGGTTCGGTTTACAGTAAAATCGTGTCTTACCGGCACCCGAACCACCACATACAAGTGTGTTTAGATTTCTTCGATGTTTCTTTGCATTAAGCCCGATACAAACATTTTGCGTCATCAGTTTGTTTGCGGAATCCGGCGACTGTCTGTATTTCTTATTTACGGCTCTTGCGTTGCCCCATTTAGCAGAGCCGTGTTCTTCACGCCTTCGGTAATTTCTCTGTGTTGAGAAGTAAATTCCAAGACCGAGCCCGTAGCAGAGAAGCAAAACGAGGACAGTTTTTAAGCTGTCCTCGCAAACTTCAATATGGAACGGTTTGTTAAAAGCCGACAAAAGGCTTGGCAGAATTTCCGGCAATCCTCCTTTTACAGAGGGTGCAATCAAAAGTGCCAGCCATACGACCGGGATAATACCGATGACGGAAAGAATGACAGCAGTCTGCCTTTCGTTATCTCGATTCACAAGAGCGTTCCTTTTCGATAACTTTGAACTTTTTCTTTGGGGCAGTTCCGACCTTAATGATAAGGTCGTCAACAGCGTCGGTGGATTTACCCTCGTTCATCAAGTCCGTTTTTTCATCATTGAGAGAACGGATAATAATGCCGTGTTCGTAATCGTCCAACGCTATATGATACATTTCTTCTTTCGCCATAATCTAACCTCTTATCTTTCATAGTCTTTTGAGCGAGCCTGCTTTTTCTTGTAAAGTTCATCGGAAACACGGGAATGAATATCCGCCATCGCATTTCTCGTTTTGGAAAGTTCATAACGAATATCCTTTGGCTCTTTGTTAGCGAGCTTATCCGGAATACGGTTGATGGCAAAATTCTGCGTATCAATACCGTACTTTTTGCAAAGCATATATCCGATACATACCGCCTGAAAGCCCATATCGGAACGGCTGTAACTGTCGCTGTTGATAGAAAGCTGTGCGTGGCCAAGTTCCTGTGCTACGCACTGTGCAACCGCTACGCTGTCTCCCACATCACGCTTAACATACAAGGTCTGTTCCTCGTTGTTATAGAATGCTGCCATATTCGGATACGGCAGGTCGTCTGCCGCTTCCACATTGACAGGAGAAGAATCAAGCATTGTGGTAATGAGTGCTTTAGGGTCACGGTTGACTGTCGGCGCAGGCGGTCGTTTGCCATTGGTCTGAGATACATCAAAGACCTTTTTCACATTGTAGGAAATTCCGGTTGTACCGTCACGCTTTGCATATTCAACAGGTTCAAGAATAGAAATGCTCTTAGCACCTTTCGTGATTTTGATGTTGTCTTTGCTCCAATCGTCAAAGTTTTTAAGCTGACTTGCTTCGGGCAGCTGCTTAAAAATGAGGAGAGCGTTGACAGCAGAGTATCTGTCAAGTCGGCTCTGCGTATCAAGGAATGCTTTGAACTTCTCCGGGTCAGAAACAATCGCTTTTGCGGCGGCGTCCGACATCTGATATACTGCTTCCTTTTCCGCTTTCATTTTCTCGGCATATTCTTCTTTGGAAAGTCTCGGTCGCTGACCGCCTGCCTTTGCAGGAGTAAAATTGTTTGTCATTATAATTACCTCTCTTTCGATTTCTTAGGTTTGTTTTTCGGCTGTTTGTGTACCGTTTTCTTTGGTGCAGAGTTACTCTTTGTCTTATCGACTTCCGGCTCTTTGCGTTCCGCTTCTTTCTGTTGCTTGGACTGAGCCTTATATCGGTCGAGCTTTTCTTTGACCGACGGCTTTTTCTGTCCGTCGCTTTCAGCACCCTTGTCAGTTCGCATATCTGCCGGCTCTGAGTTTTGCCTTGACGGAGGGTTTTTGTCCGTCTTGGCGACTGTGGGGTTTGATTGCGAGTACCCGTCTTTCTGAATTGGTTTTCGGGTTGCTTCCTCGGTAATGATTTCGTTTTTGGTTTTTGTCGGCTTGTCCTTTTCTAAGGCTTCTCGTTTTTCAACCGCTTTCTGCGACTCTGTAACGATGGCAGCCTTATCCACCTTACCGAGTTCAAATCTCTCAACGATACGCTGAATTTTGGAAGCGTCCTCCGCACGAGCAATAATATCAATCGGTACATTATCGCCATTTGTGTTTTTATCCCTCAACACACAATAAAGAACGCCGTAGCGTTTTGCCTGTTCGGTGAATTTCTTCAAGTCCTTGTTCGGGATAGAAAACACTTTCAACTCTTTGCCCGATTTAATCATATTGGTAAGACGGGCTTTACCTCTTGTCTTGTTTGCCTGCGTTGCTTCCTGCTTTAACACGGAAGCGAGAAGAATAGCAATATTCTTTGCAGCCGAACCGGTTAGTTTAGCAGCAACTTCAAAGCCTTCAAGAGATAATCTTACGACCTGTTCTGCTGCGTCACCTGAATTTGTCATTTCGATTTTGCTCCTTTCTGTCTTGTTTTTCTTCGTAGGCTCTTACCGTTTCAATATTGGCTTCAATGACCTTTGACCTCTTGGCAATGTCATCGCAAAGCCCAACCTCTTTACGGAGAGTCCACAGCTTGTCAGTTATTGTCTTAATCTGTTCTTTGACCTTTGACAGCTCATCGTCACTCATATTTTTTCTTAACTGTTTTCGCAGGTGTGTTCTGTCGTCAGTCAAGTTTTCGATTTGGGACAACACTGACTCTTTATATGAGAAAAGCTGTTCGTCCGTAGAAATGTTTTCTCGTCCGAGCAGCCTTGTCTCTTGCGTGATTTTATCCAGCTTCAATAAATCTTCTTTGAGAAGGTAATGAAGCCTTACGGTATTTTGTTTTTTGTATTTAGGCAGATAACCGAGCTTGTAGCAGTAATGCAGATACAGCCCATACAGTCCGCCGACCTTTTTGATTTTTTGTTCTCTTGTAGGCAGTCGGTACTGTCTGATGACTACCGTCTGGTTTGTAAACGGCATTAAGCGTACGCCTTGATTTTCAGTAAGCCTACGCTTGATTGCTTCTTCGGTGTAATCTTCACCGAGATTTTTAAGCCTTATCGGTTTCTTGTATCCCTTCGGCACAATCGTCCAATACTTACGGCTTTCACTCAAACAATGCTCATAACCCATTTGAGTCAGCGCATAATCAAGACTTTTAAGGTTCGTGCTGTGAGCAATCGCTTCGTCTATGGCTTGACGAGTCATTGAGTATCGAGTCGGCATTCCGGCTTGTTCCTGTTTGTAATAGTAGGATGATTGCTTACTGCGATTTGGATTTGGGTTATAATAAAGTCCGTACTTTTCGCAAATTTTATCTGCAACCAAGCGAAACTTGAACCACGCTTTTTCGTCGCCCCATAATCTCTTACCGTCCACAAAGGAAACTGAGTTGATTACATAGTGGCAATGCAAATGCTTTGTGTTCAAATGCGTAGTTACTACCGCTTGAAATCTTTTGCCCCAAACTTCGTTTACAAACTCCATTCCGATTTTCTGTGCAAGCTCCGGCGAAATATCTTGTTCCTTAAAACTCAGGTATCCGTGGTAGGCTTGTATGCCTTCTTCTTTACCGTATGCCTGTTTAACCGATACAAATTGGTCACGGGCTGTAAGCGGATTGCAGTTGATACCTTCAACGAAAAATTCACGCTCGGTTTTTTCTTCGTCCTTTGCGTAAGCCAACACATCACGGAGTGCTTGATACTGTTCCTCGGTGTAATTATCTGCCGCCGTTTTTGCGGGATTGGCTGCGTAATCAATAACCTGACCGAGCCTTGAAGTGACTGCCCACAACTTACTTACTGCCATTTCATATCGCTCTCATTGGGTCTGAGAAAAACTCGTTCAACATCTACCTGAAACTTATGCCAACGCTCCGCTTCTTTTTTAAGCTGCGTTGCGTCTGCAAAGCCGAGCGTGTTTGCTTTTGCGGCAAGCTGATTGATGTTGTTACCGATTGCGGAAAGTTCACGCATAACATCGTAAAATCTTTCGTCGGGCTTTTCTCTCGGCTCGTAACCACGGAGAAGCAAACGGATAAGTCCGGCTTCACTAAGGCAAGCCTTCTTTGCTTTTTTCTGCAAGTCCTGTGCTTCATCACGGCTGAGCCTAACAATCTTCTGAATGTTTCTTTTTCTCATTTTCTTTGTCATCCTTTCTTGAAATAAAATAGTGCCTGTCCTTATTTATTTGAAACAGGCACATAAAAGTAACTCCGAAAAAACCGCCGATGATTAAACCGGCGACTGTTAATACTATCTCTCGCAAAATCTCTCTCCTTTCTCTTTGGGGTATTAGGGGCAACCCCTAACGAGTTTTACCGTTTGGAAACCTGTGGTTATCCAAATGGTCTGCTCGCTAAGTTTGTGCAGACTCGTAGGGTTGCCCCGGAGATTGTCTCTTTATCTCTCCATATCCTTCGATACCGGCTTATATGCTTTTGCTACAATACCGTTATCCGTCTGATAAAAACGCTCCGGATACTTGAATTTATCCTCGTACTTTTTCATTAAATCCTTTGGCATACTGAGAAGTTTCTCCGACTCAATCGGTGCATAGGCAATGAAAAACTTGCCGGCAATAATGTCCAGCATTTCACGATTGCTCTCGTCTTTCACATAGCACTTTTCAATCTTCCAACCGTCCTTTCCACCGTATTCATCAGCCATATATGCTTCCAGTCGCACATTTTTATCCGAGCCGTCAAGAGAAGAAGCATAGATAGAGTATCCACCCATACCTTCGATGAAAGCCTTATTGTTACTGCCGACAACATAGGTTCGTTCTTCCTCTGTATAAGATTTGTCGAAGCTGTCAGCTGTAAAAACAATATATCCGACAGTATGACTTCTATCTTTTTCTGCCTGTCGCAAATGAGCCTTCAACTGCTGATAACTCATCTCAACATTTTCAGGTTCGGAGTAGATTGCCCTGTTGAGTTCAGCACCGTTTATCTTGCCTTCTTCGTTGCAAATGATTGCAACCTCATCATCAAACGGCATATATTCCTCAATATATCCGCCTACGGTTTCCTGCATTGCTTCAAGCGTATCCTCGATTTCAATGACCTTTGGATACTTGTCCGGTTCAATAAGAATGACAGAAATCTTTTCAGAGGTTTCAATTTTTTCAAAGGTATCCTCATCAATGTTTAGTGCAAGTGAGCTGCCGTTTTCCCAACTCATATGAATTTGTCCGGCGTCGTCAACGAACTTAACCGTTCCTCTCAAACCATAAGGCATTTGACTTTCGCCACGCATTTCTTGGAGAATAATCTGTGTTCCCTCCGGGTACATTTCTCTGATTTTTTCAACATTCATCTTTCAAAACTCCTTTCGTGTTTCTTTGATATTCCTAACTTGATACAAAGAAAGTCGTTGACATCCTTTCCGCACTTTGGCGGATCGTCAACGACTTCGTACTTATCCGAAAGAATAGTTTGCAACGCCTTGGTTGCTTTTCTTCCGGCAATATCATTGTCCAAATGGAGAATGATACGCTTAATTGACTTGTCTTTTTCAAGCAATTTTCTAACCGTAACAGGCACTTTCGAGTCCCCGATATTTTGCTTTGGCGAGTACACCCCGGCAAGAGAAATAAGATTAAACTGTCGCCAATTCTTTCCCTCCAACTTCATCAAAGTTGCATAGGAGAGTAGGTCGATGGCACATTCAAACAAATGAACCTCGCCGGTGTTTTCGGCAGTAAGACGGAAAGAATATTGCTTTTTGCTACCGGTGCAGTCGCCCATAAGTCTTGATTGATTTGTGGCTCTGTAAGCTGCATACTTTGGTTTATTGCTTTCGTCGTAGCCGATAAAAACAATATTGTGATACGGCAGCGATTCAATTACCAGTTCCTTTTCCAAGCAGTAATTGATGATTTCGTAATCAATGCCACGCCCGAAAAGATATTCAAATACCACATCCGTAGTGGGACTTCTTTCGGGGAGTAGCAACGGTTGATTATTATAGCTTTTTGTGTTTTCGGGTATCGGAGACCTTACTGAACTATTACCCATAATGGTCTGAACCGCTTCAACGAAGTCCATTCCACGAACTTTTATAAGGTAATCTATGGCAGATTTGCCCCCGATACCTCTTGACCACCACATCCATTTTCCGTTTGAAATTTTCAAGCTGTCGTGGGTTCTTGTGGTATAGGTGTTGTTTGAATACTTCACAAGCTCGTTCGGTTCATACTCTCTGAGATAGGTCAATAAGTCCATTCGCTTGGCTTCGATTATGACCTCCGGTGCGATATATGGCATATAAACCGCCTCGCTTTACACAAGAAAGTCGATTACCTTATCGCTTATCTCATCACAATAAGCGAGCTTCGCAATCAGCAAAAGAACATCGGTGACCGGACACTTAACATCATTCCAGAAAAGCCAAGCAATTTCCGCAAGGTCTTCCTCCTCATAAAGAGCGATAATGTCAGCCTGTGAAAAATCGGTTTGAATGCAGATGTCAATGAGTTCTTCATAGAAACTGAGTTTAGCAATTCTGAGATTGATTTCCGCCTTATTAGCCGGAAATTTTTCGTTTTCCAGTTCGTGATAAGCATTACTTAATCGACGAACAACGCACATCTGTGGTGCGTTAAACGGATTGATTTCCTCGTTTCCGAAAAAGAAATCTACCGTCAAGTCCTTTTCTTTCATATTATCTTTCATAAGTTTTCTCCTTTCGTGTAGTCGGCACTTCGCCCTCATCAGGCTCGCCACCGACAATTTCATTTTCTGTTTTGTCCATATTGAGCAAGATATTGAGTTCATCAAGTCTTGCAAGTTTAGTCCTCAATTCATCCTCTTGGATAAACGGTTTTTGGACTTCTTTCTTTGCAGTTTCAAATTGAGCTTTAGTGTTTTCAAGTTCGCTTTCGGCAAAGGTTAAACTCTCCGCAAACTTCTCAATGCCGTTGTCAATACGAATGATGTTGCCGTGTGCGTCGTCGCCGAGCGTAATGTTTTTGCTTGTCGCACCTTTAATCCTAACCTCGTAGCTGCGCTCTGTGGTGTTGAAAAGAAGTTCCGTTTCAAATCCTCTATATTTGCCGAGAGGAATAGGGTCGGGGCTGTTCATCTGCTTGCAGGCTTCAATGATTGCTTTGCCGGCTTCTGCTTTTTCGGAATAAAAAACACCCTTAACCTCCATACCGATAAAGCGGTCATCTGTTGGTTTCGGGTGCTGCTTCGCAGTTTTCACATCTGCTTTTAAGCCGTTTATGCGGTTTTCAAGAGAAGTGATACGCTGCGGGTAATATTTGATTATCTTATCTTCCAAAGCGTATTTTTCAGAAAGAAAATTGGATTTTAACAGTTTCAACTTTTGTACCTGAATATCTAAATCCATCTTCTCTTTGATATACGGATTGCCGGTTGCAAGCATTTTAATCTCGGCATAAGACAGTGCGGTTTCGTCAATATCTTCCGCACTTCTGACCGGAGATTTGCTCGTCATAATCTGACTTGCAAACTTTTGCTTGCCCTCTACAAGCTGATAGAGATATGCGTCAAAGGTCTGTTCCGTAACATAGCGGTAAATATCTACTTCCGGGTTTGAGTTGCCTTGACGGATAATGCGACCGCTGCGTTGCTCCAAATCTGCCGGTCTCCACGGACAATCAACATCGTGAAGTGCGATAAGCCTGTCCTGAACATTCGTCCCGGCTCCCATCTTTTGAGTGGAACCGAGTAGCACTCTGACTTCGCCTTTGCGTGTCTTTTGGAATAACTCCTTTTTCTTAACATCGGTGTCTGCTTCGTGGATAAAGCGAACTTCACTTTCGGGAATGCCTCGCTCAATCAACTTCTTTCTGATGTCGTTATACACCGAAAAAGTACCGTCGTTCTTTGGCGTTGATAGGTCGCAGAACACAAGCTGCGCCGATTTCTTATCGGTTGTTTCTTCCCAAATGCGATAGATGTTGTCAACGCAGGCATTGATTTTGCTGCCCTCATAATCGGGTAACATATCATTGAGCATACGCTGGTCAAGTGCCAACTTTCTGCCGTCGTTTGTGATTTTAAGCATATTGTCAACGCTTGAATCCACACCGCCGCTGCGAACTTTCTCGGCTCGCTCTGCAAGAGAGGCAACCATTTCTTTCTGCATTTCAGACGGCTTGACCGCTACATTGTGAAAGTGTGCTTCGGGTACAGGCAATGCCAACATATCCGCTGTTTTAATGTCCGCAACCTCTTTGAACATTGCCATAAGTTCTGGTAAGTTGTAGAACTTTGCAAATCGTGTTTTTGCTCTGTATCCCGTACCCTCGGGAACGAGTTTGTCAAGATGATTTTTGCAAGTTTTCTAAATTCAAATATTTATCCGCTGAAAAATCTCCCAACATCTCGTGTC
>ERZ824978.659-NODE-659-length-45879-cov-9.500655_pt1 | contig 45879 bp, 53 predicted proteins | sample MGYA00519860_ERZ824978 | MGnify/ENA primary metagenome ERZ824978 (study PRJEB31778, sample SAMEA3449184) | human gut metagenome | biome: human gut; feature: human-associated habitat; material: faeces | place: United Kingdom | collected 2010/2012 ... | reverse complement strand
GAGTATTGGTGGTGGCTCCACAAAGGATGCCTACCATATCGCTCATCGGTATGTCTCCCAGTTTGCTGAAAAGCACCGTCATGACCGTACCTGTCAGAATAACGCCCATGCCCAGCATATTGAGCTGTACGCCGCCTTTACGGAATGAACTGAAAAAGCCGGGACCTACCTGCAAGCCAGGTTCGTATACAAAAAGCACAAGACCGAAACTCTCGGCGTAATTCAGCATATTCGAGTCGATTGAGAATCCCAAGTGTCCGGCCAGAATACCGGCAAAAAAGACGAAGGTAACTCCCAATGAAATGCCAAACAGGTGGATCTTACCTAAACCGAGCCCCACAGCAATGATAATCGAGAGGATTACAACCGCCTGTAAAGGCGTGTGTTCAAAAAATAAGCTATTTAACCATTCCATATTGCAAAGATAGTACATTTTTAAGTTCTGCAAGCGATAAATAGGTATTTATGGATGGAACATGACTCATCTCGTTCTATAAATGATTCTTTTCCTCCAGCCACGCATCAATCAGTTTTCTTGCCAGGCTCAGCTTTTTGGGTATCTCCGGCAAATTGTCTTTGGTATAGAAAGCGCCGGCATTCAGTTCTTCTTGTTGTAATTTGATGTTTCCGCTTTCATAATCGGCGGTGAAGCCTATCATGATTCCGTTGGGATAAGGCCACGGCTGGCTGCCGAAATATTTCAGGTTTTTTATGGTCAGTCCTGTTTCTTCCATGACTTCGCGGTGAACACACTCTTCCAACGTTTCTCCAGGTTCGAGAAAACCGGCTACCAATCCTTTAAACGTCCCCCGGAAGTTGCGGGCATGTACAAGTAAGATACTGTCTTCCTTTTTAATAAGTACAATGACCGCCGGAGAAATACGCGGATAAAACTCCTGCCGGCATTCCGGACATCGTTTGGCTATGGGGGAAGCCTGTACCGTAGGTACACCACACATGGGGCAATAACGGCTGTTCTTGTCCCAGTTCAATATTTGTGAAGCTTTTCCGGCACGCTTGTATTCTTCCAGAGGAAGTACATCGAAAGAAGCACGCAAGTCTTTCATCATGCGTGGACTGTTTTCATCTCCACTTACTGGAATATGAATAGCATACGTCTTGGCAGGATAACCGCTTATCTCTCCGATGGTATGAATGGTACTTCCGACGGGAACCTCAACCGGAGGTTCAGGTCCGTAAGGAATATGATATCCGTCTTCTTTTTTTTCTATCAAAACCTGTCCGCTGTTGAAGACGAACCATCCGCATGTTTGTTTTTCTGTTTCCATCAATTAAGTCCTTTCATTGTAAGCTGAATGCGCTTGCGTTCATGGTCAATACTGAGTACACGTACGCGTACATGCTGGTGCATACTGACTACTGTTGTCGGGTCGCTGACAAACTTGTCGGCAAGCTGGGAGATATGTACCAGTCCGTTTTCTTTAATTCCTATATCTACGAAGCATCCGAAATTGGTAATGTTGTTGATGATGCCCGGCAATTCCATACCTTCCCGCAAGTCGTCGATAGTCTGCACGTTCTTGTCAAATTCGAAGACCTGAATCTTTTGGCGCGGGTCACGTCCCGGTTTATCCAGCTCTTGTAGAATATCAGTCAGTGTAGGCAGTCCTACGGTATCAGTTACATAGTTTTTTATGTCTATTTGGCTACGTAATTCCTTGTTTTTTATCAGGTCGGCAACGGAGCATTTCAAGTCCTTTGCCATCTTTTCTACTATGGCATAACTTTCCGGATGTACAGCCGAATTGTCGAGCGGATTGTCTGCTTGCGGAATACGCAAGAATCCGGCACACTGTTCAAACGCCTTTGCTCCCATACGCGGTACCTTCAGCAGTTCTTTACGCGAATGGAATGCTCCGTTTTCCGTACGGTAATCTACAATGTTTTGAGCCAGCGTCGGTCCCAGTCCCGATACATATGTCAACAGATGTTTGCTGGCCGTATTGACATTTACTCCGACAAGGTTCACGCAACTCTCTACTGTCTGGTCGAGTGATGCCTTCAGTTTACTTTGATCTACATCGTGCTGATATTGTCCCACACCGATAGATTTGGCATCTATCTTCACAAGTTCGGCTAGCGGGTCCATCAGTCGGCGACCGATTGACACAGCTCCTCGCACAGTTACGTCATATTCAGGAAACTCATCTCGTGCGATTTTGGATGCAGAATAGATGGAGGCGCCGTCTTCGCTGACAACAAACACCTGCACTTCGCGGTCGTATCGTTGAGAAGTGACGAAACGTTCGGTTTCACGGCTTGCCGTACCATTTCCGATGGCAATGGCTTCTATCTTATATTGTTCGACGAGTTTGACAAGCTTGCGTCCGGCCAGAGCTGTTTCCGATTTGGGTGGATGCGGATAAATTGCTTCATTGTGCAGCAATGTACCTTGGGCGTCCAGACAGACAACTTTGCAACCGGTACGATATCCCGGATCGATACCCATTGTGCGCTTTTGTCCCAGAGGAGGAGCAAGCAACAGTTGCCGGAGATTTTCAGCAAAGACACGGATAGCCTCTTCGTCTGCCTTTTCCTTGCTGAGTGCGGAAAATTCTGTTTCTATAGCGGGTTTCAACAGACGTTTGTATGCGTCGTTCACGGCTTCTGCTACTTGTGCGGAACATTCTCCGTTTCCATGCACATACTGTCTTTCCAATCGTTCGGTACATGCTGATTCATCGTCGGGAGTGATGGATACTTTCAGGATACCTTCGGCTTCTCCACGGCGGATGGCGAGCAGACGGTGAGAGGTACACTTCTTCAATGGTTCACTAAAGTCGAAGTAGTCGCGGTATTTTAAGGCTGCTTCTTCTTTTTCTTTGCCCTTGACTACTTTCGATGTAATCATAGCCTGACGGCTAAACTGGTTTCGTATCAGATTACGGGCACGTTCATCCTCATTCACTTGTTCGGCAATGATGTCGCGTGCTCCTTTCAGAGCATCCTCTTCGTCCTTGACATCTCCCTTGACAAACTGGCGTACCCGGGCAGATAAGTTGTTTTCCCGCTGCATCAATAGTAGCATGGCAAGCGGTTCCAGTCCCTTCTGGCGTGCAGCCTCGGCACGAGTTTTTCGTTTGGGCTTAAAAGGCAGGTAAATATCTTCCAGCTCTGTCGCATCCCAACAATTGGAAATACGTTCGCGTAAAGTGTCTGTCAGTTTTCCTTGTTCTTCGATGGTAGAAAGAACCGTTTCCTTTCGTTTGGCAAGTTCACAGAGCTTTTCGTAACGCGTATGGATATCTCCTATCTGTACTTCGTCGAGGCCTCCGGTTGCTTCTTTTCGGTAACGGCTTATAAAAGGTATTGTAGCACCTCCCTGAAGCAGTTTCAATGTGTTTTCTACCCGATGGACAGGTAGCTTCAGGGCTGTGGCAATCATTTGACTGAATTGTTCCATGTATATGTTTTTCTAATAATGTGGCACAAATGTAATTAAAAAAAGGATTCGAGGGAGGAGAGGACTCATTTTGAAAATAATTTAAGAGATGGTTTTAAGCTTTATTCGGATTTGAAAGACGTTTTCGAGGATTGAAAATGTTCGCTAAAGAAGGCGTGAATAGCAACTGACATTACGTATAGGAAAGTTCAAACAGGTGGATGCACAGAAAGAGGAACCCGAAGAATATTTGCTGGCTAAAGCTTTGAAAGCGGAAATTGATACAATGAACTTTTTTCCAAAACCATTTGTTACTTGTTAATATTAGATATTATTCCGGAAATATTATATGATAACTTAAACTAACGCTATGACTTATGAATAAAAAAACAAGATTCTGGTGCATAATCCTTTTTTCTTTTTTAGGCATATCGGTAGCAATGGCGCAGAAGTCAGAGAAAGACCGGCATTGGGTATGGGAACTCTATGGTGGCGCGAACAATTATATGACATGGGAAATAGAAACGGATGTCGTATATAAACCTTGGCGTTTCATTGGAGTTGGAGCAGGCTTTCTTTTTACTCCTCCAATAGATGGAAATAAGACTTATTCTGGAGAAGCAAGAGATAAAAACTTGCGCTGGCAGATTGAGGAAAACCGTTTGATGTATCTGTTTGCGTTCCGGTCGGGAGTTTATCTGTATTCGCCTCCTGTTTATCTGAATCATGACCATGATGTGGCATTATCGTTTCGTGTGTCTCCTGGAATTACCATTCCTTTGCCTCCCAATTTAAGTACTAGTGTAGATTATGTTCCGAAGGATGCGATTATCCATGTACCCGCCACTTCAGGAGAAGTCAGTAATTCTCATGCGAAGGCATGTTATTATCATGTGAAATTTGCTATGGCTTTGGAAGTGGAACGTGTATCGGTATTGCTTGGGTATACGACCTCCGATTATGATTTATACGGAGGAAGCCGTAATATGATAGTCGAAGGACAAAAAATAGAATTACCCCGAAAAAAGCAGGCAGGAACTTTCTTTATCGGACTGACCTACGATTTCTGATACATATTGAAGAAAATAGGACCTCATAACCCCCTTTTTATAAAAATACCCTCGCCATAAATTTTTATAGCGGGGGTAAATTATACATTATGGGAATTATCTGCGGTAGAAACGCAACTCATTTTCCAGACTTCTTACTTTATTTTGCAAGTTGTCTATTTTTGTCAGTAAGTGGCGGATAGCATCGATCCCTTCTATATTGATGGACAAGTCATAATATAAATGAGTATATCTTTCCAGTTCATTCAGCTGAGAAGCCGGAAAATAACTGGTATCATCTATTACTTCGATATCTATCAGACCGTCTTCACCTAGCATGAGGATGAAGTCGGGTTCGATATTGCAATGTGTGCAATAGTCGTTTATGATGATTAAATCGTTCTGCATAGTCGTACGGTTTTAAATTATCCTTGCTGCAACTGTCGGAACAGGTCTTTCTGCTTTTCCGTCAGTGTAGTAGGAATTGTTACATGATAAGTTACAATCAAATCGCCTGTGACGCCTTCCTGCTTGTATACAGGAAATCCTTTTCCTTTCAGACGAACTTTAGCGTCATTCTGAGTACCCGGACGAACTTTCAGTTTTACTTGTCCGTCTAATGTGTTGACTGTAACTTCACCTCCCAGTACGGCAGTGTATAAGTCGATTGTTACATCTGTGTACAAGTCATTTTCTTTCCGTTTAAAGACAGGGTCGTCAGGAATAACGAAAGTGATATACAAATCTCCGTCGGGTCCTCCGTTTGTTCCTTTACCTCCATGTCCCTTCAGTTTGATAACCTGACCGTCTGCTACTCCGGCTGGAACTGTAATACGTAATGTTTCACCGTTGATGCTGAATGTTTGTTTATGAGTGGTTGCAGCCTCACGTAGAGACAACTGTAGAGAAGCTTCAATATCTTGCCCTCTGAATCCGCCTCTTGCATTACGTCCTCTGCCGGCTCCATGCCCGAACAGTTCTTCGAAGAAATCAGAGAATCCACTGGCATTTCCACCAAATCCATGCATACCTTCTCCTCCGAATCCACTTGTAAAATGTTGTCCGTCGGTAGAATACCAATATTCACCGCCGTTACCTGTACCGCCTTGAGCACGATATGCTTGCTGTTGAGCTTCGAACTCGTCGGCGTGTTTCCAATTCTCCCCGTAAGCATCGTATTTCTTACGCTTTTCAGGGTCGCTCAGTACCTCGTTAGCTTCGTTTATCTCCTGAAACTTGTCCTTGGCCGTTGGGTCATTCGGATTTAAGTCCGGGTGATATTTGCGAGCCAGCTTACGGTACGCTTTCTTGATTTCGTCTTGAGTTGCCGTTTTGTCAACTCCAAGAACTTTGTAATAGTCTATGTAAGCCATACAGTCTGTTTTTTTATTTGAGAATGAGGCAAAGAATGTGCCAGATAGTCCGTTTGTTAACAGACTTTTAACCATATTGAAAGGTATTTATCTTTTTGTGGGTTTTGCAGGTGGTAAAGTTCCATTATCTTTGTAGTTACTTATTGGATATACTATGAAAATGTGACATTTTGTCGTTTATATATCACTTAACCCGCTAGATTTATGATGAAACTATTTACCAGTTTGATGCTTGTTCTTGCCTTAGGCGTTACAAGTCCTGCTTATGCTTCGCAAGACGGTGAAGTAACTTTGAAACTTATTGAAACGAGTGATGTGCACGGATGCTATTTCTCCTATGACTTTATAAGTATGAAGCCTCGCAAAGGAGGGCTGGCTTGTGTCAGTTCATTTGTAAAAGAACAGCGTGAGCAGTATGGAGATGGAGTTGTTCTGATGGATAATGGAGATATTTTACAAGGACAGCCCATTGCTTATTATTACAATTACATCGATACAACTTCTGTTCATGTAACTTCAGCGATGCTGAACTATATGAAATACGATGTAGGTACTATGGGAAATCATGATGTGGAGACTGGACATGCCGTGTACGACCGTTGGGTGAAACAGTGTGCTTTTCCTGTACTTGGGGCAAATATTGTGGACAATAAAACGGGAGAACCTTATCTTACTCCCTATAAAATAATCGAACGGAAAGGAGTAAAAATAGCAGTTTTAGGTATGATAACTCCTGCCATTCCTTCATGGCTTCCCGAACAGCTGTGGAACGGGCTGCATTTTGAAGACATGGAGGATTGCGCACGTAAATGGGTAAAGATTATCAAGGAAAAAGAGAATCCAGACGTTTTGATCGGATTATTTCATGCCGGACCTGAAGGTAATAAACTGGATAATGTTGTAGAGAATGGTTCGGGCGATGTAGCAAAAAATGTTCCGGGCTTCGATGTAGTATTTATGGGACACGATCATGTGCGCCGGTGTGAGAAGATTGTCAATGTGGCAGGAGATTCTGTTTTACTCGTCGATCCTGCCAATGCGGCCAGATATGTTTCGGATGTTACAGTCAAAGTGACTAAAGCTGGAGGTAAGCTTGTGCGAAAATCTGTAGAGGGTGCTTTGGCAGATGTGTCCCGCTATGCTGCTGATGAGGATTTCATGCGGGAGTTTGCCGGACAATATCAGGCAACAGTCGACTTTGTATCTCGTAAGATTGGACGTATCGAAGTAACCATTACAACCAAAGATGCCTATTTTGGTCCTTCTGCATTTATCGATTTGCTTCATCAGTTGCAGCTTGATATTACGGGTGCCGATATATCTTTCTGTGCTCCTCTCTCGTTCTCAGCAGAAATCAAGAAAGGTGATATTTATATGAGTGATATGTTTAACTTGTATAAATACGAGAACCTGCTTTATACGATGAAGCTGACAGGTAAAGAAATCAAGGATTTTCTGGAAATGTCGTATGCTTTATGGACTAACCAGATGAAATCACCCGACGACCATTTAATGTTGTTTAATGAAGAAGATAAAGGGTTCGGCCGTTTCAAAAATCCAAGTTTCAATTTCGATTCGGCAGCAGGCATTATTTATACAGTGGATGTAACGAAACCTCAGGGTGAAAAAATCAAGATAGAAAGGATGGCAAACGAAGAGCCGTTTGATATGAATAAAATATATCAGGTAGCTGTTAATTCGTATCGTGGAAACGGTGGGGGAGATTTGCTGACAAAAGGTGCTGGTATTCCCAAGACAGAACTGGCAAAACGTATCGTATACTCCACAGATAAAGATTTACGTTTTTATCTGATGAAACGGATAGAAGAAGTAAAAGTTCTCGATCCGAAGCCGCTGAATCAGTGGAAATTTATTCCGGAAGACTGGACTGTACCTGCATCGAAAAGAGATTATGATATTTTGTTTGGAGAGAAAAAAGCTGTGGAATGATACCTTGAGGGTGAAACTGAAATGAAATTTAATTCTGGAGAGCCTGAACTCATTCATTCTCTGATGATTTCGGTTGAAGAAGAGGGACGGAATTAGTATTTTACCGAAGTGTTCAGAGATTTATGGGCATGAATGACACAAAATATGCTGATATTTATCATAAAATATCAGCATATTTTTTTATAAAGATGCTGTTCTTTTTTTTATCCTTCTGTAAATAGAAAAATGAAAAAAAATCTTATCGTTGAAAAAAATATCATTTTCATTTTGCAAGTTGAAATAAAACCGTAAATTTGCATCGCTTTTCATAAACAAATTATCGCCGAAATAACTCAGTTGGTAGAGTAACTCATTCGTAATGAGTAAGTCGCGGGTTCGAGTCCCGCTTTCGGCTCCGAGTTAAGTCTAGACATCTTGCAATTATATAGCTTGATTTCTAGGCTTTTATGTTAAAGTGTTGAAGTATAGTGCATTTGCGGATAAACTCAAAATAAATGTTTAACCGTCTACGTGTGTCTGGGAATGTATATAAAAGCATTTTGCAATACCATAATTTTGATAAGTATTGCATTGGTATTGCACCTGGTATTGCACTTTTCATACATCCGTAGTAAAATCGCAAATGCGTATGTTAAAGTTACCTAAAGTCAGAGCGGTGTTTGACCGCAAAAAGAAATCTTCTGCCATTACTACTGGTATGGTGGAAATTGAAATTACATTCAATCGTACACAAAGAAAAGTATTGTCTTCTGGTATCGAACTTTATTCAAATCAATGGGAGGAAGGTCTTGTTGTAAGGCATGCAGATTCTAGGAAGCTGAACAAACAAATTACAGATCTTATTAAGAAGTACGAAGGAATTGCGCGTACTATTATTCAGCAAGGAGAAGAAGTGACATATCAGACCTTTTCTGCTGCTTTGGAACGAAAGTCCGGAAAGTATGGTACAGACTTTATTGATTTCTGCTACGATGTTATGGATAAACGAGGACTACGTACATCTACTCTTCGTGCGCATAAATGTACTTTAGAAACTCTGAGAGAATCTAAGATAATTCGTACCTTCGATGATCTGACTCCAGAGAATATCAAGAAGTTCGATACATGGTTAAAGAAACAAGATCCAGACAGAGAACAACCAACTATCTATAATTATCACAAGCGCCTGAAACCATATATCAACGAAGCTGTTTCACTTGGTATAATCGAGGAATCGCCATATTTAAGATTCAAGGCTGAACGCGGAAAGCACAAGCCAAAAGAGGCCTTGAATGAAGAAGAACTTGCATCAGTCAGGGCACTTGACTTGACTGATGATAGCCTCATCAAGGCTCGTGATCTATTTGTATTCTGCTGCTTCACTGGGCTGGCTCATGCCGATATGGATGCTTTCGATTTTTCGAAAGATGTTGTAACTGTGCATGGTTGTAATTACATCGACAAACAGCGTATTAAGACTGGTACAAAGTATTACACACCAATTCTTCCACCCGCAATGGCTGTACTAGAGAAATACCATTATCAGCTTCCACATTTCAGTCAACAAGCGTACAATAGATTATTAAAGTGTATAGGTTCTTTAATTGGTACAAAGAAAAATCTTTCTTCACACATTGCCCGGTATACATTTGCTACTACTGTATTGCTTGCTCATGAAGTGCCCATCGAATCCGTGTCGAAGATGATGGGGCATACACGAATACAGATCACCCAGGTATATGCGAAGATTCTTAACTCCAGCATAGAGAAACAGGCTGAAAGACTATCATCCATATTGTGATAAACCAAAGCCCCTTCCTGATATTAATTTGGTCGGGGCTTTAGTTGCTTCAATAAAGCTAATTCTACAATACAAAGATATTATTTCTTTATTTTATACACAATCAATATAAGTATCGATATTACTACAATACACATAGCCCATCCACCGAAATCCATCCGAAACTGTTGCCATCTGGTGAGTTCCTTTTCGACTGGGTAAGGCACTTGGATGCTATCCGTCTTAGCCATATATAGTGTATCTCTTACCAGCTTGTCACGATATAGATACTTATACTTTTCAATCAAGACTGTATCTCCCTTTTCCTTTACATATACGCTGTCAAGTATGTAGATACTATCACGCTGTAACTTGTTGATATAGGTCGTATCAACCTTTACCGTTTCTACAGGAACGTATTTCACAGTCCGGCAGGAATAGATTACAAATAGCAAACACATGAAGGGAGCCAGTGTTATGCACCGACTCACCTTCTTAATTATGTAGTTATAGAGTTTCATGCTGCAAGCAAATCTTTGTATTCCTCAGCTGCATCAAAGCAAGGACACATCTTCGTCCACTCGTTAGGCTCAACAATACCGTCACCGTCAAGATCAGGGCTAGTATCACGATGTCCCAGCACTTCCTTAATATCAGGGTACTGCTTAATCAGTTTAGCAATCAGTTCGCGCAATGCTTCCTTCTGCTCAGGCGTTCGTGTATCAGCAGCCTTACCGTGAGCATCCAATCCACCAACATAGCAGATACCAATGCTATGCTTGTTGTACGATACTCCGGAAAATCCCTTAGAATTACAGTGAGCACCGTCTATAGTCAGGCTTCTACCAACCTCTACCGTACCATCCAATCTTACCACATAATTATACCCGATACATTGGAAACCACGAGCCACGTGCATCTGATTAATCTCTTTCTTGCCAATGTCCTGCCCTGCCTTAGTTGCAGAGCAGTGAACTACGATCGCATCTATCTTATTCATTTCTTATCCTCCTTTATTTTCTTAATTAATTTTTGTGCTTCTTCAGGAGTTAGACACTCAACAATTTTTGCGGCCATATCAGCAACTTCAGCAGCATGACTTTTCTTCTTCCTGAGGTTCTCCACGACAGAGAAACCTTCTACAAACAGAACTCCAGCTGTACCGATAACAGCTCCATAAGGGAGCGTGTACCACGGGAAGCATAGTCCTAAAATGTCAATAAGAATGAAAAACATAACCAGCCTATAATAGTCTACAATCTTAGTTCCTGTCTTTCGTAAAGGTCGACTACATATCTTTTCTTTGCTGGCCCGTGCAGCATCTATTCCGGTCCACATATCCAATAAGCAGGCAAATACGATAAGCACAAGGCAGGTAAATATAATTGCTACGCCTGCACGCAAATCCTGTGTAATGAATCCTACATATTTTTCCATTGTATTAATCAAGAAGCTTGTTCAACATAAATACCTACTAAGTCCGACAAATCCTGATAGACTGCCTGCTCTGTATTTCGTGTACATTTGTAAGTCACACCGTTCTGAGAGTAGTATTTCCCTTCAAACAACTCCATATTGTTGTTGTAAGGGATAGGGTCTTGGAGTGTTCCCTTATTTTTCTCATTGACTTCTTCATACAGAGCCTCTGATCCTACTTCTCCCGGTCTATATCCTTCCTGATCGAGCACTACTGGAATTTCTTGCAGGGTCTTGTAAAGCTTTTCAAGATGCTGGATTTTGAAATTAGCAGAAAGCTTTTCTCCGATAAATTCTGACCATTTAGGATACAAATTTTTAAATTTATAAGACTGTTCGTCAGTGAGCTTCATATCATTGATAGATACTGACAGCAGCCCTATCATTTGATTTACTTCCTGTTCGGGGTATTCTACACTTCCTTTTGCTGCGTTCTTGACCGATTTGATTCTTTCTGCTTCCGCTTGGTCTATCTCTTGATATTGATCTATTCCTTCCCACGAAGGAATTGTAATAGTGGTTAAGATAGGTTTATACTTATCTTCCACATCTGCAAGTGTAATGTAATGCTGGTATGCAGCAGTAATAACCTTGCCATAAGATTGATTTTTTACATCCATAATTCTATTGTTTTAAAGGTTTAACTTCTTGTACTTCGGAAATCATTTCCTCGAAGGCTTTCTTTACAAATGCCTTATATCCGCCGTTGATATACTTTCTGACAATCTCAATTTCTTCTTCGGAGGCTTCAATCTCACCTCCCTTGTAAATCCTCTGGGCGAGGTCTAATTCGCCTAAATCTGATGTTTCACGATAGATGAAATTACCCAATTCTTTAGATATGTCACGTGGCTCTAGGTTGCCTTCGATATCCCTGCAAGGAACGGCTTTAAAATTTAGTTTTTTCATACAACTATAATTTTTGTAAATCATTTATGGTAAAATAGTTTTATTAAATCAGAATGTAAACAGTTCAGGCGATTCGTAATATATAGATAAATATACACCACAATCTTGAGCATACCATCCACTTCCGTTAAAGCTAATAGTAGAGTACTCGAATGATGTGCTATTTCTATTTTCAAAAATACCTACAGTCAAATTTCCATTTGACAAAGCAGTGATTTGTCCCATATATCTTAAATCATTGATATTATGAGTTACTTTATATCTTCCTGCGCCTGTCCTTGTTACGGAAAACTCAATTGGTGTTCTGGATGAATTAGGAATGCTTCCTCCTATATTATATGATACACGTCCCTGCGCCGTAATGTAGGCAGAGAATATACACTTAGCATAATGAACAACAGCACAAATATTACTACCCCCTTGTGTTTTTCCACAATACGTAAGCTGTATTCCTTTTGTGTTAACAGTAAGACCTGTACCATTTTCATCATAAACCATCAAGCCATTATACATCAATGTTGTTTTCAAAGTCTTATCTGTACTTTTAGTTTTACCTCTAAGGAACAAAGATTCAGGTGTTAATGTACCTTGCAAAGTAGAACCATCCGAATAAACCGTTGTCAAGTCCATTTGTGCATAGTATCGTGTCGTTCCAACAGTAGCCTTATTGGATGTCAGCTTAAATAATACATTACTTCCTTGCGTCATTTTCATGCCGTCCTTGTTGACAAGTGTGCTTACACCATCTGTATTTGAAGCATTAAGTGTTTTAACTACAAGTGTATCGGCATTAATAAGACTTGCACGCAAATAACCATTTTCGATAATTGTCGGGTCTAAATCTCCGACTGATATACGTCCTGAGAAGTTAAACTCCTGACCGAAGAAGTTGAATCCCTTGTCGGTTATCTGCATACCAGCCTTAATCTCTTCTGTTGTGGAATAATCGCTAGGTGCAGCACTCCATGGTGTTGACCTTTCGCCTTTTTCTACTTTCATATTCCAAACACGGAAGTAACCTATTGGTTTATTGTCTTGTAACACAGAAGAAATGTAATAAAATACCATTTCAATATTAGAATCTTTGATATTTGTATCACTACCGCCTAAAGTTAAGGGCGGAGTAATTATTTTACCTGTACCATTAGATTTTAAATTAGGAATATTATAAGAAGTCCAACCAAATTTATCGTCAAACTGAACCCTAAAATATGCGTTTTCTGTTGTGCTCCAAATAAGATTACTTGCTTCGTATTCAAATGAAACAGTAACTATATCTCCTTTCTTTAAACCTGACGTTTTGTATAATGTATTTCTTTGATTTTCTATATTCATAAATGTAGTTAACCTTTTTTCTGTACTTGTAAGTAAAGCATAGTTCTGATTAACGGATTCGTCTACTTTATAGCAGTACAATTTTGTTACATAAGCTGTACCAAAATTGGATGTCGCTTCAATATGGCATGCATAAATTCTCGCTCTTGAATAGCCTGAAGGAATTGTGATATAGCCTTCAACTTTTTGCCATCCAGCAGTCTTTGCTGCAACACTCTTAGACCATAGCCAAGAAGAGGTTGCACTATCATTAGATTTTATCAAGCCTAATCCTACACTAACAGGATAATTACATTGAGAAGCATTTATATAGGCTGATACATAATACTTCTCTCCCATAGCTACATTAAAAAGTCCTTTTCCTAATACATCTCTTTGACTAGACTTTAAGCAATAACTTGTAGGACAACTGTTATTAGCAGTTGCAGCACTAACTCGTGAACCTCCGCTATACAGCATACTGTAATTGGCATCATCGAAACAGCTGTCCGGGACAATATTGTTTACTTTTGTTGTTGTTGTAACCTTAGAAGAAATGCCAATCCAAATATTATCAGGCTGTAGTGCAATCTCTGCCTCGCTAACTCTTGTTGTTAACGAAGAAAGGTTACTGTTTGTCTGATTTAAACTGTTCTGAACAGCAGTAACTTCTGACTTATAAGCCCTTAGTGAAATTTCGCCACTTAACTGCGTAATCTCAGTTTGCATAGATTCGACAGTTGTAATTGTAGCATATTTAGCATCAGCATCTTCAGGAGCAGGTGACCAATCAGTTGCTTTATCACTTATTTCTACTTTTAGTAAAGCTAGGTATACATTTACATTTATTGTGCTAAGACTAAAATATAATACAAGACCATCACTACTTGGATTGGGATAAACTTTATAATAAATTACATACTTATCCCAAACATTTGAAATAGTTCTTTTTTTGCTAGTAACTGCTGAAGAATTTCTTTGATTAGCAGGATTTGTTAATGTCATATCTAAGTCTATGCTATCATCAGCCTTTGCATAAAAAGAAACAGCAATAACTTTATCTTTTATTGCATTTTTTGATATATTAGAATAACATGATGATGTTGTTTTTATATCGCTAGTTCCGTTTTGTGTTTTTGTAACTTTTACTACTGTTTCTACTTTTTGACCTCCTATATTACCACTATTTGCAAATTGATTATCTAGAGAATATTTTCCTGTTCCCCAATTATTAGCATACCAAACACCGCCTCCTTTTGTATTTTTAAATAAGTTAGTTCCACCAATCTGAATATTATTTATTTTATTTGTAGCATCAGTAGCGGCAGATTCAAGTATTTCCTGCTTAATAGTAGTCATTTCAGTTGAAGAAACCTTGCTACTAATTTCGCCTTCTAATACACTGAATTGAGCCGTAACTTCTTTTTTGTATTCTGCCAAAGCATTTTCTGCATCTTCGGGTGCAGGTGACCAGTCTGTAGATTTAGTTCCTGTTTCAAGTTTCCAATTACCTTCAACATTACCTTTTATTAAGGTAAACTTTATATATTTTGTATTTTCTAAAGTTTGGAAAGTCTTTGTTTTTGGAGATGTCCAATTAATAGCAGACAAACAAATTCCTAACCATTTTTTGCTACTATCATAACAATGAATAGCGCCTGAATGTCTATCTACCGATATACTGTTGTATAATGTTAGTGTATAATATCCATATTTTGCAGGAATAAAATCTTTTGAGCAGTAATTATATCCATCTTTTACACTGTAATAATTTCCGTTTTCTGCTTGTATATAACCATCTACTATATTAGATATAGCAATTAGATTTCTTCCTCCAATCTGAATACCACTAACAGCACTATCTGTATACTCCTTAGAAGAAGTTACAGCAGCAGTAATACTGTTGTTTGTTTGCTCAAATTGAGAACTTACAGTCTGCTTATAGGTATTTAAATCGTTGGCAATACCTTGCGCATAATCACGTGCAGCATTTGATATAGCAGTTAAAGCATTTGTTCTCTGTGTATAATATGCAGTTTGCTTTGTAGCAAAATCGGACGGAATAGTGATTGTTTCAGGAGAAGATGCAGTAAGAGTTACCAACACAGCACGATAAGCCGTGTGTGCATTGTTGTAATTTGTAGGAGTACCTAAGTTATATTTAGCATATCCGTTTGCAATCTGTGTTTTATCTGCATCAATTCGAGCTATTTCGTCCTTCAAAGACTGTTTTTCTGTAGGGGAAATAACGCCGTCTGCCGACCATTTATCAAGTCTTTCTACCGCTTTGCTTGCATCTTCTGATGCTTGTGCTGCTGCTTTTTGTGCTTCCTCGGCAGCTTTCTTTGCTGATTCTACATCGACAACCCAACCGCCGGTGACATTGTTGATATACTCCTCTATTGTTTCACCAGAGCTGAATCTAATCGTGTCGGCAATAATCATTACTTCCGAGCGTGAAAATGAAACAAATTCTTTGCCTTCCAGCGAATAAGAATTAATTCCTCTATACAGCTTGAAATAAGGTGCATCATTACCGTATGCAGACAAGATAATAGCAGCCTGGCGTGTAGCATCTGTTTTGTTTCCTAGCTGTACAATATCATCGCCTGCTTGCGGATTTGTGGATCCTGCATCGCAGTCTGTTTTGGATAAATCTATATAGTTATCTCCTGTTCCTACAACAGCACGCCAATAGTAGGTATTAGTGACGTTCTCATTAACACCTTCCTTAACGTTGAAAGTCTGTGCCCTTGCCAAGTCACCGACCACAAATTCCTGCTCTATTGTCTTTTCTCCGTCCGTGTTCTCAAAATAGCAACGGTAGAAATCTCCTTTATCCTCTACCTTAACACATGACATAGAAGCAGGAGTAAGAATAATCTGACCGCCAACATGCTTAATCTGTTGTATAAGCAACTGGATGAATGTGGCCACCTTTCGGACAAGCATACGGTCTACTTCCAAGTAACTGTCACCGTTTTGGTCTTTTTTAAGGCAAAATCCAGCCCCTAACGCACCAGTAGAGAAATTAGCTGATTCTATACCGCTTCTAACGAGTATGGAAAGCAAATCCGCAACACCTTCTTCATCTATCTTAGCACCTTTCAGACCTTTCTTGTATTCACCTATTGTCAGAGCACTACGGAGCAATAGTGAGAGTAATTCCGCTGCGCCTTGCTCATCAATCTTTCCGCCGGATATGCCAGAAGCATATTTTCCGAACTCTGCACCTCCCAATAATTGTAGTAGAAAATTTGTGCTATCAGACTGGTCTTTTCTAAGAAATTTATTATCTAATTTACCGATTGCATTCCCAATTTCGAGTATGACTCTAGCTGCTGACATTATAGCCTCATCTGTGATTTCTTCTTCAGAGTTTTTTTGAAGCAAATTAGATATGTTCCTACCCGCAATTTTAATACCTTTCAAAAAATTAATAATGCCTTTAGCCTCATCAGATGTTTTTTTCGAAAGAAATTCTTTTCTTGCTTGTGTTAAATCTACTCCACCGCCTTGATTGATTATAGTAGAGTTGCTACCGCCACCACTAGGAGTGACAGTAGAACCTGTCGGGTAATTTCCGCTTCGTGAACGGTTCGGTATTACAATACTTTTAATATCTACTTTTTTCATCTAAATCTCAATCATTATACAATTGAACCGGTTCTTTCTATAATCTATTTCACCTCCGGCATTAATGTATTTCTTGTTAACGGAATATTTGTCTGACAAAACTGTATAAGGTTTTATGTCTGCTCTTTTTAATACCTGAGTAAGTTTAATTTTAGGAACACTGTAATGATCAACAATACGACGTATCATAAATTCTTCCGGACGGATATTCTCACCAACAATTCCACAATATAGATTATTTGTTAGATAGCTATTGTTTATGGTTACTTTACTATAGCAGGCTCCATCATCGTTATAGCTACTTATCTTGAACTCTATTTCATCAAGTTTGTTAAGGTAGTTTTCATTTACGATATTTTCATAAATTCTGTCAGAATTATCATCTTCTTCTATTGTGGAGTATTTTGTATAAGTGAACTCAAAATCATATAACTCCAATGAGAATGCTATTTCTTGACCATTATAATTCCATTTTACACATGGACCATATATTTTTAATTCTAAATCACCCGATAACACTTCTCCTTTTGGTAATTTACAAATATATCCACTTAGACCATCTAATCCGTCCCCTAATTTTCTGGATGTATTGAGAGGTAATGATTTTCCAATTAGATTAATATCTACTGTTCCATCTTCCCATTTAGGTATGAGGTTATTATCATATTCGTTGTCTGTTTCTGGATTATTATCCCAATAAAAAGTACCATCTGATTTGCCGTGATAATAATGATTACCTATTCTTAATTGGAAATGGAAATCATAACTGTTTAGACTTGCTTTATCTATATAAGCTCCAAAAATAATATTGAAATTAATGTTAAAGACTCCATCTGAATAGAAAGAAGGTACTCCCTTTATTCCAATCAATCTTGTCTTATTGTCTTTAGAATATATAAACTTATTGCCCTGCGATTCAATTGGAATATTTAAAAATTCTGTATATTCATAATCTACAATTAAAGGATTCCCTTCTGAATCCGTATCATATATATCTTCAAGAAGTGGAATGCATCCTACTAGACCAGATGGAATACCTGAAGAAAAGTCTAACTTTTTTTCATCTTCTAAATTTATACTGTTTAAATTCCCATTTTCATCTCTTAAGTATGCATCCGTTTCAAAAGTATTACCTCTTTTCACTTTGTAATGTGCTTCTAGATTCTTACCGGCATTATTGGTAAACTCAGCCACCTTAGTCATTTTATCAAAAGATAAATCAGGTAGTGCTTCTCCGACCGGATAATTACTGCATCTCACGCTTGCCTTGTTATAGCCAGGAAGTACATCAAGTGTATGATCGCTACCAGCAAAACCAATATCCTGAACATTCATTTCATCAGCCTGAATCTGAGTATAGCTTGACATATCAGCAGTATACTTGTAATATTCTCCTATTTCATTATTCACATCAACGAAATATAATTCTCCTCTCCAGTCTACACAGGTCCAGTTCATCAGCTTCATGATCTCCTTCAGTACTTCTAACATAGACATTGCATTATCATCTTCATCAAAAAAATTTTGCTCTGATATCATCATTTGTTCCAAAGGATTTCTCCAATTGTTATACTCAGATTGTGAAATTCCGTAGACATGAGGTATATGCACTGCTGTATATAATCCCTGTGATTCCTCTATACACTTCTTAAGCAATTCCCATAAAGATATAAACCCTCTTTCTTCACCAGCTTGTTTGTATTCTATATATTCCAATACAGACATAGCAGAATAACAATTAAGTTCCAGGTTAAACTTATCCGATGAATATTCCTGAGTATATAGCTCTGGCTTGATGAACCCACACCACACAGTTATACCGTCTGCATACAACGTTATTCTGTGCATTCTGTAATCTGTACTGAATAAGTCCTGAAGATAGTCACCACCGAATATTGCCAATGTAGCCGTACTGAACCTAGTAGGTGTGTAGATAAATTCTTCGCTATCTATTGTCACTGTAAATGGAGATGTCTGTCCTTTCAGTTCCTTCGATTCTCCAGTATAGCCTTCTCGCTCTATTTTCACTTCGTATGCCCTTCCGTCTTTTGATGCAAAGGGCAGGGTATATACTAATCCGTAACTCATAGCTTCTTACCTGTATCTTTCATGTAATTTTTTAAAGCCAAATATATATCACTACCTCGAACACGATCAAAACCAATATTAATATTACTTCTATCATCTTCTGTCATATGGTATAAACTTTCCTGCTGTTTCTGATTAAGTATCAATTCTCCAGAATTGACTCTTGCCAATAACTTATCACCAAAATAACTGCTTCCTCCAACTATACCACCGTCTGCAAATTTGGGGAATGAAGCAAAAGCTGATGCAATAGTTGCTATTGCTGTTGGTATAGCTATCATCATAGCAGGCCATCCAGTTTGAGCTGCCCCTGCTGTTGCTCTAGCCGATGCTAGTATCATAGTTTGTGATATTACGCCTGCAATACTACTAATTGTTTTTAATGCCCATTGAGCCATAGCTGTTTGGTCGTCTTGCGCTGAACCTGTCAACATACCAAATGCACTGGCTACATTAGCTATACTTGCAGCGTAATTATCAGCTTCATCAATATTTTTCTGAATAGATGGTATTTCAAATTTACCCATTTCTATACCACCAGCCATATTCCCTAAATTGGGATTATTTTCATTAACAGGGGTAGGGGCTGTTCTACCTTTTTGGAATATAACTGTTTCTACTTCTGCTTGTAGCTTAATTTTTTCCGATTGTAGTTCATTAATCGTTTCCTGTACTGCGACACGAGCTTCTGTTGTTGTTGCTGTTATCAGTTTTCCTTGAAGCTCTCTTATTTGGTTGTCTAAATCTGCTATAGATCCTTCTGGATGCTTTGTTTTTTCTTGAGCTAATTTTAGGGCTTTTTCTGCTTCCGCTTTGTCTTTAGCAGCTTGTGCTGCAAGCTCGGCTTCTTTACGAGTGTTTTCTGACGCTACAGATTCAGCTTCTAAGCTATTTAAATGACTTTTTAGTTGCTTATCAATTAAATCATATATTTCTTTTTGTCTTAAAGCTTCTTTGTATAGTTTCTCATATTCTAGTCCTTTTTTACTTTCTACTCTAGCACTGCTACCTATGTACTCCTTTAATTTAGCTTTAGCTTCTTCCGATTTCTTTTTGTATTCTTCCACGAATTGGGCATCTGGGAACATTGTTCTAGCTAAATCAGCCATAGTCTTTTTGTATGCCAAATCAGGTTTTACTCCTTGCGTAATATATAAATCCATTCTATGGATAGCTTCTGAAGTATTTCCTTGATTGTCATATTCTATTTTCTGTTGGTCGGACATAGCCAAAGCTCTTGTTGCCCAATTAACAGCATTTCGCAAATTATCAACAGCATTTTTAAGATAACCATTTGTTCCATACAGAGTCGTACCAAATGCAGTCCATGCATTTTGCAATTTGCTTATAGATCCTGCTAAGTTATCAGTATTAATTCCTGCTTGTTCTTGTGCTGTATTAGTTCCCTCTATTCCTTCTCTTAATTTATCAAATGCATCTTTTTCCTGTAATAATGCTATTGCAGCAGTAACGGATTCCTTGCCAAACATCTTAGTTAGTTCTGTTGCATTCAGATTTTTCTTAGATAGGTTATCTATTGCTTTTGACAAACCTACAACGGATGGCTTAAGATTATTATCTGCCGACGCCTCTAAGGTCAGGAATATATTTCGTAGGTTGGTTCCTGCTGAACTTGCATCCGTAATACGTGGTGCAATGGCTTCTATGGCTGCAACCAGTTCATTAAACTTGATACCTACAGCAGATGCAGTACCACCGGCATTCTCTATTGCACGGTTAAGGTATGGGATATCAGCTGAACCTTGTTGGGATGCAGCCGCAAGTATATTAATGTATTCACTCGCACGTGCTGAACTTGCGCCCATTTGGTTCAGTGAGCCTGTAAGTGCTTTCGCCGCTGTCGGTACATCAATCTCAGCTGCCTCAGCAAGCGTAACCGCTGCACGAGCTGTTGCAGATAAAGCTTCCTTGTTTTTTAGCAGTTCCGGCATCTGGCTACCAATCAGCTTGTACGCATCAACCATAGCAACAGCCGACTGCGTACTGTCCATAGCCATCTTCACTGCCTCAGCACGGAAGTAATTCAACTCCTGAGCAGATACCCCCGTCAGTGATCTAAGAGAAGACAAAGACTTTTCAAGCTCCATATTTGCCGTTGCTATTTCATGTATCGATGTCGATATACCTACAAATGCAGCTGCATAACTGGTAAACTTTGTAAGCCCTCCAAATACACCCTTCGATATAGATGCAAATCCTTTCAGATTTCTTTGTGCTTGATACAGATTCTTATTGAATCCATCTGTATTAAGCAATAATCGTGTGAATATGTTACTCATAGTTTTATTTTTTTAGCACGTTCTCTCAATCCTTTCATTTCTTCTTCATTGATTTTTTCAGTTTTATCCGAAACCTCATGTTCATCATCTAGCCGCAATACATCTTCTACATCTAGTCTCCGTCTGCTTTGTGATTGAAACACAGACCACATTAATAGCCTTACCCTTTCCATTTCCACCCTTTCTTTTCGCCTCATTCCTCGCAGAAAAACAGCACACTCAGAGAATGTCATACTGTCAAAAAAATAGGCAGGAGATACACCACCCCTGCCTACTATTTCTTCGTATAAAGACACAACGCTTACAGGCTTATCTACGTTACCTCTTTTTTTTTACTTTGGTCACGTTTCTGCGAATCACTTAATACTTGTTGAAATGTTTCAAACACGCTTTTGTCTTCATCACAATAATCAATCAGCTCGTCAAATGTCAGTGTATAATCTTCATTCAACGCCAAAAGCGCGCAATGCATAAGCATGTAAAGTTCCTGAAGCCTTTTTCCTTCGAATGGATGGCCACACACTTCTTCATACTTGAAAAGTACTCTAAGCGAAAAGCGTATATCGTACTCTTTATCCTTTATCGTTACTTTCATTATCCTGCGGCTTTAGCAACTTTTTGTAACTTACCTACTCCCTTGAAATTAGCTGATATCTGTGAGTTTTCTCCATTGGCTCCTGTTAGCGTAACTGATGTAATAAGAGCTTCACCCTTGTAATATGTTTGTTTAGGAGATTCTGAAGGAGCAGTCCAACCTTCTGTAGGTACACCATCATTTGTTGCATTAGTTGGAATACCACAAATTATCGGAACTTTTTCTCCTGCCATACATTTATCCAGCAGTGTTTCGTATGATATATCAACTGGTTCGCCTTCATCTGCGGCTCCTATAGACTCAGATGAAGCCTCCCATGACAATTTTGTGACTTCTGCATCATCCCACATTCCTGAATCCTTTGATGCTGTATCGCTTGTTTCAGCATTCAAAGTTAATGTGTGGCTGGTAGATAGAGCTATAGCTTTACTATCCACGAAGATCATAAGGTCTTTCCCTTTTAATGCTTTCCTTTTCATAATTATACATCAATTTTAATTGTTAATTCTATTACTCCACCAAATACTCCATCATCCTCATCAAAATCCCATGTGTTTATTTTTATTTCTGACACATCCAGATAATCTACTGTTTCTACATCTCCAGAAAACAACCTTTCTATTTCCGATATGAGCTGTAACGGCACATCCTGATTTTCGCCAAACACAGCTATCGTAGAAGTGATTTCACGTTCATATTCTCCATCTTTGGTGTCACTGGATGCATTCAGCTTTGCGTTCTGAATGATATACGGTAGCTTTACATTTCGCATGATTGCAATAGGGTATATTTTCCCTTCTACGATCTCTTGTATTGTGCTGTCTGATTCCAGCCTTTCTTTTATGTACCTGAATACATCTGTTGTGTTCATCGTTTGCTTGCTATTTTTTGAATATGTCTTTCAATATGCTTCTGTAAGGTAGATTGGGCCTCACCAATCTTTAATTTAGATGCATTTGAGAAAAAATGAGATGCATAAATTTTTCCTGTATATCTTTCTTTCCTCAATCTTCTTGAAGACAATCTTTCTTTTTTTACTTTTTTGTTGAAACGGTCATTTGTCCCTTCTTCAAAAAACTTTAGAAGAAAAGAAGGATTTTCTTTTTTAGAAGATCCCCGGCTTTGTTGGATATGAACTCTAAAACCTAATGTTCTTCTATATACCACGTATCTTACCCACTTTTTTAAATTGGTCGATGACAGAGGTGTGCCTGAAGCTTTGTTTTGGACTGTATTCAGATTTGATTTTGCTTGCCTTTGTATAACCCTTGCAGATGCAGCTAAACCTCTTCTTAATGCTTTCCTGGATTCATCAGTACTCATATTAAGTTCTTTGAACATACGGTTTACTTTGCTAACATCTATCGTTGCTTCTATGTAATCATTACTTATACTACTCATTTATCAATTCTATTGTTAATGTCATCATATTGTGGGATTGATCTGGATTGATTGAATTAATTTGGTACATTTCATTATTATATCTCACCCTCATTTCACGCTTAATGGCAGACCTGTAGTAGATTGTCACTTTGTTCACCTGATTATGAGCATACTCCATGTTTGTTTCCTCAATCTTACCGGATGCAAATTTTACAGTAGCTCTCACGGTCATGAAATCTTTCCATGAGTATTTTTCTCCGCCATGTGGCTTTTGTGTGATTTCTCTTTTGAGAATTGTGATTCTGTCTCGTAACTGACCTGCCTTCATTGTGATACTATTTAGAATAATCCCTGTATAGCTGAATAAGGTGTAAAGCTCCCTGAGCCAGCGTATGAGTCTGTGAAACCGTTACCTCCTCTCTATTGTTGTAATACAAACCAATTGTTAACATAATAGCTTGCTTTATGGGAGGAGGGATGACCTCTCCACCTCCTATGGTGTTCAGGTCATCCGTATTTTTAAGACATAACTCTGCTGCCACCTTAGCCTCAGCTACTTCAATCAGTGATGAAATATACTCATCATCCTCTGTGAAGTCTGTTTCTACATTGAGATGCGTCTTTGCTTCATCTAAAGTGATATACATAACCTCCTTATACGCTAGCAGGATCCTTAAACAGTGCCTTGGCAATTGACTTGTCACGGCGCAAGCAAGCATCCCAATATGAATTGACAATGATACGAACAAATGCCTTATCAGCCTCTGTGTAAGGATCTACTGTCAAATCTAAAGCACCCCACTGACCGATAAGCAAATCAGCCCAGTTTCCGAACAATGCACCGTAGTCTGTTCCTGATTTGTATACTGCGTTTGTACGCAAAGTATCGTAACCGTTCATCTGCCCGTTTTCTGACATGATATAACCGCTTACACCTTCATTCTTTAATGTCGTTTTAGCTAGGCCGACTAATGAAGTATGCATGATGTATTTAGTGTTTCCCATCAGTGCGTTTGCCAAATCTACATCTGTTTCCAACTCAACAATACCTTTCCACGAAAGACCTTCTGATGGCGTTACATATCCGGTAAATAGTCCATCCGGCTTTTCAGCAGACGTGCTTTCTCCTCCTAAAATTGTTGCTTCAAATTTTGAAGCGATAGAGTTGATAAGGTCTGCTCTCAGCATAGCCTCAACTCCCAAAGAATCCTGTACCAGCATCTGGCGTGATACTCTCAATATAGATGTCAGTCGTTTCGGCTTCATTGTTTTTTTACTGAACGTGCCAGCCCCATCTGTTGCTGAATCATTTTCATTAGCCCAGTTTGAAGTACTTCCGGAATATGAAGGAACATCAATATTCGATACAAGTCCTGTAAGCATAGTTGCTCCAGCCTGGGCTAATACCAACCGGTCACGCAAAGGTTCTACAATGTTCATAAAGTCTGTTTCAATTACATTTGCGCCTGCTGTACCAGCCGTAATTTCAGCACGTGATTCAACTGGTATAAGCAATGATGATCCGCTCTTCGGGATAATACCCGATTTCAGCAACGATGCTGCACCGCGTTCATTCATTTTCTGAGTATTCTCACTATAATGACCTCCATCTGCCAGTTCCAGCAAGGCTTTTCTCAAGCTGAACTTTTCTCCAGTAGTATGTTCGTCTGCAAACTTCATTGCATCACGCTGTGCCAGCTCCAGATTGATTTCTGTCATACGGAGCTGAATTTCTGTAATCTGGTCCTTTTCTTCTTTAGACAACTCGCGTTTTTCCTGTTTTGCCTTGTTTACCAGATCAACGCCTTTTTTGTACAATTGGCCTCTTTCTTCAGCCAGTTCAACTTTGGTTTTTTCTTTCGCCATAACTTAAATATTAAGACTGTTAATAATGTTATTGTAATATTCTTCGTTTACTTCTTTTCTTTCCTCCAGCTCCCTCTCAGCCTGTTCTTTCCCTCTCATGCTGACTGTTGTCTTGCTATAAGCTGCATTATATACGGGTGAAACATCGTATATCCGGGCAAACTGGCTGATAGTACGTTTCCATTTACCGTTTTTCATTCTTTCCCATTTTTCTCCACCGTCTGCTACAGTAAAGGCAAATGAAGATTGATTGATTTCGTTTCTTCTCAGGTTCTCCAGTAGTTCATCACCTAGCATCGTGCGTGGTGCCTCAAATCTGTATTTCAATCCTTTTGAATCAACTGTTAATGTCAGTGAGCCTTTCCCGTTTACTGATCGTGCCAGTATTCCTCTGTCACGGTTGTGGTTGAGTAAGGCAAATACATCACTTTTCTCAATCACTCCATCCAGTGCTCCACGTTCAATCACTTCTTCAAAATCCAATCCATCTGATTTTACATCAAACAGCATAGCATATCCTTCTACTGTTCGCTTTTCGTTTTCTTCTGTAACTGATACTGGGAATGTGGTATTTCTCTGTTCCAGCAATTCTTTGTGTTCACTCATAAGTTGTTTTTATTTCTAACGAAATATTTGTCTGACAAAATCCAATTATTCTTGATTTCCCTCTATCATTTTTTCTTTTACAGCATTTTTCAGCGTCATCACGTTGACCTGTACGAAAGCTTCATCTCCATTTTCAATTCGGCTCATACCGATTTCTCTTCGGATTTCATTTGGTGTGGCAGCACCTACATTTGCCATGTCTTTCCAGAAAGCTCCCTGAGCTGCCTTGTCTGCACGTAGTATGGCCGATGTATTAAATTCAGCCTTGTACATGCTTCTTTCTGTTTTGCTGAATACTTTCCTGTTTATTTCTTGCTCTATCTTGGTGATAACCGGTAAAGCTGTGTCTGTCAGGTATTCCAGCTGTGTTGCTTCGATGGTAGAATAGGAGGATTTGCTCAAGTCGAATGCCTTAACAGGAGATACCGAAAAGAAACGGCATATATCTACTACATTAAATTGGCGACTTTCCAGCAACTGAGAATCCTTTGGAGAAATTGATATGGGCTGGTATTTCATGTTCCCTTCCAGGATTACAATACCACCCGGACGGCCATTATTAGAGTTAGACCGTTCTTCCCATTGCTTATAATTTTGTTCTTTTTGTTCCTTCGATAGTCGTGCTCCTTCTATTGTAAGTACTCCACTAACAGCAGCCCCCGATTTGAAGAAACCGGCTGCATGTTCCTCAGAACTTGTAGCGATTCCTAAAGTCTGTCTGGCATGTGTTAACGTAGAAACTCCGATAATTCCATCATAACTGAAGTTAAGTACATGTATCATGTCGCATGGTTCGACCAGTTGTGTGAATCCTGATACCAGATATCTTTTTCTTCTGATTCCTTCTTTGTCTACTATCCATTGGATTGATACCTGGTTGGATGGAATGTATATCAGCTGAATCGGAGTGACTCCATCTTCATCACGCTCTATGTAAGCATATCCGTTTCCGGTCAGCAATACAGATGCCATAAGAGTTTTTATGAAAACGTAGCGCGTCATGTTCTCGTTTGGTTCCAGATCCAGCAGCTCATAGATAGGATGCTTCGTGTCTTTCATCTTGAATCCGGCTTCATCCAGTCTGAACACTTCCAATGGTAATACAGCCACTGAATCGGATATTAGATCTACACACCTGTAAACCGTACTCAATAGCATTGGGTATTCACGTGATGCCAGCTGAATTAAACCAGTTCCTCCATAAGCTGACACCTGAGATATTTCCTTCTTGGAAATCTTTCTAAACTCGTAACCAAATAATTTCATTTCGTTTTTATTTGAAACGAAATTTTTGTCTGACAAATTAATAAATCACATTATCGTATCTCGGGCACATCAAATAAACTCCCAATGCTTCGATCATGGCAATTACCCCGTCAATCTTTTTCTCTTCGTATTGTTTACTCGGCTTCGTGTTCCCGTTTTTGTCACGTGCCATTACCACGTTCCGGAAACAGTGTCGGGTAATGATATTATTGTCAATCACTGCCACTCCAGAAAGTAACAGCCTTTCCAGCTCTTTTGTCGGTTTGTTGAAGTTACCGATACTCTGTGAATACGGCTCCATTGGTAACCCTTTCTCTGTACAGTTTATAACAAATTGTGTGGCATTCCAACTGTCATATCCTATAGTAACAATATTAAGAATCTGACCTATCTCCATAATTTTATTAAGTATGAAATCATAGTCCACTACATTTCCTGGAGTAATAAATAAGGCTCCCTGTCGTGCCCATTCCCCATACAGCTCTTTGAATCGCTTTTCTGTTAATGCTGCTTCCGGAAGGAAATAGTATGTTTTCCAAACCATATTTTCTGTTGTGGGTATCATCACAGAAAAAGCCGTTAAGTCGGAAGTGGATGACAGGTCGACTCCGATGAAGCAATCTAATCCGCTATAATCTTCCAGGTTGACATTAGCAGAAGCTGTCAGTATGTAATCGTCCTTTATCCATATCTTTTCAGCATCACACCAGATATTAAGGTTCTTAGTCTTGATACTCACTTCATCTGATGGTGTATTAATTGCTTTCTTGACTTGCGTTTTTATGTATTTAGGCTGTACAGTAACACCTAAATTCGGATTGCTTTTTACCCATACAGCCTCATCTTTCCAGTCATCTTCCTTATCCAGGCAATAGATAGCGATAAACAGCGTATCATCTTCTTTCAGCCCTGACACTACTTCCGTACACATCTCCCTGTACTGGTAGCATACTCCCAAACGGTCAAACCCTGCAGTGGTAATGATTACCGCCATCGGATTCTCTCGCATTCCTTGTGATGATTGTAATACATCTTTCACACCTGAGTTTTTTGCTGCATGATATTCGTCAATCAGATACATAGATGCGTTCGGACCGTCCAGCTTGCTTGAATCTGCTGCCAGCACTTTCAGAAAACTCAACGTTCTTTCATACTTGATAGTATCTCTGTAAGGATCCAGAAACTCTTTTCCTGGGTCTAGCATCTTGCTAAAATTGGATGCCATGTTAAAAGATACTTTTGCCTGATCCTTTGAGTTAGCAGCCATATATACCTCTGCGTTCATTTCTCCGTCCGCTATCAGATGGTATAAACACAATGCAGACGCAAAAGCAGATTTACCCTGCTTTCGCGCCATCTCGATGTATGCTGATTGCACCAGTCTTTCATTTGTTCCTTTCAGATAGAAACCATACATAGATGCAACAATCCATTCCTGCCACGCTTCTAATACAAATGCTTTACCAGCATGTTTTCCGGTGTAATGATGGATAATAGATATAAATTCACACACTTGCTTAACCTTATATTCCCTGAACTCATACCGTTCATCATCCATTAATCTGAAGAAACGCTTAGCAGCCAGCTTTATGTAATGTCCTGTTACAATCTTTCCGCTTAATACATCTTCTGCATATTGTATGTATTTCTTCGGTCTTGTCATACCTGGTGTTCACGGAGATATTCTTTCAATGGCGATTGGATAGCCTCATCAATGTTTTTCATCGTTTTTAATTTTCGTTTACTCATAGCTGTTAATCCAAACTCTTTAGCCAGTTCCAGAAACTGTGACCAGTTTTCTTTGAGTATATTAACCTCCGGCCTTTTTACCAGTTCTCCTTTTTTGTTTGTCATCGTCATTCCGTCTGTAGTAATCTTATCCACACAGATAAGATACATTTCATAAGCTGTTGCCATCCGGTGTAACAACGCTACATCGAAAGGAGCCAGTTCGCCTCGCTCATTCATATCTCTCACAAGATTGCAAATGAGTTTTTTAGCTTCTTTATGTTTTACGTTTTTGGGCAGCTTGAACTGCACCAGACTTGTTTCTGCCATAGTTTTCTCTTTTTTTCAAACGTGATTTTTGTCAGACGAAATCCTCATTTTAACAAATCGCAACAAAATCCCATTTTTGGCTTTTTTCAAAAATTGCCGTGCGTGTAAACTGGGATGGGACGAGGTTCAAGTTACTTGACCTTCTAAAATTTCACCCCATACCCCCTTTGATGTCATTCACATTCGACTTGTTATGTATCATTTGGTGGTGCATCTTACAGATGCTCATAAGGTTTTCATAATCATAGGCTAAAGCCATTCTTCTTACCGGATCATCTGTTGACATGAACGATTGAACGTGATGCACATCTTCTGCGATAGTTGTCTTTCCTTCCTTCAGGCACATTTCACATAGTGGCTGTTCTGCTATCTTCAATTCTCTTAGTTTTCTCCATCTTGCAGACTTATATATTTCCCTTCTTTCCTCATCATATAGGTTATTCTCCTTCTTTTTCGGCTTCTTTGGCTTGTAAATTGTCGGCATAAGCTGTAATTTTTAATCGTTTTGAGTCTTTTATTGTCTGATATTGCACTGTTTTCATTCGATATAGAAAGTATTTCACAAACTCATCATCATTTGTTATTTCTGCTGCTTTCTCATCTGTACATACTTTGATAATCGTATCCTGAAATATATCTTCATAGCTTAGACCGGCATAGTATATTTGCCGGTCCTTTGCTGATATGTCTGAGAGTCTTTCATATAGCTTAGCTATCATCAACAGCACATTGCTGTTTGCTTTCCGTTCCTTCATGGAGTATTATGTTTCCATTTATATCTGTAATTTCACTTATTTGCTTTTTACAAAAAGCTCTTATCACTACACTAAGATTTGTTTTCATCTTTATGGCCACTTCATTGAGTGCCATGAAGGTTGATTCATCAAATCTTACCATTACTCTTTTATCCTTTCCCATCTTTACATTCAATGATTCTCCATGCTCTGATATTGTTGTATAACTTTCCATTAAACTCTGTTACATGACAGTTGTAATCTACTTCTACCTTCTGACCAACTGCCAGCCATTGGTTGTTTACATCTTCTCCCATCACATCGAATGCAATCGACTGGGCGTATTTCCCTCCGTCTGTTTCTACTACAGCTGTACGTTTTAGGATTATTCTTTTGTCTTTTGTAGTGATTGATTCTATTTCTTTCACCACGGTTATTTGTCCTTTGATGTTCATTTTTTCTCTAATTCAGATAAATATTCTTCAAATGATTCAATCTGTTTCAAAGCAAAGTCTCTACGATAAGTAACTATATCTCTGTTACTATAATTTGTATAGAATCGTCCTATAAGTTCAGAAATATGAAATTTCTTAGGCTCTTCATGGATATTCAACAGAATTACATAATCAGGTTCTCGTGGGTGGAAGCATAGAAATCTATAATATGTTACCAATCCTCGGCGACACTCTATTAATTTTTCATCGGTCTTTAAACTCTTAACATCTTTATTGTTTCTTATAATTTTCATCTTATCTCCTTTCTACCTATCCCAGTAGCCACCACATGAATGCCAGGAACAGGTAATACAATTTTGTTTTCATACTTGTCATATCGTTGTTACACAATCAAAATCACTTCCATACATGATATGCGCTCCACGCTTCCTGAGTTCTGCCACCAGTTGCTCGTTGGTGTATCTAGCCAACCGTCCATGCAGTCTATCCTGCTTTCTTCTTTCAGCCGTGTGTCTGCTCTCACATAACCGGCACTTGTTAGTGTAATGGGTGCCGGATTTCGTTTCATAGGCACGGAACTTGCCCTCAGGAAGAATCCGACCACACTCTATACATTCTTTCATGACGCAGCCCTCCTGATCAGTCCCATGTTACGGTTTACCAGTTCAATTATACGGTTATGGTATGCGCTTGTGTGATTGCATACTGCCCTTGACTGTATTACCTGAAAGGTTTTTAATGACACCTCCACAGTTTCCATACGTTCTCCATTTACTCTTGCAGATAGAATCAGACTGTCTTTTTTCTTGTAGTATTCATTTTCAAATACACAATGATGCATGCTTTTACCTTCATCTATAAATTCGAATACACTCTTTAGAACTTTTATTGAAAGTTCACCGTCCGTTATTATTACTCCAAAGAACTTTCCTTTATCTTTCACATATTCTTTGTTAAACTGTTCTGCCAGTTTGCGTTTTGTTTCTTCTTCCATTTTCTTTCGTATTTTAGAATATGCAGCTAATGCAATTTCGTGTGCCTTGTACAAATCATTCGGACAAATAAACTTGGGATTATGGATATCCTTACCTGTTTGTTCCATGAATGATAGCATGTCAAAGTATATTGAAGCATCAGTTATCACATAATGGTTTCTATGGCAGATATTCATTTGAGGCATATATTCTATTTCCGGTTTCTTACTCCGTACCATCCAAAGGAATACATCGTACTGACCTTGTTTTACAACTGTTTCTGCATGTCTTGATGTAAGTAACATTTTCATACACTCTACTACTGATACGTATGGCAGTTTTTCAATAGCCTTACACCATCCGTATTTATGAAGTTTACGTGTGATTTTATATTGAGGATAGAAATAATTACCAGTTACATCGAACACATCTTCAAATACATAATATCCAGCACAACTCTGATTATGCTTCCTGACTTTAAACTCGGTGTTGTAATACCAATTAAAAAAGTTACATCCACGAGAATATCTTTTTGAGATTATTATATCTTCTCCATCAGGAGATACCCAGTTTTGATATACTTCGTTATACGTGTATTCAGTCTGAAAACCTTTGCGATTGATGCGATGAACATCAAAAGTTCTTATTACCTGCCATTTGTTGAATGTCTGTATTATTGAGTAATACTTCGATTCCGTCAGGTTGTCTTTCCGTGGATTGTGTTCTAATATGAGATGATTCAAGCATCTACATTGATATCCTAACTCTAAATCCACTTCCAATATACCTGGTATCTGGTACTCTATGTTACCACAACAATGACACCATACTTCTCCATTTTGCTTGTAGTAACCAGATGATGGAAATATACTCTTTGCATAGCCCTTCTCTTTATCCGATATTGGTTTGAGATGGCTGCTCATTTTAAGTACCAATTTATTTAAACTCTTTCTGGTCATAATTACATATCAAATAATGACAGTTGTCTTGATTCAAATATCTTTTGCCGCTCCTGCTTTGTTTTCTTTCTTTCGTTTTTTTTCTGCACTGGCTTTTCTTTGCTAATAGGGTTTTGAATAGTAGTCGGAGCCGCAACTTCTACACGTTCCAGTTCACCTTCTAACTTGATATCATCCTCATCATAGTAGTAAACCGCCCATCCGTATACGGTTTTCCTATCTATCGCTATACCTCCATTTACTCTTTTATTATACATCTTTTGAGCTTGCTGCATGATGTACTTGCAGCATTCCTCTATGGATTTGTTTTCTTTCTTGTAGGTTTCAGCAAAGAGAGAATCCTCCTTTGCGCGGCTATCTAAATAATTTTTAATTGTATCTTCAAACTGAGTTGCCATAGGTCATAATATTCTCAATTCCATTTTTGAGGTCTGTTGTTTATTCTCTCTAGGTAGGATGCAATTCTTTTTTCAGGATCTTCACCATTACGTACAAAAATCCGAGTTCGTGTTTTATCACCAGGCACTGTAACGTATCTTCCATGTTTTTCACGTTCTTTCTGTTGCATCACTTTCAGTTCTGTTCCGTGAGGGTTGTTTTCCAAGTCTATCTTTCTCGTCAATATTGGATCACCTTCTTTATTCATACTATTTCCTCCTGATTTGAATTAGTCCTTTTCTTACTTCTTTATCTAATCTCTCAATATCGTCTTTGCTCATCTGGCATTCTATTTCACCGTTTATGTTATATCCGGTTGGCAAGTGGTTCTCAGCCTGTATTCTTGCTATTTCCTCTTTTTGATTCGTAGCGTAGTATATTGTTATCTTTTCTTTTTTCATGTTGTTTATCGTTTACCTAGCAGCCTTACGGCTGTATAGGACAAGTTACCTGAAACATTAATAGACACAAATAGCTCCCTAAATGAAACAAATCCCGTTTCATTGCGTTTCATTAAAAAGTTATCATTTTGATTTTCAGCCATATTTCTATATGCCTATAAGGTCATTATTTTTTTGCCTCATTAAAAAGACTTAGTAACTTAGTTTTATACTCAATCTCATGAGGTGATTGGATCATTTTAAAATGACATTTTATTTCATCCCATGAGCTGATAAACTCTCTAATAGTACGATATTGTTTGTCAGTCAAATGCCCTGACTTCCAATATCCATATGTCCTTTTCATGTATTCATCCCTTCCCAGCCTCAACAAAGCCTCAGCCTTATCAATCTGGCTTGACTTGATACCTTTATCAGCAGTTAATCTCTGTTTGAATCCTATCGTGGCCCAATCCCGATAAAATGTGTGAATGATAGTTTCTATCGTTTTTTCTGAGAAAAAATCAATCAGGTTAATAGACTGCCTTCTATACATAGTTTCAATTCTCAGAATATTACCTTCACATAATCTACCTTTATCGCGTGCCTCGAATCCTTTATCATATATTTTGAAAACCTTCTTGATGTTCTTTGATTTCTCCGTTGTTTTTTGCCGGTTCTTTTCAAAATTCGCATCATTGAAAAGCTCACGATTTCTCATCACGCCGATAGACTCAGCTAGCGATATGTATTCAATCGGATCATGGTTAACCGGTATATTCAATCCAACTTCATAGTAGGTTATTCTTACCTGTTCCGGATTTATATCCCATTCATCCAGTAACTCCGATATTATCTGTTTTGCGTCAGATATGGTGAACATCTGAGAGTTGTCAAGCGTGCCATATCTGGACCTCCAGAATAGTTTGTGCAGGGAACATTTAATCTGAGCCGTTCTGCCTCTTATCTTCCACCATATTCCCTCGATGTTACTTAATGCCGATGACTGATAATAGATTTCGTTCCCCTCCGTACATTGTATCAGATGGTGCTTCCTGGCTATCCTTTCTGCATCACGTACAAAATCAATCTGGGCATTAAAAATCATCTTGTCAAACATGTTATTTCAATTATATCTTTCCTTCGTTCAGTAGCCTCTGAATCTCATCCTTATTCGCTACCATCTTACCTCCTATAAGGCATGTCCTTATCTTTCCTTCACTTCTTAGCCTCCATAGTGTAGTGCGTGATATTTGTAACCACTCACACAACTCCGACATGGAAACGTAGTCGGTTTCACGGCTATACAGCGTTTCAACCTTCTTCTGAAGGTCATTAATCTTTTTCTTCATATCATTCCATTCACTCAGCGGTACCGTTATCATTTCTTGTTCCATGTCAATCAAATAATTTAGGTGATGAAATTCCGACTTCTGCATTCTTGCAGTTCTTAATAGCCTCAACAAAATAGCTCTCTTTTAACTCGAACCCGATACCATATCTACCCATCTTAATTGATTGATATACTTCTGATCCAATCCCTAAGAATGGAGTTAATATCTTATCTCCTTTATTAGACCATAGAGTAATAGCACGCTCTATCGTTTGTAATTGCAATGGGCAAATATGTTTTTCATCGGCCTGATCTCTTCCTTTTGAGCCATTTAAAGTATCTGAATAATCGATATCCATCCATACTGGAGATGCATATTTCTGCCATGTATCTACAGAAATGTCACAATGTATAGGATGTTCATGACTGCCAGGTTTTCTAAATATCATAAGGTAATCTGGTATACCTACACGACTCATTGCTGCATCTTTTTTTACTTGTTTATGAAGCAAACCAAGAGCCTTTGTACGTTGCATTTCTGTTACAGGATTTTTCCAGATAGTTACACGTGAATGATATATAAATCCAGCATCCTCAAATGCTTTTAATATCATACCTGAAAAATCACGCAACCCAATATATCCCTCTTTACCTTTTTGTATAGGCAAATCCATACAATGTATAGCTACATTACGTCCGGACCACATTACGCGGTACAATTCTTTTACTAGGAAATTAAATGCTATGAAGAACTCTTTGTAGTCTTTTGAATTACCCATATCTTCCAGCTTGTCTGAATATGTATATAATTCAGCAAATGGAGGAGAAAAAATGGTAAAACCAATACTTTCGTCTGGTATCGATTCAATCAATTGTACACAATCTCCATTCATAATATGACAAAAATCCGATTCGTATTCTTTCTGACTTACTGTTTCCATAAGTTTCAATTCATTCTTAATATTCCTGTTCATAGCAATGGTCATGGCTTCTTGCATTTCATAAAAAGCCGATTGCTTATCTTCAAAAGACTTCCTTACATTCTGCATTGTATCTGTCACTATCAGGTATATGTTTACATCGTATTTCTGACCAAATCTGTATGATCTTCTAATACCCTGATAGGTCGCTTCAAAACTAAAATCCAATGAAGCAAATATCTGATTGTGGCAATTCTGGTAGTTCAACCCGAACTGGGCTATTTTTAGTTTAGTGATTAACACACGAAACTCACCGCGACCAAAGCCTAACAGATTATCTTTTTTCTTTTGTTTATTATCGCTACCTTTCACCTCTATGGCTTCTGGTATCATTTTACGCAGCATTTCTCCCTCCTCATCATGACCTATCCATACAATCCAGCTTTCGGATGATGAGTTGACAATATCACTCACTCTTTTCATCCTTTCATTAATTGTTTCTCTTAGCTCATTGTGATAACTTGTTGCAGATACTGCTACATCATTAAATAACATTCCGTTATTTCTTTTGGGAGTTTCGATGTACTCTTCTATTATTTTTAATGCAGGTAAATCATAACCTTCGTTACTAAAACCTATATCTCCTGGCTTACTTAACATTACCGCCCATGTAGATACAAAATCCCAAAATGCCTGTTTTGCGTGACCTTTTAATCTCCATTCTGATGTTGATCCTCCATCATGCACAAAATACATTGCTAACATTTCATTGCGTGACATCACATTCAGAAATTCAGCATGATTACATAATTCTGTAGTATCATTAGGTGATGGAGTTGCCGTACAGCATAATTTGTATTTTGTGTCCTTAAATGAGATAATAAGTTCATTTCTTGTTTTGCCATTGAAATTTTTTAGTATAGAGCTTTCATCTAATACAACACCTCCAAACAGATATGCATCGATGTTATCCATGTTATCATAATTGGTGATATAAATTCCAGCTTGCAAATCTTGATCAAACACTGTTAAACCAATTTCCTTAACATCATAGCCAAATTTTACACCTTCTAGTATTGTCTGACCAATTACGCCCAAAGGAGCCAGAATTAACACTGGCTGATTGAGATGTTTCTGTACTTGATAGGCCCATTCAAGCTGCTGTAGCGTTTTCCCCAGTCCACAATCCTCAAACATGGCAAATCTGCCGGCTTTTACAGCACGTTTCACACAGTATTTTTGGAATGGGAATAGATTTTCGTTCATTTCTGAATCCATCAAATCAAATCCACTATTCTCAATTGCTATCTGTTTCTTTTGCAAAAATTCTATATAATCTTTCTTCATTTTATCTTTTCCTCCTTCAAGCGTTTTACTTCAGCTTTATAGTGACTAACCAGAGCTTTCAACTCAAAATCACTCAGCTTACAGGTTTGGTTCTTTTTAGCTTCAAGTAGAAGCACACGGCTCATGCCGATTTTATTGATCAGCCGCTCCCGGTAGTTGTAGATGTTCCCCTCATCGAACCGATTGCAAAAACGACACTGAGCATGACAGTTATCTTCATCAAATCGAGTTGACATGTGACCTCTGTTGATGTAGTGGCCACAATCAGCCTCATCGTATGACTTAATCTTTCCACAGCTGATGCAACGGAAAAACAACTCGCCATTTGCTACAAAAGAATCGCGAAGCCGGATATATTGAGAAAAACATCTGTCTAACTGGCTGACAAGCTTTTGATGTTCTGATTTGCTAGACGTTTTCTTTTTATTATTCCTATTTTGCCACATATCTTTTAAGAACTGGCTCCATCTACTTTTTACCTTCTCTACCTATTTCCAACTACCTATACCAACTAACTAGTGTTACCTGAAAAGATGGAGCCAGTGAATTGTTTATTCCATAAATGCAGTAGCAGGATCATCCAGTTCTATCTGGTATAGACCTGTACCTTTTTTCTTTACACTCTTTATTTTCGTAATCACTGAGTTTATCTCCTCATCATCACTTACTTCAACTATGTCACCCACATCAACCTCATATCTGATTACGATGGGAGAGAGGTTGCCCGATTTTATCCTTTTCATTACTGATGGGTGTACATATATTGTTCCGGATAACTCCTTATTTTATTCATACGTATTAACACTCAATTAATTCACCATTTTGTAATTTATACCAAGTGTCTGGCTTTACCTTATCTCCATCAACGCTTACTACCTTCCATGATGCAATTTCATATCTTTCTTTTTCTTCCTCTGCAATCACTAATATTGCGCCCATACCTCCTCTTACCTTTACATCATTTCCACGTGCTACAGATATACCATGTTTGCCTGTGCAAGATTTACCTCGTGATGTTGCTGCACCATTATCACCAGCTGTTGCTGCACCATAAGAACCAGCTGTTGCTGGCTTTCCTTCTTCTGTATTACATTTATTTGTACATCTATTCCTTGTGTACTCAATTGCAGCCTTAACAATTCCTGCTATACCAATTTCAGCCTTTACTTTTAGGTCAGATACAGCTATTTTTGTATCATCTGTATCATTTGATACTTTGCCAAAGCCTTCTACTGCACAAAAACGGCTCTTAGCAGGAGGATAGTAACCAAATACATCAAGAGGATATTTACAGTAGTGAAAACCGGACTGACACGCTTGTATCTCACCATCTTCATGATAAGTCTTACCTTCTTCATATTGGAATCCACGACATTGCATATTCTCATCAAATCCTTTAAATCCTGATACATGAGTAAATTCTTCCGGTATAATTATATTAGCAGGGATGTCACGACAATTAACTATTGTGGCAATATCCGATACTTCATATCCAGCAATACCGCAACCTATCTTTGTCATGTAGAAGGTCTTTTCCGGATTTTCCTCAGCATAATCATATAATCTATTTATTGATTGCTCCAAGTCAGTAAGGTTAATGCGTTCCATGTTTTTGTCCAATGTTGGGATAGCATACGACTGACCTTGTATGCCTTCTGCATTACCCATTTCCGCACCAAACTTCTCTACTGCCAAATAAGCAGCACCACCGGTATGATTACCATTAAGATTTGAACCAAATACAAATACTTCGTTTTCTTTCAGTTCTGTTATGTTTTCTGGGGTATATTGTCTTTCCATATTTTTATCTTGTTTCTTCTGTTTGTTTTTCTTCGATATAAGGAAATACATCTGATAGGTTGCTGTCAGATACAGAGTCAACAGTATATTCAAACATTGTACCTTTCATTGCTTCATGGAATTTATCTTCTGCATCTTTGGTAGAGTTACCAGCAACCAAAGCATAGTATGTAATTTTCTTCTTTATTTCTTTCCCTTTCTTTCCATACTTTATATCTATTGTATGATATTTTACTTTAAACCATTTTTCTGCCTCAGCTTGGAAAACATCATCATATCTTACTTTTTTGATTGATATTACACTTACACCACGATTTGACAGAGGTTTAATCTGTTTGATTACTACTGATTCTGCAACAGTCATACTATCAGCTTCAACTAAGTATGTACCTTTTACTGTCTTTGATTTCAAGCCATTATCCTTTGAGTATTTGGCTTGTACTTCCATCCATGTTTTCATGTTTTTTTATTTTTAGGTTATCACTTAAATACTGTTGATTTAGCGTCCATCTTATATCCATCCCAAATCTCTGGCCGTGTGGTCATCACATACCCGTTTGAAATGTGTATTTTGCGGACTGGCTTAATTGAACTTATTCTGCTTACCTGTTTTTTCGCATGTTCCAGATGCTCGTCCATTTCCACATGTGACGGAGGATCAGCATTGCTAAGAGGTAACATTACAATCATGTCATCCTCTTTTGAGTTTCGGTTTGTTTCCATTATCTTATGTTTTTATGATGTTGCTTTAGAATATCCCGGTCCTGTTGAGGCCGGGATAAAAAGTGAGTTAAAGTATTGAAGTATAGCGCATCACTGCGATTATTTCTTTTCCAGTATCTGTACATACCTTACTACATCGTACGCACTTTCAACTGTATCTTTTATCTCGATTTTATCATTTTCTTCTATACTTTTGAAGTGTACGGCATCCTGATAGTCACATGTTCCGGCAATCGCCATCACTACCATCATGCCCAGGCATAAAAGTGCCCCCTTGGTCATATCATTCAGTTTCATAGGTCAGATAATAATTGGTTAATTCTCTTTTACTGTAGTATACGCATCCGTCTTTCTTGTGGGATGGTATCTGTGTCTTGTTTCTCCTCTGTTGCAGTGCGTTCAGGCTTATGCCTAAGTATTCTGCCGCCTGCTTGGGAGTCATCAGTTCATCCGTCATTTGCAGCACCTGTTCTGCTACCTTTGCGGCCAGTCTGTTTATGTCCGAACTTGTCATTATACATCCTCCTTTCTCACCGATTGATTCCCCGGCTACGAACATGCAGCAACTGTACTACATCACAGGGAAGCTCAATCAAAACTGTATTATTTCTTTCCATACCAAAAAATCAAAAGCCCGAATCCAGATAAGCATCCTATTGTGGCTGTTTGATGCTTTCTCCGAATCCAGGCTTTATAACCTATATTCATAACCTAAAGTCCTATACTATACCCACTATAACAGCCACGAAATAGTAGATTTAATCTCATATTTTTTGGTGATAAAAAGGAAGTTACTATATTTGCCAGTGATGATTGAATTGAAGGTTACGGCAAATACCGCAACCACCTTTTTTACACCCGTAACCGACCGTTGTTGATTACAGATGCAAATATTGCTGAATAAATTCACTAAAACAAGTGCTTTGCTGAATTTATTCAGTTAATAAACATTTATTAACTATTTATATGGTGCATTACGTAAAGTTTTGCTGAAAATATTCATTATGAATACAAAAGATCGACTGAAAGAATTCTTGTCTGCTAAGAATATCGGCAGAAACAAATTTGAGTTTCAGATAGGAGTTTCTAGAGGGTATTTATCTACAAAGTCTGAAATAATATCGTCTGAAGTTATTGAAAAAACAATAGATCTTTTTCCTGACTTAAATTTAGAATGGTTGATAACAGGAAAAGGAGAAATGTTTAAACCTATTGATACTTCCTCTTCCATAATTTCGACTCAATCTCAGGCAGAGTCTAATCAAGATGAATTCGATAAAGATAAGCTCATAGAACTACTTATGCGTACAGTAAAAACATATCAAACTAGAGAAGACGAATTACTATCACGTGTTGAGCAGTTGAGAGAAGAAAATGAACAGCTAAAAATAAATTATAAAGTCATTGTCTGATTATATAATATTCCTATTTTCATCAATTTTTAAAACCTACTCAAATGTTTTTCTTTATTTTCAATATATCTCCTATAATTAGTATTGGGATTTTAAATGAACTTGAGTCTGTTCTTACCAAAATGGAAGAACAAACAATTAGGTATGAATGTGTGATGAATGGAAAACCCAAAATGAATCTTATAGAAGGAGGTAAAAAAGAATGTTCTCTCCCAAATGAAAAATGTAACAAACCTGAATCCAAATAAGAATATAACTTCATTTCATAGCTAGCTTAGTTGTTGGACTTTTAAGAATTTAAAAATGAAACAAGTATATAATAAATATATATCTATTGTTTTACTTTTTATTTGTACTTCTGTTTTTGCTCAAAAAGAAATACTGACAAATAAATCAATCATTGATATGGTTAACTATGGTTTTGATGAGCCTACAATCATTTCTATGATAAATGCATCTGATGTTAATTTTAATCTATCGATAGCAGATTTAAAAGAACTTAAAGATGCTGGTGTGGACCAAACTATAATAACCACTATGATTAATAGACCTTGCTCAAAAAAGGAGTATAGTGGTTCTTTGTCTGGTATCTACATAAAAAATGATGAAAAACTTTTAAAAATATATCCTAGTGCTTTTAGCGGTTCACAAATAAATACACTTGCAGCAGCTTTTACATATGGTTTTGCTAGTTCTGATATAAAAGCTACGTTATTTAACTCTCACTCAAAGAACTTTATTTCTACAAGGACACCTGATTTTTATTTTTATTTTAATTCAAATGCACAAGCTAGTTTGCGAGAATGGCTATTTTCTGCAGCCTCATCACCTTATGAATTTATTTTGGTAAAATTAAATATAAATGGTGATAAAAGGGAATTGTCAACTGGGTCAGTGAATGCATTTGCAGGTCATAAAACTGGTATCTCTTCCGAAATGGCTATTCCTTTTGAGGTTGTACAACTTTCAGATAACGAGTTTAAAGTTACCCCTCAAAAACCATTAAAACCAGGGGAATATTGTTTTATTTATCAAGGAACAGTACCACAAGATAAATCAAATATTCACACAGTTTTTGATTTCACTATAGCTGATCAATTTACATGTACTCCTAAATTTTTGATTGGTGATGAGGTTTGGATAAAAGTTTATACAATACCTAGTAAAGTCCAAATTATAGACTGTAAAGAAATAAATGGTTGTATCTTTTATACTATAATGTACAAATCAGGTGTGTACCAAGATGTACAGGAAAGCATTTGTTTTTCTTCGAAAGAAGAGGCTAAAAATGGCAAGCAAATGTTTAAGAGTTATGAAGAATTAGAACAAGAAGTTATTGAAAAAGATAAAGAGATACATCGCCTAAAAATGGAGTTATATAAATCTAAATCAGGCAGCAAATAATATATATGGTACATGTTATTGTAATTCTCAATTAATACGAGTAATGTTTATTCTATCGGTTTAGTTATTGGATTTCTACAATATATAATTATGAGAAGATATATTTTATCAGTCATAGGATTTTTATTTTCTGTTATCTCTTTTGGTCAGAATAACATTCTTACCAATAAATCTATACTTGATTTACGAGCTATCGGACTATCGGATGGCGTAATAATTGCAAAAATAAAATCATCTGAATCTGATTTTGATACATCTGTTGAATCTCTAAGAACTCTTAAAGAGGCTGGAGTAAGTGATTCAATATTAATGGAAATGATAGGAGCTTCTAAGTTGCTCAGTTCTTCACAAGAGATTATATCTGATAAGTTGGGTATATACGTGATGGATGGAGATGAATATAGAAAAATATACCCTACTGTATTTACTGAAAAATCAGTGAACACCATAGGTGTTGCTTTATCGTTCGGTTTGGCAAATGCAGACGTGGTATCTTCTATTCAAGGAGGTCATTCTCACAATAAACTGAATAGGGATAGACCAGAGTTTCACTTCTTCTTTGATAGATCAAATACATTTTCTGGTAATATATTTCAAATTGCTTCATCTCCGTATGAGTTCATTCTGACTCGACTTGAAAGCGATAATGATACAAGACACTTGATAACAGGGAGTGCTAATGCTTATGCTGGACAAAAAATTGGTGTTAATCCGGAATCTATAATAAAATTCAAGGTGTCTTCTGTTTCTGAATCTGAATTCATTGTTATTCCAGAAAAACCTCTTCCAGCTGGGGAGTATTGTTTCTTGTATCAAGGATCTGTACCTCAAGGAAACTCTACTGATCAGCTTGTATATGACTTTTCTATACCATTAATAAAAAAACTAAATCCCAAGTATAAGATAGGAGATACCGTTTGGTTAAAAGGGTTGATAATTCCATCAGAGGGAGAGATTATACGTATAAAAGAATCGAGAGGGTTTGTCGTTTATACCGTCCGATCAAAGAATACAGGAATTGAAGAAGATGTTATTGAATCGAATTGTTATCCGAGCATCGACTATGCAAAAGATGCAAAGAAGCCTAAATACAAAGAACTCGAAGAGGCTTATATTATGCTTAAGATTGATTCTGAGAAAAAGATTGCAGATTACCAGAATTACATAAAAGAGCTGCAAGGAATCATTGATAGTTTAAATAAACAGTTAAGTGAGAATTGATAATGCGTAAATATTCCGTACAATGTACTGCTATACTGAGATGCTATACCAAAGAGCTTAAAAAGTCGGTAACTCACTAATATGCTGATTTATTGGTGAGTCCCGCTTTCGGCTCTTCAGAAAAAGAGATATACTGAAAATAAAAAGTATATCTCTTTTTATTTTTCTTTACCTCTTTTGAACTCTGTGTGATTTGATAAATGGTTATAAAAAATACTTTTTGTATTGCTATTTTAAACAATCTGTCCTATTTTTGCTGTCAAAATATTATAACTGATACATTTGTTACAACATGAAATATTCTTTTATATCGGCAGAAGAAGCTGCCGCCAGTATTCATAATGGAAACACGATAGGCATAGGAGGCTTCTCGTCTGTGGGAACACCTAAGGCTGTTCCGGCTGCTTTGGCCGTTTATGCCGAAAAACTACACAGTGAAGGTAAAGAGTTTAAAGTTGGACTTATAACCGGAGGAGCTACCGGAAGTCAGGTTGATTCTGCATTGGCACAGGCACATGCCGTAGCTTTTCGTACTCCTTTTCAGTCGAATAAAGAAATGCGTAATGCTATCAATGTAGGAGAAGTACAGTATTATGACGTGCATCTTTCGCAGATAGGTCAGGATGTACGTTACGGTTTTCTGGGAGATATAGATGTAGCTATTGTTGAGGCATCCGACATCACAGAAGAAGGAGATATTGTGCTTAGTACATCGGTCGGAATTTCTCCCACCTTGATACAGGTTGCCCATAAGGTTATTATTGAGTTAAACGAAGCCCATGCCGGCAAGTTGACCGGAATGCATGATATCTATATTCCTGATGCTCCACCATACCGAAGAGAGATTCCGATTTATCGGGTAAATGATCGCGCAGGAAGTATCAGTGTAAGGGTTAATCCGGAAAAGGTTGTAGGAGTGGTTCGCACGAATGAACGAGATCGGATAGCAGCTTTTACTCCACTGAATGATACTACTAGTCGGATTGGGCAGAATGTTGCTGATTTTCTTTTGGGAGAATATCAGCGGGGAGCCATACCACGAGAGTTTCTGCCATTGCAGTCAGGGGTAGGTAATATAGCTAATGCTGTGTTAGGAGCATTGGGAGCCGATAAAAAACTCCCGGCATTTTCCATGTATACGGAAGTCATTCAAAATTCAGTTATCGATCTGATGATGCAAGAGCGCATCCGTTTTGTTGCCGGAAGTTCGTTGACATTGTCTGATGACCGTCTGGATATGCTCTATGATAATATTGATGTGATGAAAGAAAGAGTCTTGTTGCGTCCGCAGGAGATAACCAATCATCCCGAAATGATTCGTCGTTTGGGAATAATAGCGGTCAATACAGCTCTGGAAGCAGATATATTTGGCAATGTCAACAGTACACATGTCTTAGGCAGCAAGATGATGAATGGAATTGGAGGTTCGGCCGATTTTGCACGAAATGCCTATCTCTCCATATTTACTACTCCTTCTACGGCTAAAGATGGACTTATTTCATCGATTGTTCCTCATGTTTCGCATGTAGACAGTACTGAACACGATGTACGCATCTTGGTTACCGAACAAGGCGTTGCTGATTTGCGTGGCAAGTCACCTTCACAGCGTGCACGTTGTATCATTGAAAACTGTGCTCATCCTGATTATAAAGAGCTGCTTTGGGATTATCTGAAGCTTTCGGAAGGAAAAGGATGTCATACTCCTATGTCATTGCGTAATGCACTGAAGATGCATATAGCGTTTGCTGAAACAGGAGATATGCGGAATACAAAGTTTGAAATGTAATGCTTTATAAAAAATGGCACTATAAAATATTTTGTGTAAATGGAAAATACGGGATTCAAGTTTGAGTCTCGTATTTTTTATTTTATAGATTTGCAAAATGAAGAAGATTATGAAAGAAAAGAATCAAGTAGTGCCTGATGAGATGTTAAGCAAGGAGTTTCTTAGCCAGTTCAAGACAGAAGCGGATGTGAGCAAGTTTCTAAAACAATTGCATGCCCAGGTGCTGGAGAAGATGCTTGAAGGCGAAATGGATGCCCATTTGGGCTATGAAAAGAATTCTGTGACAGGGAACAATACCGGCAACTCCCGGAATGGCAGTTATCCGAAGAAAATCCAAACTGAACATGGAGAGTCTGTCATTTCTATTCCACGTGACCGTAACGGCCAGTTTGAGCCAATAGCAGTGCCCAAACATGAAAGTCGTGGACTTTCTATAGAAAAGCTCGTTATCTCCCTATACGCCAAAGGAATGAGCGTTTCTGACATAGAGGAAGAGATGCGTGAGATTTATGAAATAGAGCTTTCTACATCGGCCATTTCCATCATTACCAACAAAGTCAATCAGGCTGCCCAGGAATGGCAGAACCGTCCTCTTGATCCTGTTTACCTGATAGTCTGGATGGACGGTATTGTCTTCAAGGTACGGGATAACGGTAAGATCATAAACAAGACCGTTTACCTTTGCGTCGGACTGAAACAGAACGGCCTGAAGGAAGTTCTTGGCATGTGGGTTGGCAAATCCGAAAGCTCTTCTTTCTGGATGGGCGTCCTGACCGACTTAAAAGCCCGTGGAGTGCAGGATATACTGATTACCTGTACCGACAATCTGAATGGATTTACGGATACTATCCGCAGTATATTCCCTCAGTCATCCACTCAAATCTGTGTGGTACATCAGATCAGAAATTCCTGTAAATATGTCGTTTATAAGGATAAGAAAGAGTTTACGGCGGATATGAAGA
>ERZ824978.652-NODE-652-length-46074-cov-5.181751_pt1 | contig 46074 bp, 33 predicted proteins | sample MGYA00519860_ERZ824978 | MGnify/ENA primary metagenome ERZ824978 (study PRJEB31778, sample SAMEA3449184) | human gut metagenome | biome: human gut; feature: human-associated habitat; material: faeces | place: United Kingdom | collected 2010/2012 ... | reverse complement strand
CTATACTCTCAAAAACGCTCAAAGTTTGAGCCTCTTTGCACGCCCGAATATCCTCGGGAAAAATTCCTCCAAGTAGCGCGTAGCGCGCAAAATCGTCCTCAAAGCAAAGCCCCACTCTCCGCCCTTCAAAGACAATCTCTTTTGAAATATCCTCCGAAACCAAACAACATTGAAGGCCGCGATAGCCGCCTCCAACTTCGGTCCCCAAAAATAAAAATTCGCCCGAGGACTTCTTTTGAAAGAGCGGCAACTCGCAAGCCGCATACAGCTCAGGCCCTACAAGGCGCATTTTGGAAATTGAATTAAGAGCGTCAAAATGCGCCTTTGCATCTTCCAAACCCTCCGCCGATGCCGAAAAGAAATAGATTTGCCTTCCTCCCGAAAGAGGCAATTTTTTTGCGTTAAAAATTTCCATAGTTTCAAATGTTTTGTTCATACCTTTAAAGCGACTTCAAAAAATCTATGAGCTCTCCGCGCTCCCTTTGCGTGAGATTTCTGAAAAGCTCGCGCGCAAACTCGGCCTCGCCGAAGTGCCATAGTATGGCCTCCTCAAAGTTGCGGGCGCGAAGGTCGTGAAACATATCGCTGTGCCCCGCGGTCTTGCGCATAAGCCCGCGCCCCCACAGCGGCGGCGTGCGGTAGGTGCGGAATCTCCCCCTGTTTTCCTCGCCCATGTCGTGCATTAGCAAATCCGTATAGGGGCGGATAATCTGCCCGGAATAGGGCTTAAAAGGCGCGTATTCGCCCGTCGTCCACTCCGGCTTGTGGCAACTTGCGCAGCCGATTTTATAGAAGGTTTAGCGCCCCGCAAGAACCTCGGGCCTGTCCAAATTTCTGGCGGCGGGAACAGCCAAGCCGCGGTGCCAGACCATGAATTTTTCAAAATCCTCCATCGAAAATTCCGGCGCCTGCGCCCTCTTAAACTCGCTTACGTCTATGCCCAAGCTCTCGTGTTTTTCAAGCCACTGCCTTGTTCCGTAAAGCTCGCTTCTATCGGCGCGCGCGACGTTTGTGGTGTTGTAAATTCCGTTTGAGCCGGGGCCGTCGTCGAGAGTGGCGCGCGAGCAGTGCCAAGTGAATTTGCCAAGCCGCTTGCGCTTGCTCTTGTGGTCGTAAATCCAATTTCCGTGAACGCCCTTGACGGGCCCAGCAAGCGCGTGCTGGCGGCGGTACTCGGCCAAAATAGCCTCGTCGGGTATGGCGTCGAGAAGCCCCGTGCCGTAAATCCCTATGGTTGACTCTATCGAAACTTTGTAGTCTTTGGGAAGCGGCAAAAGCGGCTCTATTATCTCTGCGCTCGGATAGACAAGTTCGCCCTCGCCGGCCCTGCCGCTATTGTATAAACTTCCGTCGGGATAGCGGTTGCCGTATTTATCGACAAACTTATGCCAAGTTATTTTTACGCCCTTTGCGTAGGGCAAATATGGTTCTACGGACTTTGTCTGGAGCATCTCCGTGTAGCCCTCCACGACGCTTCCGTCGGGCCTATGGACGGTGGCAATGTAGCCGTTTCCGTACTCCAAATCGAAGTTGTCGGTTCGCCGGGCGCGCCCGTAGCCCGGGTGGCAGGCTATGCACGAAGTTTTCATGTAGGTGGGACCGAGTCCCCCAAAAGGCACGCCCTTGTCGCTTACAAAGTTGCCCTCAAAAATCGCCTCGCCCTGCTTGAAATCGGATTCCAAACCCGCCTCCACAACGGCGGGCGCGGGCTGCTCAAAGGCCTTGCTGTTTGAGGTAAAAGTAGTGCCGGCCTCTCCGCCCAAATAATACGCGGGTCCCTTGCTTGCGTCGGAATTTCTGGTTTTGGGCAGGCGCATATCGACGGTCGCGTTTACGTGGCAGGCTACGCATGAGAAGCTCACGAACTCGGGCCTTATATCGCCAAACTTCGCAAGCTCGCCGCTGCTTCCGGGCTTTAGGGCGGCAAGCGGAATTTTCGGGTGGCCTATTTTCAAATCCCGAGCTTTCTTTGGCACAAACCCATCCGAGGCAAGTCCGCCGTCTCCGTCCCCGCAGCAGGAAAGCCATAGGCAAAGCATGCAAAAAAATAGAGCTAAAATCGACTTTCTAAATAAAGTAAACATCGAAACAAACTCCGCTCAAATAAGGAGTGCTCCCCGCCGAGAGAAATTCGCTCTCCCTCTGGCGGGGAACCTCCCTACAATAAGCAAATCGAAGAAGTTTTTTTATTCGCAGACAAGTTCCTTTGCCTTGCCCAAAGCCTCCGAAAGTTCTTCGCAGGCGGCTATGGCAACTTTAAAGCCCTCTTCGTTTTCCTTGAGATTTTTAAACATCGGCGCCTTTAGAGACTCCACGCTTTTTATCGCGCCGTCTATCGACGCTCTCACCCGCCCGTCTGCCTCCTTGGATTTTTCGGCAACCAAGGCCGAGAGGCTCGCCCCCTCAGAATTTGCGCCTTCGTAGGAATTGCGAATGCTTATTAGGTTGTCGACGGCATCTATCAAGCTCGTCCCGCTGTGGCGAGATTCGCACTCGAGGGGATTTTGAGTCTTTGCGGGCGTGCCCAACTTCGACTCCGCCAATTCGTCGGCTATGTCTATGCAGCCGTCGAAAATCTCGCTTAGCGCCTCCTTCTGCGATTCGTAGCGGCTGCCGACTTTGCCCGCGTTTTTCATCTCGCTTGCATAGGAGCCGCCGGTCTCAATTTCCGCCTCTTCAAGAATTTTCGACTTGCCCTCCGAAAGCTTGTCGGCGCCCTTCCACCAAGACTCAAGCGCCACGCAATCCTCCGTCAGAACTTGCGCAAGTGCCGCAAGATACTCAAGCTCGCCCTTTGACATTTCGGCGGCCTTGCGAACCTTGCCCTCCCTAAAAAGGAGATACTCCGCCGCGTGAAAGCCCCTGAAGGCGGCGCCCAAGCCTCCCCTGACATAGCCCGCGTCTATCGCGACCCTGCCCTCGTTTATAGCCTTTATGAGGCCGTCCAACTGCGACTGGTCCAGCGGCCAAGAGTCGAGATTCGGATCCAAGCTCGCAAAGGCAGCAGGCCCGAACAAAAAGGCTTCGCTGCGCTCCCAAGAAGTGCGAACCTTGCTCCAAGCCGCGGCGGCCTTCGCGAGATTTTCGTCGCTTGCGCTCTCTTTGAGCTTGGCGACAGCCTTGTTAAACTCTATGGCGGAATCTGACATCTGCGAATAGGTCGGAAGCACCGTGGCTTCGACGTAGCTATCCAACACGTCCTTTATTTCCACGGCTTCCGCCGCCGGCGCCGAAAAAGCGCCAATTGCCGCCGCAGCCAATGTTAATTTGCAGATTTCTTTGTATGTAGATTTTCTTTTCATATTTTTACCCAAACAATTTTTTAAAGAGTTTTTTTTAGACTTGGGCTAGAAGTTAACTTCAAGCCTTGCACCCGTTATATACGCGGCCTTGGAATCTTTGCCCTGATTCACAAAAATCTGAAAGTCCGGTTGAAGCGCAATTGCTGGCGTAATTTGAAAACGATAGGTAATTTCAAGAGCCCCTTCGTAATGCGAATACTCTGTCCGGGCAGCGCGCTCGTTTTCTATCACTGAAAAACCTACTGCAAATATATCGTTTTCTCTGCATGGTATGGGCGCAAACCAATTAAATCCAAAGTCTGCATAAAAGTTATTGTCAGATGCTTTGCTGCTCGGAACCCAGCCTATGCGCGTGTAAACTCCGAATTTGGCGTTGCCCTCGTCGTCGTTTATCAAGGCCTGCTGCAAGCCCACGTAGAAGGAGTAGAAGCTACCCGCGTCTATTGCGTCGAAGTTAATTTTACTCGGGTCGCTGTGATAATTTCCTCCGAACATCGCGCGCCCCGCAAGGCCGCCTATTTCGTAGTTGTAGCCGAACTGGTACCACAGGGCGACGGTGTCGAAAGTATTGCTGTAATCGAAGCCGTTGTTAGATGAAATATCCTGCCCTATGTTGCCGTTATAAACGCCGAAGGTGGCGTCGAAGTTCCCTTGCGAATAGTAGATTACCGCCCCCAATGTCGCAACGTTATACTGCGAGAACAATTGACCGGGCGCGACGTTTGGCATGGCTCCGAATGACGAATTTAAAAATACGTCTGAGTAATCCATGCCCATGAAGTCCTCGTCCGCCGCAAGCTGACCTATTCTAAAGCCTATATTTCCGAATTTGGTCTCAAAGTCGTTTGCGTAGTAAATTTCAAAAACCCTGGCCATATCGCCCGCAACTATGTTGCTAAAACAGCCCTGCGAGGAATTGAAACCGCCAAGTTCGCCGCCGTTTGTCTGGGTGTAGTAGAAGGCGCTAAGCCCTATTCTGCCCCAGCCCTCTTTGCCCGCCAATACAGACAAGTCCTGCTCGAAACCAAGAGTAAAGAGCGAGTCCGCAATTGTGCGGATATCCCTGCCGTCCGAAACATTGCTCCAGACTTCCCCCGTCCAATTCAAAGATGGCGCAAAGCCCGTCTTTTTTGTAATATCCTCGCTTGCGGAAGCGATAAATAAGCTATCCCTATCCATCCACGTCTCGGGTTTTTCAGCCCCGGGCTGCGTTGAAGCCTCCTGCGCAAAAGAGCAAGCGGCAAATATTGTCACTCCGCCAAGGGCGGCTGCGATAACTTTTTCCATATTCATTTTTCTTTGCATTGTTTTAATTGTTAGATTTGTCTAACTTTTTACTAAAAATTTATTCAAAAATTACTGCGGAAATTCCGGGCGAAAATAAAGTTAGATTAACCTAACTTTATTGTGCAAAAAAACTTTTCTCTTTTTTCTTTTTGAGCAGTTCGAGCGCACACCGCCCAAATTGCAAAGCCGCGCGCAAGTCCCGTCTCCGAGCTCCGCGCCCTTTAGTTTTGAAATGAAATTTGCGAGTTTGTCGGCAATAGTAGCGCCTATCGCATGCTCCATCTTGCAGGCGGCCTCGCGCGCAACAGCAGCCGAAACTCCCAGGTGTTCGGTGAGAAAGCCAAGCAAGAGCTCGTGTTTTCTCAAGACGCTTTGCGCCACCTCGAGCCCCTTTTGGGTTAGAGCAACCGAATGCGGATTTTCGGCTTGCACATAGCCCATTTTAACCAAGGTGGAAAGAGTGACGGAAACCGTAGCCTTTGAGACATCCTTTAACCTTGCAATGTCTATCGGGCGAACCCGGGAAGCCTTTGAAGATAGAATTAAAATTGCTTCCAAATAATCCTCTCTGGCTTCGGTCAAACTCTTGTTTCCATTTTTCATTTTAGAAGCAAGAAAATCGCATTTTTGGGGCTTGTCAAGAAAAAATGTTAGTTGCCTCTAACATTTAAGCCGTCTTTTAAAAATTTTCTACCTATTATAAATAAAGTAGTTATACAAGCAGGTTGAAAGTTTAAATAAAAGCATTGGAAGAAATTTTTTTCAAAAAAGTTAGCCCAAACTAAGTTTTATGGGCCGATAAAGCACTCCGAATTTTCCGCCCGAATATTGTAGAGTGGCGGGGTTCTCTAGATAATAAAGCGCGACTCTGCGGGAGATAAAAAGCACAAGGAGAAAGACGCCTTTGCAAGACAAGGGAAGCCTAACGCAAGCGCGTTAAAAGCAAACGCAAAATTTAAACTCTCAATAAGCCTTTGCGCACTCTCTAAAAAACCCGCAGTTGAAAATAATTTCTCTCCATAGCCGCGCAAAAAATAACTAAAAAAGCAAGCTACAAAATTCCGCGCTTTACCGGCAAAAAAGCAACGTTACAATGGTAAACAAAGGCTAATAAAGCAAGCGATACGTCCGCCCCAAAAATCTTCCGAAAAAAACGCGCCCGAAAAACTCGAGCGCGCCAAGCTGCAAATGAAAAGCCTAAATGCAAGCCTCTATAATAGAACCTGCAAGTACGCCCTAACGGTATTTGACTGCGTGCGGTTCTCAGCTTGGGCGTTGACCTTGCCCGTGTATTCGCCCCACTCATAGCCGACCGAAACCTTGACGGCGGGAATGACATACCAATTTGCGCCTATGTAAATAGCCTGCGCGTTGTCGTACACAGCCGATGCGTTAGAGGGATCGTATGAGAATGACCCCATTGTTACGGGGTTAAAGCCCATGCCGTTTGTGGCTATCATTGAAACTCTCAAAACGGGCTCTATCTGGCCGAATTGCGCGGTTTCAATCTTGTAGGCCAATATGGCGTTAAATCCTTGGGGAGTTGCATTTTCAACGCCGTTAAAGCTACCGTCGGAAACGCGCTGCAAGAAGTATTCGAGCATAACGCTAAAGCCCTTGTACTTTGCCGTAAAGTAGGGGTTTATGCCCCAGAGCTCGCTATTTATGTAATTTGTACCTTCCGTCCTTACCAAGCCGCGCGGAATTGCTTCTTGGCGAAGTCAACAATCTTGCGGAAATCTTCGTCAACGGGCAAAAAGCCGCCTTATTGTGGACATATCCGTTTAAATGCGATGTCGCAAAATATTTAAAGCCCGGTACGAATACTTTAGAGATAAAAGTGACCAACACTTGGCGAAATAGGCTAATTGGCGACTGCCACATGCCGCCAGATAAAAAAATAACAAGCAGCAATGTGCGCACCCGCAACTGCAAGCGCGATAAACAAACCATTTACAGCGGATATTGCATGGACGACCCGTTATACCCAAGCGGACTCGCCGGAAAAGTAAACTTGCTTTACGAATAGCCTGCATTTGCAATCAGGGGAAAGCACCGGGCAAGTGCGTGTCTTGCTGCCCAGAGATTTTCGCAGATAAAAAATTTGCGGCAAATATGCCGCATCTTCCATTTTTAAAAACCATGGAAATTATCGCATATTTCAATCAAAATATTCACCCAAATTGCCAATAATGTATCTAGCAATTTACTAAAAATCTGAAAGGCTCGGCAGAGCACTGGCAAAAGCAATCATAACAAAAGTCCGGCGCGTTTAAAGTTATATATAAATCTCGATTTATATAAACTTTGAAAATGCCTTTGACTCTCTTTTGTATTTTCACTCCTTTTAATATTTTTCAAAATACTATACACAAATAATTGCTCTCTAAAATCCAATGTAAAAAATTGCCGCATTCTTTTGCGGCAATCTTTCTATACTATTTCCCAAGCTCCTATTGGTTCGGACGCAGCAGTATCTGATACTCTCCGGACGGCATTTTATCCACCGTCAACGTGCCGTCAGAATTCCTTATAAAATCCTTCTCCGGAACCTTGTAGCCATTTACGCGCACACTAGCGGAATTGCTCGTCGGGAATACCACCGTTCCCGTCGAATTCGGCGGGATTACTATCCGCCACTCCATCACTCCGTCGGAAACGCGCCATGAAGATGAAGCCAATCCGTACGGAGTCTCGTGCGTTCCGCTCGCAAAGGTTATTCCACCGCCAAGCTTGGGATTGAATATTATATTTTTATACCCGGGGTTTGCCTCGTCGCGCCATATGCCTGCCACGCTTTTATACAGCCACTCGCCTATCGCTCCGTATGCATAATGGTTGAAGGAATTCATTCCAGCATCGCCAAATCCGGTCTTGTGCGAATAACTGTTCCATCTTTCCCACATGGTCGTCGCCCCCTGCGTTATCGGATACAGCCACGACGGAAACCCCTCGTTTAGCAGAAGCCTGTATGCCAAATCCGTACGCCCGTACCTTGTCAATACTTCTGTCAGCAACGGCGTCCCTAAAAATCCGGTCCTCAAATATACGCCTGAATTCTCCAAGACTTTTACAAACCTTTCAAACGACTTCTCCCTTATTTCATCGGGCAATAAATCAAATCCCAACGCAACTAAATAAGCCGTCTGCGTCTCGTTGTCCACTGTGCCGTCTTCAAATACATATTTTTTAGTAAATCCCTTCTTCGCCTTTTCGGAAATTGCCGCATATTTTTTCGCGTCGCCTTCCTTGCCGAGCACTTTCGCAACCTTAGACAGCAGCCCAGCGTTCCGCGCAAAGTACGCCGTTGTTATAAGCTCCGTATTCGTACCTTTTCCATGCGTGCTGCGAACCTTGTCAAACTCCCCTGCCTTCCTGTACTTTCCGGAAGCTTTCGGGTCTGCCGACTTCTCTATTTCACGCTTCGCAACATCTCCGTCAAGACCGTCCATAGAAAGCCAATCGCCGTAGCTCCATGCCGTGCATATGCCGTCTTTTGCATTTTTGTCCAGAAATTCCACAAACGCGCACATCGCGCCATAGTTTTCCTCCAATATCTTCTTGTCGCCATACTGCAAATATATCTCCCACGGGCATACTATCATTGCAGCTCCCCATGTCGCTCCGCCTCCGCATTCGCCTGTCAATATATTCGGCGCTACTTTCGATACTGCGCCATCTTTTAGTTGCGCGTCCCTCAAATCGCGCGTCCATTTCGAGAAAAACGAGCATACGTCCATATTATACGCAGCAGTCGGAATAAATACGTGCGCATCGCCTGTCCACCCAAGCCGCTCGTCGCGTTGCGGACAATCTGTCGGCGTTGAAAAGAAGTTCCCCCTCTGCCCCCATTGTATGCAACTTTGCAGCATATTTACCTTCGGAACAGAGCATACGAAAGATCCTATTTGCCTCATGTCGTTGTGCAAAACTACGCCCTTGACCCAGTCCGCTTTCGGCTTCGCATTCTCGGGGAATCCCGACAACTCCACATATCTAAATCCATGATAGGTAAACAACGGATTCCACTCCTCTACGCCAAACCCCTTGCATATATAAGAATCCTGAGAGCGCGCTGAACGGTAATTTTTAGTGTACAACGTCCCGTCCTTTTCCAGCATCTCTGCAACCCGCACAGTTATCTTCCTGCCGGGCGCAGACGGTATTTTTATGCGCGGCCAGCCAACCATGTTCTGCCCGAGATCGAATATATACGTACCAGGCTTTACCTCATGCACTGATACCGGCGTTAATTCCATCTCAGCCTTTATCGCAGGGCTCCTGCGCGGCTCTATCAACGGCTTCTCTCCTATTTCGGCGGCCGCAACTGGCTTGAACCCAACCTCCTCGTAATCGCTCTCCGTCCAATCGCCAAGCTCGCGGCGGGCATCGTACTCCTCTCCGTGGTATATGTCGGAATACGTTATCGGCCCGTACGACCAATTCCAACTCCCGTCCGTCACAAAGCTCGCCTTGCGCCCATCTTTATAGACCACTTCGAGCTGCGCGGCTATTTCAGGCTTTTTGCCGTATAACGCCCTGTTGTTCCCCCATGCAAGGTTGCCGGCATACCAACCGTCGGCAATTATCCCGGCAAGCGCATTGTCGCCTTCGTAAAGCATCTTGCTTACGTCGTATGTTGTTGCCTGGATACGTTTGTTGTAGTCAGTCCAGCCTGGGCTCCAATAGTCGTCGCCCACTTTTTTGCCGTTTATATAAAATTGGTATATGCCGCGCGCTGCTATATACAACCGCGCACTCTCTACATCGTCGTCAAGTCTTATATCCTTGCGCACGTATGTTGGCGGGAATGACTTCAGAATTTTCCTCTCTTTGCCGTCGCGGCCTTTTATCGTCTCAAACTCCTGCTCCGCCGTATTTGATATCCACTTTGCGGACCAATCTGAATTTTTTGTAAGCCCAGCTTCAAAATACGCAGGCTCGGACCATTCAGACGCTCTGCCGGCCTCGTCCCATACGCGGACTTTCCAAAAATACCTCTCCCTAGACTTCGGCTCGGGTATCCCAGCGCCGACCCACACAGACTCGGAAGAATCCACTTTACCACTATCCCAAAGCGGATTCTCAGATAGCTCGCCTTTGCTTCGCGCAACCACAAGTTGGTACGCCGTTTGGCGCAATCCCTGCCCGTCAGTAGGCAGCTGCCAGGAAAACTTCATATTTTCCAACGACATTCCAACGGGATTCTCATAAAATTCCCCGACCGTAAGCTTTAAAGGTTTAAATTTTCCCTCTCCGGCAAAAGTGCAAACTCCCGCCACAAATATCGCGGCAACCGCCGCAAAAACTCGCCTCTTCATACACTGCATTTTTTTAAAAATTCTACAATGCGTCAACTTAAATCGGAATATCCTTTCCCATATATTCACAGTACGCTTTCAGAAAAATACACTAAAAAAATCCGAACTGCGAAACCCGCATTCGGATTTTTAGAAAGCCCGTTATTTGCGAGTGCGCCTATTTACAAAACCCTTCGCTTTTTTTGTAGGCTCGGACTTTTTGCCTTTCCCAATCTTCTGCCCCTCCGCCGCCGGGCACTTTGACGCATCGGGACAATTCCCGGCCGCCGGGCAGTCGGCAGCTTTCGGGGAGGCGCTTTGAACCGGCAAACTATCAGCCCCAGCACCTTGCGCGCACAATGAAATTGCGGATATTAAAAATCCAGCCACCATTCCTGCAAACTTCATATCTTTAATCCCTTTCTGTTTGTGTTTTTTATATATCGGAATTTTTTCTATCTCGACACGCAAAAAAAACCTTTGTTCAAAAAAATTTCCGAACAGAAAATAATGGTTTACAAAGGATTCCTTTATGCGAAAATCCCAATCATGACTCCCCAAGAATTTAAATTATCTTTCGAAGAAAAAAGACAGGCTGTCGAAGCCGCAATTCAAAAATACCTTCCGCCGGCAAATACACGGCCGGCAATCGTGCATGAAGCCATGCACTATTCAATGGAAGCCGGCGGCAAAAGAATCCGCCCAATGCTTCTGCTTGCCGCGCACGAAATGTTCCCGTCGGAAATCGATCCTCTGCCGGCATGCGTCGCAATCGAGTGCCTCCACACTTATTCCCTTATCCACGATGACCTCCCGTGCATGGATAATTCCGACCTGCGCCGCGGTAAACCTACCTGCCATAAAAAATTCGACGAAACTATGGCGCTGCTCGCGGGCGACGCGCTACTTACATATTCTTTCAGACTTCTCGCAGACGCATATATGCAATACCCGAAAGTCGCCACGGGACTCGTATTCGACCTCGCAGACGCAGGCGGAAGCACAAAAATGATAGGCGGACAAGTCGAGGACGTACTTGGCGAAAGAGACGGGAAAATGACCCAGGACAAGCTTAACTTTATCCACCACAATAAAACCGCCGCGCTAATTACGGCCGCTGTCACCATGGGCATCAGACTCGCAGACAGCTATGACGAACTTAAACTTCAAGCCGCGCGCGAAATCGGCAAAAATATAGGGCTCGCATTCCAGGTTATCGACGATATTCTCGACGTCACGAGCGACGAAGCGACCCTCGGCAAAACCACGGGGCTCGACGCAGCAAACGAAAAAATGACTTACGTATCCCTCTACGGCATTGAAAAATCGAGGGAAATTGCCGCCCAGCTTACGCAGAAAGCAATTTCCGACTGCGAAAAGCTTAGCCCCAACTGCGCTTTCCTAAAAGCGCTCATCTCTTACATGCAAAACAGAATCAATTAGCCTATATAATATTTTAAGAAAGGACACTCCAATGATTGTCGAACCAAAAGTAAAAGGATTCCTTTGCATAACAGCCCATCCCGAGGGCTGCGCGGAAAACGTGCGCGAACAAATCGCCTACGTCAAATCTAAAGGGAAAATCAAGGACGGCTGCAAGTCAGCTCTCATTATCGGCGCCTCCACAGGGTACGGCCTCGCTAGCAGAATAACGGCGGCGTTCGGTTGTGGCGCCGCGACTGTCGGCGTATTTTTCGAGCGCCCGGGCGACTCCGCCCGCCAGCGCCCGGCAAGCGCAGGCTGGTACAACACCGCCGAATTTACTAAACAGGCAAACGCCGCCGGCCTCTATTGCGCGAATATCAACGCCGACGCTTTCAGCGACGAATGCAAAAAACAGGCAATAGACGCCATCAAGAAAAGCCCCCTCGGCAAAGTGGATTTAATAGTCTACTCTCTCGCCTCGCCCCGCCGCACGGATCCAAAGACGGGCGAAGTCTACAAAAGCGTGCTAAAAACTGTCGGCGAACCCCGCAAAGACAAGTCTTTAGACACCGACAAAGCGCAAGTCATAGAAGTCACTGTGCCCGCTGCTACTGAACGGGAAGTATTTGAAACCGTAAAGACAATGGGCGGCGAAGATTGGGAACTATGGATAAACGCTCTCGACGAAGCGGGCGTCATCGCAGAGGGCTGCACAAGCCTTGCCTACTCTTACATCGGGCCGGAACTGACCTACCCGATATACCGTAGCGGCACCATAGGGCTCGCAAAAAAAGATCTCGAAGCCGCCGCAAACAGAATAGACGCCACGCTAAAACTTAAGCGCGGGAAAGCATTCATATCTGTAAACAAGGCGCTCGTCACTCAGGCGAGCAGCGCAATCCCGGTTGTTCCGCTCTATATATCAATCCTGTATAAGGTCATGAAAGAAAAAGGCGTTCATGAAGGGTGCATTGAGCAAATACAAAGGCTTTTTTCCACGCAGCTTTACAACGACAACTGCCTCGATTTCGACGACGTCGGGCGCGTTAGAATCGACAATCTCGAATTGCGCGACGATGTCCAAAAAGCCGTCTTTGAAATTTGGCCAAAAGTAACAACAGAAAACCTAAACGAGCTCACTGATTTCTCCGGATATAAGAAGGAGTTTTTAAAGCTCTTTGGTTTCGGGCTTCCAAACGTCGATTACAAAAAAGACGTTGAAATATAAGCTATCGCGCGGATATTTCACTCAACTCCAATCAAAAATGTTGGCGCTGATTTTTCAACCAGCGCCTTTTTATTTTCGCCTAAAAAATTATCAGCCGGCATTCAGCAAACAATGCTCGCCCGAAAAAACATAAAAAATCTCCGTATTTTTTATTTCTTCCGCCAAAATACGCATGCGCGCTGGACAGAAAAAAATTTTTTTTAATCTCCGTTTATTTTTAGGCTTACAAATTATGCGCAAAAAAATATTTGCAGTCGGAAATTCTTATTACCTTGCTATCTCTTTATTACTGTTCTACGTGGAACATTTCTCTGCTTGCATAAATGCAAAACAATCTGACGGCAATTTCCACTTTTTCGATAGTAAAAAAAAGCGCGCATATCAGCGCGCCCATGCAATCTCAATTTCCGATTTAAAAGAACACAGAATGCGTCGGGCTCATGTCTGTTGACCCGCGCTTAAAATTATCGCCCGCGCTCGCAAAATCGCATACTTTTGTTTCAATCGTCCTTCCGCCATCGGCCGTTATTTTTGCCTTCCATTGCCCCCATGTATGGCTCGGTTTTTCGGGAGTAAGCTCACACTTTGCCCCTGCATTGTTTACGCTCGGCGACGAAAACATTTCCGCGCTTGTGTTGCCTATGTATTTGCTGCGCGCAAGCAACAAAGGCCCCCTCTTTATCGTAGCCGCCGCCGAATGGCGCATTATCGGCAGCAGGTCTTTGCGGCATGCTTCGTCGTACCCAAGCCAGCGCATTACGCGCATATCTTCGCCAGAATAGTACTCGGAAGATAAATCAGAATTTATTACGCGGGGAGTCATGTCGAATTCTATTTTTATAGAAGTCTCGCCCTTGCCGATTCTCAGCTTGTGCCAGCCGGCATTCGCAGCCTTGCCGTTTATCAAAGTGTTCTTGCTCCACGACGGCACTCTAAAATTTACGGCAACTTCCCTCGGAGATTTTATCTTTATCTCGGCCGTGTCGGACACTGGATAATTCCCCAAAACCTCGACTTCAAGATCGCTTATCCTACCCTTGTACGGAGAATAAAAATTCACAAACAATTCGCCGCCCGACTTTGCAAGAGAAGTCCTCGCAAAATCGAGAAACGCCCTCGGCATATTGTCCACACAGCAATGGTTGTAATTTAGCTTGCACTGCGGCTTTGCAACGTAGTGGCTGCCGTGAGAGCGAACGCCGCGCGCACCCCATTTGCCGTCGCGCGCAACCCCAGCCAAAAATGCGTTGTAAAACGTGTCTTCTATCTCGTCGAGGTATTTTACGTCGGAAGTAAGCAAATAAAGCTCGCGGTTTAGGCGCATCCAGTGTATCGCATCGCACGGCTCGGTAATTCCGTTAATCTGCCGCGCCCCGCCTACAAACATATCGTTATATCCAACGCTCGATAGGATATTCTTTTCGTCTTTAAGCAGCTTTTCGCGAATTTTAACAACGGCGTCCAGCGCCTTTTTGTCGCCAGTCACACGGTGGTATTCCGCAAGCCCTTCCAAGCACGACATCATCTCATAGGCTTTTTCCCAATTTTTTAGCTGTGGATACCAAAGCCTTACGGGCTCCTCGGAAAACGCGTTTCTCAGCAAATTTGGCGGCGGATTTCCGTCTCTGTCCCAATACGACACCAATTCCTTCGAGAAATCTAGATACTTGGCGTCCCCAGTCTCCCGATAAAGAATTAGCATTGGTTTAAGTATCGACATGCTCGGCATTCCAACAAACGTTCCAGTGTCGCATATCTTGACATTTTCCGACTTTAACATGGAAATGTATTGGTCGGTTGCGCGCTTGGCCGTTTCCAACACTGCGGGGTCTTTATTGAGTTTGTATATTTCAAGAAGCCCCCACAGAGTATATTTTCTGCACCATAAATTCCAGCACCAGTTGCAATCCCAGCCAACTGCCTTGCGCGCCTTGTCGAGGTCGTTTACCCTCAAAAAGTTTTTCTGCTTGTACGAGCCTAAATACCCGTCCGGATCTTGCAATGAAGCCAGCACTGCCGCTTTTTCGGAAAGAAAATTTTTAAGGTTTTTGTCTCCCGTATATTCGCATACGCCGCTTGCTGATATTGCGAGCTTACCCCAAAATTCTCCGCGCCAATATCCGACATATACGGGTTTGTCGTCAACCCTTTCGCTAAATGCCTTTTCCGCTTCTTCAAATATTTTGTTTTTTGCTTCGTCGGAAAGAACGCGGTTTTTGAAAAAAGCGTCCATTTTTTCTCCGACATAGCCGTCCATTTTTATGTCGGAAAGCTTTGCGCATTCAACTTTGTCATTTACGGCGAGCTTTACTTCCGCCGCATTTTTATCTGCGCCGCCAGCCGCATTTTCATTCGTAGCGCAGGCTGCGCACAGTGCGGCCACAATTATGCTGTACAAAAATAATTTATTCATTCCCCTTGTCTTTAAATTTTTTCAAAAAAAATAAATCCCAAATATTCCAACGTCAACCAAAATTGAAATTATTGTCTTATTACTGATATTCTACGCGTACGCTTTTGATTTTGACCAATTTTTATAATAAAGAAAAAGCCAAAGGGCCGCGCTATAAAATCCTCTTTTCGCAGCGTACCGGAAATTTTTTAAGAGTGCGTAAAAAAACGCCCAGATATATCGTCCCAACCTGTACGCTCCCATTTTGTGGAAAAGCGCAAATATTTTAACGCATTGCCCGAATTGACACTCTCGATACGCAACCTTTACCCCGCCCAAGACATTCCACGTCGGTTATAGCTCCGTCGTCCGTCGGATATGTCTCTCCCATCGCGTATGAAAATTTATAGCTTCCGTCGGGCTGTTTTACATATAGCGGCGCCAATTTCGCGCGCGCGGGCACGCACTCCAAAAATTCGGAATTTTTTGTAAAATCCGCCGGATAATTCATATTGCGGATTTCTCCGTCGGCGAAATTTTTTTCCGCCAAAGCCTCTGATATATATTTTGCCGCATGCTCCGAAGCCGCCCTTAAATGCGGCAAAACCTCTTGCGGCACGCCTTCATGGCGGATTCTGCAAATCTCATAATATTTATGAAGCAGCCTCATCGAGCACGCAAACGAAGGCAATCCCCAGCCTGCCCCTTCCACGGCAGCCGCGAAAGTCCCGCTGCTCCAAAGAAGCGGCAATGCAACATTCTGCCCTATATTCAGCCCCGACACCACTGCGTCGGGGGGATTGTCAGCATACAGATGCCCAAGCGCTACATTCACGCAATCAGACGGCGTACCAGAAACCGTACGGCACTTAAATCCGAAAAAATCCCTCTCCTCCACCACTAAGTTGCAATGGCGGTTATAGGCTCTGCCAATCCAGCTTTGCTCGTGAGCGGGCACAACGATTTCAACTTCGCCAATCCGCGAAAGCTCCTCGGCAAATATTGGAAGAAACGGGGAATCTGCCCCGTCGTCGTTAGACAGTAGCAGGCGCATCTTTTAACGGCTCGCCGCGCAAATACCTGTTTATGCTCCGGGCGGCTATCTTCGCCTGGCCCATTGCGCTGATTACGGTTGCCGCGCCACTTACGACGTCTCCGCCGGCAAATACTTGCGGTATCGATGTCTGCAAGGTTTCAGGGTCGCATTCTATCGTCCCCTTCCTCGTCGTCTTCAAATCCGGACTTGTCATAGGTATTAGCGGATTTGGACGGTTGCCTATTGCGACAACCACTACATCGCACGGTATTTGAAATTCGCTGCCCTTTATTTCTATCGGCGAGCGGCGGCCGGAGGCATCGGGCTCGCCAAGCTCCATTCTTACGCATTCGAGCGCTATTACTTTGCCGTTGTAGTCTAGCACAACCCTCTTGGGGTTTGTGAGCATCTGAAATACAACACCTTCGTCTTTCGCGTGGTGTATCTCCTCTTTGCGGGCGGGCATCTGTTCGAGCGCGCGGCGGTAGACTATCGTAGATTTCGCGCCTATGCGCAGAGCCGTTCTGGACGAGTCCATCGCGACATTTCCGCCGCCCACGGTTATTATGTGCTTCGCCCTGATTGGAGTCGTTCCGTGCTCGGGAAAATCGTAGGCCTTCATCAGGTTAAAACGCGTCAGAAATTCGTTCGCAGAGAACACTCCAACTCCGTTCTCGCCGTGTATGCCAAGAAACATCGGAAGCCCCGCTCCGGAACCCAAAAACACCGCCTCAAACCCCTCATCGAGCAGGCTTTCGAGCGACCTTAACTTTCCTACAACATAGTTTAAATGTATCTTGACACCAAGCTTTTTGAGCCCTTCGACTTCGTGTGTGACAATCTCCTTTGGGAGTCTGAATTGCGGAATGCCGTACATCAAAACACCGCCGGGCAAATGCAAAGCCTCAAATACCTCGACTTCATGCCCCGCTATCGCCAAGTCCGCCGCAGCCGTTATTCCGGCGGGGCCGCAGCCGATTACCGCAACCCTCTTTCCGGTAGGAGCCGCCTTCTCGGGCGTCTTTTCAAGATTGTGTTGGCGCACATAGTCCGCCGCAAATCTTTCAAGCGCGCCTATCGCAACTGGCTCTCCGCGGATTCCCAGCACGCAGCTTCCCTCGCACTGGTTTTCCTGCGGGCATACGCGTCCGCATACTGCCGGCAGCGCCGTTTGTGTCTTGAGCTTTTCGGCGGCCGCTTGCGGATTGCCATGCGAAATTTCGGCAATAAATTGCGGTATGTTTATGTTTACAGGGCACGCCGTCTTGCAGCGGGGCTTCGGGCATTGTAGGCAACGGCTTGCTTCGTCCATCGCCATTTCAAGAGTTATACCGTAGGGAACTTCCTCAAAATTGGAAGCTCGGCGCGACGGATCCTGCTCGGGCATCTTCATGCGCGGCAGCCCGGACGCCTTTATTTTCCTTGCTTTCTCTTCTGACATTTCAACTCTCCGGAAAATTTTTTATTTGGATTGATAGCATTTGCTATCCAGATGGCGGGGCATTGCCTCCACCTCCAGAAGCCTGTACGCTGAACGTCTCTTTGACAGCTCGTCGAAATCGACTTTGTTAAGCCGGAAGAACGGGCCTTCAACACAGGCAAACTTCGTCTCTCCGCCAACCGTCACTCGGCACGCTCCGCACATGCCGGTTCCGTCCACCATTATCGGATTTAACGAACAGAACATGTCTATGCTGTCTGAAACGGGCGCCTTTGAAGCGCACTGCTTCATCATAAATACGCACCCGACGGCTATAATCTCGTCGAATTCTCCGCCGCGCTCCTGCATTGCGTTTATGCAGCCGCCCTTGCGGCCTTCGCTACCGTCGCGCGTGAATACCATTAACTCGTCGCTTACTTCCGAAAGCTTGTCTTTATAGTAAAGCATGTATGACGACGACGCCTCTATAGCACTCACTACCTTTACCCCGCGCTTTTTCAATTCGCGGGCTATCGAGTATATTGCGGCTATGCCGTAGCAGCCGCCAAGAAGCAGAGCCTTGGAGTCTGGCTTGAATTGCTCCATGTCAAGCGGCGTCCCGAGCGGCCCGCTCAACACAGCGAGCCTGTCGCCCTTTTGCAGCGACGCTATTTCAGCGCTCGAGCGGCCGACTTCCTCTATTATAAATTTCACCCAACCTTCGTCCGCATTCCAGTCTATTAGCGTAAACGGTGACCTTTCGCTGTTGGAGTTTGCCATAAGTATAGCAAACTGCCCGGGCTTGGCAAATTTCGCGGCCTCGGGCGCCTTGACCGTAAGCTCGTGGAAGTTCGGGACCAACATCTTGTTTTCGAGTATCTCAAAGCCGTCCGAATTTTTGGCGGCTTCAGCCGCGAGCTTTTCATCGGATTTTTTAAGCCCAAGCATCTGCAAATCGGGCGCGTAATCGGCAAAGAAATGCCCAAGAAAGCGGTTTGGCAGAGCCGACTTGTCTTCCGTGGGAGACTTAAAATCGGCAGGCAGCGGTTCGAGCTCGAAATCGTACTTCTTGACGTCCGCCGCCGTCTTCTTGCAAATATCGCACATATACCCGTTGAGAGGGCGCTGTTCGCCGGCAGACGCCACCGCCGCAGTCACAGCTATCTTTTTGCCGTCAGCGTCGCCTATCGTTCCGGACGTTTCGGCAAACAGGCTTATCGGCATCACCACCTCCGCCAATTTCTGCACGGGCGTTTTCAACACGTCGCACACGGCCAAATGCGGTATTTTCTTGGCAATTTGCGGAGTAATGTAGTTGCCGTACACCAAAACTGCGGCGTATTTGCCATTTTCCAAATCGGCCGATACGTCGGCAGGAAGGTCGGCGGCCGAGGAGTCCAAAGGCATTTCTATCTCCTTGCCCCCAAATTCTCCGGCAATAGCGCGCATAGCCTTTCGGCTCTCGTAGGTCGCGCCCTTGTTGGATATCACAAGCAGCGACCCCTTATTTTCGGATAGAATTTCAAAAAGCTTTTCGACGGCGTCCTCGGGACTCGCGGGAACCTGCTCCTTGCCACGCCTGACAGCCGCCCTGCGCAACCTCGTAGGCGCGTTTATTATCTGGGGGAGCGCAAACCTTCCAAGCGGGCATATCGCGCTTTCCTTGTTCAGCGCAACCATTCCTGCCGAAATGATTTTTCCGCCCTTTATGCGCAAGTTTATCTTGCAATGTTTCGGGCACATTGCACACCTGCTCTCGACAACCTTGTCGGGCTCGCCAAACCATTTTCCCCACCTGTCCGTCAGGCAGCCCGTCGGGCAGGCGTCTATGCACGCCCCGCAAAACAGGCATTCCTCCGAACTCCAAGACCTCCCGAAAGCCGCGGATATGCGCGCCTTCTTGCCGCGGTTGGCTATGCTTATCGCGGGCTTTGAGTGTATTTTTTCGCACACCCTAAAGCACCTTCCGCACAATACGCACAAATTGTGGTCTTTGTCGATAAAAGGATCGTTGCGCTCTACTTTCGACGGGTCGTATATCATCGGCAACCCTATGTCGCGCACGTATGTGCCCAGCGCCACCTTGCGAAGTTCGCAGCCGGGGCGGTTTGAGCACGAACCGCAGCGCGTCGCGGATGTCGCGCGCGTGGGGGTCTTTTTCTCGCTCTCGCACTCCTCGCGCGATTCGCACACCAAGCACGGCGACGGATGGGAACTCATCATCAGCTCTATCGTGCGCCTGCGCTGCGTCTCGAGCTGCTCGGACGTCGTGCGCACAACCATTCCGTCGGCAACGGGCGTCGTGCAAGACGTCGGCGTTCCCCTCATTCCGTCTATCTCGACAACGCACAAACGGCATGCTCCGTACGGCTCAAGCTCGTCGTGCGCGCAAAGTGAAGGTATGAATATTCCGGCTTTCTTCGCCGCCTGCAATACCGTCATGCCGGGTTCTGCCTCTACTTGGCGGCCGTCTATTGTAATCTTAAAATTGCTCATGCTCTTATCTCCTCGATATTGCCCCGAATCTGCATGTCTGATAGCAGGCTCCGCAGGATATGCACTTGTCCGCGTCTATTGTGTGCGGCTTTTTCACTCCGCCAGATATCGCGCCGGTCGGGCAAACCCTCTCGCATGCGGTGCAACCCGTGCACTTCTCGGCATCGACCGAAAAATGAACAAGCTGCGGGCAGACCAACGCCGGGCAACGCTTTTCTTTTATATGCGCCACATATTCGTCTTCAAAATACCTGAGAGTCGTCAACACAGGGTTGGGTGCAGTCTGCCCAAGCCCGCATAGCGACGACTGCTTCATCGTAAACGCTATTTTTTTGAGGCGCTCCAAATCCTCCATCTCGCCCTTCCCGGACGTTATTTTCTCGAGAATTGCATGCATGTGCTGCGTACCCATTCGGCAGGGTATGCACTTTCCGCAAGACTCGTTTTCTGTAAAGTTGACGAAAAATTTTGCGACCTCAACCATGCATGAGTCTTCGTTCATCACCACGAGACCCCCGGACCCAATTATCGAACCGACAGCCGCAAGATGTTCGTAATCGACCGGTATAGATAAATGCTCAGGCGTAAGACACCCGCCTGAAGGCCCACCCGTCTGCACAGCCTTGAATTTTTTGCCGTCCGCGCAGCCTCCGCCTATCTTGTTTATAATGTCGTCAAGCTTCATTCCAAGCTCGACTTCTATCAACCCGGTGCGTTTTATCTTGCCCGCAAGCGAAAACGTCTTGGTCCCCTTGCTTTTTTCCGAACCGAGAGCGGAATACATTCCGGCACCTTCGCGCATAATTGAACTCACCGCAGCGAGTGTCTCCACATTATTTATATTAGTGGGTTTGCCAAAAAGCCCCTTCGCCGCAGGGAAAGGCGGCTTCGGGCGCGGCATTGCCCTGACGCCCTCTATGCTCGCCATTAGGGAAGTTTCTTCGCCGCATACGAATGCTCCGGAGCCTTTCTTTATTTTTATCTCAAATTTAAATCCGTTCGGAAGCTCCTTCTTTAAAAGCCCGGCTTCCTCAGCCTGCTTTATCGCTTTCTTTAAACGTTGTATTGCAAGCGGATATTCGGAACGCACGTATATGTATGCGCACTCGGCGCCTATCGCATAGCCTGCTATCATCAATCCTTCGAGAACGCTGTGGGGGTCGCCTTCAAGTACAGACCTATCCATAAATGCGCCCGGATCGCCCTCGTCGGCATTGCAGATTATATATTTTATCGGCGAAGTCTTTGAAGCGCGCGCAAATCCCCATTTTACTCCTGTCGGGAATCCGGCGCCTCCCCTGCCGCGCAATCCGCTTGCCTTCACTTCCTCGATTACCTCTTCCGGCGTCATCGAAAAAGCCCTTTCCAAACCTTCATATCCGCCGCGGGCGAGATAATGCCCAAAATTCTCGGGATCTATAAAGCCGCAGTTGCGCAAAACCACCCTCTTTTGAAGCTCCACCATCGGGTGTTTGCAAAACGGCTTTATTCCGCGAAATTCGCTCTCGCACATTGCCGCTTCCGCTTTTTCAGCAACGGGATTCCCGTTTAGCAGATGTTCGTCGACTAATTTTATAACGTCTTTCGGCTTTACGTTTGAATATAAAATAGAAGGCTCACCCCCGCGTTTTATCTCGACGAGCGGCTCAGCATAGCAGAGCCCGATGCAAGCGGTTTCCACAACATCGACCTTATCTTCCAAGCCTTTTTCTTTCAGAACCTTTTTAAATTCGTCCATTACCGCGCCGGCTCCAGCCGCGCGCCCGCAAGTTGCGGCTCCGACCATCACTCGCGCGCTGTTTTGGAATTTTTCCCATTCCTTTTTGGCGGCTGCCCTTAAATTTTCGAGAATCTTCATGGCTATTTCAGGGATTTTAGGATTTTTTCTATTTCCGCAAGCGTCACGCGCGCATGAACTTTTTCGTCCACTACCATTGCAGGCGCGAGTGCGCAAGCTCCAAGGCATGCGACCCTTTCCAAACTCACAAGTCCATCGGGGGTAGTCTCGCCCTCCTTTATGCCGAGCCTCTCTTCGAGCGCCGCCAATAGGGAGCCCGATCCCCTCACGTGGCATGCCGTTCCCTTGCATACTTTTATAGTGTGCTTGCCGGGCTTTTTGAATTTAAATTGGGCGTAAAAACTCGCGACCGAATAAACATCAGCCTCGGAAACCGAAAAATATTCGGCGCACTCTTTTACCGCCTCCGGACTTATAAATCCGTCCTTTTCCTGAATATCCTGCAATACGCTCACGAGATTTTCCCGCTTTGGCGGATATGCCTCGAGAACGCTCTTAAACCTGCATTCTGTCATAATCTAAACAAAAGCTTTTATTTTTTGGTTAATATGCGTCTTTTATTATTCAAAAAGCGGCCGCTCTTTGAAATTTGGAAATGATTTCTGATTATCAGAGTCTATTCAGGTTTTTTGCAATATTTTTCCGCTCTTTTTTTCTATTTTTAAAAAAAAAATACATTTTTGGACATTCTTTTTCTTCTCTCATTTTTTTATTCAGACTCACTACTTAATCGTTTGAGCTTTTATCTCTATATTTTCTCTCTTACAATTTTGTACTTTTTCGGGCGCTTCTAAAATTGTATAAAACTATGTTGATAACTTGTAAATTTTAGCTCAATAAATTGTAAACTTGTAAATAAATCGACGTTCTCCACATTATACGCACCGCTATTCCTAATACTTTAATTTTATAAGTAATTTACATACAATATTAAAAAAAGTTATTACACTTGTTCCCAATTTATAATAATAAAGTTAGATTTAAATTAAAATTCTTATCATTATAAAATATTTCTCTCAAAAAGAAATGAACCTGAACCGTCCTTAAAATCATCCGGCAAAGAAGTTCCACCGCAAACCTGTTTAAATTCCGGAAAATTCCTTAAAAACCAACTCGCGTTTTCTTCGTTCTCTTCAGGCTCAATTGAGCATGTAGAATAAACTAATCTTCCGCCAGGTCTTACAAATTCAGAGGCTTTTGAAATCAATTTCTTTTGAAAGTCGGCAGACTTTGCTATGTCGCCTTCAGAAAGTCTGTATCGGGCATCTGGACGCCTCCTTAAAACTCCTGTATTGGAACATGGGGCGTCGAGCAAAACGCAGTCAAACTTCAAAGGCAAGCCGCGAGATTCGAGCTTTTTTGCGAGTTTTTCCGAATTTAAGTCTGCTTCCAATACATAGGTTTTTAGAAAATCTATCTTGGAAATGTTTTCTCTTAGATTGCATATGCGCGGACCGGGAATGTCAACGCTTACAAGAGTGCTCGATCTGCATTTTTCTTCGTCAAAATTAGCCGACTCTCTAATTAAATCTGCGCAAAAGCGCGATTTTCCTCCAGGGGAAGCGCATAAATCCAACACAATTTCGCCAAATTTTGGATTTAAAAGCGACGGCGCAAAGGAAGTTGAAGGATCTTGAATGTAAAATTCCCCAGACTCCAGTAGTTTTTTTGCAGTTTCCCATTCACCACTTTTTAAAATCTTAAAATTTTTAAAAGGTGTGTCGGACAAAACATCTTTATACTCAATTTCAAGATTCTTTGCTCTTTTGGAAGCAGAGGATCTCAAAAATACGCATGACGGATTTTGATCGTTTTTTAAAATTTCAAGCGCCTTCTCAAACCCAAAAGTATCTACCCATTTTTTAACAAGCCATTCGGGGTGGCTGTATGCCAAAGAAATGCTCTCTAATGCCCGTGAATTTTTAGAATCTTCCAAAATTTTTTCAAACTCGACAGGAAACTTTCTCAATACGGCGTTTACAAAACCCGATTCCCCCTTTGAAAAATCGGCCTTTACAAATTCCACCCAAGAATCGACAGATTGAAAGGTCTTTTTTCGGCTTAAAATATCGGCGCATGCGCAATACAAAGCACTCTTTAATGCGCTGCGCGGAGGCTTCTTGCAAAGCTTTATTACTATGTTTTCAATACTTAATAAATTTCTAAGCAAAGTCTTAAAAACAGAATTAGTGTCACCGCTTTTTAATTTGCTTCCGCCTACATAAAAACTCTTTTCAAATATAGAGTCGGCTTTGGCGCCCGACGTTAAATATCTTTCAACCGCTTTTACAAGCGCGCGCTTCTCCTCAAAATCAAAAGTCTTCCCGACACAATCTTTCATTTTTCTAATGCAACGCATTCAAAATCTTATCCCAAAACAAAGAAATCCTGCATTTTTTTACGAAAAAATGTACAAACCTCAAAAGACGTCAAAGATAAAATTGACAAATCCTCTGAATGGTTCATTTTAAGGATAATCATAGATTGCGTAAACTCGTCCACATAACATTGCAATCCGGACAAATTTTACGCTTTTTTTGAAAAAATGCAAAAATCCCTAAGCGCAAACCATCAATTAAAATACGCTCGGGATATTTTTGCAAAGTGCAGTCATGGCACATAACGCAAGACTATAAAAAAATGAATCCGGAATCAATAGATCGCCTTATAGCTAAAAATCCCAAACTGCGCAATAAGCGCCAAAAACTTGAACAATTGCACGACGGCGCATATTGCATGCACGGCAGCTGGGGTTTCGGCCGCATCGTATCTTACGACGAAGCTTCTAAAAAGCTCATTATAGATTTTGAAGGAAAACCGGGCCATAAAATGGATCCGGTCTTCTGCGTTGATAAACTCGAAGTGCTCGACGACGACAACCTTCTTGTCCGCTACCGCACCGACCGCGAAAACCTCGAAAAGGAAATGAAAGATAGCGGCGAATTTGTGGTCTCCTACCTCGAGAAAAAACCGGATATGTCGGCAAGCCCGATTGAGCTCGAAACTGTATTCAAACAGCTCTTCGGGTATGTAGCAGAAAACCCGTCTATTTCTGAAAAGGAACTTGCGGAAAAAAATAAGGCTGCCGAAAAAGCGTACAGGTCTTGGTGGAATAAGGCAAAAGAAGCCTTGTTTAGAAATCCGCGCGTGGCTTGCCCGAAAGCCAAAGGCGAATCTTATTCCCTGCGCGCAAAAGAGGAGGAAATGAAGCCGGAACAGGAAGTCTTGCGCGAATACTTCCTCAACAGAGAACCCAAGAAAAAAATACTCCTCGCAGAAAAACTTTATAAGACGGCAACCGACGACAGCGTCGAAGAAATTAAAGCCGACCTCCCCAAAATAAAAGAAGAATTGACCGAGGCCATTAAAAAAGCGCGCTCACTAAACGACGCCGACAGGCTCCACGGAATATGGGTGAGAAACAACCTCGTCCGCTATCTCTACCCGGGCGAAGAAGAGAAAGTCGAAGAAATTGCCCCGCGAAGCAAAGATATTATCCTAGCTGCAGTTGAGCGCGACCCCAAAGACGGACTCAACAACCTTGCTAAAAATCTCCCGTCTTCGTACCTCGAGCGTTTCCTCGACCTTCTAACCCGCATATTTGTGGAAGATTGGCGCGACCGCATTATAGATCTTCTCAAATACAGTGAAGGCCGTTTTACAAAAGAGTGCGTCGACTTTCTACTAAGCTGGGACGTATCTAAAAATTCGCACTTCGTAAAAGGCGCGGAAATCCCCGACGACGGCAAAGGCGTAACTTCGCGCCAACTAATAAAGGACTGCCTCAAAAGGTGGCTCGAAGAACAAACTTTGCGCGGTCCGGTAATTTTGTGGATTGTTAAAAACCGCAATGCTGCCGCCTACAAAGACATACTCTCGCCGCTCATTGGCGAAGACTTGCTCAGTGCGCTGCTCGCCGCAGTCGACGACGAAGCTTTGCAGAGGGAAACCGTTGTCACAACAGCGCGAATTGCCCTCGCCGACGCCCTCAGCGACGACAAAGACTTGATAAAAGATATGCTCGAAAGTTCGACCGCCGACACGGCGCGCGACTTGGCGCAAACCCTTTTGCTTAACCAGGGCTTTGAAGACCTTACCAAAAAGTCGATTCTCGCAAGAATAATAAAAGTTTTCCCGAGCGTGCAAACGCTCGTCGCGACAAAATCTTCCGATTCAAAGGAAAAACGTCTGCTCGTTTCCTCCTGGAGCTTGCAGGCGCGCCGCGAAGAACTCGAAGACATCGTCAAGAATCAACTCCCCGCGAGCAAACTCGCAATCGAAGCCGCACGCGAGCTCGGCGACTTGCGCGAAAACTCGGAATACAAAATGGCGCGCGAGCACGACGAAGTTCTTTCCGCACGCCGCGGACAACTCGAACGCGACATCGCAGGCGCGGAAGTATTCGACTTCAACTCAACTCCCACCGACAAAGTCGGTATCGGTTCAATCGTCAGCCTTGTCACAAACAAGGGCGAAGAACTTACTTGCACTATTCTCGGCGCATGGGACAGCGATACGGCCAAGAACATTTTCTCCTACCAGACTCCTTTGGCGCAGGCGCTGCTTGACCACAAAGTTGGGGACACAGTCGAGACAAACATCAATGGCCATGCGACGCTCTGGACTATCAAGAGCATTTCACGCTATATCGACACTGTAAAATAGTTTGCTTTTCTGCGAAAATTTTGAGGGCGGCTTCGTTAAAAAACGGAGCCGTTTTTTTTGGGGTTTAAAAAATGATATTAGGGTAAACGCGATTTTAATTGTTCCATATGGAACAATCTTTTTGCCTTTATTCTATTTAATATGGGCGCGTTCCCAGTCTGACAAATGTTCTTTATCCCGAAATTTAAGGGACTGATTTTTTAATGAAAAAGCCGCCTCTTAAAAAGAGGCGGCTTGTAATATTTTGCGAAAATTTAAATTTCCACTTTTATATATTTATAGAGTTTTGCCCGCTTTTGAGTTTTATCTCCTTGCCGTTGTGAATAAATACTCCGTCGAGCTTTTCGGGAAGGACTACTTTGCCCTCAAGCTTTCCGCCGCTGTTCTTCAAAGATAATTCTATAATTCCATTTGGATGGGGAACCTTTCCCTCGACAAAGTCGAACTTTCCGAGATTCGGCTCTATCCGCACAGACTTGAAACCGTATTCTCCGGGGTTCACCCCGCATACGAGCGAAAGCAGATGATAGTTGGGGCTTGAACTCCACGCATGGCAGTCGGAACGCGTGGGCTCCGGAGTTTCCGCAAATGTTGTAAGCCCGATATTTAACATATCGCGCCACGGATCGAGGGAGTCGGCATATTTGTCGGAGGCTCCCACTTTGCGCATAGCCTCGGTCAGGTAAAACCTGTAATAAAACGTACATTGGTCGAGCGATTTGTCGCTGATAATTTTTTCAAAAAGCTCTCGCTGTTTTTCGGCTGGTATGGCGTCGGCTAGAATTGCCATTATATTGGCGTGCTGGCTCGATTTCTCCGCGCCGGCATAATTCATAAAAAGCCCTTTTGATTCATCGTAGCAGTTTTTTCTGACGGCATCGGCGATTTCGCGGCTCTTTTGGGCGTACTCGTCGGCTTCGCGCACGCAACCCATATAACGCATTAAGTTGGCGGCACTTTTTAGCGCGTATGCAAAGTGCAAAGAATTTATCGACGACGCAGCGTCTTCCGTTTCTGGCGCGTAGCCGTGTTTCCATGTAGTCACCCAGTCGACAAAATTCCAATGGTTTAGCATCGAGCGGAGCATGCCGCTTTTGGAATCGATTTGTTTGAAAAACCAGCCGAATACTGCCCGCACTCCATCTAAATGTTCTTTTACAAATTGCGGGTCGTCGCGGTGCTTTGCGAAATCGTCGAGCATTGAAACCCAATAAAGAGCAAACGGGGGTATATATTGTTTGACTCTCGTTGGATAGCGCGACTTCACAAGGCCGTCGGAACCCCGCGAATAATCGAAGTTTGATATTGCTTGCCTTGCAAGCCTGTCGTCGCCTGAAACGTACAATGATATTAGCGCCTGTATGCGCGTGTCGCCCACATATTGCAGCTGTTCGTAATAGGGGCAGTCAAAATACGTCTCGATGGCGCAGAGCCTCGCCGTTCTCCACCCTACATTCCATATATCCGATACGGACTTGTCAGAGGTTTCAAATGAGCCTTTCTCCTTAAACGGGTAGCCGGTAAAAACTCCGTAAAAGTCTTCTATGTCGAGCGGCTCATCGGCGGTCTTTATATCGACCGACACATAGCGGTAGGTTCGGAACCATAGGGTTGAAAAGTCGCGCTTTGTTCCGCCGTCGGGCATAAAGACGTCGAAAGGAGCTGAATTACTAAAATCGCGGCCTTCTATGGAGTTCCTATTTCCCTTTTTCCCATTCTTGTCAAATAGAGCTTCGGCGTATGTCACTTTTACGACAGAGCCTTTGCCACGGCTTGACACAAAATGTACATATGCGTTTGTGAGAAAGTCGTTGTCCAGTATAAAACAGCACTCCGAATTTGCAGGTATTGTTAATTTTTCGCCTTTTATAAAGTTTGAAGGATTTTCTACGCCCGTATGCTTGCGTATTTTTGAAAGGCGCATTAGTTTTTCTTCTAGCTGCGGAATTTCACGCTTTACGAGCATCCAATTCTGGTTTTCTCCATAGGGGCCGGTGGCGCACATGCCTCTGGCTATTTTTTTTGCGTCTGCCCATGAGGAATCGTCGAAATTTTCGGAAGTCCAGCCCCAGTCGTATTTGGAACCGTCAATAGCGTCTGTTGTGCCGGTAAAACTAAAATTGCCGACACCTTTAAAGCCGCGCAATTCCGGTCTCGAATAGGCGGAGGAAACTTTTACTTTCCAATTAGCTGGAGTTGCTATGAATTCTTCGGCTTTTGTTGCGCCGTCTAAAATAAAACCAGTCCTGTTCGTCACTTGCGCGGCAGGCGCAAATTCAGCGTAATTCCATACGAGGGCGGCGATTGTATTTTTGCCTTTTTTTAAGTATGGGGATATGTCTATTGTATCGTATCTCCAATGTTCAAGATCGCCGCGCGCGGGGCCGGTTGCTATGGATTTACCGTTCACATAAAGCCGAAAACGGTTGTCGGCGGATACGTTTATCTCGAATTTCTCGGGTTTTTCGGGCAAATCAAAAGTTCGGCGAAAGTGCAATATTTCATATTTATTGCCGTCCGATTCCGGAGTGGAGCACCATGATGCATTCCACGTTTTGTTTCCCGTTGAAAATGGATATTTATATTGGGCTGCAGAAAGGGTTACGTTCGCCCCAAAAATAAATGCCGCCAAAGTTAAGCAGAATGCAAATTTTTTCATGAAAACAAAAATATCATCAAAAAACCAAATGTTTCAATAGTAATTTAAATAAAAAAGCCCCGCCGATAAAAACGGGACTCTTACACATCAAACAGCGAATATAATAATATAAAACCGACTATTTGTCGAAAGTTTCAATAACCTCAATGAGCTCTTGCGGAGTCTTGGTCTGCAAGCCTTCCAGAATTTTAACCTTATCCGTCTTTGGGTTTATTATAACGATTGTCGGGAAGTAGCGCAGTCTGTATTTTTCCGCAAGTTCGAGCATTTTCTTTGCATTTTTCCTGTCGGCAGGTTCTCCGCCGCGTTTAAAATCGGCAAGGACTACATGCAATTTCTCATTTGCGTATTTTGCAAATTCGTCTGTCCCCACCACAAATTTATGCAACATCTTGCACGGCGGGCACCAATCGAGCCCCGCAAATTCAAGCATTAACTTTTTCCCTTCCTTCTTGGCTGCCTCATACGCCTTGTCGAAGTCAGTTTCCGACTTCAATACCGCTGCTTTTACTTCTGATTTTGCGGATTTCGGAGCTTCCTGCGCATGCGATATGCCGGCTGTTCCAAATACAAAAAACGACAATATCGCCGCCAAAAGATATGAATTCTTGCTGATTTTTTTCATGTCTGCCTTTATGTAAAGAATGTTTATTTAGACTCTTTCTGATAAAATATGTTCTGTAGATTCGGCAATTACTTTTAACTTCGTCAGTATTTAGAAAAAATAAAGCTATTTTTCAAAAAGGCTCATTTGGGCTCCGCGCAGCAATCCGTAATTTTTCAGAATCCTCAACATCTGCATTAAATCGCTTTTTACATAATTTGTATTTGGCTCGACCGAATCAATTAGCCACCTTAACATTTGCGGAAATGTCACCGCCCCGTCTATTCCGCGCGAGCGCATTGCCGCTATGCTCTTTTGTTTTTCAGCCCGCGATTTTGGCAAGTCGGCAACAGCAACTATTTTCATAATTCCGTCTTTCTCGCCAAAAAAGTCTTCAGCTTTCTTAACGGCTGACTTCTGGACAAAATCGAATATGCCGCCTTTTGATGCAGTTATCATATTTTCAGTGAAGTTTGCCGTGTGCCATGCTTTTACGGCGACTATTGCCCGGCGGCATTTTTTGAGTTCAGCAGGCGTCATTAAAAAGGCGGGCTCGCCCTCGGAGGGGTTTGGATTTTCCACAAAGAAATCTATATTTTCGTCGGCCCTCTTTTTGCGGGATTGGACTTGGTATTTATTTGCCTGGCAAACGAGAAACCCATTCGCTTCAAAATACTCTCTAACTATATTTTCATCAATGCCTGCCATATTTTATAGCCTATTTTATCTGCGCTTTTGGTTCAAGCAAAAATGAAAGAGACGCTATTTGCAATTTTTAACTGTTTGATTAATTTTACTCAAAAATTTATTGAGTCGATTGGCACTTTTAATAAAAAAATTCTATTCTTAACCTATGAAAACTAAAACATTATCATCTAAAAAGATATCATCTTCCATTCCGTTAATTAAAAATACTTTGTTCGGAATGCTTCTGAGCGGTGCAATGTCTGTATCCTCATTTTCAACTTTCGCACAAGAATCAACCGATTATTATTGGCGCGGCCAAGATTGGAACGGAGATTTTAAATCGGAAATCGCATCTTTGTGGAAAACCGACGCATCAGGCACGGTTTCACACCAGACTGTCCCTTCTGAAACATCGAACATTTTTTTCGATGTCAATAATCTAAGTCTGGTGCACGTCAGAATGGACCAGACTATAAGTGGTTTAAAAGTAAATTCAGTCACGGCGACAGTTGCCACGGAGATTAACATGGTAAAACCGATGTCTGTTATTTCGGATTGGTCAAGCTATGTAAATGCAGATGCAAAATATGTTCCCACTTATGCTGCAGATTATGCTTCGTCTAAATCTATTAGAATCGTTGCCGACAATGTGGATTTTCTATCGGTAGGCGGGAATATGACCCTCACGACAGACAAGTATTTTAATTCACGTTTTCGTCTTGGCTATTTGCAAGCTACTTCCGCTTATACTTTAACTGTCGGAGGTGCGCTCAACTTTGTTAAAAACGGCGCAGACACTGTCGGGTACCACGCCTTTGACATGATTGCTTCCGACAGCAATACAGGAACTTTGTTTGACCTTGATATTGGAGGATTGAATTCGCGCGGCAAAGCCGTTTACATGACGACCGCTAAAAACGGGACTGTCGGAATAAACTTTTACAATAATTCCTCCGGAGCGTTTGCAGGCGGCTCTTTTGAGGGTGTCTTCGCTACGGAAAGTGGCGTAAATTCACAGCTAAACATAGCCATGAATGGCAGCGGCACTCAATCCATTACCATATACAAGGCAGCCAACGGCAGCCAACATGGTTTTGAAAACGATTTGGACGGGAAAAAGGATATGAGCATTGGCATTGTCACTGTAAACAGCGGCAAGTTTATAATGAATACGGAAGTTTCCGTTGAAAACCTCTATTTATATGGCGGGACTCTTCAATTCTCGTCTCCGGAAAAAGTCGGCGGGCTGACGATAGACACTGGAGACAGTGTGACGTTGCTGTTTGATGGCACTATAAAAACCGGCGACTTGTTTATTGGAGCGAATCCGATAGATATAGTATTTTCGGCGGAAGATCTTGCCTCGCAGAAAATAACTGTTTTTGAGTTTGATTATCTGCTAGATAACATTGATGTTGAAAGCGTCTTTACGGCGCATGACGAATCTGGAAAAATCCTCGAAGGCAACTTTGAGCTGGTAGGCGAAATGGGTGGCGCGGGAAGCCTTATATACAATGTTCCGGAACCGGAAGCAGTCGCGGCTCTTCTTGGAATTGCGGTTCTTGTTTTTGCGCTGCGCCGCAGAAAATAAAATTTCTTTCTTCTTTCAATGGCGAATCCTATCCGGATTCGCCTTTTTTATTGGCGCATGCGGATATTCTTATCAAGAGAGTGGGCCAGATTTATATTTTTGTGTAGATGCAATCCCGAATGTTTTTTTTCCATTCCGATTTCTCCGCTTGACGCTTTCCGCTCGGAAGCTGAAATAAAGTCGGCATATATTTGAAGCTCGGCGCACTTTTTAATTCGTTTTAAAAATTATATAATTAACTTTTTTACGGTGGTGCACTTTGGCATAGCGAGACGAGATAATATGCCACGTTAATTTAAATAGTATGTACGCAAAAAAAAGCGCGCAATATGCGCGCTCTATAAATTTTTTCTATATGTGTTGGTATTAGCTTTTTACCTATTTGATAGTAAGGATAACGTTTTTGTCAGACTTGGAATGGCGGCCGACTTCCCCCTCGGTTATCGTTGCCTTTAAGTTGCCTACATTTACCGTTTGTCCAAAGGAATACGGATTCCCGTTTACCGTAAAGTGTGTAAGCTTTCCAAGTTGGCTCTGTTTATTGGAAAATTCTATCAGAACATAAGTTCCCTTTTTAATCTTAGGTGTTATTTTAAGCTCAAAATCGCATCCGGTAAAGTCAGCGTCAGATCCAAATTTTAGCTCGGGAACTTTTCCGTCTTCCTCTATCATCTGAATCTTAAATGCCCATTGTTCTGGCTTTTCAGAAAAAATGGTGTCCAAAACAGTTCCTTCGCCGAAAGTCGCAACGGTCTTGCCTTCCAATATGAGAGTGAATCCGCCGCGTGTGCTTGAATTTACCAATGGGTGGACTGGTATTATGCAACCCATTGCCCCCGCCATATTAAATTGCGTATTCTTAAGCCTCATTATGCCGTTGCCTATGCCGCGGTGTCCGTCCCAATATCCTATTGAAAGATTGCCGCCAAATTCCATGTTGCAATTCTCAAATGAAATGGTCGTGGTTCCGCCGCCAGGTATGCTTGTTCCAAGCCCGCGCTTGACTTTTATCGTTTTTCCCTTCGCGGTAATCGTCGATCCGTCGCCGTTTGATATCGCGCCAACATTCACATTCGCGTCTATGTCCAACTTATACGATCCATATCTCGTCGCAAGAGTATCGTTTGTGCCGGGCTTCGACGGCAACGGCGGCGTTTCAAAATCTCCGCTGCTTCCCCACGTACAGGTAGAGTACTTCATCGTTTTTTCCTCTTCTGTCTCGGGATTTCTCTTGCCCGCATAGTAGGTCAAAGCAAATGCGTTCGCGCACGATGCCAATAGTATGGCGAAAAGTTTTATTGCATTTATTGTTTTCATTGATGGAGCGTATAAATAAATTTCCCATAAGACGAAGCGCTTCGCGCAACAACGCCTTTTTCTCTATTTTATTTTTATGTTTTTTTTACTTGTGTCAAGAAGCTTATTGAATTCTATCCCTACCCCATAAATCAGAATTAAATTAGCTTCCCTTCCCTATCGCGCCGCAAATAACCCCCCCAATATAGGCGCAATTTGGCCGCACTATTTTATGACCTCTTGCGGCGGCTCTTTGCAAGCAACCCGGCTATCGCCACGCGCGCACGTGATTCCAACCTCTCTATCTCGTCGGGATCGACATTCGCATTTTTTGCCTCCTCCAACGCTTTCTCGGCAGCTTCGCGCGCTTTCTGCATCTCGTCTTCGTCAAACCTCTGAACGTCTATCGCCGACTCCGTAAGCACTGATACCGTATCTGCTATGCAGCGCGCGTAGCCGGTGTCCACAGCTATGCTCTCTTCGCTCCCGCCGCTTATGGCAAGCACTGCCCCTGCGTCTAGTATCGTAATCAACGGTATGTGACCAGGCAATATCTGTATCTCGCCGTCGCTTGTCGGCAACGTTACGGCGTCCAATTCGCCCTTGCGATACACCACTCCTACGGGCGTCACTATTTCAAGCGTAAGCGACATTATTTACCCTTGTTCTTTTCGTACGATTCCAACACTTCCTCTATCGTGCCCTTATACGAAAAATCGTTCTCGTTCACATAGTCGAGCTTGCCGTCGAGTATCATGGCAAATCCCTTTATTGTTTCGGATACGGGCACATACGTTCCGGGTATCCCTGAAAATACCTCCGATACGTGCATCGGGTGCGACAAATATTTTTGCACTTTCCTCGCCCTCGATACTGTAAGTTTGTCTTCGTCTGACAATTCGTCTATGCCCAATATCGCTATTATATCCTGCAAATCCTTGTACTTTTGCAGAAGCTCCTGCACTCCGCGCGCTACCCTAAAATGCTCCGCGCCAACTATGTCGGGCGAAAGCGCATTCGATGTCGACGCGAGAGGGTCTATCGCAGGATATATCCCCAACGCCGCTATCGAACGATCCAACACTATCGTGGAGTCCAAGTGCGCAAATGTATTGGCGGGCGCGGGGTCGGTTAAGTCGTCAGCAGGCACGTACACCGCCTGAAATGACGTTATCGATCCCTTCTTTGTGGAAGTTATTCGCTCTTGCAACTCGCCCATCTCTTGCGCGAGTGTCGGCTGATAGCCCACCGCAGACGGCGAACGCCCAAGCAATGCGCTGACCTCGCTGCCTGCTTGCGAAAATCTAAATATGTTGTCTATGAACAACAAGACATCCTGCCCTTGCATGTCCCTAAAATATTCGGCCATTGTAAGCGCAGTTAACGCAACCCTCATACGTGCTCCCGGAGGCTCGTTCATCTGGCCATACACAAGCGCGACTTTCGACTTCTCTGGATTCTTCTGGTCAATGACTCCAGACTCGCTCATCTCGCGGTACAAATCGTTGCCTTCTCTTGAACGTTCTCCAACCCCAGCAAATACGGAAAATCCTCCGTGCGCCTTTGCGATGTTGTGTATAAGTTCCATTATAACGACAGTCTTACCGACGCCCGCGCCGCCAAATGCCCCGACTTTCCCGCCTTTTAAAAACGGACATATCAAGTCTATCGGCTTTATGCCTGTCTCGAGAATTTCCGTGCGCGTGCTTTGCTCCAACAATCCAGGAGCCGCCCTGTGTATCGGAAGCCTCTCGTCGGTCGCAACAGGCCCCTTCTGGTCTATCGGGTCGCCCGTCACGTTGAATATGCGCCCGAGGGTCGCCCCGCCAACCGGTACTTTTATCGGCGATTGCGTATCGACAACTTTGTCGCCCCTCCTCAACCCCTCGGTCGAGGTCATTGCAACTGTCCTAACTACTCCCTCTCCAAGCTGCTGCTGCACTTCCAATACTATTTTACCGTCCGCTCCGGTCGTCAGCGCGTTGTATATCGCTGGTATCGAGTCGCTCGGAAACTCGACGTCCACTACCGCTCCTATCACTTGTTTTATTGTCCCTGAACTCATCTCTTCGTCTTCCTTAAATTGTATCGTTGTTTGTCTCGGCGGCGGCAGATGAAAGCTCCAATATCTCTGTCGTTATCGCGGACTGCCGCGCCTTGTTGTACTCCAAGTTCAATTCAGCCATCAGAGTGTCGGCGTTGTCGCTGGCGCTCTTCATCGCAACCATTCTCGCCGAATGCTCCGACGCCTTCGCGTCCAACGCTATGTGGTGCAAGCTCTGCTTTATGTAAAATTGCGGCAGCCTCGACAAAACCTCGTCCGCAGAAGGCTCAAACTTTATATTGCGGTCCTCCTCCACACGGGGCATGCCGTCCATTTTATACGTCTTCCTGAGCCTGTCTATAAACGTATGCAAGTCGTCGACAGGCGCAAGCTTCACCAACGCCGTCTCCTGCTTGAGCGTATTTACAAATATCGGATAGAGCACCTCTATGCTCCCGTATTCGCCGCTCTCCTTCGCCAATTTTATCGCAAAGTTCGCTATCTTGCTTGTCTGCGCAAATGTCACTGTGTCGCCAATCTTAAATTGCCCCTTCAAGCTACGCCCGCTCTTGGCTATAAATCTCCCCGCGCGCGTCCCAACCGCTATGTAGTCCGCATCTGCGCGCCCTATCTCGGATATCGACTTAAATATATTCGTATTCAAGCTGCCGCACAAACCCTTGTCTGTCGAAAAAACGATTATCAAGCGCTTCTTGCCTGGCGCTACTCCGCCCGCCTGCACAAACGATTTCCCAAGGCGCTCCAATACCGTCTCCGTCAAATCCATCAACAGTATCGCATACGCCCTGCCCGCTTCCGCACTGTTCTGCGCCTTCTTCATCTTCGACGCCGCAACAAGCTCCATCGCATGGGTTATCTGCCCGGTGCTCGCAACCGCCTTCATGCGGTTTCTTATATCGCGCATCCCTTTCATAGGCTATTACGCAAACGTTTTCCTCCATTCGGTGCATGCGGCCTTCATCTCGGCATCAAGCTCGTCGTCAAATGCCTTGCGCTCGACTATCTTCTTTAACACTTCAGCCCCGCGCGCCCTCAAATAACTTTCGAGCGAAGCTTTGGCGTCAGATACCCTCGATACCTCTACGTCCGCAAAAAATCCATTTTTGAGCGCCCACAACAGAGCAATTTCTATCTCAACGCTCATCGGATTGTTGTTCGTCTGCTTCATTATTTCGGCAAGCCTGTCGCCCTTGTCTATTATCGACTTCGTGCGGGCGTCCAAATCCGACCCAAATTGCGCAAACGCCGCGAGCTCCTTGTACTGCGCATATTCACCTTTCAGCGTTGCCGCAACCTGCTTAAACGCCTTTATCTGCGCCGACGACCCAACTCTCGATACCGATATGCCAACGGATATCGCCGGCCTTACGCCTTTGTTGAATAGATCCGTCTCCAAAAATATCTGACCGTCCGTTATAGATATGACGTTCGTCGGAATATACGCGCTTACGTCCCCCTGTTGCGTCTCAATTATTGGCAGCGCAGTAAGCGATCCATTCCCGTTCTCCTCGTTCATTCGCGCCGCCCTCTCCAACAGGCGGGAGTGCAGATAAAATACGTCGCCGGGATACGCCTCGCGACCGGAGGGGCGTTTTAGCAAAAGCGAAACTTGGCGGTACGCGGCCGCGTGCTTCGAAAGATCGTCGTACACGATTAGCGCGTCCATTCCGTTTTGCATAAAATATTCGCCCATCGCGCAACCAGAATACGGGGCTATGTACAAGTTCGCAGCATTCTCTGCCGCGGAGGCCGCAACGATTATCGTATACTTCATCGCCCCCTGCTTTTCAAGCAGCTGTATGGTTCGGGCGATGTTTGAATTCTTCTGGCCTATTGCTACGTATATCGAATACACTGGGCGGTATTCCGCGTCGCCGGCGTGCGCGTCGTTTATGCGGGCTTGGTTTATGATTGCGTCCAAGGCTATCGACGTCTTGCCGGTGCAGCGGTCGCCGATTATCAGCTCTCTCTGCCCTCTGCCTATCGGCAACATTGCGTCAACTTCAAGAATTCCGGTCTGCAACGGCTGGTTTACGGATTTTCGCGGAAGGATGCCGGGGGCTATCTTCTCAACTGGATAGTAGTCGGACGCAGATATCTCGCCCTTGCCGTCAAGCGGCCTGCCAAGCGCGTCAACGACCCTTCCCAACAACCCTTTCCCAACGGGAACGCTCAAAAGCTTTCCGGTCGTGTGGGCTTCTCCGCCTTCCTTTACTCCGGACGTGTCGCCAAGCAGTATGCACCCGACTTCGTCGGCACCGAGATTCAATGCTATGCCTATCACCCCGCCGCCAAAATCGACCATCTCGTTGTACATCACTTCGCTGAGCCCGTTCAGCCTCGCAACGCCGTCTGCAAGCGATATTATTGTTCCGACATTCGCGCGGCGGCTCTGCTTCTCAACGGCTTCTATCCTCGCCGATATCTCCTTAATTATCTCGTTCATTGCTCAAATCCTACATAATGCTTTCAAGCTCGGATTTCGCGGAACGCTCCCATATGACGTCCCCGCATGTTATCCGAACCCCGCCTATCAGCGAAGCGTCCACGCGGCGCTCGAATACCAAGTCCGCCCTTCCAGTTCGCTTCGCCACAAATTCCTTCAACTTTCCGTACGCCTCATCGGAAAGTTCCCCAGCGCTCTCTATCGTCACTGTCGCAGCCTTTAACCTGCTCTTGGCCAATTTCAAGTATTTCCTCAAGATCGCGAGCTTGCGAAGATCTGAACCCTCGCGGCAGGCAACGTCGCAAGCGGCGCTAACCCTTTCCGCCGCTATGCGGCCGTCGCCGTCCAGAGAACATTCCAATAACAGTTTTGCCTCGTCGCCGGCGTTCATTTCCCCTCCGATAGCTCCTTCGCTGCAAGCTCGTCCAGCTCCTTGCGCTGCTCGGCCGTTAAGACTTTGCCAACGGCCTCCTCGGCCGCTTTTGCCACAAGAACGCACAATTCAGACTTTAACTCGCGCTTCATTCGCTCTCTGTCGAGCGACAACTGCTTCTCGGAGTCGCGCCTTATCTGCGCAACCTGCTCGCCGGCTTCAACAGTGGCTTTCTCTATCGCGCTCTTGGCGTCGGCGCGCGCAGATTCAAGTATGCGCGTTGCCTCCTTTGCAGCCTCGGCAGTCTGCTTCTCAGCCTCCATTCGGGCGTTCGCAAGCTTGGCCGCAGCCTCCTCGGCATCTTTTAGCCCCTGCTCTATCTTCTCGCGGCGCTTGTCGGCAGCCGCCATCACGGGCTTAAACGCCAAATAGTACAGGGCGCACGCCACTATCGCAAACGACACCCCTTGGCTGACTAATAGCCGCCATTCTATGCCAAATTGCGAAAGAAATTCCAGCGGATTCCCACCCGCCGCAATTAAAGTGCCCATCGCCTGCCCGCCTTATTTGCCAAGAAACAGCGAATAAAATGCGACCGCTTCCGCAAGCGCCATTCCAAGTATTCCAAGCACCATTATCTTGCCGAATGCCCCGGGATTGCGCCCGACTGCGTCAACCGCCTTCGCTCCGACGAATCCTACGCCGAGAGCGGCACCAAGGCAGCCCAATCCCCCTTGTATACTGCCGCTCATGTTTCCCATTTGATTGACTGCTTCTGCTATTATTTCCGTCATTTCTTTTCCTTAGTGTTAAAATTTTAATTTTTCGTGTTAAATTTCGCGTCCTGTCTTTTTACCCGCTACTCCTCCTCATGGTTGGTTAACAGCCCAATGTACACTGCCGTGAGCAATGTAAATAAGAATGCCTGTATCAATCCAATAAGTATCTCCAATAAATAAAACGGCAGCGGAATTATCCAGGATACCCACGACGGCAAATTCGCCGCCAGATGGTGCATATTCTCCAACAATACTTCGCCTCCAAAAACATTCCCAAACAGTCGGAATGATAGAGACAACAACCTCATTATTATTGATATTATATCTATGCACCCAACTGCAAAAAACACGACAAATAGCGATAGGTATATCGGCCAAGCCACGTCTTTCGGATCCACCTTGTTGCCAAATGTGTCGTGCAGAAACACTTTTAAACCAGCATATTTTAGTACAAAATATATCCACGCGCCAAATGAAATTATCGCCAACGCAAGCGTCGTATTCAAATCGGAGTTCGCAGCCCTAAAAAACGGCACAAATTTTACAAATTCGGTCGTCGCCGCACCTGTCGCAGGATTAACCGCCTCGCGCCCATAGAAACCCTCCGGCGCGCTTCCGCTGCCCGTATATATTATTTCTTCCCCGATTGAGCCAACTCCGGGAAGCAGGCCGCTCCAATTCATTATTAAAATGAACCAGAAAAATCCCAACAATAGCGGGAATGCCGCCCGAAATGCCTTTGGCCCCATAAGAGGCTCAAATATCCCGGAAAGAGACGATATCACCGCCTCCACCGCCATTTGCCCACGCCCGGGAACTAATTTAGCCCCTCTGCCCAACAATAGCCGAACGCCGACTATTATAACCGCAGCGAATATCCATGTCGTAAACATGGAATTTGTGACGGGGAAACCGAATACATCAAATAACTGCTCCCCCTTGATTTCCGCACAAAATCCCTCAGTCGCAAATATGGTTTGTATTGCGCCCGCGATTGTACATGTCTTCAAAAATTTTAAAATTCCGCTAAAAGACATTCCTCGTTTTAAAGTTCTTCTTTTAAAAATTTTGTCAATAAAAAGATAAAAATGTTCAAATTTTAAATATTCCACATCGCTTTATAAATTATACCTTCCGGCTGAATTTACACTTCATTTCAATCTATTTAGCGGTCGGACAAAGAAGTCGATATTTGTTTTTCCGAGTTTCCATTGGCCTCATACGGAATGTCTTTTATATCGCTGCCTATTTGCCACAAGTGCCTTAACATAGGCAATATGGTAATTTTCATGCTGTTGCGGTTTTTCAAAGGCGCGCCTCCCCCATTCCAAGCGGCATTGCCTGCCCTATTAAAAAATGTAAAAAAGTTTTGGGTTCCGTATAAGTGGTGCCACGTCGTTTCAAGCATTCCCAGCAGATTCTCATCTTTCGCAGTTTTTGCCAATGAGAGAATTCCGATTTCATCTTCCCACGGGCATACTATAACTTCGTTCCCCGCATCTTTAAAATGCGCAGGTGTCGAAAAACTACCCTTTTTACTATCCGGTTTACCATATTGCCAATCGGCTATTATAATATTTTTGGGGAGCTTTTCGAGCGCTTTGGCAATTTCGGCATTGCCTGAGGCAACATGATATGCCCATCGCGGATCAGATCTGTCTAACAACATGTCGTGCCATATTATAGCCCTTGCGCCCAAACTGTTTACATAACTATTAAACTTCGTCAAATGGTCCGCCAATAAGTCCGATATTTTCTGGCTTCTACAAGAATAACAAGTGCCCATATCGTAGGCTTCATCGCAGCCTAAATGAATGAAAGGCGGCTTGCCGTAAAATTCGTAAATTTCTGAAATTAAGTCTTTGAGGATTTTCTCCGCGCGTGCGCTTGTCATGCAATAACTCCACCCGTAAGGCTCAAAAATATTCTCCAATTCGGGATTATTCGCCAAAACTGCATGCTTTGTGGTTAATATGCGGCTTTGTGTGGCATGCCCGAGAATACTTACTTGGGGTATCGGCGTAATTCCAAGCTCATAGCATAAATTTATAAGTTTCTTAAACTTCACTGGATCGATTTTCTTGTCCGCATAGGCAAATTCCGGGTGCGATTTATATGGGAAAACTCCCCACGGCTCTATCACTACATAGTTAAACTTATAATAGCTCGCAAGCCTTACATATTTTTCGAGTTGCTCGATTGTAGTTTCCGGAAATATGCAAAGATGTATCCCCCTAAAACCCAGTGCCGCAAAATCTCTTATGCGAGCCTTCTGAAATACAAAACCTATTCCGTCCCGCTCGGCTTCCCCGTACTGGCGCAAGGTTTTTAATGACTGCCGAGCAGCGGAGGCATCTTGCGCTTCTATCCTCATAGACCCTCCAACGGTTATGATATACCCTTCCCTTCCTAAATCATCATTCGTTGCGTTTGTTGCGAATTTAATCGTCGGGTAAACCCTCCAATATTTCTTAAAAATGGAAGCCAAATCGTTTTTATCGGCCTCCGAGAGCTCCTTTTTTGTAAATACTTCTACGGTTGATTTAGAATTAAGCAGATACAGTCCCTCGAAAAATTCAGCTTCCTTAGGTTGCGGACAAAGCTGGTTGAGAATTGATTCCCTCACTGCAGAATTGACCGGTGTTTCAGCAGTTTCCCCGCTGGGCGAAGTAAACCCTATATTATATACTAATAGAAACGCATAAAATAATCTTTTCACTCAATCAGCATATCAATTGCGCACCATCTCAAACAAGTATTTTTTTGATAATAGGCTTATCCATCAAGGTGAAGCCGCCAATATATATGGGCGGTATTTTGCTAAGACATGCGCAGATTATAATAAAACGGGCAGGAAAAAATCCTTGCGTGACGCGGCAAATGGTGGAAAATGCCGCGAATGCTTAATTTAAGTAAAGAATCGCCTTACGGGGTAATAGTATGCGGAGCGGGCCATGCGGGTTGCGAAGCGGCTCTAGCGTCTGCCCGAATGGGAGTCCGCACCCTGCTCTTAACCGGGAGCCTCGACACTATCGCGCAAATGAGCTGCAATCCGGCAATCGGCGGGCTTGCAAAAGGCCATATTGTAAGAGAGATCGACGCGCTCGGGGGTGAAATGGCGGTCAACGCAGATGCCACCGGAATCCAATTCCGCGTCCTAAACGCCTCAAAAGGCCCGGCTGTACAGGCGCCTAGAGCCCAATGCGATAAAAAAGCCTACCAGTTTAGGATGAAGCGCATTATTGAATCGACGCCCAATCTCGAAGTATTCCAAGCTGTAGTTACGGGAATTATCGTAGACAATGGTTCGATAAAAGGCGTAAATACGAATCTGGGCGCCGACTTTTACGCTCATTGCGTAATACTTACAACCGGAACTTTTCTGCGCGGCTTGATGCATGTTGGCTCTTCGAAGACAGAAGGCGGAAGAATGGGCGATTTTTCCGCCAGAAGTCTTTCGGGAAGCCTTGAATCGGCTGGAATAGAGCTTGCGCGCCTAAAAACTGGCACTCCCGCAAGAATACTCGCCAAAAGCATTGATTTTTCAAAATGCGAAAAACAGTCCGGCGATGAGCCCGCCCAACTATTCGCTTTCTACGATACCCGCACTGATGCCTACGAAGCAGCTGCCTTCCGCGAAGGTTGGGCTTCCGATGCTCCGGCTTGCGCACTTTCCGGAAAGTGCGATATGCCCTCTCCCCTCCCCGTCTCCGAGGCTGAGGCTGAAAACGCAAATGCAGATTTCAGAAAAAAAATGTTCCACGTGGAACAATCTTTGGCGTTCGGAGAATTTGTCGGATTCGGACGCGGGCAGTTGGCTTGCTATGAAACCTATACAAACCCCAAAACCGCAGAAATTATAAAAGCCAACCTCCACCGCTCGGCAATGTACGGCGGCGAAATAAAAGGGGTCGGCCCGCGCTATTGCCCAAGCATAGAAGATAAGATTGTTAGGTTCCCCTCAAAGGAGGGGCACAGGCTATTTCTTGAGCCGGAAGGGCGTCTTACGGACGAGTGGTATATAAATGGGCTTTCGACTTCAATGCCATTGGATGTCCAGCTGGAAATAATAAGAAGCGTTCCAGGGTTGGAGCATGCAGAAGTCGCGCGGCCTGCATATGCCGTAGAATACGATTATGCGCCCCCGACGCAATTAAATGCGACGCTCGAATCTAAGATTATCTCCGGGCTTTTCTGTGCCGGTCAAATAAATGGAACAAGCGGCTATGAGGAGGCGGCCGGGCAGGGACTTGTTGCAGGCGCAAACGCGGCCGCAAAGATTTTGGGAATAGATCCTATTGTCCTTGGAAGGCATGAAAGCTACATAGGGGTTCTTATCGACGATTTGGTTACAAAAGGGACGTTTGAGCCTTATCGAATGTTTACAAGCCGCGCCGAATACAGGCTACTTCTGAATCATTCAAGTGCAGAAATGCGTCTATTCCCATATTCTAAACGACTCGGACTTCTTCCGCGGGAAAGGGCACGGGCGATTGAGCTCAAAACTGAATTGATAAACTTGTGGGTTAATCGTTTTGAGACTGGCAGAATAGGGGAGGCGTTGCGGCGAAATGATGGTGAATGTAAACTTCCGCCGGCCTTTGGCTCGCTACCGTCTGACGCAAGGGTGGAAATTTTATACAGGGTAATATATAAAGGCTACTTGGAAAGAGATCTGCGCCAAATTGAGAAAATGCGGGACTGGGAAAATATAAGAATCCCGGAAGGCATTGATTATTCGCATGCAGGCGGTTTGCGTTTGGAAGCCCGCCAAAAACTCGAAAAATTTAAGCCTCAGACTGTGGGGCAGGCAAGCCGAATTTCCGGAGTTTCTCCCGCGGATATCGGTGTATTGCTTGTTTATGTAAAATCTTTCGGCGGGTGATGTCTCCGCACGGCATGGTAAAAATCTTGCGGAATTGGATTCTTTTTTGGGCAAATAACAATTTTTTTCTCTAAAGTTCAAAAAAACGGCCTTTAAAATGGTCTCATTTTGGGGCTTTTTTGTGTTGGGTGGTATCATTATATGCAAAACGGGGTAAAATCGCAAAAAGGGCCGTTTTTGCACGTTCTAGGTATAATTTGAGAAAAGGCGAATTTTAAGCTTTCGTGATTTTAAAGCTATCGCCCCATAGTGGTGTATAGGCGGGAACAGGTTCACATTTATTGGCTATTTTAAATCCGAGGGATATTGGCCACCTCCATTTCCCGATTTCATGGCCAAGCTCGAGTATATGCGATAAGAGTATAGACTTTGGTTTTATTGTTTCTTTTGCGCACTTTGGAATGTCCATACCCACCGCCAAGTGGGGGATAAATACATCGGGGGTTTTGTCTGGGAGTGCCTGCAAGTTGGAACAGGCGTCGCCTGAATGGAATATAATTGCATTTCCTGCGGATTCCCCGCAGTCTATTTCATATGCGAGGACAAATTTTTCGAGACGTTTGTTGTGGTCGCAACACTTTGTCTTTACGGAGATTTCCCCAAACGTGAAAGTCCGGCCTCCGGGAGAGTAGTGCAGGGTGTCAATAAAGTTGCTTACAATGGGTATGCCGTTTCGCTTTAAGGCTTCAATAAGAGGCTGGGAATAGTGGTCGCTGTGGTTGTGTGTGATTAAAAGAAAGTCCAATTTATCGGCAAGCTCCGCTGCGCGCGGGTGGCATATATCAATTCCAAAAGTGGAAGATGGAGTTTTTACGACATATCCCATGTTGTAAAGCAAAAACAGATGTGTCTCGCCGCGTCTGGGCTGTACGCTTTCAATGCTTCTTCGCACGCAAGAAAAGGCTTCGTTGAAATAGTTCAATATCGCAAACTTAATGCGCATCTTTTGGGCAGCTTCTCCTTTCGCTGTACAATACGAGGCAAAATCTTTTGCTGTGCAGGCATCTGCCGCGTCCTGAATGTATTTTAGTTCGGGAAGGGCGTTTCTTTTGGGGTTGTCTATGCTAGTTTTCCTTAATTCGTTAAGGGGGAAGGGGAGGATGTTCCCCGCCGCCGAGCAAGGCAGTAGTCGCTGCGTATGCGAAATAGCAGCAAGAGCCGGAATTAATTTAAAAAATGTTCTACGGTCCATATGTAACGTTTTTTAGGTGAAAAGTTCTAAAAATGTTCCACGTGGAACATTTTTTAGCCTATATTTTTCTCGCAAGTGCAAATGCATCGACATTTTTAAAGCCGCGGCGCTTTAAAACTTTTGCGCATTCAGACATTGTCGCGCAACTTGTCATTACGTCGTCGACAATAACAATATGGGTTTGTTTGCTTATTTTAGCCAATTTCCGGCTTATTACATCAAAGGCGCCTTTGATATTTTCTGCCCTTTCTTCCTTTGTCAGCCTGGTTTGCGTCCCAGTATTCCTTGTGCGCCTTAATGCGTTTAAAAGTTTAATGTTTGCAGATGGAAACGCTTTTATTATTGAGTTCGCAATCAGCTCGCTTTGGTTGTAACCTCTTCTTATCCGCCGCGTGTAATGTAATGGAACTGGAATGAGTGTCGAATCTCGAAGAAAGTCTTCGGCGCCCGGCGTCTGCATAAGTATTTTTATAATGTCGGCTATAAGGAATGGCGAATTTTTGTATTTTAGGTCGTGGACAATTTCTCTTGCGGGTCCGTTAAATATGCAGCACGCAATGCTCCAATTAAAAGCCGGCGTATCATCGACGCACTTTGAACAAAAAAGAGCGTTTGGCGCGTTGTTTGGCCCGATGATTTCTGAGCAGCGCAGGCATCTTCCGCCCTTTATAATGTAGATTTCCTTCTCGCAATCATTGCAAATAAAGTCGTATTTTCCTGTGTAATTTGCCTTGCCGCAATAAACGCATCTGCGCGGAAAAAATAAATCCAACAGTACATTTTTTATTTTTAGGAGCGTTTGGGAAATTTGATTCATTCGAATTGGGATATTCCGATAAAAATATCGCCGACTATAGGATTTTTGTCAAAAATGTAATGTAGTTTAGGCGAAAATAAATAAAAAACAACGATGTGGTCTTGCAATATGCTGATTATTAGAATGTAATCGATTTTGTTAGAATTTTTCTTAAAAAAATGTTAATTTTCCGATAAAAATGTGTTGACAGGAAGCGGGTATATGTCGATAACGGGAAGCCTTCTTTAAATGAAGTAGCGGGCAATCCGGTATGATTTTAAAGAAGTTTTTTCGACTTTTTTAAAAAAAAGTGAGAAAAGTTGAAAAAAACGCTTGACAGTGGGTTGGAGAT
>ERZ824978.644-NODE-644-length-46358-cov-4.734985_pt1 | contig 46358 bp, 39 predicted proteins | sample MGYA00519860_ERZ824978 | MGnify/ENA primary metagenome ERZ824978 (study PRJEB31778, sample SAMEA3449184) | human gut metagenome | biome: human gut; feature: human-associated habitat; material: faeces | place: United Kingdom | collected 2010/2012 ... | reverse complement strand
GCGGCCTCCTCAAACCTTTTGGCCTCCTCGGAGCTCCCTATTACAGGTATGAGATCGTTTTGAAAATACGCCGGCTCCTCTCCAGGCAGAGATGAACTCATAACTATAATTTTCCAGCCCGGGCCAACCTCCCTCACGCGCTCGCCCTCTTCCGCGTTGGTCACGGCAAATGCATCGGCGCCGCTGAGCATGAGCCTAACAACTGCCGCCTCGACCCCGTACCCAAAAGCGTCAGCCGACAGCAGAGCTATATACCCCCTCTCGCGCCCCATGAAGTATCTGAGCTTGCCGAGATTTCTCTCCAAGGCGCACAAATCTATATGCACCGAACACCTTAAATGCGTGCTTGAGCCTTCCATTTTACATACTCCCTGTTTGAAAGCGACTTAGGCTCCGGCACTGCTTTGCATTCCTGCGCGAGCAAAGGCTTGGAAAGCAGAGTAAGAGCCGCCGCTTTCGCAGTCAAATCAAGCCTTTGCAGCCCTTTCAGCCTGTCGTCCACAGTAGAGCGCTGGTCGAGTAAAAATGCCAGCCCTCCACATTCTTGCGCCAATCCGATTTCAACCTCCTCTTGAAGGGCGACTTCCCCTCCCTTGAAATCGAGCACATTTACAAAGCCTTTTCTCGACGGCGCCAATATCCTAAATTCACCTTTTTCGCGCGCATTCAAATTGCCCACAAAGCCCCCATATAGCGCAAAAGCGGCAGTCTGCATGCAATCCCATGAAAAGAGTTCCGCATTTGTCAGGGCAGATATAGTCGATAAAATACAGCTGCCAACGCGCGTTGAAAGCATCGAACCAGGGCCTATGCACAGCGCGAACGCCTCTACTTTCCCAGGCTCCCCGCCGCAAAGCTCCGAAAGCGATTCCGCGAAAATCTCCATTGCCATTTTGTCCCGCGATATTTCGGAAACAACTGCGCCCCCGCTCATGAGAGCCATTTTTACGCGCTCCCCCGAAGCGTCCGCAACTGCAATGCTTTTAAAGTCCGAAAGCATGTCAAAACCTCTTTCTCAAATTTTTTGGGGCAATTCCAAGCTCCTCCCTGTACTTTGCGACAGTCCTGCGCGCAACATTTAGCCCTTCCGCCGCAAGAATGTCGGCAATCTTAAAATCGCTCAAAGGCGAGCGCGGAGATTCACCGCGTACAATTTCCCGTATGCGTTCCTTGACCGAAGAACTTGCGACCTCTCCACCGCCTGCAGACTCGTACCCTGCGCTAAAAAAGCTTTTCAGCGCCACAATCCCGAAAGGAGTATCTGCATATTTTTCCGACACAGCCCTGCCAACAGTCGTCGGGTGGACCCCCACTATGTCGGCGACCTCCTGCATTGTCATTGGTTTTAGAGCCGACTTCCCCTTTTCAAAAAATTCTGGCTGCAGCGAGAGTATTGCAAAGGCTATTTTTAAAAGAGTCTGCTTTCGGTGCTCTATCGCGTCGATTATGAATTTACCCTCGCGGAGCTTCGCGGATATGTACTCCGCTTCGTCGGCCCTCAATGTCGCGCTGGCGGCCATTTTTCTATATTCTTGGTTTATCCTGAGCTTCGGCAGGGAATCGTCGGCAAGCTCGGCTGTCCATGCGCCGTCGGGTAGTTTTTTATAAATAATGTCGGCCTCTACATACTTTTCTTCGTCGTCGGAAAATTCGTGCGCAGGGGAAGTGTTCAGCTTGGCTATCTCGCCGATTGCGTCTTCAACATTTTCCTCTGTGACATCCTCGGCCTTCGCGATTTCCGGCACTTTGCGGCGCACGAGCAAATCGTAATGAAATTCCAATATCTTGTGCGCGAGGCTTCCGCCAAGGCCTTTGCGCTCAAGCTGCAGCATTAGCGAGTCGCGCATGTCGAATGCCCCAATGCCCGCAGGCTCGCTTTCCCTAAGAAGGGCGAGCGCTGCGTCTATATCCTCCTTCGAAAATCCATCTTTTTCGGCGCGCTCTAGCGCCTCGCGCGGAAGAAATCCCCTCTCGTCGAGCTCACCGACAAGAAATGCAAACGCCTTCGCCACTTCCGCATTTGGGGCGTCGAGCGAAGCCTCGTTTAACAGGTACTCGCCGAGGGACTTTTTGTCGGGTATGGAATTTAGGGCGAAGTCGCGCCTCTTATTTTCGTCTTTTGCCCCGTCAGGATCCGGAGAGTCCGCGCCGTCGTAGTCTGAGTCGTCGTAAGTATCGCCGCTTTCCCCGACAGACTGCGGCTTTTCGGCGATTCCGTCGGCGGCGGCGTCTTCAAGCAGTGGATTCGTCCTCAGCTCGGCCGCTATTATGTCAGACAACTCGAGCGAAGAGGCTTGGAGTATTTCAAGGCTCTTCTTCAATTGCGGAGTCAGAACAAGACCCTGTTCCACCCGCTGCGTCTGTTTTATTTCCGGCGGCATTTCGCGTATTTAAAGCTTTATATTTACAGCAGAATTCCGCTGTTTCTTCAAGCATTACTTTTTTGTTGCCGCCGCATTGAAAACTTTAAAAATGCACCCCCAAAAGCAATATTTAAACCCACTTACATCGCGGCCAAATCCGCGGCGCACCTTTCCCTACGGCGCGCGGACGGAGGCGAAAGCAACTAAATGGCAGATATCAAAAATCCCCGCAAACCGGAAATTATGTCGCCCGCAGGCGACTTCGTGTGCCTCGACGCCGCCTTAAAAAACGGCGCCGACGCCGTGTATTTCGGGATAAAGGGCAGCAATATGAGAGCCGGCGCGAGGAACTTCGATATTTCCGAACTCCCCGTCGCAGTGCAAAAGTGCCGCGAATACGGCGCAAAAGCATACCTCACCCTAAACAACATATATTTCGACTCCGACTTCCCGTCGCTCGACACCAATATAAAAGCTGCAAAGGACGCCGGCATAGACGCCGTAATCGCCTGGGATTTCGCCGCAATAGAGCGCGCGCTAAACTTAGGGTTGGAGGTATTTTTATCCACGCAGGCAAGCGTCGCAAATTCTGACAGCGTCTGCGCGTACTTCAAACGCTTTGGGATAAGGCGGTTTGTTCTCGCGCGGGAATGCTCGCTCGAAGCGATAGCCTCCATAAAAGCCGAGGTTGCAGACAGGCTCGGCAAACATGATGCGATTGAAATCGAGGTATTCGCGCACGGCGCCATGTGCGTATCAATAAGCGGCAGATGCTTTATGTCTGAGTACACATCGGGCAAGAGCGCGAACAGGGGCGAATGCCAGCAGCCCTGCCGCAGAAAGTACCGCGTCAGCGAGGTGAAGGAGGGCGGCGCGGAATTTGAGCTCGACGGCGGGTACGTCATGAGCCCGAAAGATTTGTGTACGCTCCCGTTTATAGAAAAAGTTTTTGAGGCCGGAGCGGACTCGCTAAAAATCGAGGGAAGGAACCGGAATGCCCAATATGTGGCATCGACTGCAAGAGCCTACCGCAAGGCGCGCGACTTTTGGCTTGAAAACCGCGGTGCGCCCGATTTCGCGGAAAAATTCTCGCAGCTCAAAACGGAGCTTGTTGCGACTCTTGAAAAGAATTTCAACAGGGGATTTTCCGACGGTTTTTACATGGGCAAGCCCGTTGGCGACTGGACATCCGAGGGCAACCGAGCCACCGTAAAAAAACTCATAGTCGGGCGCGTAAGAAACTATCTCCCGCGAATAGGGGTAGCGGAAATAATAGTTGACGACCACCCTGTAAAACTCGGCGACACTTTGTGCGTGGAGGGGAACTCCACAGGATACGAGGAGTTTAAGCTCGAAAGCGCCCAAATAAACGGATTGCCTGTTGAGAAAATAGAAAAGGGGCAAATAGCCGCGATAAAAGTTCCGTCAAAAATGCGCGCCAACGACAGGCTGTACCTGCTTAGCAACGCCTAAAAGTTTTAACTATTTTGACTTTGTTTACAATTTACCCGCCAGGCATATTGACAAAATTTTCGGAAATTCTATTTTCAGCTACATAGGGAAAGGATATTGTATGAAAAATATTTCAAGAAGAGAATTTCTGGCGCGCGCAGCCCTTTCGGCGGGGCTTGGTGCGCTTTCATTGCAATTTTTATCGGCCTGCAATAAAAAGAAGGCCTATCCGCTCGGCGTGTGCGACTGGACTCTCGGGGGCGCGGGCAATCCAAAGGCTCTCGAATTGTCAAAACAGGCGGGGCTGGACGGGACGCAGATTTCTTCCGCAAAGGAAAAGCCCGAGGGAGAATTTTTCACCAAGGAGCAAATAGCGGCATACAAAAAGGCAATGGAGGAAACGGGAATGAAAATCGCGTCCACTTCCCCCACTTGCATGAACTCCAATCCGTTCTATTCGGCGAAAGGGGCTGTCGAATTTACATGCAGCGCGATAGACGCCGCCGCAGAACTCGGTTCCAACTGCATACTTTTGCCCTTCTACGGCCCCGCAAACATGCAGAATCCCGACAAGACCATGAACGAAAAATGCTTTGCCCCGCTTGTCTCCCGGCTGAAAGAAGTTGCGGCATATGCTCAAAAGAAAAATGTCATGGTCTCGATGGAAAACTCTGTGTCTGCCAAGGACAATCTGCGCATAATTGACGCAGTTGGCAGCGACTGGGTCAATGTCTATTTCGACATTTTCAACTTCCAATACTACGGCCACGACACTCTTGATTCTCTGAAAGCGCTTAAAGGCCATATCGGGCAAATGCATTTGAAAGACTCCAAGCACAAGCTCGATTCCAACTCGGGGCTTCCGCGCAAAATGGACGAATGCCTGAGAACGATAGAAACCATCGGCTATGAAGGGTGGCTGGTGTTTGAGCTGCACGGATTTAACAGGAAAAAAGACGGCGAAGAAATAGACACAATCCGCCACAACGCGCAGTTTATCCGCAAATTTTACGCTTAATAAAAAGCTTTGCTGAATTTTCTAGGCGCTGCAAATCAGTTTGCACAAAATATAAGATGACGGGTCGATTTTATTCGTACCCGTCTTTTTTTGTGCCCGCATATTTTTGGTAGTGATAGAAAAAATGAAATTCCTATTATACCTTGATTTATGACATATTGGCAGTTCGCGCGTGAAATAGACTAATAACCTGCGCATGGTATAGAATACGGGTTTACCACAAGCTCGGAATCTGGGATACGGACCTCTAATACTGCGGCATGGAATACGAACTGACCACCTACGCAGCGGCATGGAATGCGCGCTAATCTCCAACGCGCTTTCCGAGCTGCCAACCCTGCGACAAAAAATGCGGACTTAACCATCAATGCGCTTTCTAGGATAAGATCTAACCACTTGCGAGGCGGAATAATCCCAAAATTTTTCTATTTTGTTTATGTAGCGCCTGCTTCCCGTTTTTCACAATGTTTCATAGGCTTTTTTTTATTAAATCCCGCAACGTATTTTTTGTGCGTTAAAAATTTTAGATTTCGTTCTGAATAAAGAAAGAATTTTGGGGAAAATCCAATTTTTTACGCGCCAAAAGGATTGTATTTTTAAAGTAAGTTATAAATTTTTCAAAAAAATATAATCTTCAGATAATTTTTCTAAATGCGGCTTGCGATTAGAGTAATAGAGTAAAATTTTTGGCAAATTTTGCGCAACTTAGGAAAAATATTACGCGTAAATCGTGCAAAAAATCAAAGAAAAGCCGTATAAATTAAGAAAATTTTGCAGAATTTACATTATTCCTAAAACTAAAAAAAGGCAAAAATTGTTTAATTTTTTCGTCAACGATTTAGAGCGGGGAATTAGCTATTTTTTATTATTTATTGCATATAAATTTGTTACGAGTTAGAATAAAAAAATTTTAAATTTTTTCGAGAAAAAACGTTTGACATTGTTAACACTGCCACTAATGAAATTTTATCTTAATCCCCAACAATTCTTAATTCAAATCATGATCTCAAAAACTAAGACTATTTTCTCCCTGCTATCCGCAGGCTTTATTGCCGCCACAAATGCCGCCGATATTGAGATGAACCTCAATTCTTCCTCAACTTTTCCCGGCGACCTTTCAGATCCCTCCGCCTATCTCGAAAACGGAGCTCCCTACACTGGCACAATCGACTCCTCAACTAACATAACCCTAAACACTACTCTCGCAAGCGATCCATTTAAAGATATTATTTCAGTGTCCTCCAATATAACTGCTGGCGATTTTACGTACAATATGGATCTGCCAAGCGGTTTTTGGGGCAGGACAATGTTAAGCTTAGCAAGCAACTACACATTTTCCGTAGACAATTTTTATTTTAATATGAACGAGAGCAACACCTCTCACCCGAAACTCACATTTTACGTTAATAGCGGTTCTACTTTAAAAGTTCGCGGCGATTTTCTTTACACTAACACCAAAAGCAAAAATGACTGGTACCAAACGCGCTTAATCGTATCCGGAGAGGGAAGCTTCGATGTAAACGGTGATTTGACTATAGATTCAAAGCCCACTAACGCATATGGAAATCCTCTAAATTCTTCAATTTTGGAAATCAACGCCACAAACTTTCGCGTTGGCGGCAATGTAACAATTCAAAACAATAGAGGGGATAAAAATATCATCTATTTGTGCGGAACTTCAACCACAAGTTACGCACGCTCGTTTGGCGGCTTACGCGTATCCCAAAACGGAATGATTATACTTAATGGAACCCCGGAAAAGGCTAGCACAACAGATTTGATTTTTACAAACACCTCTGAAAGCGAATACGTAGGCGGACTTTTTTGCATTGAATCAAATGGTGTATTGCCCGACAATAAGCTAAACATAAGAATGACAGCCGACTCTGTCGGAGGGCGGCAAATTATGAGGTTCGACAATCTTCCAGATTGGTCTATAGACAACATTATACACAAAGTATCCCCTAATTCGCTCGGCGAAGTGGAAGTATCAAAAGGGAGATTGGATATCGGAATGTACGACGGCATGAAGGGCGGCAAGCTCATGTTAAACGGCTACAACGGCGCCTCCAACGCAATATTCAGCGCTACGGGAATTCTTTCCGGAACGGAAAACGGGAAAGTAGTTTTCGACTCTATGGAATTTTCGCGCGGAACAATAGTTTTCGATTTGGCGGAGGAAAAGGAGTTTGGCGACTTTATTCAAATAAACGGTGCCGCCACCAGAACTTCAGATACAGCTGAACTGATATTTGATATAAATATCTCCGCGTATGACTTGGAAAGCTGGCTTAGCGCTTCCCAAGAAGACGAATGGAATGTCAATTTGATGTCGTTTTCAACAAGCGAGAGCAATTTGACCGCCGACGATATCACCTTAAAACTTCAAGACGGCGTATTTGGCGAACTGTCCATAACTGACCTCGACGGCATATCCACTATTACTGCAAGCCTCACGACTGTCCCGGAACCCGCGGAAATTGCGGTTCTATTCGGACTTGCCGCCCTGTTTTTTGCGTGGAGAAAAAGGTCGAAAAAATAAAAATTTTATAAAATAGCCTACGGGCGGATTTTATATCCGCCCGTTTTTTTTGCGTCCTTTTTTTGCGCCTGTCCCGCAATCTGCACCCGCGCTGAAAAGCCGCGAAAAGTAAAAAAATCGCACTCGACAAAACGCAATCGGGCATTGCGTTAATTTAGTTAGGGCAAATACCCTTTCTATAAATTTTGCCGCAAGTTTCCTTTCGTTAAAATATAAAAAAAGCCCCAAACTCTAAACCACGGTTGAAGTATATCCAAAAAAATTTAACGCCACTCAATTTGATAAGACATTTTTTCTGTTGGCGTTAAATCCCACGCGGGGAAGCCGCCCAATTACTTCTTGCGAATCGGCACGCGAAAGCGAAAGCCCCTTTAAATGCCCCAATTTATGATGAAAAAGCTTGATTACGCCGCAAAAAAATAGAGTCTATTCAAATACGATTTTTTAAAATGAAAAGAACTAATACCTGCAACGAACTCACTTCCGCCGACAAGGGCAAATCGGTCACCCTAATAGGCTGGGTACAATCCGTGCGCGACCACGGCGGCATAATTTTCGTCGACCTGCGCGACCGCGAAGGCATAACGCAAGTAGTCTTCCACCCGGAGTGCCCCGTGTACCGCGACGCCCAAAAGCTCAAAGACGAAAGCGTAATACAGATCTTCGGAACAGTGGCCATGCGAGAAAACGACACCGTAAATCCCTCCCTAAAAACGGGCGAGATTGAGGTTGTGGCCGACAATATGATAATCCACAATGTCTGCGAAACGCTGCCCTTCCCGCTCGACAACGAACGCGCCGACAAAGTCAACGAAGACCTGCGCTTGCAGTACCGCTATCTCGACCTCCGCCGCCCGCGCAATCTCAATCTGCTGAGAATGCGCCATAAGGCCGCAAAAGCCCTGCGCGAATATCTCGATTCAAACGGCTTTACGGAAGTCGAAACTCCCATACTTTTCAAAAGTACTCCGGAAGGTGCGAGGGAATTTCTAGTACCGAGCCGCCTGAACCCCGGGCAATTTTACGCGCTCAACCAGTCGCCCCAGCAATACAAGCAAATGCTTATGGTTTCTGGCATCGAGAGATATTACCAGATGGCAAAGTGCTTCCGCGACGAAGACCTAAGAGCCGACAGGCAGCCCGAATTTACGCAGGTCGACATCGAAATGAGCTTTATCGACCGCGAAGACATGTATTCTTTAATAGAAAACATGCTCAAAAAAGTCTGGAAGGACGTCCTCGGCATCGACATTCCCACTCCGTTTAAAAGAATGCCCTATTCCGAAGCGATGAACCGCTACGGCGTCGACAAGCCCGACACGAGATTTGAAATGGAGCTCACCGACTTCACCGACACTTTCAAGCAAAGCCAATTTAAAGTGTTTTCGTCGGTCGCAAACGGCGGCGGCTCCATCAAGGCGATTAACGCAAAGGGGCTTGCGGACATCACGCAGGGTGAGCTTAAAAATCTTGAAGATGTCGCAAAGACGCTCGGCGCAAAGGGGCTTGCTTTCATAAAGGCGGAAAACGGATCTTGGAAAAGCCCAATACTAAAATTCCTATCCGAAGCCGAACAGGCGGAACTAAAGCAAAAGCTGAACATTGAAGACGGCGACATCGTTTTCTTCGCGGCGTGCGAATGGGAAAGGGCCTGCTCAATCCTCGGGAGAATAAGGCTTGAATGCGCCAAGCTCTTGCAGGCGCGCGGAAAGCTTTCAATCCCAGCCGACCAATTCAATTTCCTGTGGGTCATAGAATTCCCGCTGATGCTCTTCGACGAAGAGCAAGGCAGGTACGTTTCGGCACACCACCCGTTCACTTCGCCCGTCGAGGAGGACATAAAATATCTCGACTCCGACCCTCTCCGCGTGCGCGGGCAGCACTACGACATCGTCCTCAACGGCGTGGAGCTCGGCGGCGGCTCGATAAGAATCCACCAGCCCCAAGTTCAAGAGAAAGTTTTCCGCGACGTCCTAAAAATTCCGGAAGACATAATTGAATCCCGCTTCGGCTACATGTTAAAAGCTTTCAAATACGGGGCTCCGCCGCACGGAGGCATAGCGCTCGGATTTGACAGGCTCGTAAGCATTCTGACCAACCGCCAGAGCATACGCGATATCATTGCATTCCCCAAGACCCAAAGAGGCCAGGATTTAATGGCTCAATCGCCCTGCCCTGTGACGGAAAAGCAGCTTAAAGACCTGCACATCGCGGTGGTCGACGATGCGTCTGCGCAATAGCCTATTATTTTAACGATAAAAAATCAGCGCCCGCTTTTACGGGCGCTTTTTTTTTGCGAAAATCTATCCTTTTTAGCCCAAATTTTTTAGTCTCAAAATCGGAGGGCAAGTCTCCTGTAAATTTTTTTTGAAAAAATTTTTTCAGACACATTTTGATATTTAGCATATTGGTTTCGTAATTTTAGTTTATATCTCGGCAATTGGACGCACGTTTGAATTTGAGCGGCGCGCGGAAATTATAGAAACAATGGCCTGCGTCTGAGCAAAAGGGTTTTACGATAAAAATGATTGCTGGAACATATTGCGGCATACGCTGTCTGTTCCCAAAGAGACTCCAAACCGACAGGGCAAACTCCCGCAAAAAACGGCGTTGCCTGCCGCAAATTAGAAAAATGTAAAATCTCAAAAAAAACACTAAAAAAAAGGAAAACATATGGTACTAGGCACAAGATATCCAACCCTCGCATTCCACACAGGCGGCGCAGGACAAGCGCAAGACGGTATTCCGCCACAGCCATTTGAAACGTTCTGCTACGACTCCGCTCTAATGGAGGCTAAAATCGAAAATTTTAACGTCATTCCATACACCTCCGTGCTCCCGAAAGAATTATTCGGCAAAATATATCCGGTAGACAAAGTCAAAAAATTCTTTAAGCATGGAGCCGTGCTCGAAGTCATCATAGCAGGCAACGGCGCACGCCAACAGGATCACAAGGCAATCGCAACAGGCGTCGGGATATGCTGGGGCAAAGACTCCAAAGGAGAACTGATAGGCGGCTGGGCCGCGGAATACGTCGAATATTTCGACACGTACGTCGACGACGACATCGCAAAATCACACGCCGAAATGTGGCTGACAAAATCGCTAAACCACGAGCTCAATATACGCGGAGTTCAAAAGCACAGCGAATTTCAGATGTTCCACAACTTTGTGAATATCGAGCAGAATTTCGGCTACTGCCTGACCGCGCTCGGATTCCTAAACTTTGAATTCGCCGCCCCCGCGACGGTATAACCCCTAAAATACCATGGCGGACTCCAACAACGGCTCCGCCGCCCCTGCCGCCCAGTCTTCCGCAAAAAAACTGGGCGTCATTGGGCTCGGCGCAATAGTGCTAAGCTCAATGATTGGGGGCGGCATATATAGTTTACCGCAAAACATGGCGGCCTCGGCCTCCGCGGGCGCGGTGATTATCGCGTGGATTATAACCGGCATCGGGATATTCTTTATCGCAAATTCGTTTAGAATTCTCGCGTCCGCGCGCCCGAACTTGACCGCGGGCATTTACATGTACAGCAAAGACGGTTTCGGCAACTACGCAGGCTTTACCATCGCATGGGGATATTGGCTCTGCCAGATTTTCGGAAACGTCGGCTATGCGGTTATTACTATGGACGCGCTGAACTACTTCTTCCCGGGCGTATTTACCGGAGGAAACAATGTTTGGTCGATACTCGGCGGGTCGGTCCTGATTTGGACATTTAACTTTGTGGTGCTCGCGGGTGTAAAACAAGCTTCCATTATAAATATAATCGGAACTGTCGGAAAGCTCGTCCCGCTCTTGCTCTTTTCGATAATTCTCCTATTTGCCTTCCACTGGGACAAATTCACATTCGACTTCTGGGGCAAAATGGCAATCGACGGGCATACGCTCGGAGGGCTCGGCGCACAGATAAAAAGCACTATGCTCGTCACGCTCTGGGCATTTATCGGCATTGAGGGAGCAGTCGTTCTCTCGGGACGGGCGAAGTCGCAGGGCGACGTGGGTAAAGCCACCATTATGGGATTTCTCGGAGGGCTGATAGTTTTCATAATGCTTTCGGTTCTGCCGTTCGGCGTTATGAGCCAACAAGAAATTGCGTCGGTCGCAAATCCATCAACTGCCGGTGTGCTCGAAAAAGTCGTCGGGCCATGGGGAGCTTGGCTTATGAATATAGGCCTGCTCATATCGGTCTTGGCGAGCTGGCTTGCTTGGACTATCATCACCGCCGAAATGCCGTTTGCATGCGCAAATGACGGAACATTCCCAAAGTTCTTCGCAAAGTCAAACGCGAGCGGCTCTCCATCGACTTCGCTCTGGATTACAAGCGCTCTCATGCAGATGGCAATGCTTATGGTCTTCTTTTCCAACAATGCTTGGAATACCATGCTTAGCATAACGGGCGTCATGGTTCTGCCGGCGTATCTGTCGAGCACGGCGTACCTGTTTAAAATCTCAGAGGAGAGAAAGCTGAAATCGGTGGTGCCGGGGCTTTCGGTTAGCGCGTCAATGGCTGCCGCGAGCGGCTGCATCGGCGCGGTATACGCTTTATGGCTAATCTACGCCGCCGGTCTGGAATATCTGCTGGCATCTGTCATATTCCTCACAATAGGGATACCGTTCTACATTTGGGCGCGCAAAGAAAACGGAGAAAAGGCGTTTAACAAAGCCGAGCTTATAGGGGCGGCCGCGCTCGCAGCTGTATCTGTCGGCGCAATATACGCCATGGCAGCCGGGAAAATCAACCTCGGAGGGACGCCATCGACCCCGACGCCAGCCGCCACACAGCAAATAAAGCACTCCCCGATAATAAAACGCCACGGACACTCGGTGCCGACAAAAGAGCGCGCCGACGCCGCTTCATCAAATGCCGAAGCAAACCTGAAAGTAAACTGAAAAAGGCGCGAACATGCAAAAAGGCGCAGCCGTGCGGCTGCGCCTTTTTTTTGTTTTTTGCGGGCATATGTCCGCGCGATTGGTCTTTTTTTATATTTATGGGAATGAGTCCGCGCGATTGGTCTTTTTTTGATATTTGCGGGAATGTCTCCGATAGGCTTTTTTTATAAATTACAGCGCCTTTTCGGAATCCAATACCGCTAACGCTTGACTGCAGCAAGAACCTTTGAATGCAGCTCAGGCGTGCAGGAAGCGATTAGCCCCCAATCGTGGCCTATTTCGCAGCCGCCACGCCAGTCGGAATAGGCGACCCCCGCGCCCTTCAATATTGGCAAGAGCGCGGTAAAATCCCAAACTTCAAGAAGTGCGTCCGCCATAACGTCGGCGTAGCCCCTGCACAAGAGCATGTACCCGTAACAATCGCCCCATGTGCGCGAGATTGCCGCGGCATCTTCAAGCCTCTTCCATTGCTCCTCGCCGCGCAGGCGCGAACAATAGCGCGAGTCGGAAGTCAGCAGCGTTATGCCTTTGAGTTCCGTTTTCTTGGAGGGCGAGACTTTCGCCCCATTAAACAGGCACTCTTTGCAATCGCCTACCATGCGCTCGCGCAAGACAGGCTGGTTTATCAGCCCAAGCACAGGCTCCCCGTTTTTTGTAAGCGCTATGAGCGTTCCGAAGAGGGGAACGGCGCTTATAAACGATTTTGTTCCGTCAATCGGGTCTATCACCCATACGTATTCGGCGTCTTTGTTAAAGGTGCCGTACTCCTCGCCAATTATTCCGTGGTCGGGGAATTTTTTTTGTATCGCCTCGCGCAACATGTATTCCGTATTTTTATCCACCTCCGTCACGGGGGAATTGTCTTTTTTGAAATCTACGCCGTGGCGGCGGCCGAAAGACTTTGCGATGTATTCGCCGCTCATGTCGGCGAGTTCGTTAATAAAAACCTTGAAAGTTTCGCTTTGCATGGGCGTAATGTATGAGATTCCTACGACAATGGGCAAGATGAAAAATATGCCGCCGATTTTCGCCGTAGACTTTGAAGGGTCGGCTAAAATCGGGGTAGTTGAATATGGCGTCGCGGAAATTCGCGGCGGCGAGATTGTCTGTGCGCACACACGCATCTGCGCCCCGAAAGCGAAAATATCTGCCAGAGACTCGGGCTTCTTCGGAATTTCCAACGAAATGGCAAATTCCCAAAAACCGTTTTCAGCCGACTTGCCGCTATTTTGCAAAATGAGGGCGCGCGGAATTTTTATGGCGCACAATGCGGTTGTTGAGGACAGTTTTTTGCGCTCGGCACTCCCCTCGCCAGGGATTGTCCCCGACTTCGCCCACGGTGGCGTCACGCCCGAATGGGCACCGTGGCTCGATACGTGCGCACTCGTAAGGAATTTATTTCCGTCCGCAGGGGGTGCGAAACTGTCGGATTGCGCGCGCTCGTTCGGAGTTCAAGAAAGGATAGACGAAGCGGCGAAAAAATTTTGCCCGGAAAACCGCGCAAAGTGGCACCGCGCGCTTTACGACGCAATCGCCTGCGCCGTCCTGTTCATAAGAATAGGAGAGTTCGACGGAATGGAGCGCGCAGACATACCGTGGTACGCAAAATATTCGGGAGTCGGCGACGCCGGGCAGGAGCGTCTTTTTTAGGGAAATTTCAAATATGGAGTACGCAAGAAAAATCCGCTTGCTCAACAAGCTTCTCGCGCATTCAAGCCCGTACAGTCTGCCGATGTGCGCGGACGCCGCGCGCGGAGTGGAAACAGCCCTCAGCCTGCCTGAAGACGACCTCGCGCCGCTCGAAATTTTTGCGAAGCGCATACTCGCGCTATACGACCCGTCTGCGGCGGTAGAGGTTGTCGAGCTCGCGCCGTCGGAGCCGCTATTTGCGCTCGCGCCGATTTCTTTGGCGGTAAAAAGGCTCTCCGGACATGACAGGGCATACCTCGTTGTTTGCGGGCTTGGGGAGTTCGCCCGAAAGACAAAAAAATCTATAAGAACCCACTCTTCGGACGTAGCAACCATAGAGGGCTTTATTTCCAGATACGAAAAAGCCGTGCCCAATCTCGAGATTCTTTTTATATAAGTATAAAAAGAGAAAAATCTTTTTCGTTTGCAAATGGCGTCGAAAGGAGTTTAGTTTCAAACGCATGAAAACTCTGTTTCAAAAAATTCTCGACGGAGAAATACCGTCGAAAATCGTCTATAAAGACGATGTTTGCGCCGCCATTAACGACATCAATCCGCAGGCGCCCGTCCACGTTCTCCTATTCCCGATAAAACCCATTGCGAGAATTGCCGAAGCGAAAGAGGAAGACGCCCAGATACTCGCGCACCTCATGCTCGCCGTGCCGAAAGTCGCGGAAAAATGCGGGCTTAAAGACGGGTTTAGGGTTGTTATAAACAACGGGCTCCTCGCCGGCGAAACCATTCCGCACCTGCACCTTCATATACTCGGCGGGCGCCAACTGCACTGGCCGCCTTGCTGATTTCGGCAAATGGCAACCTTTTTATAAATTTTAACCCCAAACGCCTTTTCAGGCGCACATACTGTTTGCGACAAAAGGCTGCCCGTTAAAAATGGCGGGCGGCATAATTTCGGGGTAAATAACGCTTGTGGGAAGGTTATAGGCACAGGCATGTGCTGCGACAAAGAATAAATTGCGCTCGCGCTTTTTTTTAAACCGCGGCAGAATTATTGTTGGGCAAGATATTTTGTCTGAGATTCTGCCAAAAATTGTGCAAGAATTATAGCTCGGCAAGATATTTTTCTTTCTGCGCTTTTTGTCTAAAAGCGGCGGAAGGGATTGGAGTGAAGTAAAATATTTTTGCCCCCCGCGATTTTTGCGTATGTTTTTTTATTACTTTTTCGGACTCTTATTAAAGTATTTAGAGTTTACGGCGGCATTCTGCAAAAAAAAATAAGTATGCCACGCGCAAAACGGTAAGATGAAATAAATCGGACTCCGCCTTGGACGATTCGCGCAAAATATATTTACTATTCGTCTAGGCTTGCCTTGAAATCAAACTGCTAGAAGATTCTCGGCAACACTGCGCTACCCGGCGGAGGCGGCAAAATAAAACTCCTGCGCCTCAAAGAAAACTCCGCCGCGCACATAGCGACTTCCCGCTGTAAATCCAAAATCTATCCTCCAACACAAAAAATTTCTCTGAAAAAATTAACTTTAAAACACTCGTTAAAAAATATCTCCTAAATCCCAGCTTTCAAATTGGGAAATTCAATATTCTGAAATAAGATTTTGAGAAAAAAATACAAAATGCCCCTGTCAGGAAGGTTTATTTATAAATAAATTCTTGAAGGCATGCACAAACACTTTATTATTTATTTAATTATACATGTAATGTACAAAGGAAATTTATGAGAATTTTACTGCTCGCCCTGTTGCCGTTTGCAATATGCGCATGCAAACAACAGACGGATACGGCGTTTACCGAAAGCGATAAAATAATAACAAACCCCGGGCAGGGATTCGCATCATGCACGCAAAAGCCGAGAACGGACGGAATACTCCCTTACGGCGTCGGCTACGGGCGATACGACTGGTCGGACTTTGAGCCGGAAGACGGCAAGTACGACTGGTCTAAAATCGACGACCTCATTGAAAATTACGCTAAAATCGGCCTGCCAGTATCATTCCGCATAACCTGTGCGAACTACCACAGCAACAAGCCCTACTCCACACCAAAATGGGCGCTCGACAAAGGCATAAAATACAAGCCATACAACTGGGAAAAGGAGCGGCAAAACCCAAAAAACTCCTTCACCACAATGACGCGCTATACGCCGTATTTTGACGATCCGCTGCTTATAGAGCTGCATACGCGCTTTGTGAAAGAGCTTGCAAAACGCTACGACGGCAATCCACACATAAGCTCGATAGACCTCGGCGGGTACGGCAACTGGGGCGAATGGCATACATACCGGCTTGGCGTACCAGAAGCGACACCGCAAACGCGCAAAAAATTCGCCGACGCATACATCGACAACTTTAAAAAAACGCCAATAGTATTTATGAGCGACGACGCCCAGACACTCGAATACGCACTTGAAAAGGGCGGAAAATTTCCGCGCGTCGGCATACGCCGCGACGGCGTAGGCGGCCCGTGGCATTACAAAAATTGGATTGGCTCTAAAAAATACTCCCGCATTCCAAAAATGGGAGAAATTTGGAAATCGCAACCGGTGCTTCTCGAATTTATATCGTCGCCCAACAAGCAAAAAGAGTGGTCTATGCAGCGCGCAGTTGACTTCATTCTCGGCAACCACTGCAATGTATTTAACGACAACTTACACTTCAAAAACACTTTCACCTCTGCCCAAGACGCCCCCCTTATCGAAAAGCTTAAAAAATATATAGGCGCGAGAATCGTCATAGACCGCGCGCGCATACTGTCTGATTCCCAAAGTGTCGAAATTTCCCTCAAAGGGCGGAATGTCGGCTGCGCCAAAATATACCTGCCCTACGAACTCGTTTACGAGTTGCGCACCCCGGTAAAACGGCGGCAAGCTTTTTGTCGAAAGAAAATCCGTCAGGCTGGCTGCCGGGCGAAATTTCAATATCCGATAAATTCGAGCTACCCAGAAATCTGCCGAAAGGTAAATACGAACTCGTCGCGCGCCTCGCCCACAAGGGCAAAGTTCTCAGAGACTTCGCATTTGCGGTAAGCGAAGCCAACCCTGACGGCTCAATAACCATTGCAAAAATCTCAATATAGCGCGCTTGTCCAGCACCGCCCGCGAAAAAAAATTTCTTAAAAAATAAGAAAATGAAGAAAACGATATTTATATTTACCGCCCTAATCGCATGTCTTTCTGCGTTATGCGGGCAGTCCATCGAAAAGTCCTTCACCCCGGACGACTCGATAATAGAGAATCCCGGGCAAGGGTTAATGCTCGTTTCAAAACGGATTGAAGGGCTGCCGTTCGGAGCGTGCTACACGCGCGTTTTGTGGGCGGATCTGGAGCCCGAAGAGGGCAAGTACGACTGGTCTAAAATCGACAAAGCCATAAGTTGGGGCGAAAAAAACAAAATCCCCGCGTCGTTTAGAATTATGTGCGCAAACTACCATTCAAAGGGAAGATATTCCACCCCGGAATGGGTATTCAAAAAAGGCGTTAAAAGCTCGGAGTTTTCCTGGGAAAAGAAAGACCAAATTCCTTCAAAACCAATGACGACCCTCGTGCGGGTCACTCCGCATTTTGACGATCCCATATTCATAAAAGAGCACTCCAAGTTCATTAAAAAGCTCGCCGAAAGATACGACGGCGACCCTCGCATAGCTTTTATCGACATAGGCAGCTACGGCAATTGGGGCGAATGGCACACACACAGGCTCGGCATACCAAAACCCGATCCGAAAATCCGAAAAATCTACGCCGACATGTATTTGGACAATTTCAAAAAAACCCCTCTCGTATTCATGAGCGACGACCATACGACTCTCGAATACGCGCTCGGCGAAGGCAAGAAATTCCCGAAAGTCGGAATACGCCGCGACGGCGTAGGAGGATACTGGCATTATCAAAATTGGATTGGCTCTAAAAAATACTCCCGCATTCCCCAAATGGGGGATATTTGGAAGACCCGCCCGGTTCTTCTGGAATTCATCGCAAACGCCGCGAAACAAAAAGAGTGGTCGATGAAGCGCGCCGTCGACTTCGTAATATCAAACCACGCATGCCTTTTCAACGAAAACTGGCAGCTGTCGCAAATGAACGACGAAGAGAAAGCTGAGTTCCTTAGGCTCGCAAAGGAGATAGGAGCGAGAATATGCCCACAGCATTCGCGCGCGGCGCTGTCCGGCTCAAATTTGGCGGTATCGCTGGACTTGCTAAATTTTGGGAATTGCCCAATATACCTTCCCTACGAACTCGTATATGAATTGCGCAATCCCGAAGGGAAAGTAGCGGCAACTTTCGTTTCAAAGGCAGATCCCGCAAAATGGCTTCCCGGCGAAATATCAGTCTCCGACGAATTTGCGCTGCCCAAAAACCTGCAAAAAGGCAAATACGAACTTGTAGCGCGCCTCGCCCACAAATACAAAATTTTTAGAGACTTTAAATTTGCCGCGAAAGAATCGAACTCAGACGGCTCGGTCACTCTCGCTGAAATATCTCTATGACTTATTTTGGCAAATGGCGCCGCGCTGTTTGTCAAATGAACTTTTACGGCGGGGCTAACCCCTATATAGACTTGCAATCCGCTACGCATAAAATATTAATCTAAAATATACATATGAGAAAAATAATCCTACTACTTAGTGTCTGCGCGCTGCTATGCGGCTGCAAAGAACAATCCGCGGAGAAGAAATTCACCCGCAATAACGATATAATCCAAAATCCCGGGCAAGGCTGGATGTCAATAGGCTGGAAGATGGATCCGAAACTGCCGTACGGCTCGCGCTATGTGCGCTTCCACTGGGGAAGCCTTGAACCCGAAGAAGGCAAATACAACTGGGAGCCCATAGACAAAGAAATAGAGCGCGCGGAAAAGCTCGGGATTCCGTTCTCCTTCCGCGTAATGTGCGCATCGGCGCACAGCGCCACCCCATATGCGTCGCCTGAATGGGTTTTTAAGGAAAAAGGCGCAAAATTTGCAATGTTCAAAAACGACCCCAACGGAGACTCCTCCACGGGCGATACGAAGTTTGAGCGCGTCACCCCGATTTTTGAAGATCCCGTATTTATACAACTCCACGAGCGCTTCATAAAAGCCCTAGCCGAAAGGTATGACGGCGACCCTCGCATATCCACGATAGACATAGGCAGCTACGGCAACTGGGGCGAGTGGCACACGTTCGGCCTTGGAATAAAGCCAGCCCCGCTCGAAGTCCGGAAGCAGTACGCCGATATGTACCTGAACAATTTCAAGAAAACCGACCTCGTATTTATGACTGACGACGCCGTTGTCCTCAAATACGCAATAGGCGAGGGCGAAGGCTCGCGCGTGGGTCTGCGCCGCGACGGCGTTGGCGGCGAAGGGCACTACGACCACTGGATAGGAAAGGGCAAATATCTCAAAGCGGGTGTCACAAAAATGGGGGACGTATGGAAATACAAGCCGATGCTGTTTGAATGGTACGTATGCTATCCCGACATGTTGAAGAGAAAATGGCCGCTTCCGAAAGCTGTCGATTTCATACTATCCAACCACGCATCGCTCGTTTCTGAAAATCTCAGACCATCGTCAGTCCCCGCCGAAGAATATGCGCAGGTTGAGAAGATTTCTCGCGGAGTGGGTGCGCGCATATTTGTCGATACCGCAAAAATGGAATTGGGCGGAGGAAAACTAAAAATCTCCCTCGAAGGCGAGAACGGAGGGATTGCGAGGATATCCCTTCCCTACGAGCTTGTCTACGAGCTGCGCGCACCCGACGGCAAAACTGCGGCAACTTTTGTATCAAAGGCAGATCCCACAAAATGGCTGCCCGGCAAAATATCAGCGTCCGACGAATTTGAACTGCCCAAAAATCTGCCAGAGGGCAAATACGAACTCGTCGCGCGCCTCGCCCACAAAAATAAGATTTTCCACGACTTTAAATTCGCCGTAAACGAAGCCTCGAAAGACGGCTCAATATCCCTCGGAGAATTCGCGTTGTAGGAACTGAAATTCCCCATGCGCTTTTTTGCAAAATGCCCCCGCCGGGGGCGTTTTTTTTGGGGCTTCGTTTCTTCAAACTTGACTTCGCAGGCTAAGAATGAAATATTGCCGAAAAGTTGTCCCGTCCGCAACTGTGCGGGCAAAATATTTTTTGCAACCCCAAATATAAATTCAAATGCCACTCATAAAAAAACTCTCCGCGCGCCTTCAAAACCACCCCAAACGCATAGTGTATCCGGAAGGGGCGGATCCCCGAATATTGCAGGCCGCGCGCCAATTTTCAACGCGCAAGCTCGGAGTCCCAATTCTGCTGGGAGACCGCGAAAAAATTTCGGAGATTGCGGCTGCAATAGACGTGCGGCTCGACGGCATTAAAATTATCGACCCGGTAAAATCGGACGACTTTGCCGAGTTGTGCAGGATAATGAAAGCCCTGCCAAAATTCAGGGCCCTCGACGACGACGGCATACAAAATCTAGTATCAAATCCGAACTACTATTCAACGTTGATGCTAGCAACAGGCCGTGCCGACGCAATGCTCGCAGGGGCTACTACTTCGTCCTCAAATGCGCTGCGCCCGATTTTTCAGATTATACCTCTGCAAAAGGCATTTAAGACGGCAAGCTCTATTATGATACTTTCAACAGGACGCCCGGAGGTCGGGATTGACGGCGACCTATTCCTCGCCGACTGCGGCGTCATTCCGGAACCGACCGAAGAGCAACTGTGCAATATTGCCTTAACAACCGGCTTGCTTGCTAACCAGCTTACGCTTCAAACTCCGAGAATTGCGATGTTGTCGTATTCCTCGAAAGCCTCCACGTCCAACCACCCAAGCGTCATAAAAATGAAAGCGGCAACCGCCCTTGCCCACGAAAAGGCAAAGCGGGATATGCTCGACATGGAAGTTGACGGAGAGCTTCAAATTGACGCCGCCCTAAACCCTGAAGTCGCGCGGTTGAAGAATATTTCAAGCTCTGTTGCAGGGAAAGCGAATGTGTTAATTTTCCCCGATCTCGACAGCGGAAACATATCGTCCAAAATGATAAAAGTTCTCGCGCCAGAAATCGAATGCTACGGGCAAATTCTGACGGGGCTCACAAAGCCCGCGGCTCAAATATCGCGCGGTTCGAGCGTCCCAAATATTTTTGGCACGAGCGTGATAGTCGCAGCCCAGGCTGTCGACCGCAGATTTATAGACATCGACTTGGAGCTTCATTCATAATTCCGGCCCAAGCCAACTATTCCCATAAGTATTATTCCTATAAAAGCCCGCAAGGTTTTCTCCGCGGGTTTTTTTGTGGAGGTTTCTTATTTTGCAAACGCACCTTTAATAAATTCTGGCACAATCGGGAATTATGGCGATTTTACAATAGAAAGAAAAGTTGTATGGCTAATGCAGAAGAAGTCGTATGCCTAATGCAAAAGCCGCAATTCTCCACGTCGGTTTTCCGGCAAAATTGTACACCATGTTGCCTCAAAAATTTTTACACCGGAAATTTATAATATTTATTCGCGCGCAATCGCAGCTGTAGTGTAGTCGCACAATAGCAAAGAAACATTAAAGCGCCGTTAAGAACGCCCGCAATCCGCTCAACCTTGTCCGCCTTCCGCACCACTAGCCTTGGCTTTTGCCTGGTGTGAGGAAGTGACAAGATATACGCCAATAAATACTAGAAATGCCGCGGCAACCTTTTCCCATGAAAAATTGTCCTGCCCCAAATACACAGCAACCATGGACGCCACAAAAGGCTGAACGTAATTGTACATCGCCATTGTCGTAGGCCTCATTCTCTTGATTGCCATCGCTATGAGAAGATATGTTATAAAAGTGGCGCCGGCTACGACGTACAGCAACATCGCCAAATCGGCCGCTCCAAAATTATCCTTAAACGCGTCGGGAGCACAGGTTATCGATGGGGTTATCGGCAAAAACATTATTGATGCAAATAAAAACATCCACTTCATAAGCGTTATCGGCGAATGGCGCGATGTGAGAGGTTTTGACATAGCAAAATATATTGCGGAAGAAAGTCCGCTAAGCAAAATAAGCAAGTCACCTGACGCCGTGCCTGTAGAATTTACAGCGTGGTTTGCCGAAAGAATAAGCCATATCGCGCCAGTTGCCCCTGTAAAAACGCCTGTCAGTTTCCTTGAAGTGACTGGGTCTCCCATAAAGAGCGCCGATATTATCAGAACCATAAGGGGCGTCATTGTGACAATCACAGAAGCGTCCACCGGTGAGGTTTTCCCCAGCCCGTATATAAAGACGCCTTGGTTTAATACCACTCCAAAAAGCGAGAAAACGAACATCAACGCCAAATCGCGGCGGTCTACCTTGTCGGACTTTACAAAAATCGACGATATCCAAAATAAAATGGCCGCACCCCACATTCTAAACAAGGTTAACATTTCTCCTGACATACAGTTGGCCACCAAATACTTTGATATCGGTATGTAAATCCCGAAAATAACGTTCGCAGTAAATATGCATGCGTGTCCCTGCAATCGCTCTTTTGTCATTTCTTTAAAGATGAAACTTCCAAGTATTTCCCATGTTTAAAAAGAGTCAAGCAGGTTATGTGTAGTTATCGAATAATTGGAATGTTGTTAGATCTTTCTTTTAGACTTTTAAATTACTTGACAATTTTAGCAATTGCCCGCATAAGTTTTTTTCAAAGAAGCCTATATATGAAAAAGTTATTATCATTTATTATCGTATCAGCAGCACTATCACAAATCGCCTCCGCTGCTTATTACGCATACAAGGGAACGGATTCCGACCTCTCCAATCCCGACAATTATTACATTTTAAGCGATATAAATGCCAATGATGTGTATTCAATGGCGCTATACTTATATTCGAGCGACTACGCCGGCGACAACGCTGCAATGCGCGCGAACTGCCCTGAACCAAACGGAGGCATAGCAGGCAAATATGCGCAGGCGACAACCGCCCCATCCGCTACAGACATAATCTATTTTCATAGCTACAAATTTGCAACTGTCGAAGGTGAAACAGTCACATGGGGGAAGGAAACCTCCCTATCATACCCCATAAATATAAAAGAATCCATAACAAACGGCGGAATGCTCATAAGGGGCGGATCGCCAAGCTTTCTGCTTGGCAGCGCAGATTCTTCGAGCTCTACTTTTGCTATAAATACCGGTGCATTGAAGGTAGGCTATGTAAGCGCCAATTTTTATATTGCAGAGGGAGCAGCCCAACAGCGTTTTGAAATAAATGTTTCGGGAGATGTTGCACTCAGGGGCGGCAATCCATTCAACTTCGGGCAATCTGGAGCCGCACTCGACGCGCTCACAGCAAAAACATTTACACTCGAAGGAAAGATGAATGCGTATGTAAGAAGAATAGAAACCTCAGGCGATTTTAAAATGACTTCCAACGCTTCGATTAGCATGTTTCTCGATGACTCGATTTTCAACTGCACCGGCGAAGACGCATTAATAAAAGTAGGGGGCACTTTTTCCAAGAATGAGAATACACAACTGTATTTCGACTTCAACAATGTCGGGTATGAAGAGGGAATATACGGAACGTTTAACATCATAAGCGCCGATTCTCTAAGCGGTTTTAACACTTCCGACTCATCAAACGATATCTCCTCGGCGACGTTAGACTCCATATCGGCAATATTTGGAGAAGACGCCTTCCTTCAATGGAGCGGAAACAATTTACAGTTGGTGGTTGTCCCAGAGCCTTCCGCCTTTGCCGCGCTTCTTGGATTGTTTGCAATGGCATTCGCGTTTAGGCGCAAGATTAAATAGCTCTTCTTTCTGCAAAAAGCGGAGGCAATTTTGCCTCCGCTTTTTTTATACACAAAATAATGAATCTCCCGTCCTGTGTTCCTATCTCTCTAACATCTTATATTATGTAATTCAAAAAAAGCAAAAGTGATGAAAAAATAAAACAAGTTTTTTAGGATATTTTATACAGCATAAATCTAAAATTATTTTCCTTTCGAGAGCTGATTTGCAGTTTACGATTATCACAAATAAAAAATTTCTCTATTGTAAATCGTGCTGTTTAGCTTCCGCAAAGGACTCTGTGCCGAACGCGTGATAGAATAGAATAAACTTGACCACCTTGCCTACTAAGGCGATTATCGATTGAGTTATGAAATTGCTTAAATACGCCGTTTTTTTAGCAGCGCTTGCCGTATCGGCCGCGGTCGGAGCGTGCTCGTCAGACTCCGGAACAGCCCCAGAAGAGCAAGAGGGCGGAACAATAGGCGTGGATTTCAAAGGCGAGCCTAAAATATCATACGTTCTCAACCGGTATATATCCGATCCCGAGACGCGCTCAATATACGAAATATTTACCGGCGAAGAAACAACTTACGGGAAACTCGTGATAAGAACGCAACCCGACAAAAGAGCCGGAATGTATTTTTTTGTGATGTTCGGATACGATCCTGACGACATAGCCCTCGCCTGCACTTTTGAGTTGTCGGTCGATTCAACTGGGGACTCCAAAACAAAAACCTACAAGTTTACAGTTCCAGAGACTCATTCTGTGACCCGTGAAATAGCACTCGGAGTCACCGGATCAGATTGGCCAGGTCCCGATGCAAAGGTAAACGCGTGGAAGCTTGTCCTAAAATCTCCCACCGGAAAAATTTTGGCGCAAAAGCATTCTTGGCTGTGGGAAGACGATCCCGATACGGCAGTTGACAACAGCATCGAAGGATTGATATCCGGGAAAAAATAAAAGCATAAAATGCATAAAGATTACGAATGGACTCCCTTTGAAAAACTCGAAGGGATTTCTTTTAAGAAAAGCGATTTTTGCGAGACGCTCGACGGAGGGCAGTCGTTCACATGGGACAAATTCGACGCCAATAGAAATGAATTTGACGCGGCGTACGAGGGCGTTTTTGGAGGGAGGGCGCTGAGAGTGGCACTCGACAAATCCGGAAACGTGCACTTTTCATCGCCTGCCGATAGTTGCGAGGGAGCCGAGCAAGCACTGCTCGAATATCTTGACGCCTCAACCGACTACGCGCGCATTCGCATAACTCTCGAAAAAACCGGCGACGCAAACATTTGCAAAGCTCTAAAAATCTGGCCAACGCTTAGAATACTGAGGCAGTCTCCCGCAGAGGCAATAATATGCTTTATTTGTTCGTCCAGCAAAAGGATAACGCAGATAAAGCAGTGCGTGCGCCTTCTATCCGATAAACTTGGAAAGCCCGCAGGCGGCGGCAGACATGCGCTGCCTGCATTTTCCGACATCGCAGCAGCCCCAGACGATACGCTGCGCGATTGCAAGCTAGGGTTCCGCGCCGCATATCTTAAAAAGTCCGCCCTGAAAATCGTATCCGACGGCTTCAATCCCGACTCGCTCCGCGAGATGCCATACTTAGACGCAAAAAAATATCTGCTGTCGCTAAGCGGCATAGGCGACAAAGTTGCAGACTGCATTTTATTGTTTGGCGCATACCGCCTTGAAGCGTTCCCCGTTGACACTTGGATAAGGCAAGCCATGACAAACTTATACTCAACCCCGCAAAACCCAGATAAAATCAGGGAATTTGCCGCCGGAAGATTTGGCAGATACGCCGGGTTCGCCCAACAGTTGATTTTTGCCGCAATAAGGAAAAATCTGATTTAGACGCAAAAACTATTGTCTAACGTCGAATTTTTAATATAAAATCGAACAGATTTTATTATGGTGAAAAAGCTAAACAGACAGGAAATTGAGAATCTGATGCCGCATGGCGAACCGTTTCTTTTTATTGACTCTGCCGAGATTGGAATCGGGGAGGCAAAAATGCGGTATAAAATCAGGGACGACGAATATTTTTTTAAGGGGCACTTCAAGGACAATCCCGTATTTCCAGGCACGCTGATGTTTGAGGCGATAGGCCAGCTTGGTGTCCTATATCTGCTCTCTTCGGACGACCCCGCGATAGAAAAGCCGGTTGACAGAAAAAAAATATTTTTTATGTCGTCCGACAACGCCAGGTGCACGAGAATCTGCCGCCCCGGAGAAACGCTTGATATTGACCTTAAAGTTTCCCGCATACGCCGGCCGTTATTTTTCTTTGAAGGGAAAAGCTCCGTAAACGGCGAGCGAGCCGCATTCGTGGAAAAGATCACTTTAACTTTCGATTACAAATCTTAAAATGAGCAAAAGAAACGTCGTAATAACAGGATTGGGCTTCATAACAAGCATTGGCAACGACAGGGAAACTGTCGCCGACAGCCTCATAAACCTCAAAAACGGCATCGAAGTGTACAAGCAGTTCGACGACCCTAAAATTCCCGCGAAATGCGTCGGAACAATAAAGAATTTCGACACCGAAAGCTGCGACCCCGAAGACTGGACATATCCTCCTGAATATCGCGTTCGCCGCGATGTGCTGAGAGGCTTTGCGCCGCACTGTTTATACGCTTACTGCGCAATGGAGCAGGCAATAAAAGACGCCAATTTATCCCCCGCCGAAATATCCAATATAATGACTGGCATGTACACTGCCTCTGCTGGCTCCTCCGGAATGCTCTACCATCATATGCAAAAAATGGACAAAGTCGGGGCGCTGCGCTGTTTTCCATTCGCGATAGTATGCTCAATAGTAGGTACGCTTTCATTCAATTTGGTTTCGGCATATAAAATCAAGGGCGCAAGCTGCGGATTTGCTTCAGCCTGCGCGAGCAGCTCCCACGCCATGGGATTCGCATACGACGAAATAGCAAACGGCCGCCAAGACAAAATGTTTGTAGTAGGCGGCGAAGACGGCAATATGCGCACGCTCCTTCCGTTTGTCGGAATGAGGGCCCTAAGCATGAATCCGGATCCGCAGACAGCGTCACGGCCGTTCGACAAACATAGGGACGGCTTTGTCGGTACGGGCGGCGGGGTTGTTGCCGTTCTTGAAGACGAGGAGAGCGCCCTGAAGCGCGGAGCCAAAATTTATGCGCGCATGCTCGGCTGGGGACAGGCGAGCGACGGCTACAATGTTGCAATACCGCAGCCGGACGGCGAAGGCGTAATCCACGCGATAAAATTCGCCCTTGCAAGCTCGGGCATAAGCGCGGACGAAGTCGATTACATCAACGCCCACGCCACCTCTACCCCAATGGGCGACGTCGCCGAATTGAAGGCGATAAAATCGGTCTTTGGAAGCAATGCGAAAGCAATGATAAGCTCGACAAAAGCGATAACCGGGCATGGTTTGTCGCTGGCAGGGGTAATGGAGGCTGCATTCTGCGCGCTCGCGATGAAGGAGGGCTTTACACCAGGCTCGGCGCACATCTCTGAACTCGATCCGGAAGCCGAAGGGCTGAACATCATCACTAAAACGCAAATGACGGCACCCAAAACGTCGCTTTCGCTTTCGAGCGGATTCGGCGGAGCAAATGTTGCGATAGTTTTGCAAAAAGCGTAAGATGATTTGGCTTTACAGGCTGCTTTTCTTGCCCGCGCTCGTCCTAAGCGCACCGTATTACGGATTGAGAATGCTCCGAAGAGGCGGGTATGAACTCGATTTTTCACACCGCTTCGGGCGCCAAAAAAATTTGCCGCCCCCCGCAAAAGGCAAAAAAAGGATATGGATTCAAGCGGTAAGCGTCGGGGAAGTCGAGGCGCTCGCGCCGCTTATTGACCTGCTCTGCGAGCGCGGCGGAGTAGAGCTTGTCGTGACGACGACAACAAGCACGGGCTACGCAATCCTGCGCAACAAATACGCCGGCAAAATATTTTACGCAGGTATTTTCCCGTTCGATTTTATGCCCTTCTCCGCGAGTGCATGGAAGCGATTGAAGCCCGACGTAATTGTATTGATGGAAAGCGAGCTCTGGCCGGAACACCTCCACCGCGCAAAAGAGGAACATGTCCCTGCATTATTGATAAACGCGCGCATGTCCGATAAAAGTTTTAGAAGATACTCGCGTTTTCCAAATATCGCCAGGCGCATACTCGGCAAACTTTCTCTGATTGCCGCGTCTGGAGAGCTCGATCTCGGAAGGTTTATCCGCCTCGGCGCCGATCCCCGAAAAACTTTTTGCGCCGGCAACCTTAAATTCGACTCAAAGCCAGCCGAAACTTTAAGTGAAAACCAAAAACAAGCTTTGCGCGAAGAGCTTGGCTTCGCAAATGATTCGCTTGTCTTGCTCGGCTCGTCGACATGGCCGGGCGAAGAGGAAATGCTCTTGAAGGCGGCCGCAAAGCTGAGAAAAGAGGGCATAGACTGCCGTCTGCTGTTGGTCCCCCGCCACGCCGAGAGGCGCGCGCATATAGAGGAACTGATAAAAAATGTTCCGTATTGTGTCCGAAGCAAGTCGCGCCGCGCCCCCGCCGGGACGCTCGCGTATCTCGCCGACACTACCGGCGAGCTTCGCACGCTTACCCAGATAGCCGATATAGCCTTTATAGGAAAGTCCCTCCCCCCGAACGATGGAGGCCAAACACCGATAGACTGCGCCGCGCTCGGAGTGCCTATGGTATACGGGCCGAATATGTCGAATTTCAGGCGCATCTGCGCAACTCTTGAAGAATCAGCGGCGGCGATAAAAGTAAAGGACGCCGAAAGCGCCATTGCTGAAATTGAGCGGCTTGCAAAAAATCCGGAATTGAGAAAAACGCTCGCCGAATCCGCCAAGAAATGGCACTCGTCTAACATAGGCGCGGCAAGGCGCGATTTTGAAGCCATCGAGAAGTTTTTATAGCGCAATCATTCTCCAAAAAGTTTGGCATCGCGCCAAACTTTTTTTTTAATTCTGCGGATCCATAAATTTTCAAATCGCGCGCTTGAGCTTTTGAAGCGGCAAGTTTAGGCGGCAAAATTTTTGCAAGAAATATAAATTTACTTTCTGCGCAAAAGAACCGCATTTTATAGATTGACGAGGGCGGCCAAACTTGCCTTTATTGTTTGAAAAATACACTCTTAAACAGGCGGAATCTACACAGCCATGTCAGCAGACCTCATAGCAAACTACATTGAAGCATTTGCGGCGTATTCGCAAGCATACCCCGTATTATTTTGCCTTTTTATATTCGTATTTATGGCGATAGAAAGCTCTTTCATACCGTTTCCAAGCGAAGTGGTTATGATACCGGCAGGTTTTTTGGTGGCAAGATACAATATGCTCACAGCCTCGCATTTGTCAGACTTGTTGATAATTATAATACTCGGCACGGCGGGTTCCATAGCCGGGGCTTTCGTAAACTACGCGCTCTCGATAAAGCTCGGCAGGCCCTTTCTGCATAAATACGGAAAATATTTCTTTCTAAAAGAAAATGCCCTAAACCGCGCAGAGGAAATTTTTAGGGAATACGGGGAAATAGTGACATTCGTCTGCCGCCTGCTACCCGCGATTAGGCAGCTCATTTCAATCCCCGCAGGGCTGTCGAGAATGAATATCGCAAGATTTACCCTATTCACAGGGCTTGGAGCCGGGATATGGACAACAATCCTCGCAGGTGTCGGATATTACTTAGGATATCTGACGGGCGACATATCTTATTTGGAACTAATTCATAAAGGATCTGACATAATTAACGAGCACTATTTGTGGATAATAGGCGGGCTTGCCGTGGCGATTATTGCATACATTGCCCTGCACCGTAAGATAATGGGCGAAAAACGCGCATAAAAATACGAGTATGTCAAAAATTACGGAAAAGTTAAAACTTTTGTACAACAAAATAGTCCGCGAACAGGCTTCTCCGGAATATATCGCCCGGGGCTGGGCAATCGGAATGTTTTGGGGTTGCATATGCCCGTTCGGGCTTCAGCTTATGTTTTCAATCCCAACGTCTTTTATCTTAAAGGGCAGCAAGATTGGAGCAACCATTGGGACTTTGATAACAAACCATTTTACCATCTTTTTAATATATCCTGTCCAATGCTATGTAGGATGCTTAATCACAGGGCGACCGCTGAGCTATGAGGCGATAAAAAAAGCAATGGTTGACGTGATTAACACACAAAGCTATGAGGCGTTAATGAACACGGGCTTTGACCTCATTGTCGGGTTTCTCGTGGGAGGCGCGCTATTTGCGGCCATAATGACGCCGCTTACATATTTTGGCGTAAAGCGCATGGTAATTAATTTTAGACGCAAGAACCGCGAAAAATAACTGCTATTTTACGCGGCAAAGTTTTTTGTCTGGCAGGTATTGGGCAGGCTTTTGCATCAATAAAAAATTGCTTTTATCTATTGCAGATTTTTATATTGCCCGCTTTTAAATTTTGCCCGTTCGGATTTGGATTAATAAAATCCAACGTGTAGAATATTGTTTTTTTATTCGGTACATTGTTTTATTGGGTCGCATATTTAGCAAAAGACAAAGTTTTTTCGCCCTGCTATGCGGTCTCAAATATTTTTATCTTAGCCGCTTGGTTGGGCGTAAATTCCGACGATTTCTCAAATAGCTGTTGCTTTTTACGCACAAAAAAAGCCCTCCATAAGGAGAGCTTTTTATTGGATTAAAAAAATATCCTATTTGCGCCTGCGTCACACTGCAAACGCGGCCGCGAGCAGACTGAAGACTGCGGCATACGTTGAAGGTTCGGGAACGGAAGCTATGCCTATTACATTTCCGTCTTCGTTAAAGTCGAAAACAACGTCTTGAAACTCGTTCCCGAGCTGGTCTGTCACGGTAATATTAGTTAGGTCTTGGTCGAAAGCGATTGCGTCGCCGTTATCGGTTATGAAGATTTTGGACAGATCCACGGCGGAAAGGTCATTCAATACCAAAGTAAGCGCATCGACAGACAGGACGCTTGTGGAAGAAATGTGGATTTGCGCGCTTGTCGAAACGGAGAGGTTGGACGCATCAAGCGAATTTACGTCAACTACTGCATTGTCGAGAACGGATAATTTATTGGTGTCGCGCACTTCTATTTCTGTGCCCGTCATAGTGGTATTCCCGGAAAATACAACGTCTGCGCAATTAAGATCGTAGCCCTTGTAACCATTTTCTTCGGAAGCTCCAAAATTTCCTCCAGCAATTATAAGGTTATAATTAGCGCTAAATTCCACATTGTTAAGCGACATTGTTCCATAGATTTTCTGACTAGACAATGGCGATATCCCGGTCAGTGACAAATTTCCGCCCTGCATTTCGAATATGGCATATGCATTTAGTTTCAAATATTCTGCTGTAATGTTGGCATTGGTTGCAGACAATTTGCCGGATATATCTGCGTAGCCCGACATGTTCAGATTTGTGCCTTATTCAAGGTTTAAAATGCACCTTTGGAAGTTGCCGAAACCCGCGCCATAATCTCTGCCGCTTATGGTCAAGTTTGTGATATTGAATACACCGCTCTGGTTTTCGCCTGTTCCTTTTCTCAAAAAAACTTCTACCGGCGGCGGCGGAGTTTCATTAGTATAAAAATTCAACTTTAAATATCCAGGGGTAGTATCTACGTTAAGCTCGTAGTAAACCTTAGTTTGGTTATAATAGTGTATCGATGTATTTGCCGCATAGACGCTCGGGGCGAGCAATGTAGCGGCAAATGTTAACGCTGCGAAAGATGTTTTTAACGCCTAAAAAATTAAAAAAAGTACAAGTTTGCGAAAAAAAAGAAAAAAAATTCCCTTGACAAGTTATACTTATCTAACTTTTATACCCCCAGATTTTAGTCCTTTTCTCTCTAAAAGCCCAAACGCTAAGAAAGCCAAAATGCAATTTGGCTGTTTTTTTGAGAATTAGAGTTAGATTAGGCTAACTTTGTAGCATACCAGCCCCTTCACTAAAAAAAATTTCAATGGATAAATTTACAAAAAACGACAAAGCAAACGAAGAAACAACGACGCTCGCAGATATGCCCGTCGGATCTTCAGGTAAAATCCTTAAAATAATCCCGCACTCGCGCGGCGAAAAGAAATTCGCCGACGTTGGGCTTGTTCCGGGCACAGAGCTTGCAATGCAAGCCCGAGCCCCCTTTGGCAGCCTTATAAGGATAAAAGTAATGCAAACGAGCATAGCGATTCATTCCTTAGACGCTAAAAACATCATTTTATATAGAGAGTGCGCACAATGAAAAATTCTTTTAGAATCGCGCTTGCCGGCAATCCAAACTGCGGCAAAACTTCCATATTCAACTGCCTGACAGGCGCAAGGCAGCATGTAGGCAACTATCCGGGCGTCACGGTAGAAAGCAAGTCCGGAAAATTCGCAATCGGCAATATTCAAATTGAGCTTGTGGACCTGCCCGGAATATACTCGCTCTCCTCAAACTCCCCGGAAGAGGCTGTCGCATTTGAAGAGCTAACAAGCGGGAAGATTGATTTAATTATAAATGTTATTGACTCGTCGGCCCCCAACAGAAGCCTATATCTTACTACACAGCTTTTAGAGCTTGGAATCCCAATGATTGCAGCGTTTAACATGAGCGACGACGCGCAGAAAAAGGGGATAAAATTTGACATTCCAAAACTTGAAAAATACTTTGGTTTGCAAATTGTGCAGACAGTGGGCCGCAATTACGACGGAATAAAGCCCCTTATTGAAAAAATTTCCCTGATGCTCTCAAATCGCAAGCCCCATGCCGCGCAATCGCCATCATACGGGAAAGACTTGGACGAATCGATAGAAGCAATAGCGGGGAAAATTAAGGCATTAAATATAGAAAGATTTACCCATATACCCCCTCGATTCTTTGCCATAAAACTTCTCGAAAGCGACACCTGCACAATGAAAATTCCGGAGCTGCAGCCCGTCTGGAAGGAGGTTTCAAGACAAATAAAGCACTTGTCGGCCATCCACGCAATAGACGATACGCCCACATTCATGGCGGATAAAAGATACGCAATAATAGCAGGCGCATGCCGCGGCGCAATCTCCTTCCCCGCCCAAAAAAGGCGCGATATTTCCGACGCCATTGACACAGTCGTCACCAATAAGTTTTTGGGCCTGCCGATATTTTTTGCAATAATGTACGCTACCTTTTGGTTTACATTTGCATGCGCCGATCCCGTAATGGGCTGGATTGAAGAAGCGTTTGCGGCCCTCGGAGACGGCATAAAATCCGCATGGGGAAGCGGCACTCTCCCCTACATAAGAGACCTTTTGACAGACGGGATAATCGGAGGTGTCGGCGGAGTTGTCGTATTTTTGCCTAACATACTGTTTATGTTTCTTGCGCTCGCGCTTCTCGAAGAAAGCGGATATATGGCGCGCGCGGCATTTATCATGGACGGAGTGATGAGGCGTTTCGGACTGCAAGGGAAATCTTTTGTGCCGCTTGTTCTCGGCTTTGGGTGCAGCGTGCCTGCCATAATGGCAACGCGCTCGATAGAGTCGGAACGCGACAGAAAGGCAACCATAATGGTGTTGCCGCTCATGAGTTGCAGCGCGCGCCTTCCGATATATTCCCTAATCATACCTGCCTTTTTCGCGGAAAAGTATCAGGCTTTGACAATGTGGGCGATATACATACTCGGCATAGCGGTTGCGCTTCTTGCCGCGCTCGCCTTGAAAAAAACGGTTTTCAAAGGGGAAGGCGAAGTGTACCTCATGGAACTGCCGCCTTACAGATTCCCTACACTAAAAAGCCTGCTTCTGCATATGTGGGACAAAGGCAAAGTGTACCTGAGAAAAGCCGGCACTATAATTCTTGCAACCTCCATAATATTGTACGCGTGCAATACCTTCCCGGAAAAGACCGAATTTTCGAAAGATTACGACACCCTCATATCGAAAGATATCTCCTCCGCGAAAATATCAGAAGATCAGATTAAAATTTTGGAGGTTGGAGGGGTCCTCGGCGCCGCAGACATTGCAGAAATTGAAGGGAACTCTTACATTATGCCAGAAAGCCTTATTGAATTGCTCTACGAAAAAAAACTGACAGCAGATCAGAAAAATATTGTCGATACGGCGGCAAAAGCCAATGCATCAATCGCCGCACTCGAAAACGAGAGATCAGCCGAAATGCTCGAATATACAATATCGGGGCGCGTTGGAAAATTCTTCGAGCCCGTATTCGAGCCAATCGGATTTGACTGGAAGCTCACGACCGCCACAATCGGCGCGCTTGCCGCAAAAGAAGTGTTTGTCTCCCAGCTTGGGATTCTCTATTCCGAGGGAGAGAGTGACGAAGAAAGCCAAACTCTGCGCGATAAACTCGCAAAAACATACACTCCGCTACAAGCCTTTTGCATTATGGTTTTCTCTCTGCTTTCAATACCGTGCCTTGCAACCCTCGCAATTATAAAACGGGAGCTCAACTCTTGGAAAGCGCCGATATTCGAAGCCGCAATGCTCTTTTCAATAGCCTATGTTTTGACTTTTATAATATATCAGGCAGGAACACTTTTGGGAATAGGCACAAAGGTTTTGGGATAGGATAGAAGATTGGATTAAAAACCTTAGATTGGAGATATTTTTATGGAAAAAACAATAATAGCTCTTATCGCAGTTATCGTTGCGTGCCTGCTTTTGTTCAGGCTTTCAAAGAAGCTCAAAGCTGCCTCCCGAAATGGGGCATGCGGAGAATGCTGCGGGTGCTGCCGCGGGAAAACTTGCGCGTGCTCCGATAAAAAAAATTTGGAAATGAAATAGTCTGTTATAATCGCAACGCCGCGGAGGCACCATGACTCCGCGGCGTTTTTTTGTATGTACACTGCCCTGTAAAAAAATATTACCATATAAATAATGCGCACGGGTTAGGGATACTTTAAACTGCGCGCAAACTCAGAAAAATCCGCCGGGAAAAACAATCAGTTAAGCAGAAAAAAAACGCGCAACCCGCGGTATAAAAACCATCGAATTGCGCGTCGCAAAAGGAAAAGGGTTTATGCCAAATCTTTTTCCGTAAACTTCATCACGCCGCCTTCCGTAACCTTTCCGGAAATTATTGCGCGGGCAAGCGGATTTTCTATTCTGTTGTTTATGACCCTCTTTAACGGGCGCGCTCCATAGAGCGGATCGTATGCCTTTTCGGCGAGGAAATCGTACGCGCCTTTTGTAAGCTCCACCTTTATATTTTGCGGTTCGAGCCTCTTGTTGAGCGAATCTATCTGCAGCTTTACTATCTTTACTATCTCCGGAAGCTGCAACGCCTTGAACATTACTATGTCGTCAATTCTGTTGATAAATTCGGGTTTAAAGTGCGCCCTTACCTCGGCCATAACACCCTCGCGGGTAGATTCCGAAAGCGAGCCGTCAGGCTCTATTTTACCGTCGGTAATAAAGCGCGCCCCTATATTGGACGTCATTATTATGACGGTGTTTTTGAAGTCTACCTTGCGCCCTTGCGAATCCGTCAACACTCCGTCGTCCATTACTTGCAATAGAGTGTTTAGAACCTCCGGGTGTGCCTTTTCAACTTCGTCGAACAGCACGACAGAATACGGCCTGCGGCGAACCGCCTCGGTCAGCTGGCCTCCCTGTTCGTATCCGACATATCCGGGCGGCGCGCCTATGAGCCTTGCCACCGAATGTTTTTCCATGTACTCGGACATGTCGATTCTTACCATGTTCTCTTCGTTGTTGAAAAGCGCCTCGCTTAGAGTTTTCGCAAGCTCTGTTTTTCCAACGCCCGTCGGCCCGAGGAATAGGAATGTTCCCGTCGGGCGCTTGGGATCCTGTATTCCAGCGCGCGAGCGGAGAATCGCATTGGCGACGCTCTCGACCGCCTCGTCCTGACCGACCACCCTGTGGTGCAATATTTCCGGAAGTTTTAAGAGTCTTTCCTTGTCGCTTTCAACAAGCTTCTTTACAGGAATTCCCGTCCATTCGGCGACAATCGCCGCTATCTCGTCGGCGTTCACGCTCTCGCTTATCAGAGAATTGCCTTCCTTCTCGACTTCCATTGCTTTTTTAAGCTCTTCTTCAAGCTTTGGAAGTTCGCCGTATTTTATCTCGGCGGCTTCGGTCAGATTGTAGTCGCGCTCGGCGCGCTCCATGCGCATTTTTGCGGCCTCGATTTTCTCGCGCAAAGTCACGGCCTTCTTGGTTGATTCTTTTTCAGCCTCCCATTTTGCCTTCATCGCTGCGGAATCCGTGCGAAGCTGGGCGAGCTCTTTGCGGACTTCTTCGAGGCGTTTCTCATCGTGGTTTTCCTTTACAAGAGCTTTTTCCTCTATTTCGAGCCTGCGCACTTTTCTCAGCATCGTGTCGAGGTCTGTGGGCATAGAGTCAAGCTGTGTCTTGATTCTCGCGCAAGCCTCATCGACAAGATCAATCGCCTTGTCGGGGAGCTGGCGCCCTGAAATATACCTGTCGCTTAGCACAGACGCCTCTACTAGCGCCCTGTCTTGAATGTGCACGCCGTGGAAAGTCTCGAAGCGCTCTTTGAGCCCGCGCAATATGGATATTGTAGTCTCGACGTCGGGTTCCGCGACATAGACGCTCTGGAACCGGCGTTCGAGAGCGGGATCCTTTTCGATATACTGCCTGTATTCGTCGAGGGTAGTAGCGCCGACACACCGCAACTCGCCGCGCGCGAGCATCGGTTTTAGCATATTGGAGGCGTCCATCGACCCTTCAGTCTTTCCGGCTCCGACTATCGTATGGAGCTCGTCGATAAACAGGATTATCTTGCCCTCGCTCTCTTTTATTTTATTTAGAACTGCCTTTAAGCGCTCTTCAAACTCGCCGCGGTATTTTGCGCCGGCTATCAGCGCGCCCATATCGAGGGCGAATACGGTCTTGTCTTTCAATCCGTCTGGAACGTCGCGGCGCACAATGCGCTGCGCCAAGCCTTCGGCTATAGCCGTTTTACCAACGCCCGGCTCGCCTATGAGAACGGGGTTGTTTTTAGTCTTTCTGGACAAAATTCTAATTACGCGGTTTATTTCGTCCTCGCGGCCAATGACAGGGTCGAGCTTGCCGGCCCCGGCAAGTTTAACTAAGTCCGCGCCGTACTTTTCGAGAACGTCGTAAGTGTCTTCCGGTGTTTTTGTAGTCACGTGATCGTTTCCTCTCATCTGTTTAATTATTTCTTCCACCGAGTCTCGCGTTATTTGCAGACTCCTAAAAAGATCCGCCATCTGGGAGGGCTCGGGGTTTTCGATTATCGCTAAAAACATGTGCTCGGTCGAGACAAAGTCGTCGCGCATTTTTTTGGCTATCTCCTCCGCGCGCCCTATTGTCTGCGAGCATGAATTGCTCATGTACACGTCGGTATTCGAACCCGAAACCTTTGGAAGCGAATCGAGAACACGGCGTATGCCGAGTTCCAACGCCGAACGCTTGTCGGCGCCCATTTTAGAAAGCAGCGCTCCAACTATGCCGCCGTCCTGCGCAACAAGACTCGCCAACAAGTGCACCTGCTGTACTTCAGTGTTACCCCTGCCTTTGGCTATCTCTATGGCGCCATTGATGGCCTCCACGCTTTTTTCTGTGAGTTTTTCGGGATTGATATTCATATACTTTTATATCTAGCATTTGTTATGCCAGAATGCAATAATTTAATGATTAGACGCTTAATAAAAAGAGGCACAATTCAATATGTGACAAAATCGCACACACTGCCAGTTTTTGACACACACGATTGAAACCAGTTCCCAAATTTGGCGCAATCCTACTGGTTAATTTATAAATTAAAAGCGCAGCCACCAGCGCCGCCATCAAATCCATAAAATAAAAAAACGCCCGCAAATGCGGGTGTTTTCAAAAAAGTAAAAAATTCACTATATTTAGCGGCTCGACACTGCAAATCAACAAACGGTCAAAAATATACCCGCCGCGATATTAGAGAAGCCGCAACATTCAAAAAACTAATACCCAAAGCGTAGCACAAACGGCTCCGACGACACTTTTGGATTGTTTTTCAACTCTTCGCATGCCCTCTGTATGGCACCTTCGGTCGTAGTGTGGGTTGTGAGAAGCAGCCACGCCCTTCCCTCCGTCTTGCATGAGCGCTGCATCAAGGTCTCTATCGATATGCCACAATCCGACAGCGTCTTGGCTATCGACGCCAAAACCCCTGCCTCGTCGTCCACCTCGAGCCTAATATAAAACTCTCCTGACACTTCGTCGAGCTCGGCTACCCTAACTTTTTCAGGCGGCGTCGGGATTAGTGTCTTTGGCTCCCCGGAAATATATTTTATGGCGTCAAAAATATCGGCGATTACTGCGCTTGAAGTCGCGTCGCCGCCTGCACCGCGCCCAATGTGGATAGTCCGCCCCACTACATCTCCGGTTATCGCAACTGCGTTGTACACCTCATTTACGTTCGCCACCGCGTCTGAAAGCGGCACGAGCGCCGGATACACAGACGCAAACAACGCGCCTTCTTCACCTACCGTCCGAACCGCCGCAATGAGCTTAACCCTGTATCCAAAGTCCTTCGCCCATGCCATGTCTTCAAGGGTCACGCGCCTTATGCCGCAAACTATCGAAGGCTTTATCCATACCCCGTGCGCTATATAACCAAGTATCGATATCTTATGTGAGGCGTCTATTCCGTCGAGGTCCAGAGATTCGTCCGCCTCCACATATCCGAGCCTTTTGGCATCGGCAAGAATTGTCTCGTAAGCGGCGTTTTCGCGCTCCATGCGGGTCAGGATATAGTTGCACGTGCCGTTTAATATGCCATAAATGAGCGGGAAGCGGTTTGCGACAAGCCCTTCGCGAAGAACCTTTATTATTGGGACTCCCCCAGCAACACTCGCCTCAAAAAAATAGCTGCCTTTCGATTTTTTAGCCTCTGCAAAAATTTCCTCGCCGCGCGCGCATATCACAGCCTTGTTTGCGCTTACGACTGTCTTGCCCTTGCGCAAGGCGGCAATCGTATAATCGAACGCTGCTCCCGTGCCGCCCATGAGTTCGCAAACTATGTCTATTTCCGGGTCGTTTATTATATCGTACGGATCCTGGGTCAATTTTTCTGGCGGAATTTCAACCGCGCGCTTTTTAGACAAATCGCGAACGCACACTTTTGAGAGTTCGTAGTCAACCCCAAAACGGGCCGTAAGCCTGCCCCCGTCGAGATTCTTCCATACCGCGCCTGCGACAGTCCCAAACCCTATAAAACCTATCTTAAATGTTCTTTTCTTTGTATCCATAAATCAATGCGCCCCCAAAAAATCATACGAATGCGCAAAACAGCGCACTTCGCCCGCAGGCTAAAATCTGTTTTCCGTGCCCTTTAGAAGCCTTGCAATATTGCTTCTATGCCTGAAAATTACGACCGCCGCTATTGCCAGAGAAATGTAAAAATGCCCGGGCATCGACGGATATATTATAAAAGAGGCTATCGGAAGCGCAACCGCAAGTGCGAGCGACGCCAATGAAACGTATCTGCTCGCATAGAAAACTACGATCCAAACTACAAGAGCCGCCACAATCGCCCAGAGCATTATTGCCGACAGCCCTCCTATTGCAGTAGCGACCCCCTTGCCGCCCTTAAATTTTAGAAATAAAGAAAAGCTGTGCCCTACTATCGCAGAGCACAACCCTACATACGCAAGAGTCTGAGGATCGGAAAACTGGACTCCGAACACCGATGGGTACAACGGCCAAGCCGTCGCTAAAAATCCCTTGGCGGCGTCGAGAATAAAACATATATTTCCCGGAACTTTCCCGCAAACTCTTTTTACATTTGTCGCCCCGGGATTTCCGCTGCCCGCTTTCAGAATATCCACTCCGCAAAAGCGGGCAATAATAACCGCAAACGGAATTGACCCCAAAAGATATCCCGCTGCGGCCACTATTAGAAATCCGGCTACGTCCATACTACGAGAAATCTACGACGCGAACAGCCTCAACTTTGTCAAGAGCTTTAAGCTCTGCGACTGCCTCAGGCGCCGGAAGCGCGTCGAGCTCGTACACGCTCAGGGCCATGCCGCCCTTTTCGTCGCGCGAGAGCGTCATATTTGCAATGTTGCAGCCGTACTTGCCGATTATCGTGCCGATGATCCCAACCATTCCGGGAGTGTCTTGGTTGCGCAAGAGTATCGCGGATTTGTTGTGCGGATTTATCTCAACCTCGTGGGAGTCAATCCTCACGATTTTCGGGCGGGCGCTCGTCCCCATGACTGTTCCCGCCGCGTAATGAGTTTCACCGCTTTGCGAATACGCAACAACTTCTACAAGTTCCGAATAGTCGGCCTCTGTCGAGCTGTTTACGCTTTCGACTTCTATGCCGAGGTGTTTCATTTTTGCCGGCGCATTTACGTCGTTTGCATTCTCCGAAATCTTCGAGAGATACCCTTTCTGGACCGCGAGAGTCAAAAGCTTGTTGTCTATGTTGCCGAGCTTTCCAAAGTATTTTACCGATATTTTAGATGCGGGCCCGTCGACAAGCTGCTGTACAAACAACCCGAGTTTTTCGCAAAGCTCGATGTACGGGGATATTTGCTTCATCGACTCCGCGTCGATGCTCGGCTTGTTAATAGCATTGCGGATTGCGCCGCCGCTCAGGGCGTCGGCAATCACTTCGGCTACTTCGATTCCGCAGCTTTCCTGCGCCTCTTTTGTCGAAGCTCCCAAATGCGGAGTCAATACCAAATTCGGGAATTTCAAAAGCGGGCTGTCTTTCGACAGCGGCTCGGATTCGTAAACGTCAAGACCTGCCGCTGCGACTTTGCCGCTTTCGAGCGCCTCAACAAGAGCGCTTTCTTTAATGATGCCGCCGCGGGCGCAGTTGAATACGCGCACGCCTTTTTTCATCATTTCAAAAGCCTTTTCGTCCAACATATATTTGGTGGCCTCGGTAAGCGGCATATGAACAGTTATGTAATCGGCGCGCTTAAATGCGTCTTCAAGCGGCACCATTTCTACACCTATGGTTTTTGCGCGGGCCTCAGTTAAGAACGGGTCATAAGCTAATACTTTCATTCCGAAGGCCATTGCCCTCTTGGCGACTTCCGCGCCTATCCTTCCCATTCCAAGCACGGATAGGGTCTTATTTCTAAGCTCGGTTCCTTTGAAAGACTTTCTATCCCACTTTCCGCTATGAATGGAGGCGTTTGCCTGCGATATCGGACGAGTTCCGCACAATATGTGGGTAAATGTTAGCTCGGCAGTTGCTATCGTATTTCCGGTGGGGGTATTCATTACCACTACGCCCTTTTCGGATGCGGCTGGTATGTCGATGTTATCGACCCCTACACCGGCGCGACCAACTGCTTTCAGTTTTTTCGCGCACTCCAATACGTCGGAGGTAATGCGAGTTTCCGAGCGGACTATTACAGCGTCAGCGTCGGCTATCAGCTCCTTGACCTTGTCGGGAGTGGAACCGTAGGCTTCGACAGTTTCGAAACCCTTCTGTTTGAGTAATTCTACGCCTTTGGGCGAGATTGGATCTGCTACTAATACTTTTAATTTTTTATTCATGATAATACGGCAATCGTGGGACTGTTTTCCAACCCGATTGTCAATTTCAAAGAAATGCTTTATTGCCGCAAAAGTCAAGATGAAACGCCGCACTGCTCAGCTAATAAAAAACTACAATAAAAATTTTATTCAAACCTGTCTTGGGAAGAACGGCATTTTTCAAAGGCAAATTTTCAAAACACTTTAAATAATATAAAATATTTTATTAGATAGGTGCAAGAAACTAAAAAATCGAATATATTTCACCTTAAAAAGTAGAAAATTTTGCTAAAGTTAAGTTTTATGCGCCCATTGAATGTAATGGTAAAGAATGTTCCCACACGCAAAAACATACAAATATAAAATACTTTTTTTAAACATAAACTAGGCTAACAGTTATTGGTTAACTGCCACAAAAAACATAATCTAAAAAGTTTAGGCCGAGAGAAAGAAATCAAAAGACAAAAAAAACCGCCTCGTCTGAGGCGGTTTTTTCAAGAACCCAAAATTAGTATTTCAGAGCAACTGATATATCAACCAAGTGTTGGTTGTATGTGCAACCAGCTATATTTGAAGAGTTGGTTATGAACCTGTAATTCGCCGAAAGTGTTATGAACTTGTTCGGGAGATAAGACACACCTATACGGCCAGCAAATGCATCGTCGTCACGATCGTAGCCTCTGTATGTAGCATAGTTGCTGTTAACATACGAGAAGCTTGCTGTCGAACGGATAAATTCGGAGAAGTAGTAGTTCGCACCGATTTCGCAACCAGAGTTGATTGCAGACTGGCGGGAAGCACCGTTTCCGAAGTCACGATAACCTGTGGCGAAAAGACCGAGTTTTTCAGAAACTTCGTACCCAAAGGTCGCCCTAAACGCGAAAGTTGTTTCGTCTTGCCCGTCAACATAGGGTGAACCGGAGGGATCGCGGTATGTCACGCCTGCATACACCATTGCAGTCAATTTCGGAAGGAGTTCGCCGCGAACTGTCACACCGCCGAAGTGGTCGTTGCGAGTATCGCCACCTGAAAATTCAGTATAACGGTATTGATAAGTCAAGCCTGCGGAAATTTTAGGAGTTATTCTATAAAGCAAGCTTACCGGAATTGAATATACATCTACGTCAGAGTAGAGCCTTGACCATTGCCCGACATATTCAGTGTACTGCCACATACCGCCGAGTTCTCCGTCAAGTTTGTCTGAGAAATTATACACCGCATTTATGCCGGCATTGTATTCGTCGTAGCGGACAAGTTCGTCATTTTGTATGGTTGTGCTGCTATTTTGGAAGCGCTGGTCAAATGAAAAGTTCGCGTCGATCTTCAGAACCTGCTCAGTATATGAGGCTGTCGCCATAACGTGGCTGAGGTTGGAATTGAATTCTTTGTGCTGGGCGTAGCGCGTCAAGTCTTCAAAGAATTTTACATTTGCCTTAAATTTGCTGTTGCGGCCGTAGTCTGCCTCTGCTCCCAAACGGAATATCGCCGCGTAGTCGTTTATTTTATTGCTCGATCCCGTATACGTCACGTTGCTGTTCCAGCTGCCGGTGACTGCGCCCCTGAAGAATATGTCTAACTGATCGCCAATCGTTACCAACGGGGCGGCGTTGGCTGATAGCGCAGCCATTGCGAATACGGATGTTGCGAATATTTTTTTCATCTTTATTTTATTTGTTAAAGTTGCCTTTTGGGGTTCTCAGTATCGGTGTTTCCGAATTTTTAATGTTCGGATTATTTTATTTCCCGTACTATTTGTCAAGCACTTTTATCCTCACTTTCTTTTTTTATTTTAAAAAAACGGACATTCCCATTTAGGATTTTTTTCTAAAATAATATTGAAAGATTTACCATGCGTACGATAATTCAGCAAGATATATTATTTTTTTAAAATGAGCGAATCGTCCAACAAGTTAAAAATAAAAAAACGCAATTCCGCCGAATCACAGCCTCTGTTTTTCGGACTTTTGTCGCGCGTAAAAAAGAACAATAAGTGGTCCTTTAAAATCAACTGGGGCAGAATCGCCATTGTCGCCATAATCCTCTCACTGCTAGCGTGGGTAGCGGCAAGCGCCACAATTTATTTCGTTTTTAAATATTCAAAAGGCTTCGACGATATCACCGTTTATGACGCAATAATCGCCCCATTCGACATGAAGTCGCACCGCGAAAAGGTCGGCAACTATAATATCAAAAAAGCCCTCGAGATTTTAAAGTCGGGGAATATGTCGGAGTTTAACGAAGCCTTCATGAACCTAAACATGGGGATTAACCGCGCACCTAAAAATATTGAGGGCCGCCTTAACCTTGCCCGCATTTACGTCGCGATGAACCGCCCCGACATCGCCATTGAAAAACTCGAGCAGGGCATTATCTACTCCAAGGACAATATAGACTTTATCCGCCTTTATATGCGTCTTCTCCTCGACAGAATGGAGGACTCCAAGATAATTGCAGTCGGCGAAAAACTGCTTACCGGCGGCAAGGGCGTCGGAGTCGAAAGTCCGCAAGTAAAAGCGTATATTGCAATGACGCTATCCTCTGTCTACGCAATGCACGGCAACTACAAAAAGTCTGAGGAGTACCTAAAAAATTACGACCTTGAAAAATCTCTTCCGGGAATACTGCGCCTCTCAAAAAACCAGTGGGAAATGGGCAACCGCGACGAGGCAATTAAAATTATAAAAGACAATTTTCAGTATCCGTCGAATAAAAACCCAATGTACGCCCTTCTCGTAAACTACTATACAGCTATGGGCGACATCGAAACGGCGAGAAGATACTCCATATTGCGCCAAGCGGAAGACCCATTCTCGGTGACCCAAAAGCTCGAATTGATTAGGCTGCTCGAAAAATCCGGAGATACCCAGAATCTCGGGAAAATGCTCGACGAATACTTCGAGATAAACAAGACAAACAATGTGGCAATGATACACCTTGCCAACTACGCGGCGGACAAGGGCGACATTAAAATGATGCGCAAAATTTACGATAATGCCATCCGCCAAGCCTTTGCCCCCGGAAGATACTGCCTGCTTCTACTGGAAACTATGATAACCAACGGCGACTATGCAGGCGCAGTAAAGTTCTCCGAGGAAATTTTGAAAGGCAAACCGTCTTGGACCAAGCGGTACGAAGATGTTTTGTCCGCAATACGCTCGATAGCATATTACGCCACAGGCAATACCAATATGTCCGACATTCTCATCGCCGACGTATTAAAGCGCTCTAGGATATCCCCCAAAACGCTTGTGGCCACCGCGAGGCGCTTCGACAAGCTAAATGCACCGCTCGTTGCCAACTCCATACTTGAGCACGCAGTAAATAAGTTTCCGCGCTATCAGATGGCGCTAATTAGGCTCGTCCAAAACGAAATAAAGATAGGGGACTCCACAAACATCGGCAAACATGTATTGCGGCTGCTACAAATGCGCCGTCCTCCGCGCGAGCTGATAACTGATGTATACAACAGCCTCTCGAGCGACAGATTTATTTTCGTGCGCGACAGAAAGAAGATTCTCGACGAAATAGAGTCTCTAAAAGCCAACAACTCCTCAGAGACTTTCTCGGACGTCATACCGGACGAAAACGAACTCCATGACGATTCGAGCATGATAGACATTTAAGCTGCGCTGTGCGCAGCCGGGCAGAAGCCCGCGCCTTTTTAGATATAAAACTATCGGCGCTGAAAATTTTCGGCGCCGCTTCTTTTATGAAAAGCCTAAATAAATTGCATCTGACGCTATTTGACCGCGCAATCATCGCATTCGCGTAGCCGCAAATTGAATTTTTCAAGCCTCAAACACGCTTGCAAAACAGCGCAAAACATACCCAATAAGGACTAAAAAAACTCAATTTTTGCGGATTTTGGAACAATCACTCAGAAAGTCTTGCCGCTATCTTTATAAGCAAGGCTTCTAATAATAAAATCGATGCGGCTCCCCATTTTGTCGGGAGGCAAAATTTCCGACGCAGCCCCCATTCGCACGGCGTTTTTAGGCATGCCGTAAACCGCGCTTGTCGCCTCGTCTTGTGCGATTGTCTTCCACCCCGCGCGTTTGAGCGCCAACAATCCCTCCGCACCGTCGTCGCCCATTCCGGTAAGCAGAGCGGCGCAGCCTTTTGCCGGCGATGATGCAAGGCTTTTGAAAAAAAAGTCCACAGACGGGCAAAATACGCCACTGCCCCCGTAGCTTTCGTACGCGAATCTTCCAGAATGCGCGATGCCTAAATTCGCATCGGCCCTTGAAACATACACCCTTCCCGCCTTTGGGAAATCGCCCTCAGCAGCAATCTCAACGGGAAGCTTCGAACGCCTCGAAAGCCAGCCGGCGAGATTCCCGGAAAATTCTGAATCCATATGCTGCACAATCACGCAGGCTCCGGGAAAATCGGCTGGAAGAGCCGAAAGAATTTCCGCTATCGCTCCGGGGCCGCCTGTCGAAGCCCCTATCGCCGCTATAGGAACTATATTTTCAGCGGCCGGTTTTTCAGGCTTTTGCATTGAGGCGCGCGAAACGCACGCGAGCGACAATTTGTCCGCCAATTCGTCGAATCCGACACCGCTGAATTGGTCTATTTCCACGGCTCCGAAAGCCCCCGCGCAAATGCAGTCGTACGCGGAAGAGGTGTCCATATCCTGTTTGTATGCGGCAACTACCGAGGGTATTTTGCAATCTTTTATTATCTGCGGAGCGGATTTATTTTCGGAAAGCAATTTGAAATTTGGAGAAACAACGGCTGCCAAGGCTCCGCTTTTGAATATAAAATCGGACAATTTTTCGCCGCCAGCTTCAAACAAAACGGGCTCAAAGTTTCTTTTTTCGAGCTCTCCGGGAACAGCCTTTCCGAACGCCCCGCCCGCAATTATCGCTATTTTTTTCATTTAGAAAGGAGATTTCGGACAGTTTCTATAAAAGTATCGTCCTGAAAGCTGCTCTTTGTAAGGTACGCGTCGGCGCCGGCTTCAAGGCCCTTGGCGCGATCCTCCTGCCTATCCTTGTAGGATACTATTATTATGGGAATCGACTTTGAGGACTCCCTCGAGCGCACCTTTTCGATAAATTCAAATCCGTTTAGGCGCGGCATGTCTATATCTGAAACAATCAAATCGTATTTGTTTAGCCGCACGCTGTTCCACCCGTCCATTCCGTCGACAGCCGTATCAACGCTGTACCCCGCGCCCTCGAGTATCTGACGCTGGGTTTCCCTCACAGTTATGGAATC